>Ga0302283_1000020_pt1 | contig 91048 bp, 70 predicted proteins | sample III_Fen_E1_4_FD_198770 | JGI IMG/M metagenome (GOLD analysis project Ga0302283, IMG submission 198770) | Peat permafrost microbial communities from Stordalen Mire near Abisko, Sweden - III_Fen_E1_4 | ecosystem: Environmental > Terrestrial > Soil > Wetlands > Permafrost | place: Sweden: Abisko... | reverse complement strand
GCACCGGTGATGTCGCCCTCGCCGTCGCGCAGCGGCGAGAAGGCGAAGTCGAAGTAGAGGTCGAGCGGGCTCCCGTCGCGGTTCTTGTCGAGCCGCGCCAGCGCCGCCCGGGCGTGGTGCGGGGAGCCCGAGCGCATCACCTCGCGGAGGAGCGTGTCGAACCCCTGGCCGACCAGCTCCGGCACGGCCTCGAGCAGCGGCTTGCCGAGGATCGCGTCGGTCTTGCCCCAGGCGTCGAGGACCCCGCTGTTGGCGAGCTCGATCACCAGGGCGTCGCCGCGGAGGGTGCAGATGGCCGCCGGCCCGTCCATGAACAGGGAGTAGAGGCGCTGCCGCTCCTGCTCGACGGCGGCGCTCGCCTGCGCGCGCACCCGCGCCGAGGCGAGCTGGGACTCGACGCGCACCACGAGGGCGCTCGCCGAGAACGGCTTGATCAGGTAGTCGTCGGCGCCCACCCGCAGCCCCTCGACGGTGGTCTCCTCGCCGGCGCGCGCGGAGAGCGCGAGGATGGGGATCGCGCGGGTGCGCCGATCGGCGCGCAGCTCGCGCACGAGCTCGAGGCCGGCCATCCCTGGCATCATCACGTCGGTGACCACGAGGTCCGGCAGATCGCGACGCGCCGCCTCGAGCGCCTGCTTGCCGTCGGCGACCGCCACCACCGTCCAGTGCTGGCGGAGCAGCCTCGTCACGTAGGCGCGCATGTCGGCGTTGTCCTCCGCCACCAGGATGCGAGCCGCCGTCGCCGACGCCCCCGTGGTCTCGGCCCCGAACAGGAGCTCGGGGTGGCTGCTCTCCGGCAGCCAGCCCAGCGCCTCGGTCACGAAGCGCTCGGCCCGGGAGCCGTCGCGAGGCGACGTGGCCTCGGAGCTCGCCTGCGCGGCGTGCAGGTGGCCACCGCCGGTCGGGATGGACACGGTGAACGTCGTCCCTCGCCCGACGGCGCTCGTGACCTCGACCTGGCCACCATGAAGCCGGACGAGATCGCGGACCAGCGCCAGCCCGATGCCCGAGCCCTCGTGGGTGCGCGCGCGCGTCCCCTCGACGCGGTGGAAGCGCTCGAACACACGCGCGATCTCGTGCTCGGGGATGCCGACGCCGGAGTCCGTCACCGTCAGCTCGACGTGATCGCCGCGCGCCCGCAGCCCGACGACGATGGTCCCCTCGAACGTGAATTTCAGCGCGTTCGAGAGGAGGTTGAGGACGATCTTCTCCCACATCGACCGGTCGACGGGCACCGTCACCGGCAAGGCCGCCGTCTCCACCATCAGCGCGAGGCCGGCGCGCTCGATCGCCGCCCGGAAGCTGGCGGCGAGGTCCGTGGTCAGGGCCGCGAGATCCGTGGGCACGAAGACCGCCTGGGCGCGACCGGCCTCGGCGCGGGCGAACTCGAGCAAGGTGTTGACGAGCTTCTGGAGGCGCAGCCCGTTGCGGCGCACCATCTCCATCCGCTCGCGCTGGGCCCGCGGGAGCGGCGCCTCGGTGTCCGCGAGCGCATCCTCGATGGGCGCCAGCATGAGCGTGAGCGGCGTCCGAAACTCGTGGCTCACGTTGCTGAAGAGCGCGCTCTTGGCGCGATCGAGCTCCGCGAGCGCCGCCGCGCGCCTCCTCTCCTCGTCGTGCGCACGCGCGGTGGCGACCCCGGCGGCGATCTGATCGGCCACCATGGCGAGGAAGCCGCGGTAGTCGTCGTCGAGGGGGTGGCGGGCGCTGATCCCCGCGACGAGGAAGCCGAAGGGCTCCCCCCCGGGCCGCGAGACGGACAGCACCATGGCTCCGTCGCGCACCGAGGGCCCCTCGCCCCCGGCGGCCGTCGCCCGCGCGTCTGCGGCGGCGTCGGCGTGCTCGCTCCAGCGCTCGGGCGCCACGCCCGTCGCAGCCACGAGGTGCGACGGCTCGCCGGTCGTCGCGCCCGCGCGGTACAGCCGGGTGAACGGCAGATCGTAGGGGTTGCTCCGCAGAGCGTCGGCGACGATCTGCCAGGTCTCCTCCTCGCGCTTCGCGGTGGTGATGCCCGCGGCCAGGTCGCGCAGGGTGCGGAGCCTGCGCTCTCCCAGCACCTGGCGAGTCGTCTCGCTCACCACGCAGAACACGCCGCCGATCCCCGCGCTCTCGTCGCGGATGGGGCTGTACGAGAAGGTGAAGTGGCAATCCTCGACGAAGCCGTGGCGCTCGAGGACGAGGTGCTGGTTCTCGGACCACGTCGCCTCGCCGCGCAGGAGGACCCCCTCCAGCATCGGCGCGACGATCTGCCAGATCTCGGGCCAGGTCTCGCGGCAACGCTGTCCCAGCGCCGCCGGGTGCTTGCCGCCGAGCATGGGCCGGTACGCGTCGTTGTAGATCTGGACCAGGTCGCTGCCCCAGAACAGGATGATCGGGAAGCGCGAGCTCAGGCAGATGCTGACCGAGGTGCGCAGCGACTGCGGCCAGCCTCCCACCGGGCCGAGAGCCGTGGAGGCCCAGTCCCTGGCGCGCATCAGCCCCCCCATCTCACCGCCGCCGACCAGCATCCCCTGGGCCGGCAAGCCTTCCAGGGACGGAGAAGAGTCATCGACGCGGTCTGCGATCGTCATGCGGGGGGCCCACTATAGTCACCGCCGAGCAGCGCGGCGCGGCGATTGACTCGTCGCGACGACGCCGGGCGCATACGTCGTCCGCGCCAGCCTGCCGGGGCAGCCGATCCCGGAAGCCTCCGGAAAGGCTCGTTGCGTGGGCTCCGCGCCGAGGGCCTGGCGCGGTTCCTCGCCCTCGCGCTCGACGGTGAAGCACAGCCAATCTGCAATCTTGTGGGCCCTGGCGCTAGCGCCATGGCATAGGCTCGGCTGGATGCGACAGGTCGACGCGCTTGGAACGAGCCGCGAGGAGCGCTTCCGGGCGCTCGCCGAGCCGCTGCTGGACGGGGCGCTCGACGCGCTCCTGCAGCAGCTGGTGACGGAGGCCGTCCGCGAGCTGGCGTTGCCCATCGCCCTCGTGACCATCGTGTTGCGGCGCACGCAGTTCTTCCGTGCGCACGTTGGATTGCCGCTCGATCTCGCCGTTGCGCAGGCGACCCCCCGTGACGCGTCCTTCTGCCAGTTCGTCGTGCGCGACGGAGCGCCCTTCGAGGTCACGCACGCGTCCAGGGACGACCGGGTCCCGCAGGAGCTCGTGGAGCTCTACGGCATCGAGGCGTACCTCGGCGAGCCCGTCCTCGTCGACCGCATGGTGGTCGGCGCCCTCTGTGTCATCGGCACCGAGCCGAGGACGTTCTCGGACGAGGATCGCGCGAAGATGAAGCGCCTGGCGAGCCGCGTGACCGAGCGCCTCGAAGATCTCGTCCGTAGCAGCCAATCGACGAACCGGAGGCTCGTCGGGCAGGCGACGGCGCCGGCCTTCGGCGAGCTGCGAAACCTCATGGCGATCCTGACGATGAACGCGCGCTCCGCGCGCATGGGCGCGGCGGACGCCGAGCTGGTCGCCCGCCTCCTCCAGGACCTGCCGGCCAGCGTCCACGCCGCCAACGCCGCTCTGACGGAGGCGGCCGACAGAGCCGCTTCGCTCGGCGAGGTGGTCGCCGACATCTCCGAGGTGAGCGAGCGTCTCATGGTCATGGTGGAGGCACTGGAGACCCTGCTCGGCGATCTCCCGGCGCAGACCGTATCCGCGCAAGAGGTCGTCACGGCCGCGTCGCACCTCGCCCATCACCGCACCAAGCTCGTGGGCGGCGTCTCCTGGTCGGAGATCGGGCCCGACCTGCTCATCACTGCCCCGCGAATGGCAGCGATCTCGATGGTCGCGACGGCCCTCGCTTCGCTGGGAAAGGCGCTCGGACCCCGGCGGGACGGGATCCAGGGGAGCGTATCCCCTGGAGAGGGCCAGGTGGTGCTGGAGCTTCGTGCCGAGGGCGTGGAGGGAGCGGCCCTCACCGACTGCGTCGCGGAGCTCACCCGGCTGATCGAAGACGAGCTCTTCCTGGGGGTCAGCGAGGGTGTGAGCGGCTCACTCTGTATTCGTCTCGCTGCCCTGAGCCCCCGTCGCGTCCGCTGACGCGCCGGCGAGCAGCTGCCGCGAGACTCCCATCGACGGGTGAGAACCTCCGAGAGCGGAGGCTCTCGGAGGTTCCCAGGATGAATTCGTCGAAAACCGCTCTCGGGCGGTTCCCAGGATGAATTCATCGAGAACCGCTCTCGGGCGGTTCCCAGGGTGGATTGCGCGGGCAGGATTTGAACCTGCGACCTTCGGGTTATGAGCCCGACGAGCTACCAGGCTGCTCCACCGCGCACCGGGCAAACTAGTCGAGCCAGTTTTCAAGTCAAGCAATCCGTCGAGGCTGGACGAGCGCTTGACGAAACCAGGCAGGGTCGAGCGGATGCGCTTCGACTCCAGCGTGGAGGTCACCGGTCCACGCGCGGGCGCGACTGGCGGCCGGCGCGGTGGCTGCTATATCGGCCGACGGTCGCGGTACCGAGCGGAAGCGGCCGGACGATCATGAGCACCGCGCGTGTTCGAAGCAGCCTCCAGGGCTGTGCGGTCGCCGTCCTCGGCACGGCCGCCATCGTCCTGGTCTGGCTCGCCCTGCCCGGCGAGTGGGGGGGGCGCGTGCCGTTCTCGCTCTTCCTCCTCACCGTCGTCGGGGCCGCGATCGTGGGCGGCTTCTGGCCGGGGATGCTCGCCATGGCGCTCGGGGCGATGGCCTCGTGCTACTTCGGGGAGCCGCGCTTCGAGTGGGCGCTGCGCCACCAGGCGGACTGGGCGCAGCTCGCCGTCTTCCTCACGACCGGGCCGCTCACCGCGTTCGTCTGCGATCGGTTGAGGAGGGCGCTCGCGGCGAGCCGCGCGGCGGAAGCGGCGCTGGCGCGCAGCAAGCGCGAGGAGGCGAGCACGCTCGAGAGGCAGGTGGCCGAGCGGACGGCGGAGCTCGCGGCGCTCCTCCTGGAGCGCACGCGGCTCGTCGACAGCGAGCGGACCGCGCGCGGCGAGGCCGAGCGCGCGGCGCGCATCCGCGACGAGTTCCTCGCCAACGTCTCGCACGAGCTGCGCACCCCGCTGAACGCCATCGTCGGCTGGTCCGCGCTGATGCGGAAGGGCGTGCTCGACGCCGACACGACGGTCAAGGCGATCGAGGTGATCGCGCGCAACGCCGAGGCGCAGACCGCCCTGGTGGAGGATCTGCTCGACATCAGCCGCATCGGCGCCGGCAAGCTCGGGTGCGAGATGCGGCCGGTGAGCCTGTCGGCCCTCGTCGACGGCGTGGTCGACGCTCAGCGGCCGGTGGCCACGACCAAGGGGGTCGAGCTCGCTCGGGCGCAGGACGACGGCGTCTGCGTGGTGCGGGGGGATCCCGTCCGGCTCGAGCAGATCACCTCCAACCTGCTCTCCAACGCCATCAAGTTCACGCCTGGCGGCGGGCGCGTGGTCGTGGGCTGCCGCCGCGCCGGCTCGCACGCCGAGCTCATCGTCCGCGACACCGGCGCCGGCATCGCCGCCGACTTCCTCCCGTACGTCTTCGATCGCTTCCGTCAGGCCGACGCCTCCGTGACCCGACGGTACCGGGGCCTCGGGCTCGGCCTCTCGCTGGTGAAGTTCCTGGTCGAGCAGCATGGCGGCGTCGTCCGGGCCGAGAGCGAAGGCGAAGGGCGGGGAGCGACGTTCACGGTGACCATCCCGATCGCCGCGGTCAGCACGGACTCCAGGGGGCCCTCGCCGATCGAAGCCGGCGCCCCGCTGGCAGGCGTCAAGGCGCTCATCGTCGACGATGACGAGGACGCGCGCGCGGTCATCCGCCGCATCCTGGAGGACGGCCACGCCGAGGTCTCCGTGGCCACCTCGGGCGCCGAGGCGCTCGACCTGCTCCCGCGGGTCCGCCCCGACGTGCTGGTGAGCGACGTCGGGATGCCGGACCTCGACGGCTACCAGCTCATTCGCGCCGTGCGCGCCCTCGGCCGGGAGCAGGGAGGAGCGACGGCGGCCGTGGCGCTCACCGCCTTCGCGCAGCCCGAGGACCGCGATCACGCGCTGGCGGTCGGCTACCAGATCCACCTCGCCAAGCCCGTCGACCGCCGCGAGCTCCTCCAGGCCGTCGCCTCCCTGACCCGGGGGGCCGCGGCCGCGTTGCCCGACCCGGGCGCGGCGCCGCGGCGCTAGATCCGCGGTCCTCCCCGATGCCGCGTCCGCGTGCTCGGGGCACCGTGTCGCGGGGCGCGCGATGCGGGGACTCCGCAGCTTGACGGATCGAAGCCGACCTCCAAAGACCACGGTCGATGGCGCGGACGATGGGGGGCAGGCCCCTGAGCCCTCCCGAGAAACGACGCCCGGCGTGCTCCGCGGACTCCGCTCGCCCGGCGCGGTCGAGCCTCACCAGGCTCGATGTCCCGGCCCTCGCGCCCCCTCCTGAAGGACACGTCGCGCGCCGCCTCGTGGAGCCCTCATGGAGCGACTGAGCGCGCGAGGACGATCGCAATGGCTCGGGCCACTCCTGCTCGGCTCGTTCGTGCTCACCGTGCTGAGCTTCGTGCTCGCGACCATCGTCACCGAGCTGCGCGCGCGCGGGATCGAGGAGGCCGCCGACAGCATCGCCACCAACGCGATGCCGTCGATCGTGCAGCTCACCGAGGAGCGCAGCAGCCTGCGCCTCATGGAAGGGCTCGTCATCGAGTACGCCCACCGGGTCGCCGCCGGGGAGGACGCGAGCGACCTCGTCCCGCGCATCCGGCAGGCCCGCGCGCTGATGGCGCGGCAGTGGGGGCTGGAGGAGGAGACCCTGCTCTACCCCGGCGAGACCGATCTCTGGGTCGAGATCAAGGCGGCGACGGAGGCCGTCGACGCCTCCGTCGAGCGCATCCTCCAGGTGCAGAGGCGCGGTGAGCGCAGCGTCGAGGCCCTGGTCTACGCCGGGCTGCGCCCCGCCGTCGACCGCCTGTCGCAGGCGCTCCTCGTCGACGTCCAGTTCAACGCCAGGCACGCGGCGGATCTCGCCGCGACGATCCAGGCGTCGCGCACCGGCCAGCGCAGGCTCTCCGGCCTGCTCGACGGCGCGAGCGCCGTCTTCGCCCTCGTCGCCGGCGTCACGGTCGCGCTGGTGCTCCGCGGTTACGCGGCGATGATGGACGTGCGGATCACCGAGCTCGAGCGCTTCAACGGCCGGGTGGCGCACGACATCCGCAGCCCGCTGACGGCCGTGACGTACGCGCTCGACTGGACGCGCGGGCGCTACCCCTCCGACCAGGATGCGCACGACACGCTCGACCGCGCGTCGCGATCGGTGCGGCGCATCGTCCAGGTGGTCGACGCGATGCTGGTGCTCGCGCGGGCGGGCACGCCCCCACGGGAGGGCGCCAGGGTCGAGGTCCGCGCGCAGGCTCGGGAGGGGATCGACGAGCTCCTCCCCGCCGCCCGCGCTCGCGGCGTGGAGCTCGAGCTCGAGCCCTTCGATGCGGTCGAGGTCGCCTGCACGCCCGGCGTGCTCACCAGCGTCCTCTCCAACCTCCTCGACAACGCCATCAAGTACATCGGCGACGGCCCGCTGAAGCGGGTGCGGGTCGGCGCGCGCGTCGACGCCGCGAAGGTGCACATCGAGGTGGTCGACACCGGCCCAGGCGTGCCCCCCGAGCTGCGCGAGCGGATCTTCGATCCGCACGTGCGCGCCGCGTCCTCCTCGATTCCGGGGTTCGGCCTCGGCCTCGCCACCGTGCGTCGCCTGGTCGAGGCGCACGGCGGCGCCGTCGGCGTGGAGCCCGGCGCCGAGCAAGGCAGCCGCTTCTGGGTCGAGCTCCCCAGGGCTCCCCCGTGAACAGCCGAGGTCCGGTGGGCGCGGACCGCGTCCGCGGCGCCCCTGCGGGTCGGGCGGAGGCGGCATCGGGAGGAATTGTCCGTCCACACCGAAGAAGCGGTGTTCGTCCTCCGCGGAGGAGCCGATCGCGGAAGCGTCACCGCTGTCAACCGCGCACCGCACGAGCCAGTCATTTTTCGCTGGCGCACCGCGAATGCCACGCTACACAAAAGGTGGTTAGTGTCTTTCGTCAGGAACGGAGGCATATGGCACGCAAAGTCAAGCTCATCAAGGACTACCCACGCAAGACCCAGGAGTTCATCCTCTTCGCTCAAGGGGTCGTCGCTGGCTTCACCGCGACCTCGAGTCTCGCCAACCCGCCGATCACGCTCGCGTCGGTCACGGCCTTGATTGACCTGCTGGTCACGGCCGAGACGCCCACGCCCAACAAGGTGCCCACCACGGTCGAAGACCGGGCGAGCATGCGCGCCAAGATCGAGACGGCCCTCGGGCTGCTCCTGGCCTTCGCCCAGAGCGTCATCGACACGCTCCCCTACGAACAGGGCGCCGCGCTGGCGGTCGCCTCGGGCTTCAAGCCCAAGAAGGCGGGCTCCCATACCAAGGAGGCCTACAAGATCACCCGCGGCGCCAACGCCGGGACGGCCACGATCGACCTCAAGTCGCTCGGGCGGCACGGCACGGTGATCTACTGCCACCAGTACAGCATCACCAACGCCACGAGCTGGGTCGACGCGCCGCCCACTCCGGACACCAAGGCGCTCGTGGCGGGTCTCCCGGTGGGAACGACCGTCTACTTTCGGTTCCGCACGCTCATCAAGGGCGTCTACAGCGACTGGTCGGAGCCCCTGAGCTTCGCAGTCCACTAGTACCCGACCCGCGGGTACCACGCAGTCGCCGCACCGCGCGCCCGTGCGGTGCGGCGACACCTCCCTCCACAGGCAAGAACGGACTGGATTCTTGGTCCGTCGTACGGAGCAAGCCCACCGTTGTACCGACGTATCGCTCCGTTGTACGGGGAAGTTTCCCCGTTGCACCGGGAAGTTTCCCCGTTGCACCGGGGAGTTGTCCCGTCGTACCGGGGAGTTGTCCCGCCGTACCGGGGAGTTGTCCCGTCGTACCGGGGAGTTGTCCTGCCGTACCGGGGAGTTGCCCCGTCGTACCGGGGAGTCTCCCGGTTGTACCGGGGAGTTGCCCCGTCGCACGGGGGAGTTGCCCCGTCGCACGGGGGAGTTGCCCCGTTGTACCGGGAAGTTTCCCGGTTGTACCGGGGAGTTGCCCGGTTGTACCGGGGAGTTGCCCCGTCGTACCGGGGAGTTGCCCCGTCGTACCGGGGAGTTGCCCCGTCGTACCGGGAGGTTGCTTGGTTGTACCGAGCGATAGCGCCGCCGCCCGTGAGCGTGAAGGGGGGCGACGGCGCTCTCACCTCACTGCTGAGGCGTCTGCCCCGACGGAGCCGCGCAGCCCCAGGCCTCGATGTCGAGCTCCCAGTCCCAGTCGCAGCTCTCGAAGAGGTCGCAGTCGCCGTCGACCTTGGTGCTGCCGCTCTGCTCGACGGCCCAGGTGTAGCCGTTGGTGAGCTTGAGCAGGGCGCTGGAGTCGATGGTCTGCTGCACGCCGAAGAGCGGGCTGGCGCCGCTCCCCACCGCAGTCGCCGCGGCCGCGGCCGCCGCCGCCGCGCCGCCGAGGCCGAAGGCCCAGCCGTAGGGGTTACCAGGGATCGCCGCGCCGGCGCCGGCCACCCCGGCGATGGCGTTGAGCGCGTTCTGGAGGGCGCCCGGGGTGGTCACCAGGTAGCACTGGTAGGTGACGGTGATGTTGAACTGGGAGAGCTTGACCCCGTTGACGGCCTGGCCCCAGAACGTGCCGGCGGAGGGGCTGAGGGTGATGGCGGGGTTGCCGTCCGAGAGGTTCATGTAGTCCGGCGTGAGCATGAGCTGGCTGGACTGGCCGTCGTCGGCCTGGACGAGGCAGAACATCTCCAGGCTGCTGCCGGGGGCGCCGTTCTTGTGCACCTGGATCTGCGACAGGCGCATCTTGAGGAGCGGATCGGAGCAGCCGGTCTGGGCCGGCGTCTCGCCGAAGCCGACACCGGAGGTGTACATGGACTGCCCGGCGTTGTTGAAGCTGGTGAGAGCCATCGCGTCGCTCGGCACCGAGGACGCGCCGGTGCACGAGGGCGAGGCGCTGCACGCGGGGCAGGTGCCGCAATCGGCGGGGCAGTTGACGCAGTTCTCGCCGGTCTCGCAGGTGTTGTCGCCGCAGACGGCCGCCGCGTCGCTGCCCGCGTCGGGCATGGTGGCGGTACACGCGCAGGTGCTCCACCCGTCGACGCTGCAGGTCTGCGTCCCGGCCTCGAGCGAGCCACAGCTGCAGGAGCGGAGGTCACCGACGGCGCACGAGGGAACGGCGGTGGTGCCGGAGGCGCCGCAGCCGACGGCGGCGCCCCCCGCGAGGACCCCCGTCAAGGCCAACCATGCAAACGCGTGCGCGAGCTTCTTCATGCTGCCGTCTCCGGAGGCAGGGCCGACGCGGCCCGGGACTCTATCGGAGCATGGCGGCCCGTTCGCTGACAAGTCTCCACCGGGGCGCGCAACGCTGCCGCAGGTTTCCCCAGGAGGCCGTGTCAGTGCGTGTCGGTGAAGGCGCAGCCGTGACCACACGCGACGATCGGCTCCCCGTCGCGACGCCGTCCGGCGCGCAAAGGTCCTCCGAGGGTGCCGTCGCTGCGTGGGCCTGAACGAGACCCAGCGTCGCCTCCATGATTGCCCTGCAGGCGTGGAGCTTCCTCCCGAGGTCCACTGCATGCGGCTCCCGAAGCGTAACGTCCTGCTCGTGAGCGGCGCGGCGACGGCTCCGGCTGTGGGTCGACGCGGCTGCCGGAGCGTGCGAAAAGCCACCCCGAGCCGGGTCCCGCCGGCGCGGGAGGCGCACATGGATGACCTTTGGGAGCGAGTTCGCGGCGGCAAGCACACGGCGGTGCTGGGCACTTCGCCCGGGGATCCGCCCCCGGCGCTGGGGATCCGGCTGGTGCGCGTGCGCTGCGACGTGCCTCCGAGCACGCTCGGGCCGCTGCACGACGCGCGGCAGAAGGTGGAGCACCTCCTCGGCAACCACCCCCCGCTCCTCGATCAGGCGCGCTTTCGCATGGTGTCGGGGCTGCGCCGGCGGCTGCTCGGCGACGTGCCCGCCCTCGAGTCCGAGAGCGCGCTGGTCGAGGTGTGGAACCGGCTGGCTTCCTCGTCCGATCGCCCTGCGGCGCTGCTCTTCGAAGCGGTCGACGCCACCGACGACGCCACGCTGGCCACGCTGCGCCGCATCGTCGGGCGCCCGGGGTGGCTCAAGCTCCCGCTGGTGCTGGTGTTCCGTTCCGCAGAGCCGGACGGCGGCGCCGCGGGCCTGCTCGGCGCCCTGCGCCTCACCGCCGGCGACGATTGCGTGATCCGCGCCACCCCGCAGGCGGGCTCGGCCCGCCCGGCGCCCGCGCTCGACTTCCGGACGCTCCCGCACGACGTGCTCCGCGTGCTGCGCGCCGGGGCCCTCGTCGGCTCGGGCTTCGAGGCGGACCTGGTCGGCGCGCTCCTCGAGATGGACGTCCTCGACGTGCTCGACCTGGTGCAGCGCGCCGCCGACGCCGGCGTGCCCATCGAGGATCGCGGCGAAGCGCGCTTCCACCTGCCCGAGCCGCTGCTCGACGCGCTGCGGGCCTCGATGCTGCCGTCGTTGATGATCGCCCAGCACCGGCGGCTCGCCGAGCTCCTCGGCGGCTTCGACGAGGAGGAACGGGAGGACTTCGTGGGGGAAGAAGAAGAGGAGGCGCCGCCGCCGCCCGTGGAGCCTCGCCCCCGGCCGCAGGAAGCCGTCGAGTCCCCGGCCACCGAGCCCGCGGGGTTCACCCGGCACGTGCGAGTGACCCCCACCCCGGTGCCGCCGCCGGTCACGAAGGGGGAGACGCCCAGGCCCGCGCCCGCCTCCGCTGCGGCCCCGGCCACCGAGGAGTCCGAGCGGCACCTACCGGGCGTGTGGCCCTATGCGGAGATCTTCGGCGGGGCGCCTCCGGCCGCCGTCGAGGCGCACCCTCCCGAGCCGCTCCAGGTCGCCTTCAAGGAGACCTTGCCGCGGGAGCTGGTCCACGAGGCGAGCGCCGCCAAGGTCCCGCCGAGCGTGGGCCCGCGCTCGCTGGGCGGGTCGCGCGTCGACGATGCCCGGGCGGCCGGGCACCTGGCCGCGGCCGGTGAGCACGACGCCAGCGCGGAGCGGTACTTCGCCGCCGCGCAGAAGGCGGGGGCGAGCGGCGCCTACACGCAGGCGCTGGCGCTCGCGGACAAGGCGCTCGGCACGCTCGAGTCGCTGCCCGAGTCGCCGCGGCGACGGCGGCTCCGCGCCGGGGTGCTGCTCGAGGTGGGACGGCTGCGCTGGGTGACCTCGACGCCCGACGCCGAGTTCACGCTCTCCGGCGCGATCGAGGTCCTCGACGCGGCGCGCGCCTCGCTCACGGCCGATGATCCGGTGGAGCTCAAGGCCTCGGCGGCCACCCTCATCGCCGCCGTCTGCTACGACGTGGGCGACGCTGCCGCCCTCGCGCGCGCCCTCGATGAGCTCACCGCCGCCAGCCGGCTCCTCCTCGACGCCGGCGACGCCACCGGCGCGGCGCGGCTGCTCAACGATCAGGCCGCGGTGTACGTGCGGATGGGCGATCCGGTGCGCGCCACCCACCTGCTCAGCGAGTCGCGCCGCATCTTCGAGGCGCGCGCCGCCACCGACCCCGTCGCGATGGTGGAGATGGCGGAGACCGACCACCTGTTCGCCCGCATTCCCCTTCACGTCCCGGCGCGCCCCGGGCGCGAGGGGGACGCGCTCACCATGGGGCTCGATCACGCGCTCGCCGCCGAGCGGGCCTACAAGAAGCTCGACGCCCGGCGGGAGCTGGCGCGCGTCTGGGAGACCATGGGCCGCCTGGAGCTGCGCAAAGGCCGCCTCGAGCGCGCCCGCGAGCGGCTGGTGGAGGCGGTCCAGCTCGAGGAGGCCATCGGCGATCTGGTGGGCCTGGCCCGCTCCACGGCGGCCCTCTCCGAGCTCCTGGCCGCCTCGGGCCGCTACCAGGAGGCGCTCGGCGTCCTCGGCGACTCGGTCTCGCTCAACTTCGAGAAGGGCTCGCCCATCGGGCTGGCCTTCAACCGCCGCGCCCTCGACGCGCTGGCGCGCTCGGCGAGCGACGCGGGCCAGGCCGGGGCCGCCCTCGGCGAGGTGGAGCGCGAGCTCGCCGAGGCCGAGTCGGTGCTCGGTCGGATGAAGCTGCCCGGCGAGGCCGACTGACCGACCTTGACGCTCCGCGCCGAGCGGTTTGCCGCTGCGCGTCTCACCCTCTCCGTTTCGGGGAAGCCCAGGGGCTTTCCCCGACAAAGGCTTGGAGTACGAGCCGATGACGCAGAGGAGTATCCATCGCTCGTCGCGTCACCCCGCTGGCAGGCCCACACGTAGGGCCTCCGCAGCCCTGGCAGCAGCATCCGTTGAAGCGTGCGCCAAGGTGCGCAAATCGCTTACCCGAGGACCGCTGCCGCATTCGGAGGAGGAGAGAAAAAAGTAAGAAACCCTGTCAGAAATATCCGCCATCGAACGTATAAGAAACAACGGTAGGCAACCTTCACCCAACGCCACCTGGAGAGAGACATGAACTACGCGAAGCCGCTCACGCATGCGGTTCTTCTGGCTTCGCTCACCCTCACGGCGTGCACCAGCGCGACGGGAGAGGTCGAGGAACACACCGGCGTGGCGCAGCAGGACGCGCTCACCCAGAACGCGCTCACCCAGAACGCGCTCACCCAGAACGCGCTCACTCAGAACGCGCTCACCCAGAACGCGCTCACCCAGAACGCGCTCACCCAGAACGCGCTCACCCAGAACGCGCTCACCCAGAACGCGCTCACCCAGAACGGCCTCGCCGGCGACAACGCGCGCGAGCTGTTCAAGTACATCGTGAGCTGCGCCCTCCCAGCCAGCGCGGTCATCGACGTTGGCGCCTACAGCTTCGACGGTGGCCTCGGCCTCGCTCCCGAGTGGGGCGAGCCCGATGGCTCGTGCGACGGGTCGTGTCAGCAGTGGGTCTCGGCCTGCGTGATCTCCCGCCTCGACTACCTGGGCGTGGAGCGGACGATCTCGGTCCGCGGCACCAACCCGGCGCTCCAGACCTCGAGCTCCGAGCGCAAGACCTACAGCGTCGACGAGGCCACGTACTACGGCGACATCTTCAACGGGCCGGTCAAGGCGTACGCCTGCCTCGGCCCCGGCCAGACCCAGGACACCCGCGTGTGCGGCCCCTCGATCGCCAGCTGCGGGGTCGTGGACGTCCTCGGATCCTGCCAGCAGCTGTGCGGGCCCGTACGGTCCGACGGCAGCTTCCCGGACTGTCGGGTCCCGGCCACCGGCGGCACCTGCAACGAGCGCGGCACGACCTACGACGGTTCCATCACCGTCTTCCTCCAGCCGTAGTCTAATGGCGGGGTGAACCCGGGCACGACCATCGCGGACCGCTTCCTCGTCGGATCGGAGGCAGGATCCGGAGGGATGGGCACCGTCTACCGGGCCGTCGACAAGCTCGACGGCGCGGTGGTGGCGCTCAAGCTCCTGCGCGGCACCCAGGCGATCGACATCGAGCGCTTCGAGCGGGAGGCCTCGGTCCTGGCGGAGCTGCGCCACCCGGGGATCGTGCGCTACGTGGCCCACGGCGTCTCCGGCGCGGGCGAGCGCTACCTGGCGATGGAGTGGCTCGACGGCGAGGATCTGGCGGCGCGGATCGCGCGCCAGCGGCTCTCCGTGTCCGAGAGCCTGCGGCTGGTGCGCCGCACCGTGGCCGCGCTCGCGTTCGCCCACGCTCGCGGCCTCGTCCATCGCGACATCAAGCCCAGCAACATCTTCGTCCTCGGCGGCGACGTCGAGCGCATCAAGCTCGTCGACTTCGGCATCGCGCGCATCTCCCGCGAGCACGAGCGGCTCACCGGCACCGGCGTGGTCCTGGGGACGCCGGGCTACATGGCCCCCGAGCAGCTGGAGAGCCCCGGCCAGGGCGATCCGCGCGCCGACGTGTTCTCGATCGGCTGCGTCCTCTTCGAGTGCGTGACCGGGCGCTGCGCCTTCGAGGGCGCGCACGTGATGGCGGTGCTCGCCAAGATCCTCCTCCAGGAGACCCCCCGCGCCCGCAACGTCCGGCCGGACCTCCCCGAGGCGCTCGAGCTGCTGATCGGCCGCATGATGGCCAAGGCGCCGGCCGATCGCTTCCCCGATGCGGCGGCCGTCGAGCGCGAGCTCATCGGCCTCGGCGAGATCGATCTGGGGCCGCCTCCGTCGGCGCCACGGAACGTCCTCGCGACCACCCTGGCCGCCGCCTCGGACCGGGCGCCCATCTCCATCACCCGCAACGAGAACCGCCTGGTCACCGTGGTCTTCGCCGGCGATCCGGACGCCCAGGCCGCGGTGAGCAAGCCCCAGGCGACCCCCGCGCTCGAGGCGGCGCTGGACCTCTACGGGGGGCAGCTCACCGAGCTGCCGGGCCGCTCGCTGATCGTCACCCAGTGGGGCGCCGGCAGCGCCGTGGACCGCGCCGAGCGGGCGGCGCAGTGCGCGCTCACCCTGCGGGCGCACCTGCCCGAGGTGTCCATCTGCGTCGCCACCGGGCGCGGTCTGGTGTCGGCGCGGGTCGTCGAGGGCGAGATCATCGACCGCGGCGTGCGGATGCTCCAGCGCACGCGCCCGGGCGCCATCAAGCTCGACGACGTCTCCGCCGGCATGCTGGAGGCGCGGGTCCAGGTGGTGCGGCAAGGCGGCAGCCTGGTGCTGGGGAGCGACCGCATCCAGCAGGGGGCGAGGCCCCGCCTCCTCGGCAAGCCCAGCACCTTCCTGGGCCGCACCCGGGAGCTCTCCACGCTCGAGAGCGTGCTCACCGGCTGCGTCAGCGAGCCGGTGGCCAGCGCCGTCCTCGTCATCGGCCCGGCCGGCACCGGCAAGTCGCGCCTGCGCCTGGAGTTCCTCGAGAAGGTCCAGCTCCGCGAGCCCGTGGAGATCGTCTGCGGGTGGGCCGACTCGCTGTGCCCGGGCACCCCCTTCGGCATCATCGCCGACGCGGTCCGCCGCGCGGCGGGCATCCGCGACGGCGATCCCCTCGAGTCCAAGCGCCTCAAGCTGGAGCAGCGGCTCACCCGCACCGTCGGCCGCCGCGATCTCGACAGCATCGCGCCCTTCCTCGGCGAGCTCATCGGCGTGCCCTTCCCCGATCGCGACGACAAGGCCCTCCGCGCCGCCCGCGAGAACGCCATGCTCATGGGCGACGCCATGCGCGCGGCCTGGGAGGCGTGGCTGGAGAAGGAGTGCGCCGCGCACCCGGTGCTGCTGGTCCTCGAGGACCTGCACTGGGGCGACGCCGCGAGCGTCCGGCTCATCGACTCGACGCTGCGCAACCTCCGCGATCTGCCGCTGATGGTGCTGGTGCTCGCCCGCCCCGGCGTCAACGCCCAGTTCCCCGGCCTGTGGGCCGAGCGCGACGTGCAGACCATCAAGCTCGGCTCGCTGGCGCGGAGGTCCAGCGAGAAGCTGGTCCGCGACGCGCTCGGGCCGAGCGTCTCTGCGGCCGTGGTGGAGCGCGTCCTCGATCGCGCCGACGGGAACCCCTTCTACCTCGAGGAGCTGGTGCGGGCGGTGGCCGCCGGCAGGGAGGAGACGCTCCCCGACTCGGTCCTCGGCACCGTGGAGGCCCGCCTCGACGCCGAGGGCAGCGAGGCCAAGCGCGTCCTCCGCGCGGCCAGCGTCTTCGGCGAGCGCTTCTCCCAGTCCGCAGTCACCTGGCTGCTCGGCGGCGACGCGCACCGCAAGGACATCGGCGAGTGGCTGGAGGCGCTCGCCTCCCACGAGCTGGTCACCCGCGCCGGGTTCAGCGCGGCCCGCAGCGACACCGACTACGCGTTCCGCCACACGCTGGTGCGCGAGGCCGCCTATGCGATGCTCACCGACGGCGACCGCACCCTCGGGCACCGGCTCGCCGGCGAGTGGCTGGAGAACAACGGCTCGTCCGACGCCACCGCCATGGCCGAGCACTTCCGGCGCGGCGGGGAGCCGGCGCGGAGCGTGCGGTGGTACCGGCGCGCCGCCGAGCAGGCCCTGGAGGCGAACGAGCTCGAGGCGGCCATCGATCGCGCCGAGCAAGGGGTCTCCTGCGGCGCCGCCGGCGAGGAGCTCGGGCTCCTGCGCCTGATCGAGGCGGAGGCGAGCGTGTGGCATGGCGAGGTCGCCCTCGGCGAGGAGCGCGGGCTGGAGGCCATCCGCCTGCTCCCCACCACCACGCCGGCCTGGTTCCGCGCGGTCACCCAGGTGGTGCTCGCCGCGGGCAAGCTCGGCGGGTTCGACCGCATCGGGACCTGGGTCGAGGCCGCGATCGAGGCGGTGCCGGCGGCCGGCGCCTACGGCCTCCAGCTCACCTGCCTGAGCCGGGCCGCGATCAACCTGATGTTCGGCGGTCACTACGTGCCGGCCGACGCGCTCATCACCCGCATCGATCGCGCCGTCGGCAACCCCGCCTCGCTCGATCCCCAGACGGCCGACGTGATCCAGCAGATGCGCGCCTTCCGCGCGGTCTACGCCGGGGACTCGGCGGCCGGCCTGGGGGGCTTCACGGCCGCCCTCGCCGCCACCGAGGAGATCGGCGATCGCCGCGACGCCTGCAGCATCCGCTGCAACCTCGGCTTCATCCTCTCGGAGCTCGGCGATTTCGTCGGCGCGGAGGAGGCGCTGCGCCGGTCGCTCGGCGACGCGGACCACATGGGGCTCCACGATCTCGCCACCGTGGCCCGCCACAACCTCGGCCACGTCCTCGCCTACCGCGGCTCCCTCGACGAGGCGCGGATGCTGGAGCAGCGCGCCGTCGAGGCCTTCCGCACCCAGGGCGACCCCCGCATGGAGGGCGTGGCGCGCACCTACCTCGCCAAGATCGCCCTGCTCTCCGGCGATCTGGGCACCGCCGAGCGGGAGGCGCGCGCCGCGTCGGAGGCGCTCCGGGTCGCGCCCCCGGTGCGCGCCGCGGCCGTCGCCATCCTCGCCCGCGTCCTGCTCGCGCTGGGCCGCCCCGCCGACGCCCTCCCCATCGCCCGCGAGGCCTTCGGCACGCTCGAGTCCCTGGGCATGCTCGAGGAGGGCGAGGCCCTGGTGCGCCTGGTCCACGCCGAGGCGCTGGCGGCGATGGGCCTCGCCGACGAGTTCACCACCGCCATCACCTCGGCGCGCGCGCTGCTCCTCGCCCGCGGCGCCAAGATCAGCGACCCCTCGTGGCGCCGGCGCTTCCTCACGGCGGTGCCCGACAACGCCCGTACCCTCGAGCTCGCCGAGCGGACGGCGTAGGCCGTGGAGCCCGGTCGCGGGACGCTCTCGGGCGTCCCGCAGGGTAGCCGGTCAGGGCGCGTTCACGGAGAGGATCTGCTCGACCGCGTCGACGAGGATCTGCTCGACGCGCTCGGCGCCGATCTCGTCGGCGCTGGCAAAGCGCTCGAGGTCGAACGGCGGCGGGCCGATCTCGAGGTAGGCGAGGATCTGGAGCGGGTAGCCGCTCCAGCGCAGCACCGAGAACCCGACCACGTTGCGCGTCCCCGTGCCCCGCCGGAGGCCGAGCGCGAGCTCGATGCTCGGCGTCGCCGGGCCCTCGTCGAGGACGACGCGGCTCTGGTGCCCTGCGGCGCGGAGCAGGACCGCCAGCTCCTCCATCTGCGGCCGGAGCACGCGCTCGCACAGCGCCGCGAACGCCCCCAGGAAATCGGCCTCGTCGGGCACCGCAGCGGCGCGGATCCGCTGCTCGTACCGCGCGGTGAGCCGCCCGATGCGGAGGCGGTTGTCCTCCCTCACGGCGCGAGCAGCAGCACCTTCACCTGGCTCGGGACGATGCGCATCCCGGGGCAGTTGGTCGAGTTCTGGATGTTCATGCTGGTGAGCCGCGTCGCGGGCATGCCGTCGAGCAGCACCGTGAACGCGCCGGTGACCGGCCGCGAGGGGCCCATCACCACACCCGACGCGACGCCCATGTTCACGCCGGCGTTGTCGCCGTTGGAGAGCGGCACGACCGTCGCCATGTTGTGCGCGGGCGCGCACATGAAGAGGATGTTGTAGGCGGCCGGGACCCCCATCGGGCCGAGGGCGATGTTCGGATACGGGATCGGCACCGGCGCGGGCATCGGGGTGAGGCACACGTCCGGGAAGCCGAGATCCATGCCCATCATCTGCGTGTTGGCGAACATCGGTGTCTCCTAGCCCAGGTGGATCTGCTCGCCGTCGAGCTTGACCAGCTCGTCGGCGGTCACGAGCGTGTGCTCGGCGTGGAGGCTCATGGTCTTCTCGGCCGTGTAGTCGATGCGCTCGGCGCGGAGCTGGTCCATCTCCTCGACGGTGCGGTACGAGCGCTTCACGCGCTGAGAGAGGCGCTCCAGGACCGAGTCGAAGCGACCGGCGATGAGCCTCACCCGGTCGATCTCGGCGCGCACGGCGTCGCCGAGGAACGAGAGGCGCTGGAGCACCACGTTGCCCTCGCCGGCGTTGAGGTCGAGCCCGGCGGCGACGACGCTCACGGTGCGCGCCGAGACCAGCTCCACGCCCTCCTGGGCGGCGACGCGGAAGCGGCCGGAGGTCAGGCGCACCTCGAGGTCGCCGTCGACCGCGAGCGCGGTGGCCGCGCCGCTCTCGCGCTTCAGCACCGCGAGCACGAACGCGCCCTCGATGGGCGAGAGCGCCACGAGCACGAGATCGGAGACCTCGGGCGCGACCAGGCAGCTCAGCGCGCGCCGCGCCTCGTGGTCACCGTTCCCCGTCCGCACCGCGATGGAGCCGTCGGCACGGAGCGCCACGACGCGCCCCGTCTGCTCGGTGACCTGCTCGTCGGCGGGGCCCGGGGCCACGTCGTTGTGGATCTTGCGCGCCAGGTTGCTCATGTCTCCGCCTCCTTCGCCCCGCGTGACCGACTGCAGCGTCGGCGTTCCCCGCGAGAGTGTCAACACGTCGGGGAACGCTCTCGGGCGTTCCCCAGGATGGCCGATGGAGGGTTTGGGGGTCCCCCCAGCGTCAATGCGTCGGCTGCCAGCGCTCCGCCTCGGCCAGCTCGGCGTCGTCGCCGAGCGCGAGGGCGCGACTCCCCCAGAGCGTGCCCTCGTCCCGGGTGCGGTGGAAGCGGGCGCGGAAGAGGGTGGCGCCGACGAAGGTGCCGCCGGAGACGTCGGCGTGGGAGAAGTCGGCGTAGGTCAGGTTGGCGCCGCCGAAGCGGGTGCGGCGGCACGTGGCCCTGGTGAAGAGGGTCTGCTCCAGGCTCGCGCCCGAGCAGTCCGCGTCCGTGAGATCGGCGCCGGCGAAGATCGACTGGGTGAGCCGCGCCCCCTGGAAGCTCGCCCCGACCAGCCTGGCGTCCACGAACAGCGCGTTCCCCGCGCGTGCCCCGGCGAGGTTGGCCCCCGCGAGGTTGGCGTCCTTGAAGTTGCACTGGGTGAGCGTCGCCGCGGACAGGTCGCACCCCGAGAGATCGCAGCCCGTGAGCTGCGTCAGGGTCAGATCCATCCCCGAGAGATCGCGCCCGGCGAGGTTCGCGCCGAGGAGCACCGCCAGCTCGAAGCGGGCCCCGGTGAGATTGGCCGAGGTCAGGTCAGCCCCCAGGAGCGTCGTCTGCTTGAGGTGGGCGCCGGCGAAGGAGACGCCGCCGGTCTTCGCCTCGAGGATCGCGGTGCGATCGAGGTTGGTGTTCGCGAAGCACGCGCCCGTGAGATCGACCAGGTGGAGCGCCGCGAGCGGGAGGCGGGCGCCGGTGAGGTCGGCGCGGGACAGATCCACGGAGACGAGCTTGGTCTTGAGCAGGTTCGCGCCATGAAGCCGCGCGCCGGCGAGCGTCCCCTGGTGAAAGAGCGTGCGGGTGAGATCCGCGCCCGTGAGGTCGGCGCCGGTCAGGTTGCAGGCGCTCAGCGCGGACTCCTTGAGCGTGGCGCCGGCCAGATTCGCGCCGGTGAAGCGGACGCGCTCCAGGATGGCACCGGAGAGATCGGCGCCCGAGAGGTCCTGCCCGGTGAAGTCCTCGTCGGAGATGATCTCCCCGCGGTGGATCAGCGCGACGAGCTCAGCTCGCTCCACGGGTCCCCCTCGCCTGGACGAACCGCATCTGCGTCATGTTCGCGTCCTTCATCACCGTGGCGCCGTCGACGTCGACCTTGGCGAGGTCCGCGCGGAACAGGTTGGCGCCGAGGAAGCTGGTGCCGTGCACCTTGGCGCGATCGAGGAGGGCGCACATCAGGTTCGCGCCGGTGAAGACCGCCTGCGAGAGGTCGGCCTTGGTGAAGCGCGCCTCGCGGCCGGTGGCCCGGTAGAAGCGGGCGCGGCGCAGATCGCACTCGCTGAGGTCCGCGCCGCCGAGCTCGGCGCGGGTGAAGTCGCACCCGGCGAGCCGGCACTGCCGCAGGTTGGCCGAGGTGAGCACCGCCTCGGTGAAGTCGGCGCCCTCGAACGAGGTCTCCCGGACGGCGCGGAGCTTGACCAGCCGGGCGCCGCGGAGCACCGCGCCGTCGGCCTTGACCGAGACGAACGCGGCCGAGCTGAGATCGGCCCCCGTCAGGTCGACGCCGCTCAGATCGACCTCGATGAAATTGCACTTCACGAAGGACGCCCCGGCGAGCTTGAGCCCCCTCAGGTCCGAGCTCATGAAGTTGATGTTCACGCCGACGACGCCGGTGAAATCGGTGTCGCGGAAGGTCGCCTCCGCCAGGTCGACGCGATCCAGACGGGCGCCGCAAAAGCTCGCGCCGGTGAGGTCGGCGCCGGCGAGGACCGCGCGGGTCAGGTCGATGCCGCCCAGGAGCTTCGCGCCCGCGAGCACGGCGCGCCCCAGGTTGCAGCCCGCGAGCCGGGCGCCGGTGAGGTCGGCGCCGGTGAGGTCGGCGCGGGTGAGCACGGCGCGGGTGAGGTCGGCGCCGGTGAGGTTCGATCCGGCGAGGCTGGCGCCCTCGAGGAACGCCGAGCTCAGGTCGACGCCGCGGAGGTCCAGCCCGGAGAGGTCGACGCCGGTGAGATCTCGCCCGGCGAAGCTCACCCCGCCGCCCGCCCCCACGGGGAGCTCGATGCGCGCGCGCTCGGAGAACGACGCCGCCGCGGCCTGCGCTGCGGGCATCTGGTGCGCGTGCTTGCGGTACATGTCGCGGAGCCCGTCCTCCGCCGTCTGGAGCCGGCGGCGCAGCTCGGGATCCTGGAGCTGGGCCTCCAGCGCGGGGAGCTTCACCCCGGCGTTGGCGGCGAGCTGCTGGGCGTCGCGGAGCTTCTGGAGCTCCACCGCGGCGGAGAACGTGGGGGGCCCGCCCTGCTTCTTCTGCTGCTCGGCGACGGCCTTGTCGTAGTCGAGCCCGGCCTCCTGGCACCGCTCGCGGGCCTGGGTCTCCGCCCGCTCGCGCTTCGCCTCGGCGTCGGCCATGGCCCTGGCGCCCTCGGCCTTGGCCTGGGTGACGATGGCCTCGAGCTCGTCGAGCGACGGTGGGGTGGCGTCCGGCTCGGGACGGGGCGCGAGCGGCAGGTGCTCGTCGGGGTCGAGCCCCATGGCCGCGATGCGCGCGCGCCCCTGGGCGAGCTCGTGGTCGAGCCGCGAATGCATGTTCTTGCTCTTGAGGAGCTCGATCGGGGCGGCCAGATCCGGGTCCGCGATCTCGGCGAGCGCCACGCTGGCGCCGGGCCCGGGCGGCATCAGGTCGGTGTCGCGCAGGGACGCCAGCGCCCCGCGCTTCTTGTCGAGGCGCTCGGCGAGCACGCCCTTGTAGTGCTCGACGGACCGCGGCGCCCCGAGGGCCTCGCAGGCGGCGACGAGCTGGAGCACGTCGGACGCGTCGTCCTCGGTCACCCGGGTGAGGCCGCGGAAGATCACCACCATCTGCTCGACCCCGGGGAAGAGCTGGACGGTGTCGAGCCGCATCGGGACCTCGCGCAGCTCGCCGCTGCGCAGGCTGACGAACACCCGGGAGAGGAGCCCGGGGAGCCGCCCTTCGAGGACCGGCTTGCCGGGGTGCATGTTCTCCAGGGTGAACGCCTCGTCGCCGCGGAAGTGCCCGTCGAGGCGCTGGTCGAGGGGCGCCGTGTTGTAGAAGGCGAAGTCGAAGTCGAGCGGCAGGCCGGGGAACTGGTTCTGGAGCCAGGCGTCGTCGTAGGTGCCGGTGCTGGCGTAGCGCTCGGGCCAGGTCAGGTCGAAGGGGCCGAAGCCGGCGGGGGGCGGCCGGTCGCGAGGCGCGCGGAGGAGGCGCTTGGGGTCCTCGATGTTGGGCAGCGGGTGGGTCTCGCCGGCCTCCCCCTTGATGGGCGCGAAGCCCTTGCCCACGGGGTTGGCGCCGAAGCCCGGCCCGCCGAAGGCGTTGGCCCAGGTGATGGCCATCTCGGTGAAGGGGGCGGGGTCCGAGGCGGCGCCGGTGCGGTCCCAGGTGCGGTCGCCCGCCACCCACAGGGTCTTGTTGATCGGCCCGATGGCGAGGCGCACCGAGCACGCCGGTCGAGCCCCCCCGCGCGGGTAGGCCCGCGCGTTCACCAGGACCTCGGACCGCGGCTTGGGCATGCAGGCGTCGGGGGCGACGTCCTTGCCCAGCTCGGCGGCGAGCATCTTCCACAGCGTCGCCTCGTGGACGGGGCTCTGGGGCGCGCCGAAGGGCGAGCCGACCATCACCGTCACGCACAGGTTGAGGCTGCCCGCGGCCTCGAAGGTGCGGTGGAGGACGCTGACCTTCTGCGGCTTGATCGTCTTCATTCGGACCCCGGCGCGACCGGCCTCAGGCGATGATCATCACCGCGATGTTGGTGATGCTGATCGGCTTGTTCTCCAGGGCGGTGGCCCGGTCCTTGAGCGAGGTTACCGCCTCCTCGACGTCGAGGGCGCGCTCGACGCTGTGGAGGCTCTTCATCTCGAAGCTCGGGCCCGCGTTGCCCTCGAGCTTGACGCCGGCGAAGAGCTCCGCCGCGGCGCCCACGGTGATCTCGGCGCTCGCCGCCGCGGTGAGCTCCACCTTGCCGCCGATGAAGTTCTCGTTGGAGAAGCCGATCTTGGTCTCGGAGGTGGCGGAGATGGTGAGCGCGATGTGATCGCCGGCGCACTTCCACTCCCAGCTGCCGGTCGACTCGAGCTTGGCGCTGACCGCGGAGATCTCGATGTTGCCGGAGGGGGCCTTGATCTCGATGTTGCCGGCCGAGGCCTCGACCTCGATGTTGCCGGCCGAGGCGGTGACCTCGATGTCTCCGGACGTGGAGGTGACGTCGATCTTCTGCTTCACCTCGACGGTCGCGGTCCCGGCCTCGACGCTGGTGAGGAGGTTGCCGCTCTCGACCCTGAGCGTGGTGTCCCCCTTGACCGTCGTCGTCGAGGTGCCCGCGTCGACATCGAGGATGTAGTTGCCGCCGGTGGTGTGGTGGTCGATGTCGCTCGTCGACTTGAAGCTGATCTTGCCGGCCGCCGCGTCCTCCGCATCGAGGCAGACGCCCACCGACCAGCCGCCCGTCTGGACCTTGGCGGTCCAGTTGTTCTTGATCCGCGAGTCCCACGTCCCGGCCCCGCCGATCTGGCCGACGGCCAGGTCGAAGTCCGTGCCGGCGTTGAGGAGGCTGGCCTGATCGGTCTGCACGATCATGGTGTGCCCGGCGTTGGGCGCGCCCATGCGCACGAAGCTGTTGGAGTGCGGCGTGGACATGGTGATGCGCTGCAGCCCGGTCATGTCCTCGAGCTCGAGCCGGTTGCGCCCGCCGGTCTGGATCACGTTCTTGGTGTGGTTGGCGCGGGTCACCGGGCTCGGCGTGTGCAGGTTGGGCACCACGCCGGCGATCACGGGCCGGTCGGGATCGCCGCCGAGGAAGGTGAAGAGCACCTCGGTCCCCTTGCGCAGGGGGAAGTGCCAGCCCTCGACGTCGCCGCCGTGCGGCTGGAGCATGCGCACCCAGGTCGACGCCTTGCCGTCCTTGAGGTCGCTCTCGTCGAACTTGAACTTGACGTTGTAGCGGCCGTGGTCGTCGATCTGCGCGTACTCGCTCTCGATCGGCCCGCACACGGTCCCGTTCTCGAAGCCGTCGACGCGCGGCCACGCCGTCCTGCTCTCGGCGCGGAACTGGACCTTGGCCGGGATCGCCTTGACGTCGACCAGGTAGACCCGGTCCCCCTCGATCCCGGTCAGCTCGCGCAGGGCGGCGTCCGAGATGGCCTGGTTGCCCTCGTGCTCGGCCTCGATGACCAGGTACTCGGCGTCGAACGCCGGCCGCGGGTGGTCCTCGAGCGTGAAGAAGTAGCCGGCCCGCAGGTAGAGCGCCGTGCCGGTGCCGCGGTACACCACCTGCCGCGCCAGCAGCTCCTCGGCGCGGGTGCGGGCGAGGCGCTTGCCGTCGTCGGGGGAGAAGAAGCGGCGCCCATGGACGCTGATCTCGCCGATGCCCACGCTGGAGACCGCGGCGCTGCCGGAGACGTCGAGCGTCGGCCGGGTGTAGTCGTAGTCCTTGAGCCTGACGCTCGCCGGCAGCGCGCGGTGCTTGCAGGTGAACGTGTGGAGCGCCTCGCTCGAGCTGTGGTCGTGGCCCCCCTCGCGCGAGAAAAACCGCACCGGCCTGGCGACGAGCGCGTCCTGGAACGACTTGCTGTCGGTGATGACCAGCTTCTCGGACTCCTCGCCCTGCTCGAAGAAGTAATACATCCCCTCGCGCTCCATCCACCGCGAGATGAAGTCGAGGTGGCTCTCCGCGTACTGGCAGACGTGCTCCTGCGGCTTGTAGGTCTGGGCGAGCCGGAAGACGTAGTCGTCGGACCCGAGCCCGCCGTCCTCGAGCACCGCCGCGAGGATGTCGGGGATGGTCTGGTGGGTGAAGATGCGGCTGTGGAACGTCTGGGTGAGCTGCCAGAGCTGCGGCACCAGCGTGGCGTGGAAGAGCGACCGCTCGCCGAACTCGTGGAGCAGCTCGAACGCGGCGAAGATGCCGTGGAAGACGAAGGGCGGGCGGCCGTCGTCGCGATCGATGCGGAGCTTGGCCTTGGCGCCGATGGCGTCGGCGAGATCGAGCTCCTGACCCTCGGCGCCGAGGAGCAGGTAGAGCTCGAACTGGTAGGGGCGAGAGACGCCCTCGGTCCCGCGGAAGCCGGCGACTCGCGTCGCGTCCGGGAGCGCGCTGGAGCTGATGAAGAAGACGTCTTTCATGGCTGGCCGTTCCTCCGCGCTGGCGCCGCCCGATCACCACGGCGCCCCCCACGCGCCTCGGAGACTACGCAATGTCGCGGGCGAAGGGAACGGAGGGGGCTAGCGCGCGACCTTGTCGCGCGCCTCCCCGTCCTCCGGCGCCGGCATCCCCGCGACCACCACCGGATCGCTCTGCTCGGGCAAGTGCGGCTTGCCGGAGGCGTCGATGTAGTGCCCGGAGCGGCGGGCCTTGGTCTCCAGGTAGAAGCGGTTGTGCTCGTTGGGGGGGATCACGTGGGGGATGCGCCCGCTGACGGTGACGCCGTACTGGGTGAGCTGCTTGATCTTGTTGGGGTTGTTGGTGATGAGCTGGACGCTCCGCACGCCCAGGCTCTGGAGCATGTGGGCCGCCACCGCGTAGTCGCGCTCGTCGTCGCGGAAGCCGAGGGCCAGGTTGGCCTCGACGGTGTCGAGCCCTCGATCCTGGAGCGCGTAGGCGCGCACCTTGTTGATGAGGCCGATGCCGCGCCCCTCCTGGCGGAGGTAGAGGAGGATGCCGCGGTCCGTCTTGCGGATCACCTCCAGGCCCTGGAGGAGCTGGTCGCGGCAGTCGCAGCGGAGCGAGCCCATGACGTCGCCGGTGAGGCACTCCGAGTGGAGCCGGGTGGGCACGTCGGCGGCGCCGATCACGTCGCCGTGGACCATGGCGATGTGCTCCTTGGCGTCGCGGTTGTTGTAGAAGGCGACGATCTGGAAGTGCCCCGCGCGGGTGGGCAGCTCGGCGACGGCGGCCACGCGCACGCAGACGCGGGCCGGGCCGTAGCCGTCGCAGTCGTGCTCCTGATCGCGCTCCACCAGGCGCTGGAGCTGCTCGTTCACTTCGCTCATCGATCCTCTTCTGCGAGGATTCTCCTCGCCAGTCGTTCGCCGGAGCTCCACGCCGCCTCGACGCCGCCACCGGGGGCAAAGAGCTCCCCGCAGAGGCCGAGCCGGGCGCCGCCCGGGAGCTCGAGGTGGAGCGGCCCCCGGAGCTCGGCGCTGCGATCGGTGCGCGCGTGGCGCCAGCGGTGGCTCTGGGTCCAGGTGGGCGCGGCCGCCCAGGGTCCGAGGATCCGCGCCGCCTCCGCCAGGATGGCGTCGGGCCAGCGGGGGTCGTCGAGGTGCTCGCGCGACCAGCGCGGGTGCGCCTGGTAGACCATGGCGTGGAACGCGGGACGGTCGCGCTTGGTGGAGTCCTGGGCGAGGATCTGGAGCACGGGGGAGTCTCCGGGGTAGCAGATATCCCAGGTGGGGGCGGCAGCCGCGAGGGGGTAGCCCGCCAGGACGGTGAGGCAGGGCTGGCTGCGCACCGCCTCGAGGAGGGCGCAGGCCGTCGCCAGGGGTCCAGGGTGACCGGTCGCGGCGCGGAGGAGGGCGAGCGACTGCTCGGCCGCGAGCGCCACCACCACGGTGGGCGCCGCCAGGGACGCCCCGCCCTCCAGCTCGAGGCGGATCGAGCCGCCCTCGATCGCGAGGCCCTGGACCGCCGCGCCGGCGCGGACGTCGAGATCACGCGCGAGGTGCCGGGGAAAGGCGGACGCGCCCGCCACGAACGCGAGGCGCCGCTCACCGGGGGCGAAGGCCTCGGGCTGACAGGGGCGGCCAGCCCCCTCGATGCGCGCGGGCCAACCGGAGATCACCGGCCCCGGGACGGCATCCAGCGCCGCGAGGAAGCCTGCCGCCTTGCCGTGAAAGAAGAGGACGCCGAAATCGATGGGCTGGCCTTCGACACGGCGGGTGGCACAGCGGCCGCCAACGCCTCGGGCTCGCTCGATCACCGTCACCCCCCGCCCCGCGTCGGCCAGGGCGCGGGCGCAGGCGAGCCCCGCGACGCCGGCGCCCACCACGATCGTCCGATCTCCTCGCTCGTCCGCGGCCATCGCCGCGAGGTTGTTAGCAAAGGAGCCGGAGGCGGTCGAGCCCGGATCCTCAGGGGATCGGGCAACCGATCGCCGCCAGCATCGACGTCACCGCGATCAGCGGGAGGCCGATGATGGCCGTGTGATCCGCTGACTCGATGCGCTCGAAGAGCGCGATCCCGCGCGCCTCGAGCCGGTAGCTGCCGGCGCAGTCGAGGGGCGCGTCCGCCGCGAGGTAGCGCTCGATCTGCTCCGGCGAGAGCGGCCGCATCGAGAGGCGGGTGACGTCGACGTGCTCGTGGAGCTGCCCCTGGTAGAGCAGGGCCACGGCGGTGACGAGGACGTGGGTGCGGCCGGCGAGCAGGGCGAGCTGCTCCGCCGCGACCGCCGCCGTCCCAGGCTTGCCGAGGATGGTGTCGCCGATCGCCGCCACCTGATCGGATCCGAGGAGGGCCGCGCCGGGCTCGGCGTCCCGCAAGCTCTCCGCCTTGGCCCGCGCCAGCTCGACCGCGAGCCGGCTCGGCCCCAGCGGGACGCCCGCACCGAGGAGGCGCACCTTGACCGCCGCCTCGTCGCACGCCGGCGCGCGGGTACGGAAAGGTAGGCCAAGCCGGGCGAGGAGCTCGCGCCGGTAGGGGGAGGTGCTGGCGAGGACGAGGTCGGGGGCGCCGGGCATCGGGTGCTTGTAATGCAGCAAAGGAATTTGCCCCAGGTCCAAGAAACTTTCGGTCCCACCCCGGGGCGGCCACGCTCACCCCCGCGAAACGCCGGATTCGTGCTTGGCGCGAGGATTGCCAAGACGACTCGCCGATGCCTCCTCGGACCCCTGCGTCGCTCTTCGTGATCGCGCTGTTCACCGCGAGCTGCGGGGGGACCACCACCACGGTGGCGCTGTTGAGCGCCGTCGGGATGCCGGTCACCCAGACCCCGACGAAGGAGGTCCCCCTCGAGATCGTCACGCGCAGCACCGGGATCGCCGATCCCCTGCCCATCGAGGGCGCGTCGATCGCGTTCGGGGACGTGGAGACCTCGCTCGGGCACGCCATCTCCAGCGCGGCGGTGCCGTGGGCGGAGGCGCACCGCGCCCAGCGCCCGGAGGGCTGGCAGCTCTTCGTGGAGATGATCAACGCCGACGCGACCTATCACGGGGGGCGCCTCGTGGTGACCCTGGGCGCCCGCGTGACCCTCCGCACCCGCACCGGGCGCACCTACCTGGCGCAGAGCCAGGCGAACTGCCGCCAGGGGGCCCTCGTCCCCCTGGACCGGGGGGCCCCGGTCTTCTTCACCTGCATGGAACAGATGGGCCGCGATATCGCGGGCTGGCTCGGTCAGATCGAGCCGTGAGTCGCCGTGGGGAACGCCCGAGAGCGTTCCCCGACTTCACCCTGGGGAACGCCCGAGAGCGTTCTCCGACGTCAATCTGGGGAGCGCCCGACCGCTCCCCGGTGAACAACCGATATCGGGCGGCGCGCCGCCCCAATGCTCTCGAATGGAGGTTCCCCGATGCGAACGCTCGTGGTCGCTCTCGCCCTCACTGCCTGTGCCGGCTGCGGCGCCGTCGTCGAGCCCGGTCACCGGGCCCTCCTCTTCAACCCTCGCAGCGGCAAGGGCCTGCAGCACGAGGTGCTCTCTCCCGGCTATTACAGCCTCGGCGCCTATGGCCGGCTCGACGACTTCGACGTCACCTACTCGACCCACAAGGAGATCATCCACACCACCTCGGCGGAGGGGCTCGCCATCGATCTCAACCTCGCGGTCATCTATCGCCCGGTGGTGGCGGAGCTCTACGAGCTCGACACCGAGATCGGGCCCAACTACTACGACGAGGTCGTCGGCCCCGAGTTCCGCAGCGCGGCGCAGGGCGTCTTCGCCAAGCACTCGTATCTCGATCTGCAGAAGCAGAACGAGAAGATCGAGGACGAGATCGAGTCCAATCTGCGCCGCCGCATCAACGGCAAGCACGTGGAGATCTCGTCCATCACCATGGAGTCCATCTCCTATGCTCCGGAGATCTCCGCCGCGCACCGCGCTCGCCTGGTCGGCGAGCAGGAGGCGGCGCGGCAGAAGTCCGCCATCGAGAACGACGCGCTCAAGGCCAAGCTCGCCCACCAGCTCCAGGCCGAGCAGGACCGGATCATGGCCGAGAGCGACGCCGCCAAGCAGCGGCTCGCCCTCCAGCTCCAGTCCGAGCAGGACAAGATCAACGCCGAGCGGGCGGTGCGGGAGAAGCAGAGCGAGCGGCTCGTCGCCGAGGAGGACGCCAAGCTCGCCCGGGTGGCGGGCGTGGCCACCCTCCTCCACGCCAAGACCGAGGCCGAGACCCGCATCCTGCTCGCCCGGGCCAGCATGGAGGAGAAGAAGGCGGAGGCCGCCTCGACCACCTGGCTGACCGTGCAGATGCACGCCTACGACGCGCTCGGCAAGCTGGGCGGCGACGGCACCCACTTCCTCATCGGCGACTGGGCCCGGCTGCCCAACTTCCTCTTCCCGCGGATGGGCCCGGGCATGCAGTCCAGCTACCCCACCTCCCCGACCGAGTTCACCCCGCCGCCCAAGGCGAAGGGGAGCACCAAGCCCATCCTCTACCAGGCCGACACCATCGGGTTCTGACGAGAGGGTGTCCCCTCGCGGGAGCGCGGGGTACGCTGCGGCGTGCTCATCGCCGCCGCGCACCTCGTCGACCGGCTGCGCCACCCGAGGTCGCGCGCCGACGAGGTGGCCCAGGTCCGCCGCCGCCTCGCCCAGGCTCCTGGTCGCGATGGGGGCTCCGGCCCCACCGCCGAAGAGGCCGCCCTCGCCGTCGAGCTCCGCCGCCTCCGCGAGGCGCTCTCGAAGGCGCTCGAGACGGTGACCTCGTGCGGCGGCTGCGCCTCCGGCCACCCCTTGCCCCACGGGCGCTGGGCCGGCGGCCACTGCTGCGGCACCCGCACCGAGCAGGTCTTCACCGACGACGAAGTGGCCGCGCTCAAGCTCGCCGGGACCACCCCGGCGCGGCTGGTCCCCGCCTCCGGAGATCACGCGGGCTGCGCCTTCCGTGGCCCCGCGGGCTGCTCGCTCCGCGCCGGGGATCGCCCCACCATCTGCGTCCGCTACATCTGCCGCGAGCTCGAGGACGAGCTCCGCGAGCGCGGCGATCTCCGCGCCGTCAAGGCGATCGCCGCGGACCTGGGCAAGACGTTCGAGCGCTTTCGCCGGCTGCGCGCCGCGCGCGCCGGCGAGGAGGGACCATGAACCGCATCTACGAGCACGAGCTGTCGCTGGCGATCACCGCCGCCCGGGAGGCCGGCGCCCGCCTCCTCGCCGAGCTGTACCGCCCGGGCGGGCCCCGCGGGGCCGGCGATCACGCCGACGCCGACGCCGAGGTCGAGCAGCGGATCCGCGACCAGCTCACCCGGGCGACCGAGTTCTCCTTCCGGGGAGAGGAGCTGGGCCACGTCGCCGGCGCCGACGGCACCCACGTCTGGGTGGTCGATCCCAACGACGGCACCGCGGCGTTCCTCCGCGGCGCCCGGGGCCCCGCGGTGTCGATCGCGCTGGTGCACGCCGGCAGGCCGGTGCTCGGCGTGGTGTTCGCGTACGCCTCCCCGGACGGCGGGGGCGATCTCTTCGCCTGGGCGGAGGGCGCAGGCCCCCTGCGCCGCAACGGCGCGCCGATCGCGAGGACCCTCGCCACCGCGACGCTCGCGGCCGGCACCGTGGCCTTCATCTCCCAGGCCGCCGACGACCGCGCCGCCGACAACGCCGTGTGCGTCGCCCCCGCCCGCTACGTCGCGGTGCCCAGCATCGCCTACCGGCTGGCGCTCGTGGCCGCGGGCGAGGGCGTGGCCGCCGTCTCGCTGGCGGGCTCGGCCTCGTGGGACTATGCGGGCGGGCACGCGCTCCTCCGCGGCGCCGGCGGGGAGCTCGTCGATCAGGACGGCCACCCCGTCACCTACGACGAGCGGGGCTGGAGCAACGTGATGCGCTGCTTCGGGGGCGCCCCCGCTGCCGTCCGCGAGCTGGCCCAGCGCCCCTGGAGCCGGGTGCTGGCGCGCGCCACCCCGCGCCCGGCGCCCGCCTACGGATTGGTCGGCCCCTCCCGCGACCGGCTGGTGCGCGACGACGCCATGCTGCGACGCGCCCAGGGGTGCCTGCTCGGGCAGCTTGCGGGCGACGCGCTGGGGTCCCTGGTGGAGTTCCGCTCGGCCCAGAGCATCTCCGCGCAGTATCCGTCGGGGGTGCGCGATCTGGCTGACGGCGGGGCGTGGAACACGCTCGCTGGCCAGCCCACCGACGACTCGGAGATGGCGCTGCTCCTCGCCCGCTCCATCGTGGCCCGCGGCGGCTACGACGCGGGCGCGGCGCTCGACGCCTACGTCCACTGGCACGACTCGGCGCCGTTCGACATGGGCGGCACCACCCGCGCGGCCCTCCAGGCCGCCTCGCGCGCCCCCGGCGAGGGCGAGCGGGTGGCGGTCGCCGCGGCCGCTGCCAAGCAGGAGAGCCAGGCCAACGGATCGCTGATGCGCTGCTCGCCGCTCGGCGTGGTCGGCTCCCACCACCCGGCCAGGGCGGTCGCCTGGGCGCGCGAGGACAGCGGGCTCACCCACCCTCACCCGGTCTGCCGAGAAGCGTGCGCCGCCTTCGTCGCGGCCCTGGTCGCGGCGATCGGCCACGGCGCCGGCCCCGAGGACGCCTACCAGGCTGCCTGCGCAGAGGCTGCCCGTGGCGGCGAGCCGGCCGTGATCGAGACGCTCGCCCTGGCCCGGAGCGGCCCGCCGGAGAGCTTCACCCTGCACGAAGGCTGGGTGCTCATCGCGCTGCGGAACGCGTTCTTCCAGCTCCTCCACGCGCCCTCGGTCGAGGAGGGCGTGGTGGCGACGGTGATGGGCGGCGGAGACACCGACACCAACGGGGCGATCGCCGGGGCGCTGCTGGGAGCCGTGCACGGGAGGGACGCGGTCCCGCGGAGCTGGCGGCGCGGGGTGCTGACCTGCCGACCGCTCCGCGAGGTCGGCGCGGTGCGACCGCGCCCGGAGGAGCTCTGGCCGGTCGACGCGCTGGTGCTGGCGGAGGCGTTGCTGGCGATCGGGGGGCGCTGAGGCTCGGCGGGCCGCGGCTCAGGCCCCCGGAGCCTTCACCAGCGCTACGTCGAGCGTGAGCGACACCTCGTCGCTGATCGCGATACCCCCGGTCTCGAGGATCCTGTTGTACGTCATCCCGAAGTCCGAGCGCCTGATCGTGGCCGTCGCAGTGGTGCCGAGGCGCGGTCTCCCCTGAAAATCTCGCTGACCCTCCGTGATGTCGTTCAGGGCGAGCGTGACCTCGCGCGTCACTCCGCGGATGGTGAGATCGCCGGTGACCTGGAGCTTGCCCGGGCCGGTCCGGCGAGCCCTCGCCGACTTGAAGGTGAGCGTCGGGTGACTGGCGGCGTCGAAGAAATCGCCGTCCAGCAGGTGAACGTCGCGCTCCGCATACCGGGTGCTGATCGAGTCGGCGGGGATGGCCACCTCGATCTCCGTGGCCTCCGCGCGGTCCTCGTCGTAGCGCACCGTCCCGCTGACCTTCTGGAACTCTCCCCGCAAGGTGTGGGTCATCATGTGGCGCACGCTGAAGCCGACCGAGCTGTGGCCCGGGTCGATGATCCACGTCGTGCGCGCCGCCTCGCTGCCGTTCGTCGTATTCATGGGTCGGAAGGTACGGTGCCGGGGGCGAGGGCAGTAGACGCGCCCGGCGTGGTTCACCGTTGCGCGCAGGCAACGACCGCGCGTCGTGCGCCTCGGCGACGACCCCTTCTTCACGTACCAGCCCGCCTGCACTACGGTCGCCGCCCATGCGCGCCGCCCCGCTCCTCCTTCTCCTCTCTGCCCTCGCCCCCACCCTCGGCGGCTGCTCCTCCCGCGACGGCGCCGACGTCGACTGCCTCCAGGGCGCCAGCGTCCTCCTCACGGACGCCGCCGTCACCTACGTGAGCGACCTGCCCATCACCATCGAGGTGTGCGTCGGCAGCGCGTGCAGCTCGTTCGAGATCGAGCACACCGGCCAGGCTCCGGTGTGCGTGGCGCAGAGCGCGGGCACCTCGATCTGCACCATCGACGAGATGGGTACGGTGGTCCTGACCGCCCTCCCCTTGCCTGCCGGAACGGCCGCCGGCGCGTCCCTCCCCATCCACGCCACGCTGAGCACCAGCGGAGGCAAGGTCTACGACAGCACGCACACCGTCACCGTCACCTCGTCGCAGCCCGACGGGTGCGACGGTGCCGAGACGAGCTTCACGCCCCCGGCGGCGTGACTCACTCCGACCCGCGCCGCCCCGGCGACGGCCTCCTGCACCCGGTGCCGCTCGCAGCCGTCGCGCTGCTGATCCTCAACGACCACGTCCTGAAGATGCGCTGGCCCGGGTGGGTGACCGGCAAGCTCTCCGACGTGGCCGGGCTGGTGTTCTTCCCGCTGCTGCTCGACGCGCTCGTCGCCCGGCTGCCGTTCACGCGCTCCCTGCCGCCCGAGCGGCGCGTCGGTGCCTGCGTGATCGCCACGGCCGTCGTCTTCGCCGCGGTGAAGACCTGGGCGCCGGCGACGGAGGCGTACCAGGTCGGCCTGGGGCTCCTGCAGTGGCCCTTCCAGATCATCGGAGCGCGGCTTCGGGGCGAGGCGCCGAGCGGGCCGCATTGGGTCTCGCTCGTCCGGGACCCGACCGACCTCGCGGCGCTGCCCTTCCTCGTGGTGCCCTGGCTCCTCGAGCGCAGACGCGCGGCGGGAGCTGATAGCCTCGCGCCATGAACCGCGAGTCGCGCCTCTCCTCGTGGGCTCGCCGGGGAGCGGTGCTGGTGGCGGCGCTCGCGTCGGTCGCGACCTCGGCGCCCGAGTGGCAGCTCGCCGCCAAGGCTCCGGCGGGCGCGCCCGCGGGCGGCAGCGGGACGCGCATGACGGTCGAAGCGAGCCAGGAGCCGCTCGTCTACTCGTGGCTCCACGCGAACGCGAGCTCGACGCCGACCCTGCGCGAGGAGTCGACGCCCTGGGGCGGCCGCGGAACGTACTACCTGCCGCCGGGCTTCGAGCCGCGCGTGTCGATCACCGGCGGCACCTGCTCGCGCGGCGGAGGCATGTGCTCCGCGTGCGAGCCGCCGCTGAACGCGTACGTGCGCATCGCCAGGCTCGAGCCGGTCGCGCCGTGGTCGCTCTCGGCCACCGGCGACGAGCTCACCGCGCGCATCGACGCCTCGGGCGCCCCCCGCTCGTTCGTGGTCCGGGTCGAGGCGACCGGGCGCGTGGAGCTGGAGGCCGTGCTCACCGGTGGCGACGGCGCGAAGCTCGAGCACACCGTCACGCGCGACTCCCTCCCTGCCCTTGCCCCGCTGATCCAGTTCACCGTGGGGTGGTCCCCCAGGGACGCCCACCCCGAGGCCGCCACCGAGGTGCGCTGGAGGCCGCGAGCCACGATCTACGGCTACTGCCAGGGGGAAGGCGAGTGCCGCGCGCCTGCCGGTGCGTCGGTCAAGATCGTGGCGGTGACGCCGCCGTAGCGCCAGGCGCAGCGGCGGCGCTCCGAGCTGATAGCCTCGCGCCATGGGGACCGAATCGCGCCTCTCCGCGTGGGCTCGCCGGGGGGCCGTGCTGGCGGCGGCGCTCGCGTCGATCGCGACGTCGCAGGCACGCTGGAACGTCATCGCCACCGTCCCCGCGGGGACTCGGCCCGCCGCCAGCGGCACGCGAATGACGGTCGAAGCGAGCGAGGCGCCGCGGGTGACCGCGCAGCGCAAGCAGGACGGCGCCGAGGTCCAGCCCCCGCGCGAAGAGTCGACCCCCTGGGCCGGCCGGGGCACGTACTACCTGCCGCCCGGCTTCGTGCCCGAGGTGTCGCTCGAGGGCCGCTGCTCGGGGGGCATGTGCACCCCGTGCACGACGCCGCCGGACGCCTACGCACGCATCCTCGGGCTCGACGTGGTCGCGCCCTGGTCGCTCTCGGCCACGTCGGACGAGCTCCCGGTGCGCAGCGACGCTCCGACTGCCTACCTCTCGTTCGTGGTCCGCGTCGAAGCGAGCCGCCACGTCGAGCTCGAAGCCGTGCCGACCGGCGGAGACGGAGCCCAGGTCCGGGCGAGCGTCTGGCGCGACGTCGCTCCGGCCGGGACCGGCGACGGCGGCGCCCAGCTCCAGCGGTTCACCGTGAGCTGGTACGCGGCGGACGCCCGGCCCCCCTCCGCCGTCGCGCCGAGCTGGATCGCGCGAGCGACGATCTACGGCTTCTGCCCCGACGCCGGCGAGTGCCGGGCGCCCTCGGGGCAGTCGGTCAGGATCGTGAGCATGACGCCGAGGTAGTGCCGCGCGCTCGCGGAGGGGCCCTCAGTCCCCGCCCTTCACCACCGGATCGGCGCGCTTCTCCCGCATCGTCACCAGCTCCTCGGCAGCGGTGGGGTGGATGCCCACGGTGGTGTCGAACATCGCCTTGGTCGCCCCGCAGCGCACCGCCACGGCGAAGCCCTGGACGATCTCCGGCGCGTCGGCCCCCACCACGTGGCAGCCCACCACGCGATCGGTGGCGCGCTCCACCACCAGCTTCATCATGGTGCGCTCGTCGCGGCCGCTGAGGGTGTGCTTCATCGGGCGGAAGCTGCTCACGTACACGTCGACCGCCCCGTAGCGCGCGCGCGCCTCGGCCTCGGTGTAGCCGACGGTGCCGACGGGCGGCTGGCTGAAGACGGCGGACGGCACGAACGCGTGGTCGACCTGGGTCGGCCGATCGTGGAAGAGCGTCTCGGCCACGGCGCGCCCCTCGGCGATGGCGACGGGGGTGAGGTTCTTGCGGTCGGTGCAGTCGCCCACCGCGTAGATGCTGGGGACCGCGGTGCGCGACCCGCCGTCGACCACCACGGCGCCGGCCTCCCCGAGGACCACGCCCGCCTCGGCGAGGCCGAGCCCCTGGGTGTTGGGCACGCGGCCGGTGGCGTAAAGGACAGTGTCGACCTCCAGCGTCTCGCCGCCGCGGGTGAGCACGCTGATGCCGTCGTCCGTGCGCTCGAGGTCGGAGACCAGCGTCTCGCAGCGGATGACGATGCCGCGCTTGCGCAGCTCGGCGGTGAGGGTCGCGCGGACATCCTCGTCGAAGCCGCGGAGGACCGTGTCGCCGCGGAGCAGCATGGTCACCTCGACGCCGGCGCCGTTGAAGACCCCCGCCAGCTCGACGCCGATGTACCCGCCGCCCACCACCGCGAGCCGGCGGGGCAGCGCCGGGAGCGAGAGCGCCTCGTTGGAGGTGATGGCGTGCTCGATGCCGCGCAGCGCCGGCAGGTACGGGCGCCCCCCGGTGGCGACGAGGATGTAGCGGGCGGTGTAGCGCTTGCCGCCCGCCTCGACGGTGTGGGCGTCGACGACCCGGGCCCGGCCCTCGACGAGGGTGACGCCGGAGTCGCGCAGGAGCCGGAGGTACACGCCGTTGAGCCGATCGAGCTCCCGATCCTTGGCGGCGATGAGGCGGCCCCAGTCCAGGGTGGGCGCCGCGGGCAAGGTCCAGCCGAAGCCGGGCGCGTCGGCAAAGTCGTCGTGGAAGTGGGTCCCGTAGACGAGCAGCTTCTTGGGGACGCAGCCCCGCAGGACGCAGGTGCCGCCGACGCGGCCCTCCTCGCAGATGGCGACGCGGGCGCCGTAGGCACCGGCGCGGCGGCTGGCGGCGACGCCGCCGGATCCGGCGCCGAGGGTGAAGAGATCGAAGTCGTACTCGGGCATGGGGGTCCTCGGTGCCCGATCCTACTCAACGTCGGGCGGATCCGCCCGTGCATCGCGCGGGATGGCACGCCGTTGGGGCGCTTGACAACCCTCTCGGCAGCCGCCCAAGATGCGCGCGATGAGCGCTGCCACCGTCGTCCCCCAGCTCCCGTCGCGCGACGGGGGATCCGACCCATGACGGCGTTCGACGCCGAGCCCCTGGCCCCGCTCGTCTCGCTGTCCGTCCAGGGGTTTCGCTGTTTCAAGGGGCTGGAAGCCCGCCCGCTGCAAGCGATCAACGTCATCGTCGGCCGGAACAACGCGGGCAAGACGTGCCTCCTGGAGGCGATCGAGGTCTTGCGTGATGCGGAGCCCTCCGCGCTCGCGCGCATCGCCATGCGCCGCGAAGAAGTGGAGGTCGAGAACGAAAACAAGTTTTCGAGCCCCGTCGTCCGGCCCGTGATCCACTACGCCTTCCATCAAGGCGGCATGCGTGACCCGCATGACCGCGGTCTGGTGGTGAGCAGCGGCAGGCCTTTCGAGATAACGGGTGAGGTAGCCTCGCCCGACGAGGATCAGCATCTTTCAATCAAGGCCACCTTCACCCTTGATGGTGAGCTTCGTGGAGCGCTGAGATGGGAAAACTGGCGCGGCGAGAGGAGCTACCAGATGGATCTGGTGGACGCGAAGAGCACTCCGTTCGCCCAGCGTGCGGCTTTGTTCGTCGGTTCGGAGCGTCCCTCCGGGGCGAGCTCCGCGCATCTCTTTGGCCAGTTGTCCGGCAGCAACGCCGAGGACGGCGTGCTCGACGCCCTTCGCATCATCGAGCCCCGTGTGAAACGCATCGGGCTCGGCTACCAGCCGCCTGCCGTATTCTTGGGGCTCGACGACGACGACGCGCGCTACCCCTTGGGGCACTTCGGAGAAGGGGTCGGGCGGCTCTTCTCTCTCGCCGCCTACCTCGCCTTGAGCGCCGGGAAGACCTTGCTGATCGACGACATCGACACGGGACTTCACGTCTCGACGATGAGGAAGATGTGGGAGCTCGTCTTCACGGCAGCGCGCAAGTTCGACCTCCAGCTCTTCGCCACGACGCATAGCGACGATTGCTTGCGTGGTCTAGCCGCCGCGCTCGTCGAGCACCCGGAGTTTCATCCCATGGTGGCCTTGCACCGCCTGGACCTCGGGTCTCCTACGACGACCCACTACGACGCAGAAGAGATCATCCGCAGCGCCGATGCGAACCTGGAGGTGCGGGGGTGAGCATCGAATCCCGCCCGCAGCGCAGGCTGTTCGTCGAGGGCAACAACGATCTTCACGCCGTGGTTGAAATCGCTCGGAGGCTCCACCCCGAGACACCCTCGTGGTTTCAAGAGGACCTCATCAAGGACGCCGGAAGCGACACGAGAGCGCTCAAATTATTTCAGACGGCAATAAAGGTCCAGGCCACTATGGACTCATCCTCGACGCCGACGCGACCGATGGCAAGCGCGTCGCGGACCGATGGGGCTCCCTTTCCAAGCTAGATATTGGGCTTCCGGATGCCCCACCGACTGCCGGATGGGTGAATGAGCCGAGGAACGGTCTTCGCGTCGGCGTCTGGCTCATGCCCGACAACGAGAACGAGGGTGCCCTCGAGCGTTTCCTCACCGGCCTCGTCCCCGAGGGCTCGTCCTGGAACTATGCGGAGCAGGTCGTGGAGGTGGCGCGACGCGACCACCATGCCGAGTTCGCCGAGCGGCACACGGCGAAGGCACGGCTGCATACCTGGCTCGCGTGGCGTAGAGAACCTGGACGCCCTTACGGGCGAGCGATCGCAGCCGGAGACTTCGATGTCACCCGAACCGACCTGCCGCGCCGCTTCGTCGACTGGATGATCCGCCTCTACGGCTGACCATCGCGAGAGGACGGCCCGTCCGCGAGCCAGCCCGATCAGCGCCGCTTCGTCTTCTTGCCCTTCGTCTTCTTCGCCAGCTCGACCCGCAGCGCGTCGATCTCCGCCTGGAGCCGCGTGTTCGCTTCGCGCGCGTCGACCTCACGCTCGCGCGCGTCGACCTCACGTTCGCGCGCGCTGACCTCGGCCTCCCGCGCCATGGCCTCCGCCTCCTCCGGCGTCGGCAAGAGATCGCGCCCCTCCCGATCGCGCGCCAGCCGCAACATCGGGCCTACTGCCGGGTGCTCGACGACCGTCCACCACAGGCCCAGCGCTTCGCAGGCGCGGAGCTCCGGATCGCTCGACGCCCGTTCCACCAGATCGCCGTCGACCGCGTCCCAGACGCGGATCGGTCGCTCGGGGTCCTCGGCGTCGAAGCGCACCACCTCGCCGATGCCGGCGGCGCGGTAGCGGGCGAGCTTCTCGTCCCAGTCCGGTTCCCCCTCGTCGGAATCGCTGACGACCTCGACCCCGAGATCCGGCGCGCCGGACTCCCAGGTCTTCCAGGTGCGAAACGGACGGTGCGGCGCACCCAGGCGAACGAAGGCATCCGGGGCGAGGCACTTCTTCGCGGTCGTCGGGTCCCAGTAAACGAACTGCTCCGACCCGAGCGTCGCCGTGGCGGCCAGCTCCCGCTTGAGGATCAGGTACAGCGCCGTTCGGACTTCCAGGTGGCGGTTGGTCTCGGGCACTTCTTCGGCCTCGGGAAAGCGCACCGGCTCGGGCGGACGGGCGTAGACGTGGGCCGCCCTTCGGCGCGGGCGGACAGGCGGGGCTTGCACCAGCATCGGGTGGCCGGAAGGTACCACGACCGCCGCGCAGCGCCTTCAGTGCTCGTGATCGTGCAAGTGGTGCAGGTCCGGCGCGTGCGCGTGCTCGTGCCGGCTGGCAACGTGGGCGTGCGCATGGCTGTGCTCCCCGACCGGCATCGCCTCGTGCACGTGATCATGGTGCCCGTCGTCGTGCCGGTGGGCGTGCTCGTGGTCCACCGCGTGGTGCACGTGCGCGTGCTCGTGGCTCTCGGTGAGGTGCAAGGCCACGCCGATGGCCAGCAGCACCCCGCCGGCCACGCTGGCGACGCCGCCGAGGGGCTGCCCCGCCAGGCTCGCCACCGCCGCGCCGGCGAAGGGCGCGATGGCGAACACCGACGCCGTCCGCCCCGCGCCGAGGCGCCGCTGGGCGAGCAGGTAGAGCCGGAGGCTGAGCCCGAAGCCCAGCGCCCCCACCACCAGGAGCCCGGCGACCGACGAGACCGCGCCTGGCAGCGGCTCCCCCGCGATCCGCGAGAGCCCGAACGACAGCGCCGCCCCGAGCCCCCCCTTGGAGGCGACCACCGCCGCCGGATCGAGATCCGCGAGCGGGCGCGACAGGGTGTTGTCCGCCGCCCAGCCGAGGGTGGCGAGCGCGATGGCGCCGAGGCCCCAGATCTCGACGCCGCCGCCGCGCCCCGCGCCCAGGACCACCAGGGCCCCTCCCGCGGTCATCACCAGCGCCGCCAGGGCGACCCGCCGGCCGACGTGCTCGCGGTGGACGAGGGCGCCGAGGATCAGCGTGAACACCGCCTCCAGGTTGATCAGCAAGGACCCCGCGACGCCGCTGGAGCGCGCGAGGCCCCACGCCAGGGCGACCGGCGCCAGGACGGCGCCCGTGGCGGCGACCGCGAGGAGCCGAGGCACGTGACTCTTCCGCAGGGGCGCATCACGTCGGGGCCCGAAGGCGACGACGAGCCCGGCGAAGGCCGCGGCGCCCGCGTAGAGGAGGGCGGCCGTGGTGAACGGCCCGATACCGCGGCCGAAGCGCTGCAGGGCAGGCGTCGCGACGCCGAAGAGGAGCGCCGAGGACAGCGCCAGCAGCGTCCCCGTCGCGATGGGCGCCGGGGGCCTGCGGCTCGACGCGTCACCGGAGGCCCCACCGTGACCGGACGCCATGGACGCCATGGGACCGAGGACGCTAGTCCCGCGTCGACCAGTCGGAGGCCGGCTCGTCGTCGTTGTGGGAGGGGCGCGACTCGCGCCGCGGGACGTGCAGATCGATGCGGCGCGCGTCCGCGGTGAAGCGCCAGGCGACGATCTGGAACCCCCCGAGCGCCGCCAGCGCCGAGGCGCCCCCGAAGGCGAGGGCGCCGGTGCCGACGCCGAGCAGAGGCCCGTGGCCGATCCCCCGCAGAGCGAGCTCGGCCGCGATGGCGATGACGCTGGCCGGGGCCAGGTAGGTCCCCGCGCCCGTGGTCTCGGAGCCCATGAACCCGGCGCAGCTCCCCGCCAGGATGAAGAGCACGACCACGCCGCCCGCCTGCGCGACCGCCCCCGGGCCGAACAGGCCGAGCACGGTGTGCACGGCGAAGGGCAAGCTCGTCGCCAGCGCCGCGCCGAGGAAGACCCGCGCGCCCCGGTAGGCTCGGTACCGCGCCCGGAACAGCAGCGCCGCCGGCAAGGTGACCGCCGCCAGCAGGCGCGCCAGCCCCCACCCGGCGCCGCCGTCGGCCCGCATCAGCGCGCCGCCCGCGCCTTGCAGCGCGACCACCCCCGAGAGCAGGCCCAGCACCACCATGGCCACGGCCCGCTGCCGGTAGGTGACCGGGGTGACGGCGGCCACCAGCCCGATGGCGCCGGTGACGAACCACGGGATCGCCGCCTGACTGCCCCCCGGGAGGAGGCCCACCAGGGGCAGCGCACCGAACAGCAGCGAGGCTACACCCACGCCCGCGCACCACGCCCGGGCGCCCTGCCGCGCCGGCTCGACCGGGGCGAGGTCTTCCATCAGCGCCTCGGAGGCGAGGAGCGGCTTGGGGGCGGCGGGCTTCACGACGGCAGGGTCGGGCAGCTCGGAAGGGACCTCGGGCTCGGCGCGGCGCAACGCCAGCGGGGGGTTGGCGGAGCTCTCCAGGGGAAGCGCGGGCAGGGCGCTGGCGCGGGTGATCGGCACCGGCGTGACGTCGGCCGCCGGCTCGGCTGGAGCCGCGTCAGTCGGGAGGCCGGTCGGGAGGCTGGGGGGGGTGCCGCCATCCTCGAGCCCCAGCTCGCGCACGCGGGATGGATAGGACCCGCTCGAGCGCACGCCGATCGTGCCGGAGATCGGCGGAGGGTCGCTGGTGCGCCGCTCGCGGAGCTCCGAGGCCGGAGCCCCGCCCGGCAATGGCCCGTCGGCAGGCGCCGCCCCATCCGGCGGCGCGCTCGCAGGCGGAGGGAAACGACCCGGATCACTCTTGCGTGCAGGACCCACGTCTTCAGCGACCGTTCGGGGGCTCGGTGCCCCGGGGTTTGGGGGCGGAGCCCCCATCGTGACCGGGTTTGGGGGCGGAGCCCCCATCGTGACCGGGTTTGGGGGCGGAGCCCCCATCGTGACCGGGTTTGGGGGCGGAGCCCCCATCGTGACCGGGTTTGGGGGCGGAGCCCCCATCGTGACCGGGCTCGCGCCGGAGGGTCCGGGCGGGCGCGTCGGGTTCTGCGAAGGCGAGGCGCGCGGCAAGGGTGCGGGCGAATTCTCTCACAGCTCGGAAACCCTGGGCATCGATTCGGTGAGTGCTCTCATCCATGTACAGCCTGCGCGCAATCTCGATCTGGATGGCATGCACACCCTGCGCCGGCTGCCCGTAGTGAGCCGTCGAGAAGCCGCCGCGGTACGGATCGTCGTGCCGGACCGTGAAACCAAAGGCTTTTCCGTGGGCGTCGACCCGGTCGATGACGGCGCCGGCCGCGCTGGTCCGGCCCCGGCTCCCGGGAACCAGGTCCGCTCGAAAGGCGGGGGGTGGGGCTGGTTGGCGCGGTCCGGCGGGCGCACCCAGGAAGGGCCGGGCCTGGCTGGGCATCGAGTGGGCGCAGAGCAGCACCACGTGGCCGAAGCGGGCGACCTTGCGCTGGAGGAGCGCCTCGAGGGTGCGGTGGTAGGGCCGGTAGACGCCGTCGAGGCGGCGCTCGAGCTCGCGGCGGGGCAGCGGCGCGGACAGGATGGGGTCGCCGTCGGTGGTGAGGTGCCACACCAGGCCGCGGGGGGCGGGGGCGCGGCCGCCGCCCTCCACGGCGGTGCCGTCGAAGTCGCCCTCGCCCCGGTTGAGATCGACGACGAAGCGGCTGATGCGGGAGACGAGCAGGGTGGCGCCCTCGACCGGCGCGTCGCGGCAGAGCTCGTCCACGTAGAGGTCGGCGTCCCGGGCGATGCTGCGGGCCGGGGCGCGCGTGAAGGCGAGCGACTCCGGATCGATCCACAGCCCGGCGTGGGGGACCTCGACCACCACGGCGGACTCCCCGGACCGGGGCTCGATGACCTCGAACGGCTCCACGCGGCCCCTATTACCCAATCCGCCGCCGGCTGCGAGGGGTTCGCGACGGGAAGGGGCCCCCACCCGCTCAAGTTGCCGCGGGGGCGGCCGGCGGCGTAGGGTTCCGCGCGTGGATCTGCACGGCTGGGTCGATGCGTACCTCGACCACCTCCGGGTGGAGCGAGCCCTCTCGCCGCGGAGCGTGTCGGCGTACTCGATCGACCTGGGCAAGCTCTGTGTCCACGCCGAGGAGCAGGGCGTCGCCGGGCCCGAGGGCCTCGACGGCACGCTGGTCTCCACCTACATGGTGGCCCTCGGCAAGCAGGGTCTGGGCGCTCGGTCCGCCGCGCGCCACCTCTCCGCGGTGCGCGGCTTCGCCCGCTTCCTCGTCCGCGAGCGCGCCCTCCCCGCCGACCCCTGCACCCTCATCGACCGGCCGCGGGTCTCCCGCCGCCTCCCCAAGGTGCTCGTCTTCGACGAGATCGCCCAGATCCTCGACGCCCCCGACAAGGAGGGCTTCCGCGGCCTGCGCGACCGCGCCCTCCTCCACGTGATGTACGCCGCCGGGCTCCGCGTCAGCGAGGTCGTCGGCCTCAAGCTCGCCGACATCGACCGCGCCAAGGGGCTGGTCTCGGCCTTCGGCAAGGGGCAGAAGCGCCGCCTGGTGCCGCTGGGCGAGCCGGCGCTCGACGCCGTCGACGCCTACCTCCGGGTGCGGGGCGAGCACCCGCGCGCAGCCCTCTCCAGCGCGCTGTTCCTCAGCCCGCGCGGCGGCCCGCTGACGCGCCAGGGCGTGTGGAAGCTCCTCGGCGCCTACGCGCGGGGCGTCGGCATCACCAAGCCGAGCTCCCCGCACAAGCTACGCCACTCCTTCGCGACCCACCTCCTGGAAGGCGGCGCCGACCTGCGCACCGTCCAGGCGCTGCTGGGGCACGCGGACATCTCGACGACGGAGATCTACACCCACCTCGCGGACGAGCACGTCCGGACGCAGTACAAGAAGGCGCATCCGCGAGCCTGACGCGCCGGGCGGGAGGGCCGCGTTTCCAGCGGGAGCGCTCGACTTCCAGCCGAGGCGCCCGGTTTCCAGCCGGAGCGCCCGGTTTCCCGCCGCAGAGCCGTCGCCGGAACGCGAGGTCCCCTCCCCCAACGGATGGAGGGGGCTCCCTTCGCTTCCGGAGGGGCACCTCCCGCTGGGCCGGGGTCCCTCCCGCTCGCGCCTCGCCGCAACCGCTGCGGCCTCCGGCGCATCCGCTCCGGAGCGCCCCTCCTCGCGATGGAAACGATTCCCTCGCGCCCTCCGCGATTCCTGCGCGCCGGGAGCAATTGCGGAGTGCGGGAAACGATCCCCACCCGCGAAAAACGATGCCCGCCCTCAGGCAGCGACTCCCACGCGCTCGCCCCCGGGGACCTCGCGCGGGAAACGATTCCCACCCGCTCGAACCCGCGGACTTCGCCTCGGGGCGCGTTCCTGCGGGTCGGGCCCCCTCCGCCAGCGCGTTGCCGGCGCCTCCCTCTGCGGATGGGCAGGGGACCTCGCGATGGAAACGAGTCTCAGCCGCGGAGCGCGGCTGGCTCACGCCGGGAACGATTCCCACGCGCTCGGGACCGCCGCCTCACGCTGGGGACGATCCCCACCCGCTCGGCCCCGGGGACACGCGCTCTGGCGCGGGGGCAGCGCTCAGGACATGCCCATCGGGGCGCCGCCCTTGGCGACGAAGCGGTCGGCGATGTCGACGAGGAGGGCCTCGGTGGCCTTCTTGTTGTGGACGGTGACTCGGGTCTCCTCCGCCTCGAGGACGAAGGCGCCGACGATGGCGCCGTCGAGGCGGACCTCGTGGCTGCCGCCCGGGGGGGCGTTCTCGACGTCGTAGGTCTTGCCGTCGCGAGCCTTGATCTTCATGCCCCGAGGCTTAGCTCACACGGCCGGGGTCAGCCACCCCAGGGTGTAGACGAGCTGCGCCGTCGCCACCGCGCCGATGGCGAGCGCCGCGAACCAGAGCGTCTTGCGCTTGGTGACCACGCAGATGGACGCCAGCGCCACCGAGACCTGGAAGCTGAGCGCGGCGAGGGCGAGCGAGCCGCCCGCCGCCGCGTTGGTGTCCGCGAGGACGTTCTCCTGGTCGCGCAGCGCCTCGAAGCGCTCCGCTTCGGCCTTGACGCCCTCCTCTTCGCGCCGGTAGCGCGAGGCCCGGCCCTCGATCTCGGCCAGCGCCTTCACCTGCTCGGGGGCGGAGGCCAGGGCGCGCACCTGGGCGCCGCCGGCCTCGTAGAGGTTCGCTTTGGTCGATTTCGCCTGGTAGAACGACCACTGATCCGAGGCCTTGACCTGGTGGAAGATCGCCGCGTTGAGGTGCTTGAGGGAGCGCGAGCCGAGCGAGCCGGAGCGCTGCACCGCGGTGGCGCCGAGCACCGCGAGGACGACGATGGAGATGGCGGCGGTCTTGGTCCAGGCCTCGGCCGCCTCCTTCTTCTTCGCCTTGGTCCGCTCGCCCTCGAGCTCGCCGAGGACCTGTTCCAGCTTGACGATCAGCTCGTCGTTGGTCGCCATGGGTACCGCTGTATCACGCCCCGGCAGGCGGCACGTCGCGGACCTCGCGCGCCTCGTCGTCGAGGGGGAGCCAGAGCGTGAAGGTGGTGCCGTGGCCCTCGGTGGAGGAGACGCGGAGGACGCCGTCGTGGGCCTCGACGATGCGCTTGACCACGGCGAGCCCGAGGCCGGTGCCCATCGGCCGGGTGGTGAAGAACGGCTCGAAGATGCGGGGCTCGACGTCCGGCGCGATCCCGGGGCCGGTGTCCTCGAGCTCGACGCGGGCCATGGGCCGGCCTTTGAGCTCTGCGCGCCGGAGCCGGACGGTGAGGGTGCCCCCGGTGGGCATGGCCTGCACCGCGTTGGCGGCGAGGTTGAGGATGGCCTGGCGGATCAGGCGGGCGTCGACGGGCACCGGGGGGAGGTCGTCGAAGGCGCGCGCCAGCGCGACGCGGCCGCGGCTGTCGCCGAGGGCGGCGTCCACGGCCTCCTCGATGAGGGAGTCGAGGCGCGTCCGGCTCCGCGCCGGCACGATGGGGCGGGTGAAGTCGAGGAGATCGCCGACGATGTGGTTGAGGCGAGCGGCCTCCTCTTCCATGATCTCGAGGAGCGTGCGCGCGGTGCCGTCGACGCGATCGCCGAGCAGCCGGCGGAAGGTGCCCAGCGAGTTGAAGAGGACACCGAGAGGGTTGCGGACCTCGTGGGCGACGACGGCGGCGAGCTCGCCGAGGGCGGCCAGGCGCTCGCGCTGGACGAGCTGCTCCTGGGTGCGGGCCAGGTCGGCGTAGCTCCGGCGCAGGTCGGCGAAGAGGCTCGCGGCCGAGAGCGCCGCGGACACCTGGGCGCCGAAGAGACGACAGGCGGGCAGGTCCTCGGGCTCGAGCCAGGAGGCCATCAGCAGGAGGAGCTGGGCGGGGCGGCCCCCCTTGTCGACGCGGATCAGCACGCCGCGGTCGAGCCGGGCGACGCGGCTCAGGTCGCGCACCACCTCGGCCCGGTCGCCGTCGAGGAACGTCGCCACCGCGAGGGGCATGTCGTCCACGTAGCCGCTGCCCTCGGTCCAGGCGAGGTCGGCGACGGGCCCCCACGGGCCGGCGAGGTCCTCGATCGTCACGCGCGCCGCGGCGTGGAAGCGCTCCACCAGATCGCCCGGGCCGCTCAGGGCGAGGACGCGCAGGGGGTGCTCGGCGGGGCCCGAGGGCCCGAGGCGCACCAGCACCATGCCGAGCGCGCTGACCCCGCGCGCGAGGGCCGCGAAGATCGCCTCCTCGGTGCTCTCGGCCTGGACGTCGACGCCGAGCCGCGCCAGCGCGCCGAGCTGCGCCTGCCGCGCGGCGCGGTCGGTGCGATCGTTGAGCTGGAAGATGACGTCGCCGTCCCGGTCCACGGCGACCCACACCTCCGCCGGGCGGCGCGAGCCGTCGGCGCAGAGGAGCTGGAGCTCGTACGCGCCGGGCACCGCCTCCCCGCGGAGGCGGCGCTCGTGGCGATCCCCGACGCGGAGGCGATCCTCGGGGACGATGCAGTCGAGGAAGAGCTGCCCGTGGAGCCGCTCGCGAGGCACGCCCACCAGTGCGGCGAACGCCTCGTTGACGTGGACGAAGCGCGCCGCGCGGAGGACGCCGCCCGGGAGGGGCGCGCCATCGAGCCAGGAGTCCTTCATCTCGGCCAGGGGCATCGAGAAGCGAGGTTACTCCGAGCCGAGCCACGAAGCCGCCAGCACCAGCACCCGCGCGTTCTCGGGCACGTCCTCGAGGAACGCGCGCCGGGTCGCCGGGTCGTCGAGGCGCGCTGCCCGGCCCCGCAGCTCGCGCCGCGCCGCGCCGATCTCGGCCTCGGCCGCCTCGCGCTCGCCCGCCGCGGCGAGCGCCTCGGCGAAGGCGAGCTGGACCAGCGTCCCCCGCTGCCCGAAGCCGCCCTGGAAGAGCTGCGCCTCGCGAGCGGCCCGCGCCAGGGTGAGCGCCTCCTGGACGCGGTCCTGCGCCAGCAGCACCAGCGCCAGCCGCGGCGCGGCGATCTGCCACTCCAGCGGCACCGTCGCGAGGACGGGGAGGCACGCGGTGAGCTCGCGCTCGGCCGCCTCGAGGGACCCTTCGCGGGCGGCGAGGGTGCCGAGCAGCCAGCGCGCCTCCGCCCCTCGCCGCGGGTCGTCGGTGCGCCCCTGGGCCCGCGCCTGGGCGAGCCGCCGCGAAGCCAGCCGCCGGGCCTCGGCGAAGGAGCCGCGCTCGATGAGCACCAGCGCCAGGTAGAGCTCGCGGATCGTCGCGACCACGTCGTCCGTGCCCGTCCCCGGGAGGGCCCGGAGCTCGGCCTCGGCCTCGGCGAGCAGGCCCAGAGACCACAGGCACATCGCCACGAAGAGCTGCGCGAAGCGGGCGTGCCGCTGATCGTCGGCCGCGGCGAAGCTCCTCAGCGCGGCGCGGGCCAGGGCGAGCGCCGCGCCGGAGTCGCCGGCGTACCAGGCCATCCAGTAGCAGTGGGCGAGGGTCACCCAGCCGCGCACCACCGGCGCGGGCGCGCGGGTGCCCACGGCGTCGAGGCGGTCGAGGACCACGCGGGCGAGGGAGAACTGCCCGCCGAGGCAGAGGGTGAGCACGCCCACCGCCAGGGAGGCGGCGACCGCGCCCGCGGCCTCGGGCGGGTGCTCCGCCTGGGCCAGCGCCGAGAGCGCGGCGAGCGCCTCGTGAGGGCGACCGAGGATGAAGGCCGAGGTCTCGCGGACGGCCTGGGCCTGGACCCAGGGGGCGGAGCCCGGCGGCGAGAGGCGCGCCAGCTCCAGCGCCAGCTCGGCGCTGCGGCTCCAGTCGTTGCGCCACGCGTGCGCCTCGCAGAGCAGGCTCAGCCATTCGACGCGGAGCGCCTGGCCGGGCTCGTGGGCGAGCGCGCTCTCGGCGCGCGCGATGGCGGCGTCGGGCTCGGCGCCCCGCAGGGCCTGCCACGCGGCCGCGAGGTGGAACGCCGCCGCGCGCGGGGCGTCGCCGGCGAGGTCGAAGTGCCCGGCCAGGACCACCGCGTCGCTCTCGCCGTTGGCCTCCAGCCACTCGCCGGCGAGGCGGTGGCCGAGGGTGCGATCCCCGTCGGTGAGGGTCGCGTACACCCCCTCGCGCACCAGCGCGTGCCGGAAGGCCAGCTCGCGCTCGCCGGCGAAGCGGCTGGACGGCCGCCAGGCGACGAGCTCGCGCCCCACCAGCGCCTCCTCCCATCCCGCCGGCGGCGACGAGCCGAGCAGCAGCTCGACGCCGCCCGGCCAGAACACCTCGCCGAAGACGCTCGCCGCGCGCAGGGTGCGCCGCGACTCCGCGTCGAGGCTCTCGAGCCGCGCCTGGACCATCCCCAGCACCGTCTCCGGGCGCGGGTTGGTCCGCCCGTCCTCGGCGACGGCGCGGATCAGCTCCTCCAGGTAGAACGCGTTGCCCTCCGCCTTGGCCACCAGCCTCGCGACCGTGTCGGCGCTCACCGCGAAGCCCAGCGCGTGCCGCACCAGCTCCTCGCCAGCCCGCCGCGGGAGCGGCTTGAGGCGGATCTCCTGGGCGCCGTGCGCGGCCCACAAGCGGGGGAAGAGCTGGTGGACCTCGGGCCGGGCGAGGGCCAGCACCATCCAGGGGCTGCGCTCGAGGTTGACCAGCGCGCTGTCGAAGAAGCGCAGCGTCGCCGCGTCGGCCCAGTGCACGTCCTCGAGCACCACCAGCACCGGGCCCGCCGCCGACGCCGCGCCGAGGAGCGCCTCCCACGCGGCGCCGAGCTGCGCGCTCATCAGGTGAGGATCCTGCCGGGCGGCGAGGAGCCCCACGGTGGCGTCGTCGCCGAAGGGCGCGTCGACGAGCTCGCCGAGGAACTGAGCGACCTGGAGGGGCGCTCGCCCGGGGGTCCGGGGGTCCCCCCCGGCGTGACCGCCCAGCCTTTCGACGAGCCGGCGGCGCCGCGCCTCGAGCGGCTCGCCCTCCTGGACGGAGCAGGCGCTGCGGATCACGTCGGCGAGCAGGCCCAGGGCCGAGCCGCTCCGGCGCGGATCGCCGCGCCCGGTCCACACCTGGAGCTCGGGCAGGCGGCTCCGGAGCGCGCGCACCACCTCGTGGCCGAGGCGCGACTTGCCCATGCCCGCGGGCGCGGTGACGAGCAGCGCCCGCGCCAGCGGCTCCTCGGCGCACTCGAGGAAGAGGGTCTCTATCGACGACAGCTCCCAGGCGCGGCCCAGCATCGGGGTCGACAGGCCGAGCAGGGTGCGCGCGCCGAGGGAGCGCTCGCGCACGCCGGAGAGGGTGCGCCCGTCCTCGTCGTCGATCACGTCGAAGCGGGGGCCGAGCAGCTCGGCCGTGACGTCGTCGAGGGCGATCACCGGAGGCAGGCGCCGCCCCGCGCGCGCCGCCTCGGTGGCGACGTCGGCGCGGCGGCCGAGGAGGAGCGCGGCCCGCTCGATGGCCTCGCCCACGGGCATGCCGCGCGCCACCTCGCCGCGGCCCGTCGCCAGCGCCATCGGCACCTCGGGGAGCGCCGCGCGGAGGGCCAGGGCGAAGCTCGCCGCCCGCGCCGCATGATCGGTGGCGACGCCGGCGCCCGTGACCGTGACCACCCGGGTCCCGTCGGCGAGCCGGTCGAGCCGGCCCCCGTGCGCCTGGGCCAGCGCGCCGATCGCCTCCTCCGACCGCGCCCCCGGGGTGATGCGGGTCCCGGACTCCGGCAGGGTGTCACCGCCCGCCGCCCCTATGAAGACCATCGCCATCACCCGCTGCTCGCCGGAGGTCAGCCCGAAGACCACCCGGCTCGACGGCGGCGGCTCGTAGCGGTTGCCCACGGCGCCGAGCGAGCCCAGCGCCTCCAGCGCCTCGGCCACCCGCGCGGCGCTCTGCACCCGCAGCGCGGGGTCCTTGTGCAGCATGCGGGCCACCAGCTCCTCGAGCGCCGCCGGCACGTCGGGGCGCAGCTCGCGCAGCCGCGGCGGCTCCTCGATGACCACCTTGGTGAGGACCGCCATGACCGAGGTGCCCACGAAGGGGGCGCGCCCGGCGAGGCACTTGAAGAGCACCGCGCCGAGGGAGAACACGTCGGCGCGACCGTCGATGGCGCGCTGCCCGCGGGCCTGCTCCGGCGCCATGTACGCGGGCGTGCCGACCACCAGGCCGGTGCCCGTCACGGTGGTCCCCGAGGCGTCGCCGCGCACCAGGCCGAAGTCGATGACCGTGGCCTCCGCCGCGCGCCGCCCGGGTAAGAAGATGTTGCCGGGCTTGATGTCCCGGTGGACGAGCCCCGCCGCGTGGACGACCGCGAGGGACTCGGCGACGCGGCGCCCCAGCGCCACGCTCTCGTTCATGGAGATCCCCCCGCGCGCCAACCGCTCGCGGAGGTCCTCGCCCTCGAGCCATTCCATGACGATGTACGCCCCGCCGCCCTCGGTGTGGCCGTGATCGATGTAGCGCACCACCCCGGGGTGGGAGAGCGCCCCCAGGACCCGCGCCTCGCGGGCGAAGCGCGCCGCGTCCAGCTCGCTCAGGCCGCGGATGACCTTGACCGCGACGCGCTCGCCGGTGTCGCCGTCGCGGGCCTGGTAGACCGTCCCGCTCGACCCGGAGGCGATCCTGTCGCCGATCTGGAAGCGGCCTATGACACGGGGCTCATGCATTCGACGCTGGGGGCCATGGTACACGGCCCGACCATGCCGGCGCGGCAAAGGCCGCCGGTTCGCGCCGATGGGTGGGCGCTCGGACCACACGCGCGCCGCTTGTCGCCCTTGTCGCCCTCGTCGGAGCGCCGCCCCGTCCCGCTCGCCACCCCGGCGGGTTCATGCTCTGATCCCGCGCCATGTCCGACGATTTCGATGACGTCGCGACCGTCCTCGCCCCGAGGGTCCCCCGTCCCGGCACCGGCGCCGCGTTCGCGCTCACCGTCGTCGACGGCCCGGATCAGGGCAAGAGCTTCACGGTCGCCCCCGGTCACCCCTCGCGCGTGCTGGTGGGGCAGAGCCCCGCGTGCGAGCTGCGCCTCGGCGACCGGCTGGTCTCGCGCCGCCACGCCGCCTTCGAGCTCTTCGGCCAGCGCCTGCGCCTCTGCGACCTCTCCTCCACCAACGGCACCCTGGTGCAGGGCATGGCGGTGATGGACGTCTACCTCGCCGGCGGCGGCGAGCTGGTGCGCCTCGGCGACACGGTCATCCGCGTCGATCTCCTCGCCCAGACCTCGCCCGTCAAGCTCCCCACCGCGACCAGCTTCGGCAAGATCATCGGCGCCGCCCCCGAGATGCGCGGGCTCTACCCGCTCTGCGAGCGCCTCGCCGCCTCCAGCGTGCCGGTGATCATCGAGGGCGAGACCGGCACCGGCAAGGAGGTGCTCGCCGAGTCCCTCCACGAGACCGGCCCCCGCGCGGGCGGCCCCTTCGTGGTCTTCGACTGCACCGCCGTGGCGCCCAACCTGGTCGAGTCCGCGCTCTTCGGCCACGAGAAGGGCTCGTTCACCGGCGCCACCGAGACCCGCCGCGGCGTCTTCGAGGAGGCCCACGGCGGCACGCTCCTGCTCGACGAGATCGGCGATCTCGAGCTCTCCCTCCAGGCCAAGCTCCTCCGCGCCCTGGAGCGCAGCGAGGTGCAGCGCGTCGGCTCCAGCCGCTGGACCCGCGTCGACGTCCGCGTCCTCGCCGCCACCCGCCGCGACCTCGACCGGGAGATCCAGCTCGGCCGCTTCCGCGACGACCTCTTCTTCCGCCTCGCCGTGGCCCGCATCGAGCTGCCCCCGCTGCGCCGCCGCACCGGCGACATCGCCGTCCTCGCCCACCACTTCTGGAAGCGCCTCGCCGACCGCGGCGTCCCCTTCCCCGTCGACTTCCTCCCCCGCCTCGAGGCCTACGATTACCCCGGCAACGTGCGCGAGCTCTACAACGCCGTGGCCCGCCGCGTCGCCCTCGGCGATCTCGCCCAGATCGAGACCTCGCGCGCCCTGGCCCCGCCGGGCGTGACCCACGGCGACGGCGCGGGGGCGAGCGTGCCGGCCCCGCCGCCGAGCCTGCGCGGGGGCGACTACACGGAGTCGGTGCTGGCGCTGGATCTACCGCTGGTGCGCGCGCGGGAGCGGGTGGTGGAGGACTTCGAGCGTCGGTACGTGCAGCGGATCCTCTCGCAGCACGGCGGCAACGTGACCAATGCGGCGTCCGCGTCGGGGATCGCGAGGAGGTATTTCCAGCTCCTCAAGGCGCGGCACAACGCGTGAGTCAGCCGAGGGGCTCGAGGTAGAGCACGAGCACAGTGCCGGTCGGGGAACGCTCTCGGGCGTCCCCCGGGATCACGGCGTGATTGACGCGCACCGCGATACGGTAGCCGGCTCCGCGGAGGGGATAGGCCCCGGATTCGAGGTCGGCAGCGCGCGTCGTGGCGAAGCGGTAAACGAGGGCAGCGACGTCAGCGCTGCGGGGCCAGGGTATCCGAGCAAACGCAACGCGCGCCGGGTAGTCCCACTCGACCTCGAAGGTCACGCGCTCTTCAGGGCCGCGAGCTGCTGACGCTCGAGGTGCGCGAGCACGTCTTCGTGGGGAACGACCTGCGCGGTGCCGTCCCGCAAACGTCCCAGCGCGGCCGCGATGGCCGTCTGTCCCTCGGCGGAGAACTCCGAAAAGTCGCCCACCGGACCGACGTCCAGGTCATCGTCCGGGCACGGGAGGGGGCGCGCTGCCGTCATGGGTCGCGAGCCTACCACGTGATGGCAGCACCGTGCCAGCGGCCGCTACCCGTCCACCAGCCCCAGCCTCCGCCCCCGCACCTGCGGCACCGGGATGGCGTACTCGCCCGAGAAGCATGCATGGCAGTACGAATCGCGCGCCGGTCGCTCGGCGCCGCCCGCTCCCTCGACGTTGCGCACCGACTCGATCAGCCCGTCCAGCGACAGATAACCGAGGGAGTCCGCGCCGAGGAAGGTGCGGATCTCCTCCACGGTGTGGCTCGCGGCGATGAGCTCGGCGCGGGTGGGAGTGTCGATACCGTAGTAGCAGGGCCACGCCGTGGGAGGGCTGGAGATGCGCACGTGGACCTCCCGCGCGCCGGCGTCGCGGACCATGCGGACGATCTTGCGGCTGGTGGTGCCGCGAACGATGGAGTCGTCGACCACCACCACCCGCTTGCCGGCGATGACGGCGCGGTTGGGGCTGAGCTTGAGCCGCACCCCGAAGTGCCGGATGGACTGCTGGGGCTCGATGAAGGTGCGCCCCACGTAGTGGCTGCGGATGAGGCCCATCTCGAAGGGCACGCGCGCCTCCGCGGCGAGGCCGACCGCCGCCGGCACGCCCGAGTCGGGCACGGGCACGACGACCACGTCGTCGCCGGTGGGCACCGGCTGCTCCACGCCGAGGCGGCGGCCGAGGGCCTTGCGCACCTCGTAGACGCTGGCCCCCTCGAGCATGGAGTCGGGCCGGGCGAAGTACACGTACTCGAAGAGGCACATCCGCCGCGGCGCCTTCGCGAAGGGGAAGACGCTGCGCATCCCGTCCGCGTCGGCGATGATCATCTCCCCCGGGAGCACGTCGCGGACGCGCTCGGCGCCGATGAGCTCGAACGCGGTGGGCTCGCTGGCGAAGACCACGGCCTCCTTGCCGTCGCCGTGGCGGAGGCGGCCCAGGACGAGCGGCCGGATCCCCATGGGGTCGCGCACCGCGATCATCTCGCGCTCGGTGAGGAAGAGGAGCGAGTACGCCCCCTCCACCTGCGACAGCGCCTCGGCGATGCGCCCCTCGATGCCGCGCTGGTTGCTCATGGCGATGAGGTGGACGACCGCCTCGGTGTCGCTGGCGCTCTGGAAGATGGACCCCTTGACCTCGAGCCGCTCGCGGAGCTGCTCGTGGTTGGTGAGGTTGCCGTTGTGGGCGACCGCCACCGAGCCGCGCGCGTACTCGACGGCGAAGGGCTGGGCGTTGCGGAGGTGCGACCCGCCCGCGGTCGAGTAGCGCACGTGGCCGATGGCCCGGTCGCCCGGCAGCGCCGCCAGATCGGTGGGCGAGAAGCCCGCCTGCACCAGCCCGCGGTTGCGGTGGACGAAGAGCCGCTCGCCGTCGCTGGCGACGATGCCCGCCGCCTCCTGGCCGCGGTGCTGCAGGGCGTGGAGCCCGAGGTACGTCAGGTTGCTGGCCTCGGGGTGGCCGAGGATCCCGAAGACTCCGCACATGCGCTGCTTCTTAGTACGAAAGCCGCGCGGGTGCTCCTCCCGCGCGCCGGGGGGCAGGCGGGCGACCCCGTTTCCGCCGAGCGACCGGCATCGGCGGCGCCGACCGGTGGACCGGTGTACGCTCGGCCCGCTCCCGCATGACCCTCCGCGACGCCCTCCCTCGCCTCTCCGTCCTGCTCGTGGCCCTCGGCGTCCTCGGGGGCACCGCCCTCGACCGCACCCCGCCGCGCGAGGCCTCGTACCGCGGCGGCTGGCGCGTGCTGGAGACCGACCTCCACGCCCACACCCGCTTCAGCGACGGCTTCCTCTCGCCCTTCGACCTGGTCCTCCAGGCGCAGCGCCGCGGCCTCGACGTGCTCGCCATCACCGAGCACAACGTCATCTTCCCCGCCCTGATGGGGCGGTGGTTCGCGCGCGCCACCGGCGGCCCCACCATCCTCATCGGCGAGGAGGTGACCACGAGCCGCTTCCACCTCCACGGCGTCGGGCTCACCGGCCGCATCGACGCGAGCCAGCCGCTCTCGGGCGTGATCGCGGCCATCCACCGGCAGGGCGGCATCGCCATCGCTGCGCACCCGGTGGCGCGCTACCACGCGGCGTTCGAGGCGGAGCTCGATCACCTCGACGCCGCCGAGATCATGCACCCGATCGCCTTCGGCGGGCGCGGCGACAACGCCTGGCGCTGGGGAGAGATGCGCGACTTCTACGAGCGGGCGCGGGCGTCCGGGCACCGGCTCACGGCGGTGGGGTCGTCGGACTACCACGCCTTCAGCCCGCTCGGCGTGTGCCGGACGCTGGTGTTCGCCGCGGACGACAGCGCCGAGGCGGTGCTGGACGCGCTCAGGGCGGGGCGGACGGTGGTCCACGATCTGGAGGGGAAGGCGTACGGGGATCCGGCGCTGACGGCGGCGCTGGAGCGGGAGCCGTACGCGATGCGGCCCCAGGACTACGGGTACCGGGGGAGCGGGCTCGCGGATCGGGTCACCCGAGCGGTGGGGCTGCTCGGGCTGGTGGGGCTGGTGCTGTTCGGGTTGCGGAGAGGGTGATCGAGGGCCGGGCACCAGTGGGCTCCGCGCCCTCCTCGTGCTAGCTCGCCGGAGCCCGTGACCAAGACCACCTCGCCCGCCGAGCCTCGCGCCCAGCAGATCCCCGTGGGCCCTCGCCTCGAGGCCGTGCTCGAGCTCGCCTACCGCGCCCGCCGGCCCGTCCTGCTCGAGGGCGCCACCGGCATCGGCAAGAGCGAGGTGGTCCGCAAGGTCGCCGAGAGCCTCGGCGTCGCCACCGTCGTGCTCGACCTGAGCCTGCTCGAGCCGCCCGATCTCGTCGGTCTCCCCATGCTCCAGGAGGGCCGCACCACCTACGCGCTGCCGCAGATCCTCCCCCAGGGGGGCGCCGGGATCCTCATGCTCGAGGAGCTCAACCGCGCCGAGCGCTACATCCAGCAGCCCGCGCTCCAGCTCCTCACCGCGCGCCGCCTCCACGAGTACGAGCTGCCGCCGGGCTGGGTCTGCTTCGCCGCCGTCAACCCCGAGACCGCCGACTACCAGGTGACGCCGCTCGACCGCGCCCTCCGCGCGCGCTTTCTCACCGTCGCGGTGCGCGCCGATCGATCCTCGTGGCTCGCCTGGGCGCAGACCCACGGCGTCCACCCCGCGGTGGTCGCGCTCGGGCAGGAGCACGAGCGCTTCCTCGACGACGTCCCGCCCCGGACCTGGACCTACGTCGCCGAGATCCTGGGCGCGCTCCGCCCCGAGGATCTCGCCGACGGGGTGCTCCTCCGCGACGCGCTCGGCGGCTACCTCCCGCCCGCCTGGGTGGAGACGCTGCTCGCCGGCAAGGACGCGTGGGCCGGCAAGCTCAAGCTCGACGTGCGCGCGCTGCTCGTCTCCTTCGCGCCGGGCACGCCCGTCGCCGAGGAGATCGCCGGCTACCGCCAGCGCGGCCAGACCGACCGCCTCGACGAGCTCACCGAGCGCCTCGTCCGCCTCCTCGGCGGGCCCGAGGCCGGCGTGCTCATCGCGCAGAAGCAGATCTCCCTCCCCGCCTTCGAGGCCCTCCTCGCCGAGCTCCCCGGCGATCACCGCGAGCGCCTCCAGGAGGCCCTCGGTGGCAACGCCACGGCCACCTCTCTCGTCGATCTGCTCCCCGCGGCGATGATCCAGAACTACCCGGGCAGCGCCGCCGAGAAGAGGGTCCTCGCCTGGACGGCCAACCCCCTCCACCACCACCGCGTCGGCCTCGCCGTCACCGCGCTGCGCGCCCACCTGGAGCGCCAGGCCAAGGTCGCCGAGATCAAGAAGAGCAACGTCGTGCGCGCCTGCCTCGGCCACCTCCTGCCGCAGCTCCCCGAGCACTGGGCGCTCGGCCTCGTCGACACCTTGCGCCGCCTCGGCATCACCCCCATCCGGCCTGCATGAGCGGAGGGCAGGCCAACCCCCCCGCGGCAGCCAAGAGCCGCAGCGAGATCGCCGTCTTCCTCGACGGCTTCATCCGCAACCCGGCTTTCCTCGAGCGCTACCCCTACTACGCCGCCGTCCTCGGCCGCCTCGAGCCGGTGGCCGATCCCTCGATCGCGCGCATGGCCGTGTCGCTGCACGAGGGGCGCTTCTACCTCCACGTCAACGTCGACTCGTTCCTCGCCGAGCCGCAGTACCTCCGCGGCATCCTCCTCCACGAGGTCCATCACATCGTCCTCGGCCACCTCGGCCACCCCAAGTTCGCCGACCCCGCCGAGCCCGAGCTGATGGATCTGGCGCTGGAGATGTCCGCCAACGAGTACATCGAGGACCCGCTCCCCAACCCCATCGTCTGGCGCGCCTACTCCGCGGTCGGCATCCGCGCCGGGCAGAGCACCCTGGAGCGCTACGAGAAGCTGGTCTTCGCGCTCCGCGGCGGCGCCTTCAAGGCCAAGCCGGTGCCGGGCCTCGGGCAGGATCGCGCCGACGACCACCGCTGGCTGCGCGGCGGCCGGCCGCCGCCGGGCGCGGTGGAGCAGACGCGCCAGCTCATCCAGAAGGCCGCCGAGGACGCCAGCGAGAGCCTGCTGGAGGACGGCGATCCCTCGCGCTACCTGCTCGCGGGCAAGACGCCGGGCTGGCTCCTCGAAGAGCTGGTCGGCGTCACGGGGCCGGCCGAGAGCTTCCTCGACTGGAAGACCGCGCTGCGCATGTTCGTGGCCCGCGCGCGGGCGCCGGTGCACACCTACGCGCGGCCCAACCGGCGCTTTCCGCACCTCGTCGGCGTGGTGCCGGGGAGGACGTACTCGCCGCGGGTGCTCACCAAGCCGGCGCTGCTGGTGGCGATCGACACCTCGCTGAGCATGACGCGGGCGGAGCTGTCCGAGATTGCCAGGCAGCTCGTCAACCTGAGCGAGCACGCGCGCATCACCGTGGCGGAGTGCGACGTGGAGATCGCGCGGGTGTACGCGTTCGACGGCGCGATTGCCGAGGTCGCCGGGCGCGGCGGGACGGATCTGCGGCCGGTGTTCGCGGCGGAGTTCCTGGGAACGAGGAAGGTGGACGGAGTGATCTATTTCACGGATGGCGAGGGGCCGTATCCCGAGCTCGCGCCCCGCGTGCCGGTGCTGTGGGTGCTGACCAAGCCGGGGGCGTTCGGGTGTCCCTGGGGGGAGCGGGCGAGGCTCACGCGGAGCGCCGGCGCGCGAAGAGGGGGAGACCTCCGTGCTTGAGTTCTTCAAACGGCGGCGACGTCCGGAGATCCGGGAGCGCGCCTTCCCTCCGGCGTGGCTCGCGATCATCGAGAAGAACGTCCCGTATTACCGCCTCCTCCCGCCCGAGGATCAGGAGGAGCTCCGGGGCCACGTCCAGGTGTTCCTGGAAGAGAAGAGCTTCGAGGGCTGCGGCGGCCTCGAGCTCACCGACGAGATCCGGGTGACCATCGCGGCGCAGGCGTGCGTGCTCCTGCTCCACCGCGAGACCGACGATTTTCCGGACCTCGAGTCCATCCTGGTCTACCCGAGCACCTACGTGGTGCAGAGCCGCCACGCGGTCGGGGGCGGCGTCGTGATCGAGGGCCCCGAGGCCCGGCTCGGCGAGTCGTGGCTGCACGGCGAGGTGGTCCTGGCCTGGGACAGCGTGCTCTCGGGCGCGGCCGACGCGCGCGACGGGCACAACGTCGTCTTTCACGAGTTCGCCCACCAGCTCGACCAGGAGAACGGCGGGGCCGACGGGGCGCCCACGCTGCCGCGACGATCGATGTACACCGCCTGGGTGCGGGTGCTCGGCGCGGACTTCGAGCAGCTGGTGAAGGAGACCGCGCACCACCACGCGAGCGACATCGACGCGTACGGGGCCACCAACCCGGCGGAGTTCTTCGCGGTGGTGACCGAGCTGTTCTTCGAGAGGCCGCGGCAGCTCCTGCACAAGCACCCGGCGCTGTACGAGCAGATGCGGCTCTTCTACCAGCAGGATCCGGCGGCCCGGCTGGAGGCGTGAGCCGCCCTACCGGGGATCGACGCAGCTCCCGCTCTTGCGCCGCGTGAGCCCTCGGGTGCGAGGGTACACCGGCCCGACGTCCGTACGAGCTGGAGGGCCGCGCCATCGAGCCCCCTCGCCGCCCATCGTGCACGCCGAGCCCCCGTGGCGACGGCGCGGTGCTATGACGCCGCCAGCCTGTGCCCATGACCTACGGAAATCTCCCTGTTCACCGCTGGATGTTGCGCGACGGCGTCCGCAACGAGGCCTTCCGCCGCGCGCTCGCCCACGTCGTCCGGCCGGGCGACGTGGTGCTCGACATGGGGGCCGGCACCGGCATCCTCAGCGTCTTCGCCGCCACCGCCGGCGCCCGCAAGGTCTACGCGGTCGAGCGCACCGAGACCGCCACCGTGGCGCGTCGTCTGGTGGAGAGCAACGGCCTCGCCGATGTCATCGAGGTCTTCCAGTCCGACCTCGAGGACGTGGTGCTCCCGGGGAAGGTCGACGTCCTCGTCTCCGAGTGGATGGGCGGCTTCGGCGTCGACGAGAACATGCTCGCGCCGCTGGTGATCGCGCGTGACCGCTGGCTCAAGCCGGGCGGGAAGATCGTCCCCGGCCGGGTCACCGCGTTCCTCGCGCCGGTCACCATGCCCGAGTTCGACGACGGCCTGGCGCAGTGGCACTCCCGCCCGCACGGCGTGGACATGAGCGTGATCGCCAGCACCACCACCCAGGAGACCTTCCACACCCAGGAGCCCCTCAAGCCCGCCGCGCTCCTCGCCGCGCCGCAGGAGATGTGGAGCCACGACCCGCAGACCGTCTCCCTCCAGGAGGCCGACCAGTCCTGCGTCGCCAAGCTGACCTTCATCGCGACCCGCGACGGCAGCATCTCGGGGTTCGCGGCCTGGTTCACCGCCGACATGGGCGACGGCACCACGCTGACCAACGCCGTCGGCGCGCCCGACACCCACTGGGGCCGCACGTTCTTCCCGCTCGACCGCCCGGTCCCGGTCAACGCCGGCGCGTCGATCCAGGTCGAGCTGCACTGCGATCCGTCCGCGCCCGGGAGCTGCGAGTTCGCCTGGGCCGCCACCATCGCCGGCGGCCCCCTCGAAGAGCACGACACGCGCCGCGGTCGCCTGGCCCGGTCCCGCGCGAGGGCAGCCGAGAGCGGCTCGTCCTCTGCCGAGCACCAGGAGAACGGGTCTGACATCCCCTGAAGGGCGCCGGGGCCACCGCGTGCTAGCGTGGGCCGCATGTCCGGGGAAGCCGACGATCAAGGGCCCGTCACGCGCAGAGAGCTGCCAGTCACGAGCCCGCAGCTCGCCTTCGTCGTGGACATCACCTACCGCGAGCCCTCCTACGCGCTCTACTCCGGCACCGAGAAGGCGTACGCGGGCACCTTCCAGGTTTGGGCCGCCGACGAGCGCGCCGCGATAGCCGAAGCCCGGTCGGGCTTCGAGGCGGCGAGCCGGACGTCGGGGGTGGGCTGGGCGAGGGTGATCACGGGCATCGTCTGCCGCCCCCGTTGATCGTCAGTTTCCCAGGATCTGGCCACACACACTGGCCACCTCGCCGCCTCCGCAGGTATCGGGCGGCGCGCAGGTGCCGCACTGGAGCAGCCCCCCGCAGCCGTCGGCGACCGGACCACAGCTCGCGCCCGCCTCTGCACAGGTCCGCTGCACGCACGTTCGCGGCACGCAGACGCCGGGCATACCCGGCCCGCCGCAGGTGGCGTCAGGGCGGCAGTCCCCGCACGCGAGCGTGTTGCCGCAGCCGTCGCCGGCAGGCCCGCACTCCAGGCCGAGCGCCGCGCAGGTGGTGGGCGTGCAGCCGCCGCAGACTCCGGGCGTCCCCCCGCCTCCACAGGTGAGCGGGGCGGCGCAGGGGCCGCACTGGAGCTCTCCCCCGCAGCCGTCGCCCGCGGGGCCGCACTGGATGCCCTGCGCCGCGCAGGTGGTGGTGGTGCACGTCGGCGGAGGCGGCGGAGGCACCGGCGTGACGCAGGAGGCGAGGTCGAAGAGCATGAACTCGAGCAGCTTCTCCTGCGGCGTCATGGGGCCAGCCCCGCACTCGGCAGGGAAGGTCAGGCCCGAGGTCTGCGCGTCCTCGACGTGGAAGTCGTCGAAGAGCACGCGCCCGCACTGCTGGCTCGAGGGCGCGCCGACGGGCGTGTCGAAGGTGTAGTGCATCACCGCGGTGGCGCTCACCGCCGGGTCCGCCGCGATCCAGAGCTGCGCGGGCGCCACGACGCCGTCGACGTCGTGGCGGATGGTCTGGAGCGGGATCAAGCCATAGGTCGACGACGCGCCCACGTTGACCAGCCACGTCGCGAACGCCTGGCCCTTGGCGAAGGTGGTGTTGATGTGCCCGGTGAGATCCTGGAGCGGCGGCTGGTTGACGATGAAGGTCGCCGTGCTCCAGAACGGCGGCGTCTCGTAGAGCCAGGTGTAGCTGTAGTGCGTGGCGAAGACGCGCCCGCCGGCGTTGGCGTACTGCACCAGGTTCTGCTGGGCGGCGGAGGTCTTGTCCATCTGGCCGCCCTCGCACGGGAACAGCACCATGTCGTACGCGCTGAGCGAGGACAGGTTGGTGTAGAGGTCCGACGCGGGGGGCGTCGTCGGGCCGACGTCGGAGCCGTTGGACACGTAGAGGTTGATGCGCCCCCCGCCGCCCACCGCCGCGGGCACGGTGAACTCCGCGTCGTCGACGCCGATCTTGCGGAGCACGCACTCGAGCGCATCCACGGCGCCGGTGGCGAAGGCGGTGAGGGGGATGTCCCCCTCGCTCTGGTTCCGGGGCAGGCGCGTCAGGGTGGCGGGCAGCGCGGTGTCGCTGCAGGCGGCGACCGAGGGGACGACGACCTGGCGGCGCCAGCGGCCGATCTGGATCACCAGCGGGATGTCCACCCCCACGGGCACGTTCTGGAGCTGGAACGTGCCGCCGGCGTCGGTGACCACGCTCACGAGCGGCGAGCCCGAGGCCTGCGCGCCGCACTGCTCGCACGCGACGCCGGGCGAGAAGGGCGTGACCGGCGCGTTGGGCACGTAGACGAGCGCGTTGTAGAGCGGGTCGGTGCCGTTGGGAGCGAAGACGGTGCCGCTCAGCGTGGTGGTGGTGCCGCCGTCGCAGGCGACCTGTTGCAGGCAGAGGTTCTCGCAGGCGCCGCCGTCGGGCGCGCCGCCGCACACGCTGGGCACGCCGCCGCCGCCGCAGAGGCTGGGAGCCGCGCAGGTGCCGCACTGGAGCAGGCCGCCGCAGCCGTCACCGATGGGGCCGCAGTCGCCGCTGGCGCAGGCGCGCGGCGTGCACTGGCGGGTGCCGCCGCAGGCGCCGGAGACGCCGCCGCCACCGCACGCCAGCGTCCCGGGACAGCTCCCGCAGTCGAGCAGGCCGCCGCAGCCGTCGGCGGCGGGGCCGCAGCTCACGCCGAGCGAGGTGCACGTGGCGGGGTGGCAGCCGTCGCCACCGCAGACGCTGGGCGTGCCGCCGCCGCCGCAGGTCTGGGGGAGGGTGCAGGTGCCGCAGTGGAGGACTCCTCCGCAGCCGTCCCCGATGGGGCCGCAGGTGGCGCCCGCCGCGGCGCAGGTCTGAGCCCCGGCACAGGCATCGGGGACCGAGGCGTCGAGGAAGAGCGGGCCGTCGGCGGCGCTCCCGCCGTCGAGCACGTCGGCGGCGCTCCCGCCGTCGAGGATGGACGAAGACTGAGACTCATCGCCGCCGCCGGCGCAGGAGGCGATCATCACGGCGACGGTCGGAACGGACGCGAGCAACGCAACGACAGGCCGCATCCGCGAGCCTATGGCAGCGAATCCTCGGGCCGCAACAGCGCCTCCAGCGGCGCGGGTGTCCTCCCTGTCAGCGCGCTCTCGGAGGGGGCCGGAACGACGGGATAGAGCGAGGGAGAGGCCGAGTCGAAGGGGCGATTCTCCGGCGGTGGATTCCGATTCTCCCCGATCGGCGCAATCGTCTGCGCTGGCGCGGGGGCGGGGGCATTGGGTACGCTCGGATGCCCATGCAGATCCTCCCCGCCATCGATCTCCTCGACGGAAAGGCCGTCCGTCTCCACCAGGGCCGGTACGACGCCGTCACCGTGTACTCGGGCGATCCGCCCGCCCTCGCCGCCGCGCTCCGCGGCAAGGTGCCGATCCTCCACGTCGTCGATCTCGAGGGCGCCCGCGCCGGCCGCGCCGTGCAGGGGGACCTGGTGCGCGCCGTGGTGCGCGCCTTCGGCCCGGGGGTCCAGGTCGGCGGGGGGGTGCGGTCGGTGGAGGCCGTCTCGAGCTATCTGGATCTGGGAGCGTCGCGCGTGGTGCTGGGCACGGCGGCGGTGCGCGATCCGGCGGCGGTGCGCGACGCGGCGCTGCGGTGGCCCGGCCAGGTGGTGATCGCGCTCGACGCCAGGGACGGCAAGGTGGCCCTCGACGGCTGGGAGCAGCTCTCCACGGTCACCGCGCTCGACGTGGCGCGCCAGCTGGCGGGGCTCCCGATCGCGGCGCTGCTCTACACGGACGTCGCGCGCGACGGGACGCAGGTCGGACCCAACCTCGCCGCCACGCGGGACCTGGCCGCGGAGGGTGGCTTCCCGGTGCTGGCCTCGGGGGGCGTGGGGTCGCTGGAGCACCTGCGCGCGCTGGCGGCGATTCCCGGCGTGGCGGGCGCCATCGTGGGGCGGGCGCTCTACGAGCGGGCGTTCACGCTCGAAGAGGCGCTCGCGGCCGCGGCCGGTGGATGAGTGGGGGGCTCGAGGCGTCGCCTCAAGGGGTGGACGGAGACGGGGGGGTGACCGCGACGTCGCCCATCACCGCCAGCGTGACCGAGCCGTCACCGAGGTTGCCCAGCCAGTGGCCCGTGAGCGTGAGCGGCTGCGCGACGTCGCCGACGGTGGCGGCGCCGGAGGCCTGGATGCCGATCTGAGCGGGCGTCGTCGCCTGGCTCGAGGCCGCGAGCGCCGACGTCCAGCGGGAAGCGATGGCCGCGCGGCAGAGCTGCTCGACGCAATCGACGGGGCAGGAGCCGAAGGCGCCCATCGCCGTCGCGAGGCCGTGACAATCGGCCGAGAGCGCGAGCGCCTCCGCCACGGTGCTGGCGCCGGGGTGCGCGAGGAGCGCGGGCGCGAGCGACGCGGCGCCGGCGAAGAGGCTGGGCTGCCAGAGCAACGTCGCGCCGAGGAGGATGCTGTCCCCCGTCTGCCCGCTCCAGGTGGCGCCGGGCGCGGTGGTCACGCCGGCTGCGGTCGGGTCGAAGCCGGCGAACTGGGTGACGGCCACGGTCACCTCGCCCGCCGCAGCGCCGCCGACGGCCGTGGCGACGATGGACGTGGGCGCCTGCGCGGCGCCGGTGGTGGCCCACGTCGAGCAGGTCGCCCGCAAGCCCTCGGGGAGCGCCGCGAAGTGCGCCTGGGAGAGCAGATCCCAGCCCTGCTCCTGGCGGGCCAGGGTGAACGCCGCGCTCTCGGTCGAGGGCGTCAGCGCCGCCATGGCGTTGAGCACCACGGCGCCCTCGTTGGAGCCGCTCGGCATGAAGGCGTCGTAGAGCGACGAGACCGCATCGGCGAGGAACGCGGCGTAGGGGCCCGTGTCGGGGGTGTAGCTGAAGGTCAGGTCGAGGTCGGCCGCGGTGAGGTCGATGGGCTTGTCGATGACGGTGACGCCGACGTCGAGCGTCTGGTTGGCGGCGAGCGTGGCGGTGTCGGTGCAGCCCCAGGCGAAGTGGCCGGCGCGCAGCACGACCGCGAGGTTGGGGCCGACGGGCAGGTCGGCGACGACGGGCTCCGTGCCCAGCGGCGCCGTGCCGCCCACGGAGCCGGCCGGATCCTCCGGCAGGGAGCCCGCGAGGCTCGCGCAGGTGGCCCCCGCGACGACGCTCGCGGTCCACGTGGTGATGGTGCGCGCGCCCAGGTAGAGCGGCGTCACGCGGACGGACCCGAAGCCCGCCTCGCTCACCGCGACCGCGCGCTCCGCGCTGGCCTCCACCAGGTCGTCCGCCCCGAGGACCGAGGCCCGCACGCGGAACGTGGTCGACATGGTCGGCGCCCGCAGCGTGAAGGCCGCGGTGCCGTCGGCGGCGGTGTGCACCGTGAGCTCCGCGACCGCGGCGTCGTAGGAGTCGCCGACGAGGAGGAAGCCGACGTCGTAGACCGCCGGCGGCGTCGCGGTGACCTGCAGCGACTGGGAGACGCCCGGCGCGAGGGTGAGGGTGCTCGTGTCGTCGAAGGCGATCGACACGTTGGCGGTCGGGTTGAAGGGGACGGGCCCCTGGAGCGCGCTCGAGGCGCCCGACGAGCACGCGAGTGGAGTGGCACAGACCGTCAGGCTCAGAGCGAGCCGGAGCCGGCAAAGAAGCAAGCGCATGTTAATGGGCCACTCTACCGCCGAAGCCGCGCCGGGGCGACGCCGTCGAGGTGCTCGGCTGACCGGCGTCGACGTTTGTGCTCCCCCACGGGGCGTTCTGGGGTCCGTGTGGGACGAAAGAATTGGCCAGTCCGCCCCGGGGGCCTCTGGTAGAGTCGTACCCCTCGCACGACGTTCGCCAAGGAAGTACCCGATGCTCCCCCCCACCTCCGTACGACACCCGGTCTCCCCTGATTCGGCTCGCGCCACGGTCGCGATCGCCGATCTCGACACGCTGGTGGCGCCGGGGGATCGGGCCATCGTGGACGCGCAAATCAACCTCGTCACGGTGGCGCCAGGCGCGGCGCTGCTGGTGTGGGGGCCGGAAGCGCTCTGTCTCGCCTACAACCGATTTTACCGCACGCTCTCGAGCTTGCGCGTCAATGCCCTCGGCAAGCCGTTGCTCAAGGCCCAGCCGGAGCTGGAGCGGACCTGGAAGCCGAAGCTCGACCTAGCCTTCGCCGGATCGGCCACGGCCGTGGACGGGTCGGTCTTTGCGGGCGGAGTCGAGAGCGTCAGCGGCGAGCAGCACCTCGGCTGGTTCGTGCCCGTTCGCGGCGGCGAGAGCGGGTCCCGCGGGGCGCTGGTGCTGTTCATGGACGCCGGCGGCACGGTGGAGCCGATGCGGCGCATGCTCGGCGCGGTCGCCCAGGATTTTCGCGAGCCGCTCATCGGCATCCAGGTGGTCGCCGAGCGCCTCGCCCGCTTACCCAAGCCAACGCGCGAGCGCTGCGTCGAGGACATGGATCGCATCGCCGAGCTCGCCCAGCGGATGGACCACGTCGTCGATGACCTCGGCGCCTTTGCGCGGCGGTCCGGCGGCGGCAGCGGCGCGCGCCTCAGCCTGCGGCACGGCGATCTGGGCAGCCTGGTGCGAGCGGCGTGCGAGCGGCTCAACGTGGTCAAGGACCGGCCGGTGCTGGTCAACACCACCGAGGCCCCCGGCGTGTGGGACGAGGAAGCCATCCAGCGCATCGTCACCAGCCTGGTGCTCAGCGCCCGCCAGCACACCCCCGACGGCGGCAAGGTGGTGGTCGAGGTCGGATCCAACCGCGAGAGCGTGGTGCTCTCGGTGCGCGACGACGGCCCCACCCTCCGCGGCGACGAGGCCGAGCAGCTCTTCGAGCCATGGAAGCGCGCCGCCGCCCCCGGCACCGAGAGGCGTCGGCGGGGCGCGGGCATCGGGCTGTTCCTTGCCCGCGAGCTGGTGGTGGCCCACGGTGGCCGCATCTCCGGCGAGCGGCCGCCCCAGGGCGGCTTCATGGTGCGCGTGGTGTTCCCCATCCCCGGGCACGAGCCCGGCTCGCGCTCCGGCGGCGAGGGCGGCACGAGCCAGCCCAAGGGCCGCCTCGGCGGCACTCCGGCGAGCGGCCCGCGGCGCGCCTGACCCCGTCGTCAGCGCGCGCGGTAGAGCAGCAACGCGGCGGCGGCCAGCCCGACCAGCGTCTCCAGCAACACCAGCGCGGCCGCTCGCAGCGGCGTGAGCCACCCCAGCGCCGCTGCGGGGAGGAGCACCGCGTTGTAAACGGCGCCGAGCGCCACGCTCCCCCGGATCGCGAAGCGCACGCCACGGCCGAGGTCCACGAGCCCGGCGAGCTCCTCGATGCCTCCCTCCGGAAGGACGATGGCCCCCGCCCCGTCGGACCCCACGGCGACCGCGACGTCGGCCTGCTCCGAGGCCCCGGGATCGCCGCCACCCTCCCCCACGAGCGCCACCCGCGCGCCGGCGCGCTGGAGGTCACGGATCGCGGTCGCCTTCACGGCTGGATGCTGACCGCCGAGGACGAGCGCGCGGATGCCACGAGCGCGCAGCCTCTGGAGGGCAGCGCCGGCGCTCCGGGTGAGCGGGCCGGTTTTCTCGAAACAGACGGTGTCGACGCGGGCGAGGGAGTCGAGCGCGCCCGGGTCGCGCAGCAGGGCGCCCGCGGCGCAGGCACGGAGGAGCGCGATTGCGCGGGCAGCCGGCGCCGCCACGAGGATCGATGACGGCGACACGACCACGAGCACCGCGGCCGTCGACGAGAGCGCGAGCGGGCCGAGGGGGCCAGCGCCGAGCCATCCGTGAGTCACGAGCGCGAAGGCGGCGCAGCCGAGCGCAGCCGTGAGGAGCCCCCGGGTGGCGGCGTCCTCCCAGGGGTCGGAGGCAGACTGCTGCCCCGTTGCGAAGAGCCGCGCCAGGGACGCGCGCACCGCGAGATCGAGCGCGGCGGCCGGGTCGCGCCGCACGGAGACGACGCGCCCGATGACCTCGCCCGACAGGAGCGCCGCGCCGCCGGGCATGACCTCGCCGGCGCGCCTCACCTCCGCGAGGTGCCCGTTCGCGGTCCGCAAGACCACCCGGGCGGGCGCTTCGAGCTCGAGATCGGCAGGCGCTTCGTCGCCCTCGGTGAGGAGGATCCGATCCCCCGCGCCGATCGCGCTGGCCGCCACGGGGTGGAGGTCTCCCGAGGCGTCGAGGCATCGCACCGCCCTGGACCGGCGCTCCTCGCGTGCCTCGAGGTCGCGCCGCGCGACGCGATGCAGAGCCGCCTCCGCTCCGCGAGCGAGCCTGGCGGCCACGGCGATGGCGGCGGCCGCCACGAAGCCGGCGCCGTGCGGCTCGGGCCAGACCGCGGTGGCGGCTCCAAGCGCCGTCAGCCAGCTCGCGGGTCCGCGGCTGCCGGACGCGAGCGCAAGCTCGAGCATCCCTGCCGCGAAACAGACGATCGCAGCGACGCCCGGGAGCGCGTCCCGATCGAGGATCCCGCCCCGGAGCAGACCGATCGCGCGCCTCGCGGGCGGCCCTCCGGCGAACGTCAGCGCGACGAGCGCGAGGACCAGGCGCGCGATCCCCACCCGCCAGTCGCCCGGCGCCGCTCCCTCCAGGAAGAGCAGGTTGGCGAGCGCAGCCAGGCCAATGCCGACACCCACGCCGAGCGGCCCGCCGGAGGGCCCGCACTCCACGGCCCCGACGGTGAACCCGGCCCGCCCGACCACCGCCGTGAGGTCGTCCTCGGACGTGCTGCGGGCGTCGAAGCGCACGTCGGCGCGCTCGCGAAACAGGCGCACCCTGGCGGCGACCACCCCCGGAATGCGCCGGAGGACGTCCTCGGCGCGGCGCGCACACGCGCGGCAGCCGAGCCCCGGCAGATGGAGCGCGATGCGCCGCTCCGTGTCCAGGGCTTCATGGCCAGGGGCCGCGCCATCAGTCGCGAGGTACGTCGGGGGCCGGCTCACACGTCGAGCCGGACGCTTGCGAACGACGGGCCGCCGCAACTGTGCGCGGAAGGCCCGGCCCGGGAACGCCGCGGGCGTTCTCCGGGAGGATCCGGGGTGGACTATTTCGAGAAGACCTGCGCGCCCGCCATGCCGGCGCCGCGAGCGGCCTTGAGGATGATCTTCGCCGGGCCGCCGAAGGGCAGCGGGTTCTTGAAGCAGCCCGCCGCCTTGCCGCCGATGACGGCCGTGGGCCCGGCGCCCTGCGACTGGGCGAGGACGGTGGCGGGGAACATCGGAGCGGGCTGCGCGACGAGCTGAATCTCCACCTGCGGCCCCATCCCGGCGGCGATGATCGTGTAGCACTTGCCGGCCTGGATGTTGATCGGCTGCTCCAGCGACTGGCCCTCCTGAAAGCTGCCGCCGAAGGCGGAGCCGTCGGGCTGGGCGCCGGGCGCCTCGGACTGGGCGAGAGGCATCAGCACCGCGCCTGCCGCCATGCCCGCCGCAGGGTTCGGCTGGGCGGGACCGCCTTGCGGAGCGCCGGGCTGCCCGCCCGGTTGCCCGTACTGCCCCGGCTGCCCGTAGTTCGGCTGGGGCTGCCCGTACTGGGCGGGTTGCCCGTAGTTCGGCTGGGGCTGTCCGTACTGCCCGGGCTGCGGCTGCCCGTAGTTCGGCTGGGGCTGCCCGTACTGGCCGGGCGGCGGCTGCCCATACTGCCCGGGCTGCGGCTGCCCGTACTGGCCAGGCTGCGGCTGCCCGGGTGCCCCGTACTGGCCGGGCTGACCGTACTGGCCCTGCTGCCCGGGCTGACCGTACTGACCGGGGTCGTTGGCCTGCGGGTCGGTCCCGGCGCAGCCGAGGGGGAGGAGGGCGAGCAGGGTCGCGGGCACGAGGAGGAACAGGCGCATACGAGGGCTCCTTCGATGGGTGGGCGCGGGCGCCCATCCGTTCGCGGTGGGCCTGGTCGGTAGACGGTTCTCGGTCGAGGAGTCTTACACCCGTTCGACCGCAGGCGGGAGTGTCGGGTGGGACGGAGCAGCTTCCCGACGCCCGACCCTTCGCACGGCTGGCGCCCGTGGGGCGGCCGTGGGATCAGGACGGCATGAGCGACATCCAGGACACGATCCGCCAGACCATCGAGAAGAACCGCGTCGTCCTCTTCATGAAGGGGACCAAGAGCTTCCCCCAGTGCGGCTTCTCGTCCCGCGCGGTGGAGATCCTCAAGAAGCACGGCGCCGAGTTCAAGGACGTCAACGTCCTCGCCGACCCGGCCATCCGGCAGGGCATCAAGGACTTCTCCCAGTGGCCGACCATCCCGCAGGTCTACATCGACGGGAAGTTCGTCGGCGGGAGCGACATCCTCAACGAGCTGGCCGCATCGGGCGAGCTCGCCAAGCTGCTCACGCCCGCCTCCTGAAGCCCCGCTAACAGGCGACCGGCTCGGCCTCCGGTCCCATCGCCAGGAGGCCCCCGCGCGACGAGACCATCAGCGCCTGCCGCGAGCTGTCCCAGGCGATGGGGCCCAGCTCGAGCGGGCCCTGATCGGTCGCGAGGAAGTCCATCACCTTGATCACGGTGCCGTCGGCGCCGAGGAGCGCCACGGCCGCGGGCTCCGCGTCGGTGCGGCGCAGCGCCACGTAGATCCAGCCCTCCGGCTCCGAGCCCTGGAACGCCAGCGCGTAGGCGCGCGAGAGGCCGGCGTGGCGCGTCGCCGGCGCTCCCGGATGGCGGCTCACCAGGGGGCCGGAGTCGCCGATCACCACCGCTGCGGCAGGGCCCGAGATGGCCAGGGACGCGGGCGCATCGGGGGCCGCCTCGACCTCGATGCCGAGCGCGCGCACCTGCCACGTGGCGCCGCCGTCGGCGGTCGCGTGCAGCCGCGGGACGCCGTCGACGACGGTGAGCGCCGCGAAGCCGCCCGGCTCGTCGTGAGCGATGGCGTGGACCGGGGGCAGGTCGATGCGAAGCCAGCCCTCCGTCTCCATCCGGTAGAGCTCCCGGTCGTCGGTGCGCGCGAAGAGCGTGCTCTGCTCCTCGTGCACCACCCAGGCGAGCTCCAGCGCTTGCTTGGACCCCTCCTGCGCGGTGAAGGCGTGCCCCGTGATCGAGCTCCCGGTGACGGTATCGGTGAAGACGATGACGTCGCCCGACGCCGGGCCGACCGCGATCCGGAACGGCGACCGCGGCTCCATCGCGATCGAGAGCGGCAGCTCGGCCCCCTCGGGCAGGCCGCGGTGCTGCACCTCCCAGGATCCGGGCCCGACGCGGAACACCTGGGTGCCGCCGACCATGATGCACCCCTCGGCGCAGGCCACCGAGGCGACCGGCGTCCCCGGCTCGAGCACCTCGCGCATGAACCAGGTGTGCCGGTGGATCGGGGGCATCCTTGTCGCCATCGGGGCCGACCCTCCCACGCTCGGCCAGCGCGGGCAATCGGACGTGGCCCTCGGACGTGGCCATCGGACGTGGCCATCGGACGTGGCCATCGGACGTGGCCATCGGACGTGGACAGCTGACGCTCGTCAATCCGCGCAGCAGCGGAAGCCGGTCGAGTAGTCCCAGTACGCGGTGTCGTGCGCGGTGGTGGCGTAGAGGCAGCCCGGCCCGTTGAGCACCGTGTCCATGTAGTACCCGCCCCGGAACGTGCCCGCCGGGTCGGCCGTCCACTCGTGGACGTTGCCCATCATGTCGAAGGCGCCCTCGGCGGTGACGCAGCCAGTGCGGGAGCCTCCGAGGTCGACCGTCTCGGGGAGCTGGTCCAGGCACGAATTCTCCAGCATCGTGTAGATCCAGCTCGCGCTGGTCCCGAAGTACTCGACCGCGGGGTGCTCGGCGCGGTGATCGTTGCAGACCCCGAGCTCGTCGGTGTTGCCGTAGGGATAGGTGGTGTCCCCGGGCCCCTGGCACGCGCGCAGCCACTCGGTGTCGGTGCAGAGCCGCTTGCCCGCGTTGGTGCAGGCGTCGCCGGCCTGGATCTGGTCGATGTAGGCCTGCGGCACCGCGCCCGCGACGGAGACGGCGCGCATCGGCGTGGTGCCCGGGTTGTCGAAAGGGCACCACGCCTCCCCGGTCGCGGCGACCACCAGAGTCGCCTCGTACCTGTCGACGCAGAAGGTGGTGACGGCCACCATCCCATCCGGGCACCCGCCCTCGCCCACGGCCTCCACGGTGTTGCCCGCATTGGGCTGCGGCCGCGGCTTCGCGGCGGGATCGCAGAGCGCCGCAGCATAGGGCGTACAGCACTCCACGGAGGCCGCGCCGGGGCAGTACCCGGGTGTCGAGAGGTGGTCCCCCATCGCCGCGCACGCCGCGGTGTCCATGCAGTCGCCGGGCACACCCAGGACCGCGCAATCGAAGGTGGCGCCATCGGAGGCATCGGGGTTACCGGCGTCGGTGGCCTCAACCCCGCTGCCTCCCGTGCCTGCGCTCCTGCCGCCGGTGCCACCCTCGGCACCGGCGCCGCCCTCGCCTCCCGCACCGGACGAGGTCCCCTCAGGGACGGAGCCGGGGCCGGAGCAAGCAGCGACGAGGGCGACCGCCGCGAGCAGCGACGCAATGCGGGGGGGCATGGTCCGCCCAGAATAGCCCGGCCGAGCCGCGACGCGATCACTCCTCGCCGCCGATCACCTCCCGCAGGTTGGCCCCGTTCAACCGCGCGGTGCGCCGCGATGCCCCCGTGAGATCGGCGCGCTCGAGATCCGCATCACGCAGATCCGCCGACTCCAGGACCGCGCCGGCGAGGTCCGCGCCCTTGAGCCTGGCCATCCGCAGGTTGGCGCCGGTGAGATCGGCCCCGCCGAGGCGCGCCCGCGACAGATCCGCCTTCTGCGCCAGCACGCCGCGGAGATCGGCCCCCTCGAAGCCCGCGTCGGTGAGCCGCGCCTGCCGCAGGTCGGCCCCCGACAGCCGCGCCCCGTCGAAGCTCGCCCCCGGTCCGCGCGCCGCCGAGAGGTTGGCGTCGGCAAGCGAGGCCCCCGCGAAGCTGGTGCCGGCGAGCGTCGCTCGCGAGAGGTTGGCGCGCGTGAGATCGGCGCCGCCGAAGTCGGCCCCGCCGAGGTCGGCCGCCGAGAGGTCGGCATCGGCGAGTCGCGCCCCGGTGAGCACGCAAGCGGCGAGGTTGGCGCCGGAGAGCGAGGCGCCCGCGAGCGCGCCGCGCGTGAAGTCGATGCCACGGAGATCGGCGTTGCGGAGATCGATCCCTGCCACCGCCTCGCCCGCGGCGAGCAAGGCGATCACCTTCTCCCGCAACACCTCGCCCGGGCTTGCCGGAGCTGCCGGAGCTGCCGGAGCTGCCGGAGCTGCCGGAGCTGCCGGAGCTGCCGGAGCTACGGGCACGGCGGGCGGCGCCGGCGGCTCGGGCGCGGGCTCGGGCTCGGCCGGCAGCGAGGGCAACTGCTCGGGCCTGATGGCGAGGGCGGAGGTGGTGGAGGCATCGTCGACGATCGGCTCCGCGGGCTCCGCGGGGACGCTCCACGGGGCCCCTGGCAGCGGGGCCGCCGGGGCCGCCGCGCGGGTGCCCGGCTCGGCGACCACGAAGGGCGCGATCGGTCGCAAGGCGAGCATGCCGAGGTCGATCGCGCCGGTGCGATCGACGAGCTCCTCGTCCTCCTCCGGGGAGGGCACCGGTGCCGGGCGGAAGGGGAGCGCGGCCTCCGCCGGACCGGTCCGGCCCACGGCGACGTCGGCGAAGGTGACGCGCTGAAACGGCAGCGGCGCGCGCGCGACCTCGGCGAGCACGATCGCCTGCGTCGGGACCGCCCATTCGTCGAGCTCCGGCGCGGGCCGCGCGGCCTCCCGGGTCGGCGGCAAGACCGGGGCCCCCGCGACCGCGACCGCCTCGGGCCAGACGATGGGGTGCCCGGGCAGCGCCAGGCCCGCTTCGATGCGCGACAGCGCCGGGGCCTCGTCCAGCACGAAGCAGCCGCGCCAGACCACGGAGCAGATCTGGTGGTCCGCGTCGATCACCAGCGTGTCGGCCACCATGTCCACCGCGCGCGTCGGCCCGGAGGACGCCGCCCAGCGCGCCTCGGCGCGAGCGCCGGGGAGGCGGGTCTGCACGCGCGGCAGGGTGGGGTGCATCCCGTCGAGCACGATCCACTCGTCGCCGCGGAGGTAGTCGATCTGCTGGTCCGCCGGCGCGGCGCCGAAGAAGCGGAAGTCGAGCCCGTCCGGGATCGCGATCGCCGTCGCCCCCACCACGGGCGCCGGATCGAGGCCCCCGAGCAGCCGCCGCCGCGGCGCCCAGTGCGCCGGGATCGGCCCGAAGCCCGCCGGTCGCCGCGGCTCGGCAGGGTCGACGAGGTTCGGCCAGAGGCTGCCGGCGGGGTTGTCGTCGCAGCCCGGGCCGCCAGAGGCACGCTCCCAGCCCAGCGGGATCCTCTGGAAGGGCTGCGCCACAGCGCTCCCCGGCGCGCGGTAGCCGAAGACGTGGAGCGTCTTGTCGAGGAGCGGGCGGTCCCGGAACACGGCCAGCCGCACCGCCACCGAGGGCGCAGGGCGCCCACCCGGGGCGTGGGCGTGGCCGGTGAGCAGCACGCCGGCCCGGGGCAGGTAGGGGGCCGTCTCGGCCGCCTCGTCAAGGAGGCCGTCGTGGCCCCGGTCGGCGCGCACCAGCTCGCGCGGGGGCAGGAGGCGCGCCGGGCCGTCGTGCACGAAGCCGAAGGTGGCCTTCACCAGCACGGTGACCCGCTGCACCGGGCCCACCCGCCACACCACCGAACCGAGCGCGATGGGCGTGAGCGCGACGGCGGGGACCGGCCAGGGGGCGAGCACGAGGCGAGAGGCTAGCGCGCGCCGGTCAGGATCGATATCCCCTCCTCAGTACGGCCGATCCCTCATCGTCGCCTTGTAGCTGTCCTTGTACTTGTCGTGGCACTTCTTGCACGAGTCCTTGGCCCCCTCGACGTCGTCCGCCCTCGCCTTGGTCGCCCCCTCCCGGGCGATGGCCGTCCACTCGTCGAACCCCGGCGGCGCATGCCCCGCCGCATAGGTGAGCGCCTTCGCCAGCCGGTCCCCGTCCCCGCTCGACGACGCGCTGGCCATCGTGCTCTTCATCCAGGCCTGCATCGGGCAGAGCTTCTGCCCCTTGGCCCCGCAGTCGAAGCTCTTGCCCGGCAGCGCAGCTCCGGTCGCCGCCGCCCCGGGCGTGGCGCTCGGCGCCGGCGGCGGGGCAGGCGTGCCGCTCGGCGTGGCTTGCGGCGCGGGGGTGCTGGTGGCGGCGGTCGGGGCGGGCCCCTTGTCGTTGCAGCCCGCGAGCAGGCTCGCCGCCACGAGGGTCGCCCCCATCCGCATCGTCGTCATCTTCATCGAAACGCGGTCTCCCTGGTTGGATTTCCCGGGCAGCATACGCCGAGAGGCGGGGGCGGCGCCCGTTCGTCGGCTCGTGTATCCTCCGCGACGGTGACCCCCACGACCACAGGCCGAGCCCTGGCCGGCGACGACGCGCTCCTCGCTCCCGGGGTGGTGCTGGACGGGCGGTTCCGCCTGGTCGAAGCGATCGGGCGCGGCGGCTTCGGGGAGGTGTTCCGCGCCGAGGAGCTCCTCCCCGACGGCACCGCCATCCGGGAGGTGGCGCTCAAGGTGCTCTCGCCCGAGAGCGACCTCGGCGCCTGGGCCGAGGAGGCCAAGCTCCTCGCGTCGTTCAGCCACCCCTCGCTGGTGACCGTGCTCGCGGCCGGCCTGCTGGCGCTCCGCGGCGGCGTCCCCGCGCCCTTCGTGGCCATGGAGCTGCTCGACGGGCAGACCCTCGGCGACGTGCTCGAAGGCGTGCGCGGACACGCGACCGGGAGCCTGGTCACCACGGGATCGCCGGCGACCGCGACCCCCGACCCGCGGCCGAGCGCCGGCGGCTTACCGTGGCGCCGGGTGCTGGCGTGGGCGCGCGACGTGGCGGCGGCGCTCGACGTCATCCACGGGCGCGGCGTCGTCCACCTCGACCTCAAGCCGTCCAATCTCTTCCTCACCCGCTCGGGCGCGGTGAAGGTGCTCGACTTCGGCATCGCGCGCCGCGCGGGCGCCGTGGGCTCGGTCGCCGGGCACCCGCTCGCCAACGACGCCTCGCTGGGCACCGCGGAGTTCCTCGCCGTCGACACCGAGGTCCCCCGCGCGGTGGAAGTCTCCACCCCCAACTCCGGTCCGGCGCACTCGGGCCAGCGCATCGTGGGCACGCCCGGCTTCATGGCGCCCGAGGTCATCGAGGAGCGCCCCGCCACCCCCGCCGCCGACGCGTACGCGCTCGCCGCCTGCATCGTCCACCTCACCACCGGCCAGCTCCCGCAGGACGTGCCGCCCGCCCCCGCGCGCGGCTCCAGCCAGCCCGATCGGCGCGCCTGGTGGGACGAGATCCGGCACGCCACCTCCACGGGCAAGCTCCGTGACTTCGAGAAGGACGGCACCCTCCCCCGCGGCGTGGCGACGCTGTGCCGCCGCCTCCTGGCGCTCGATCCGGGCGCGCGCGGCCTGAGCCCGGGCGGGCTCCGCGCCCTCCTCGACGCCGCCTGGGAGCGCCCGTACGGCGTGCCCGATCCGCCGTACCTCGGCCTCGGCGCGTTCGGGCCCGCGTCGGAGGGGATGCTCTTCGGCCGCGACGACGACACCGAGCGCCTCTCGCGCGAGCTCGGCAAGGGCGTGGTGCTGATCCTCCAGGGCGTGAGCGGGTCGGGCAAGTCGTCGCTGGCGATGGCGGGCGTGATCCCGGCGCTGGCCCGGCGCGACGCGGCGACCGGGCCCGACTGGCGCACGGTGGTGGTGCGGCCCGGCGTCGACCCGGAGGCTGCGCTCGACGCCGCCCTCGCCACCGTGGCGCCGGAGCTCGCGCACGCCTCGGCCAGGGAGGCGGCGACCTTCGCCGGCGAGCGTGGCCTCGGGCTGGCGTTCGTCTTCGATCAGCTCGAGGAGCTGGTCACCCAGGCCGGCCCCGAGGCGCGGGGCCGCTTCGTCGACTTCCTCAGCGAGGCGGCGCTGCTGCCGGTCTCGGCGCCCCTCCGCGTCCTCGGCACCCTGCGCGAGGACTTCACCACCGGCCTCCTCGGCATCGAGCCCCTGGGCGAGCGCCTGCGCGACGCGCTGCGCTTCGTCGGGCCCCCCACCATGGCGGCCGTGCGCGCCATCGTCGCCCAGCCGGCCGAGCTCGCGGGCGTCCGCATCGAGGGCCTCGGGGAGGTCGCTGCCGACGTCGAGCGCGAGCTGCGCGCCGGCGACGGTCGCCTGCCCCTGGTGGCCCTGGCGCTCTCCGCCTGGTGGCGCACCCGCGAGGGCGACCTCCTCCGCGCCTCCGAGTGGGCGCGCCTCGGCGGCGTGCGCGCCATCTTCGCCGACCTCGCCGACGGCGTCTTCAAGGGCCTCGACGGCGCCGCCCAGACGGAAGCGCGCGCCGCCTTGCTCGAGCTCTCCAGCGACGGCAAGACCCGCCGCAGCGTGCGCCGCGTCACCCTGCGCGACCACGCCACCCACCCCGAGGCCTTCGACCGGGCCATCGACGCCTTCGCCGCCGGCGGGCTGGTGGTGGAGGCGGGCGGCGCGCTGGAGATCGTCCACGAGTTCCTCTTCACCGCCTGGGACCGGCTCGACGGCTGGCTCGCCGACGCCCGCGCCAGCCGCCGCCTGGCCACCTCGCTGCGCGAGGGCGCGCACACCTGGCAGGAGCTGGGCCGCCCGGTGACGCGCCTCCCGGGCGACTCGGAGGTGGTCCTCGCCGGCATGGTGCTCTCCGAGGGAGGCCTCGAGGGCGAGGACGCCGAGCTGGTGCGCGAGTGGCTCGGCGCCGAGCAGCAGCGCGGCACCCGGACCAAGGTGCGCGCGGCGCTGATCGCGTCGAGCGTGCTGGCGGTGCTCCTCATCGGCTTCGGCGCCTGGGGGAAGATGGTCAGCGACGCTCAGGCCCGCGTGGAGGAGTCCCAGCACGACGCCGAGCGCGCCTCCGGACACGCCCTCGAGAACGAGGCGCGCGCGCAGGCAGCGCTGGGCGCGGCCCGCGAGGCCCAGGCCGACGCGGAGAAGGCGCGGGCCGCGCGCGAGCGAGCGGCCGATCTGGCGCGAAGGCAGCAGTCGGAGTTCGACCGCCTCCTGCAAGAGGCCGCCTCCGAGACGCAGAAGGCCAAGGTGCGCTGCACCGTGCTGGAGAAGAAGGAGCGCATCCAGGCCGGCGGGTGCCCCCCGGGAGATCCGCTCTGCTCGGCGATGGATCCGACGACCCCGGGGACTACGCCGCCGAAGCTGTAGGCCGCCACCTCACGAAGGCGTCCCCGTGCCCGGCGTCCGGGCCGGGCGCGTCTGCTTCGGCATCCGTCGCGCCTCGAGCGGCAGATCCGCGTCCCGCACCCGCTGCACCAGCGTCCGGAAGACCCGCGAGAGGCCCTTCTCGATCTCCGGAGCCTCCCCGCACAGCGTCAGCGCCGCCGCCACCGACTCCAGCGTCGACACGTAGTCGCGCCGCGGCTCGGCGCGCAGCTTGCCGTAGATGGAGGGCGCGCTCGGCTTCAGCGTCATCCGGTTGAGCTTGCTCAGCCAGGGGTTGCGCCACCACAGGGTCTTGGCCTTCGACCACGTCCCGTCGATGACCACGATGCCCTGGAGCTCGGTCGGCGCCACCCGCGCCCCCGCTCGCCCCGCCACCTGAGGTCCCGTCGCCTCGCGATCGGGGAAGAGCACCGCCCAGCGGCCCACCTCGACGTCCTCCTCGCCGAGCGCGTGCCCGAGGTTGCGCCAGCTCAGCCCGATGACCAGCTCCGCCTTCGGCAAGCTGGCGACCAGGATCTGCGCCGAGCCGAGGAGCGCGTCCTGCTCCTGGGGGTGCTGGAGGATGAGGATGCGCCGCTCGGTCGGGTACGAGACGATGCGATCGCACACGCAGGCGGACGCGGGGCGCCGGCACGTCGGGCAGGGATCAGCGGCCATGGCCCGGCTCGGTTACCACGCCTCCTGGAGCGACGCGACCCACCTCGCAGACCGTCCGCGGGGGGACGAAGACCGAGCGCACCTCGCCGCAGGTGCAGGGCAGGTAGACGCTACCGACGAACGCGCTCAGGTTGCGGCTCCCCCGCAGCTCCTCCCCGCCGGGCAGCGTGATGACCAGCGAGCGCGGCCGGAAGGTCACCTCGAGATCCTCGCCGACGTGGTGCCCGACCAGCGAGGCATCGTCGAAGGCGCCCAGCACCGTGAACAGCCCCTCTTCCCGCAGGCCCTTGCGCCCGGGCGAGGCGAGGCCCCGCGCCAGGGGGAGCAGCGGCTCGAGCTGGGGGACGTCGCCGCGGAGGGGGAGCCGCTTGATCTGCCGGAGCGTGCGGTCGCCGTAGTAGTGAATGCCAGGCTTGCCGTGCAGCCGGAAGAAATAGGGAATGTCCCCGCGGCCGAGCTGCTCGGCCTCGGCGGCGAGCAGCGGCGGCCAGAGCGCGGCGGTCGCGCCCACGTACTCGTCCGTCCCGCGGAGGCAGACGCGGATGGGGGTCTCCTGGAGGTCGGGCAGAGTGGCAAAGACCTCGGCGACGGCGCGCGCGTGCCGGTCGAGAAATGCAAGCGTGCTGCGGTAGGCGCCGGCCATCGCGATCACGTCCGCCGCGGCGACGGGCTTTCCCAGATAGGGCAGCACGCGCCGCACCCCGCAGGCGTGGCGGCAGATGGCGGCGTACTCGGGATCGGCGTCGGGCAGGAGCTTGGTCTCGGTGGGCCGCGCCAGGTCGGAGAGGATCATCTCGATGTCGAGGGGCGCGAACACCATGCGACCGCGGGCATCGAGGCCGAGCACCAGGTTCTCCCAGTGCAGATCGGAGACGCCCAGCCAGCTCCACAGCGCGAGCGAGCGGCCGACGATGCGGGCGAGCGCGCGCCTCCCTCCGGCGTCGAGGGAGGGGAGCGGGGCGAGCTCGGCGCGCTCGACCTCGCCGCCTTCCTCGCGGGTGGGTGAGGGGAAGAACTGCAACGACAGGAGGAACCCGAAGGCGTCGCGGCCGAGGCCGTCCCGCTCGGCGGCGTCGTCGAGCAAGCGGCGGAGCGGGCTGTCCGCGCTGAGGAGGAGGCGCTCCCACACCAGCGTGCGGGGCTTGTGAACGCGCCCTTCCCGCAGCGAGACGCGGCGACCGAAGTTGTGGGAGTCGCCGAGCGGCGCGCGGGGGGGCGGCATGGGCGAGGGAGTCTAGCCAGAAGTCCGCCGCCGGCCCCCGTCGGTTCGCCGACGTCGACCGATCGACGCGACCCCTCCCTCCCGCGGCGGCGACGCCGTCCCCGCCTCTCGGCGACCCGCCACCGCCCTCCCCCGAGCCGCCCCCGCCGCGGGCGCCCCCTCCGCGCCGGCGGAGCGGCCCTCCCCTACCTGGGCGCCGATCCCCCGGAGACAGGCCCCGGTGCCCCCGCCGAGAATCGCCGTCCCGGTCTCTCCCGTCGCCCCCTCCCCAACCCCCGGCGCTCCGCCGCCCGCCTCCTGGGCCGCCGTCCCTGCCTGTGGAGGCATCCTCCCGCCGGCGGGCACACCGTTCCTGCTCTCCGCCTCGCCGCCAGGCCTCCCGTCCGCGCGTCCCCGCCTTTCGCGCTGCCGGCTCCGCCTCCCGCGGCGATCGGCCCGCCCGAAGGAGCGACGATCCCGCCCCTCTCTTTTTCCGGAAACATTTCCGGAGACCCGCTGTCTATCGGGGGGCAAGGAGGACGTCGATGGCCAAAGATTTCATCCCCGACACGGACGCCGAGATGGAGACCTGGGCGACCCAGTTCGCCGCCGGCACCAAGGCAAACATGGCGGCTCTCGGTCTCACCCAGGCGCAGGTCGACGCGGTCGGCGCCGGGCTGACCCAGTGGATCGCCAGCCGCACCGCCCAGGAGACGGCGAAGGCCACCTGGCACACGACGGTGACCGCGCAGGCCAAGACGCGGGAGGGGTTCGAGGCGACGATCCGCTCGACCGCCAAGACCATCAACGGGGTCCCCGGCGTCGACAACGCGCTGCGCGCGCTCGCTCACCTCCCCGCGCACGACGCCGTCCGCACCGCCGTCGGCGTGCCCACCACCAAGCCGATCGGCCGGCTGGAGAGCAAGACGCACTACACGGTGATCATCCACTTCGTCGACGAGGAGACGCCCCACCGGACGGCCAAGCCCGCTGGCGTCCACGGCTGCCGCATCTACAGCCACGTCGGCGCCCCGGCCCCGGCGGACATCACCGGCTACACGTTCCTCGCCCTCGACACCCGCACTCCCTACACCGACGTCCACCCGGCGGCGGATGCGGGCAAGACGGTGTTCTACCTGCTCCAGTGGGAGAACACCAAGGGCGCGCCCGGGCCGGTGAGCGACGTGCTCTCGACCACGATCCCAGCCTGATCGACCCTTCGCCGACCCCGCGCCGGGAGCCCCTTACCCCCGCCCCCACCCGCCGTGTAAAAGGGCAGGGGTGAACCGCACCCCGCCCGCGACGGTCCTCCCCTTCGCCCTCGCCGCGCTCACGGCCCTGGCCGCCTGCGAGGTGCTCCCGCCTCCCCCACCCCCGCACGTCGCGTTCGCGCCCGCTCCTCCCCCACCCGCCACCGTCGCCGCCACCGCCGGGCCTACCGTCGAGGAGGCGCGCGCCTTCGTCTCCAGCGTCGACGCCGATCTGCGCAAGCTCTGGGTGGCCTCGTCGCGCGCCTCGTGGGTGGCGCAGAACTTCATCACCGACGACACCGAGGCCCTCTCCGCCTCCGCCGAGGAGGCGAGCATGGAGTACCTCTCGCGCACCATCAAGGCGTCGACGCGCTTCGACGGGCTGCCCCTGCCGCCCGACGTGGGGCGCCAGATCCTCCTGCTCAAGCTGGGCAGCCAGCTCCCCGCGCCGAGCGACCCCGGGGAGCGCGCCGAGCTCGCCCAGCTCGAGGTGGCGATGACCAGCCTCTACGGCAAGGGCCAGTACTGCCCGCCGCGCCTCGCCGCGGATCCGCGGGCGAAGAAGAAGTGCCTCTCCCTCGGCGACCTCGAGAACATCCTGGAGAAGAGCCGCAAGTACGACGACCTGCTCGACGCCTGGCGCGGCTGGCACGCCATCGCCAAGCCCATCAAGCCCAAGTTCGTGCGCTACGTGGAGCTCGGCAACAAGGGGTCACGGGAGATCGGCTTCAAGGACCTGGGCGACCTGTGGCGCTCCGGCTACGACATGCCCGCCGCGGAGATGGAGGCCGACACCGACCGGCTCTGGGAGCAGGTCAAGCCGCTCTACGACAAGCTCCATTGCTACGTGCGCGCCCGGCTCCGCAGGCGCTACGGCGCGGACAAGATCGCGGAGAAGGCGCCCATCCCCGCCCACCTCCTCGGCAACATGTGGGCGCAGGAGTGGCAGAACGTCTACGACCTGGTCGAGCCCTACGCGGGCGAGGCGGCGCTCGACGTCACCAAGCACATCAAGGCGAGGAAGATCGACGAGAAGGGGATGGTCAAGCTGGGCGAGAGCTTCTTCGTCTCGCTGGGGCTCGATCCCTTGCCCGCGAGCTTCTGGGAGCGCTCGCTCTTCAAGACTCCCCTCGATCACCAGGCGGTGTGCCACGCCAGCGCCTGGGACGTGACCTTCGACGACGACCTGCGCATCAAGATGTGCATCGAGCCCAAGGAGGACGATCTCACCACCATCCACCACGAGCTCGGCCACGACTATTACTTCCACGCCTATCACAAGCTCCCCATCCTCTTTCAGCAGGGCGCCAACGACGGCTTCCACGAGGGCATCGGCGACACCATCGCGCTCAGCGTGACGCCCGAGTACCTGAAGAGCATCGGCCTGCTCGACAAGGTCCCCACCAGCGAGAAGGGGGAGATCAACGTGCTGATGAAGATGGCGCTCGACAAGGTGGCGTTCCTCCCCTTCGGCAAGCTCATCGATCAGTGGCGCTGGGACGTGTTCTCCGGCAAGACGCCGCCCGCCGATTACAACCGCGCCTGGTGGGAGCTGCGCCGCAAGTACCAGGGCGTGGCGCCGCCGACGGCCCGGAGCGAGGCCGACTTCGACCCCGGCGCCAAGTACCACGTGCCCGCCAACACGCCCTACCTGCGCTACTTCCTCGCCCGCATCTACCAGTTCCAGTTCCACCGCGCGCTCTGCAAGGCGGCCGGGTACACGGGCCCGCTGCACAAGTGCTCCATCCACGGGAGCAAGGCCGCGGGCGCCAAGCTGGAGGCCATGCTGGCGATGGGCGCGAGCCGGCCCTGGCCCGACGCGCTGGAGGCGGTGAGCGGTGAGCGCAAGGCGGACGCGACGGCGCTGCTCGCCTACTTCGAGCCGCTCTCGAAGTGGCTCACCGCCCAGAACGAGGGTGAGACCTGCGGCTGGTGACGGGACCTCTCGAACGGGGCTCCCTCGACGGCGCCACCCGCGCCGCAACGGCGTTCGCCCTGGGCCTGGGCTGGTTCGAGGTCGGTGGCACGCTCCTCGGCTTCACCCACGCGCTCCGGCCAGCGCTGGTGATCGCCTGGGCGGCGCTGGGGGCGGCGGCGGCGCTGTTCGCCGGCCGTCCGTGGACGCGACCGGCGCGGCCGCAGCTCTCCCCGTGGCTGGTCATCGGGCTCCTGGCCGTGGCGGGGTGCGCGGCGATGGCGCTCTACCCGCCCTGGGATCGCGACGAGATGGTCTACCACCTCGCGCTCCCGCGCGCGTTCGCGCGCGCCGGGGGCTACGTGCGGCCGGACGACAACATCTTCGCCTCGCTGCCGCTCGCCTACGAGTCGGCGCTGGCGCTGCTGCACACGCTCGGCGGCCCGCCCGACTTCGACCCCTGGTTCAACCCTCGCCTCGTCGGCGTCGCCTGCGCGGCGGCGGCGGCGCTGGCGACCGTGGGCCTCGCGCGCGCCCTCGGCGCCGGGGCCAGCGCGCCGCTCGCGGGGGTGCTCGTGCTGCTGGTGCCGTCGTTCGTGGAGGTGGGCAGCTCGGCGTACGTGGAGCCCTCGCTGGTGCTGGCGACCACGCTGGCGACGACGTTCGCGGTGCGGGCCGTGGCGGGGGAGCGCGGTTCGCTGGTGCCCGCCGCCCTCTTCGCGGCGATGGCGGCCAGCACCAAGTACCTGGGCCTGGGGTGGGCGCTGATCCTCGCCGGGGCGCTGGTCCTCGACGCGCTGGGGCGCGATCCGGAGGGCCAGATCGCCGCCGTGGGCCGCGCCGGGCGCTTCCTCGCGATCGCGCTCGGGCTCGCCGCGCCGTTCTACGTGCGCAACGCGATCGAGCGAGGCAACCCCTTCTTCCCGATGGCGTACGGCGCCTTCGGGGGCCTTGGCTGGGACGACGTGCGCGCCGAGGCCTACTGGGAGACGCTGCGCGGGTACGGCTCGGGCGACGGGCTCGCGGCGCTGACCACGTCGTTCCGGGTCTTCTTCGCGCGCGACTTCCTGCACGGCTTCGAGGGCTCGGTGGGCCCCGTCCTCGCGCTCGGCGCGGTGGCTGGGGCGTGGCTCCTGGCGCGCCCGGCGAGCACCACGACGCGCCGTCCCCTCGCGTTCGTGGCGGTGGTGATCGTCGGCTACGGGGTGTTCTTCACGTTCACCGTGGCGCAGGTGCGCTTCTTCCTCGTCGCGGTCCCGCCGCTGGCCGCGGTGCTCGCCGTGGGCGTCGACGCCCTGGTCCGCGCGCCGGCCGGTCCCCTCGCCCGCGCCGCCCTCTGCGCGGCCAGCGTGGCCTGGGGAGCGGGAGGTTACCGCCACCTCTGGACCCGGCAGCCCACCTCGGCGTGGCTGGCGGGGCGGCTCTCCCTCGACGAGGCCCGCGCGACCATGCTGCCCGAGTCGTACCGGGCGATGCGCTCGCTGGAGGCGCTGGTGCCGGCGTCCGCGCGCATCCAGCTCCTGGGGATGCGGGGCTACACGTATTACCTGCGCCGCGCCTACCGGCTCGACTCCGTGTTCGAGGAGTGGCGGCTCGCCGAGGCGCTCGAGGGGGCGGCGGAGCCGGCCGATCTCGCGCGGGCGCTCGACGCGGCGTGCGTGACGCACCTGCTGGTGGCGGAGAACCGGCTCCTCCGCGCGGGCAGCTCCGACACGACGCCGGGGCGCACCGCGACGCTGCGCGCGCGGTGGGAGCGCGCCATCGCGGCCGGGGCCATCCTGGCGCGCGGTCAGTGGGGGGACGTGGTGCTGTACGAAGTGCGCGGGCCGTCGCCGAGCGGATGCGGCGAGGCAGCGGGCCCGCGGTGAGTCACCCCGCCGCGAGCGGGAACGTGGCGATCGGCGTGTAGACCGACTTCTCGCTGCGATAAAGCACGAGCTCGAAGGCGGGGGAGGCCCCGAAGTCGTCCGCGGCGAGCGCTGCCGCGGCGGCCGCCAGGCCCGGCTCGGGGTGGGGGCCCGGGGAGCGCGCGAGGGTGAGGTGCGGTGTGAAGGCGCGCTCCTCGGGCAGGTACCCGAGGGGCTCGAGCGCGGCCGCGAGATCGCGCTGCAAGGTCACGAGCGGCGCGACGTCGCCGGTGAGGCCGCCCCAGAGCACGCGCGCCCCCCGGCCGCCGAAGGTGCCCGCTCCGCCGAAGCGGAGGGGGAACGGAGCGTGATGGAGGGCCACGGCGCTCACCGCCGCCTCGAGCGAAGGGATGCGCTCGGCGGCGGTGTCGCCGAGGAACACGAGGGTGACGTGGAGGGAGGTGAGGTGGACCCACCGCGCCGACGGCGCCAGCGGGCGGACGCGATCGATCGCCTGACGGAGGCAATCGCGGACCCCGGGCGCGGGGTCGACGGCGACGAAGAGGCGCGCCACCTGCATGCTCAGGAGGGGAGCTGCCGGCAGATCACCCGTCGCGGGACGCTCTCGGGCGCCCCGCTGGGTGACCTGCAGGTCGAGATCACTCGAACTCGTTGGCGATGAACATCTCGGTCGCGAGGACCGTGATGCCGTTGTGGTTCACGGCGCCGCGGGCGAAGGTCGAGAACACGCCGTTGCCGTCGAGATCGCCGAGGGCGCTCACCTCGAAGCCGGTGGCGTCCGCGCCGCTGCCGGCGATGACCCCGACGCCCTGCTGGTAGTTGTACTGGTAGTACATCGGCTCCATGACGCTGAAGCGCAGGCACTTCCAGCCGTTGCCGCTGTCGCCGGTGTCGAAGTCCGCGCCCTTGGTGGTGGACGGCGCGTACTTCTTCGCCGCGGGGACGGCCGCGGAGGGGACCTTGCTCGCGCTGCCGCAGTAGCTGTGGGTGTTCACGGTCGACAGCGCGCCGTCGATGATCTCGCTCGGCGAGGTCTCACGCTCGTACGCAGCGACCGCGCCGCGGGTGATGGCGCCGGCCGAGTTCTTCGCCTCGGAGGTCTTCGCGCTGGCGAGGTAGCGGCGCACGCCGTAGATGGCGAGCGCGGCGAGGACGCCGATGATGGCGACGACGATCATGAGCTCGACCAGCGTGAAGGCCCGCTTGGTGACACGAGTGAATGCGCGCATGTGTGAATCTCCCTTGGGTAACGCCAGGTGTCCGATAGTCGGCGCACGGCCAGGCCGTGGTCCATCTGTGGTCGATCGACCTGCCAGCCCCCGGCCCGCGCTCGGCGTCCGGCTCCGTCAGCTCGCTGCGACCGAGCAGAGCCTAAGCACCGAGCGTGCCAGAGGGCGTACCCCTGAAATCAGAGAGGTTTCGCCGCTACGCGTGGGGTGATCGCCGAAAAGCGTCACCCGGGCCCCGACCGTCGTGACGAATTTGGGCCGAGGCGCCCAGGGCTGCCCCCCGCCGGGGCCGCCCTGGGGCGTTTGCCGCGGATTCCTCGACCCGCAGGAACGCGGACCGAAAAGCGTCACCGCTTCCGGCGCCGTCGTGACACTTTTCGGCACCGACCGCCGGGCCCCGGGCGCTCAGGTCCCCGCCCGCGCCCGCTCCAGCGTCCCGGCGAGCGCTGCCGCGAAGGCGCGGTCGTGCGCCGCGATGGCGCGGAGGATGTCGACCAGCGTGGGGCTCCCGGGGCTCAACCCGACGGCGACGGCGAACTCCTCGGTGAGCTGGGCGCGCAGCCCAGGGTCCTTGACGATGTGCTCGTACCACCCGGCGGTCCACCGCTCGTCGCCCGAGAAGCGCAGCAGGTGGAGGGGCCGGACGCCGGCGGGCAGCTCCCCCAGGTGCGTGGCGCGCACGAAGAGGGCGGTGCCGAGCCCGAGGTGGAGCGGCACCCAGTCGGGCGAGATCATCATCCACTGGTTGGGGGGCGAGAGGCTCTCGTTGAGCCCGTAGACGGCGTCCCACGCGTCGGCCGTCCGGGTCAGCGCCGCGCCGTCGTCGATCATCGGGACGAAGAGCCGCTGCACGTCCTCCTCGGTGTAGAGCGCGACGGTCCGCCCGTCGCAGTACACGCCGTAGGGCTGGTCCTGCCAGATGAGGAAGCCGCCGATGGGGAAGCCGTTGAAGAGCCGGTGCACCGGCAGCTTGCGCAGGGTCACCAGCGTGTCGAAGGGCAGCTTGCGCTCGTCGACGCCGAACCCGAAGGGCCCGCCGATGGTGCGCAGGGGAGCGGCCGCGAACTGCGCCACGGCCATCGCCATCGCCGCGACCGGCACCAGCGCGGCCGCGAACACCTCGCGCCGGGAGGCGCGGAGCCACCCCGCCGCGTCCTCGAGGGCGCAGGCGCACGCCGGCGCCGCGAGGATCACGCCCTCGTACGCGTTGCGCGCGAACCGGAACGAGATGACCGCGGCGACGAGCGAGAGCAGGAGCAGCGAGGCGTCCTCTCGAACGCGGCGGATCCCACCGGCCAGCGCGACCGCGATCAGCGCCCAGTGCCCGACGCGGGCGCCCACCTCCTCGGCGCCGGTGCTCCACTCCGCGGTGAAGAGGGTCGCGGTCGCGCCGCCCGTGAGCGCGGTCGCGACCGAGACCGCGTCGCGCCACCACGGGAGCGCGGCCGAGATCGCCACGCACGCCGCGAACGTCGCCGCGACCGAGCGGAGGTGGCGCCGCGGCGGCCGCGGGATTGGCCCCCACCGCGACCCGGCCAGGAGCGCCGCGGCCAGCAGCGCGCCGAGCTGCACGACCCCCAGCAGCGCCGTCGCGTGGACCAGCGGCCACAGCGGCAGCGCGACCAGGAAGAAGAGGTGCGAGCGATCGTGGCGCCGGTGGCTGCGCAGCGCCGCGAGCTGGGACGCAGCGAGCAGGGCCGCGCCCATGATCATGGGCCGATCGAGCGTGTAGCGCCCCTGGAGCAGGACCGCGACCGCGATCACGAGCCCCACGAGCCCGCCGCGGGAGACCCGCACCTCGCGCAGGCAGAGCCCGATCAGCGTGAGCGTGAGGAACGCGCAGCCCGCCTTGAGCAGCACGAGCCCGGGCGCGGCGCCGAGCCGGTAGACGCCGTAGAACACCAGATCGGCGAGGCCGTTGACGAGGTGCCAGGGCTTCCCCGCCATGGTGTAGGTGAAGGGATCGGTGGTCGGGATACGGCCGTGCGCGACGATCCAGCGGCCCGTCGCCATGTGCCACCACACGTCGTAGTCCTTGACCTCGACGAGGAAGCCAGGCGCGAGGAGCGCGGCCAACGCGGCAGGGAGCCAGACCGGGAGGCGAGGCGAGGCAGCCGCCGGCTCGGCCTCGCTGGGCGCCTGGGGCTGCGGCTCCATGCGGTGAAGCTACGCGAGGAGGTGCGGCGAAGGAAGTGGTCGGGCGGCGTCAGGGCGCTGGGGCGGGGAGCAGCTCCACCACCGAGACGGAGCCGAAGCGCGCGCGGACCTGGGCCACCTTGGCCCGCTCCCAGCGCCGCAGCAGCTCCCCCAGCCGGGGGATCGTCGCGTCGTCCACGAACCAGCGGATGTCGTTGGCGAGCCAGAGCGCGGGATCGTCGGGCAGGGACTCGACGAGCCGCTGGCGCGCGGCGATGGCGGCCGGCGCGATGCCAAACCGCTCCACCATCCGGTCGATCCAGACCTGGGGTAGCCCACCCCAGATCGCGTAGTACGAGGTCGACTCGGGCGCGACGTACACCAGCTCACCGCGCTGGACGTGGGCGCGCAGCCAGCCGATCGCCGCCGCGTCGTCGGGCGGAGGCACCGGCGCGGCGCGGGGGAAGGTCTGCTCCGGGATCCCGCGCCGGGGGTCTGCGGGCACCCCCCAGGGTGACAGGCCGATCGCGAATGCCGCCGGGAAGGCGAGGCCCGGCGCCACCGCGACAGCCAGCAGCACGATCCCCGCCGCCCGTTGCCACGTCGGCCGAGACCTCTCTAGGAGCACTCCCAGGGCGCGAGCGCCCAGGATGCCCAGCGCCAGCGCGGCGATGGCCCCGAACTTCGCAATGTCCCATGAGTAGCGATAGCGAAGGCCCATGACGACCGCGATCCCGCCCAGGGCCAGCGAGCCGAGCAGCCAGCGGTGCTCGCGCCGGGCGAAGAACCCGGCCAGCCCGAGGGGGAGCAGGAGCCCGAACGTCTCCACCAGCCACCGCAGATCGCCCCAGCGCGAGTCCGTCAGCCCATGCCCGAGCACGATCTGCGACCCGCTCGCCAGCGGGCTGCGAGCGAAGAACCCGCCGAGCTGAGGGGCCACCGCGAGGACCGCCAGCAGCATCACGGCGAGGCCGACCAGGCGCCGCCGAGAGCTCGCGTCCCGGTGGACGACCTCGTCCAGGGTGAGGGCCGCCGTGAGCGCGGCGAACAGGGCCACCTGGCACAGCGACAACGAAACGAGGAGCAGCCCCAGCACGGCGAAGCGTCGCGCCGGGGGTTTGGGGGTACCCCCCGGAGTGACCGGCGCGACCTCCCGATCCCACGCCACGTGGATCGCGCACAACGCCACCGGCAGCCCCGCCGAGAACGGGTGCTGGAAGACGTACGACACCAGCGGCGGGTTGAGCGGGACGTCGCCGACCATGCAAAGGCCGACCACGCGCCGCGTGAACGAGTCGTCGGTGTTGTCGCACGCGAACGCGACGCCGCCGCCGAGCAGCGTCAGCACGGGCACGAGCCAGGCCGGCGCGCCCCCCTGCGTGCGCTCGCCGAGGAGCCAGAGCAGCGCCCACGTGTACGCCCACCCCGCGAGCGTGACGAGATCGATGGCCTGATCCACCCGGAGGCGCAGCAGCGCCGTCGCCATGGCGGCGAGCAGATCGAAACCATAGTGGTAGCGGAGATCGGCCGCGGGGAACGTCATGTTCACCGGCGGGTAGAAGTCGTTCTGGATCTCCGACGTCCACGACATGTGCCCGGTGAGGGCGAGCTCGTCGTGGAACGCCCACCCGAGCGCGGCCGGCGCCACCAGCGCCGTGGCGGCCACGGTCGACAGGATCAGGGCCCAGGGCCACCGCCGCTTCTCCTCCGCCGGCGCCTTCACCGCCGCGCCGCGCCCTCGCGCCCAGGCGAACGTGCCGCCGAGGGCGACGAGCGCCGTGCCCGCGAACAGCCCGACCACGAACGAGCCCGTCACGAGCCCGCAGAGGTGCACCGCCAGCAGCCAGGCCGCGACCCCTAGTCCGGGCGCCAGCGCACGCTCCAGGCGAGCGTCGGTGAAGACGCGCGCGGACAGCCAGCGCCCGGCCGCCCACAGACCGGGGAGAGCGAGCAGGAGGACGCTGCACGAGCGAGGGAGCGGGTTGGGGATCATCGCGACGAGTCAGTGAGCGAGGGACCGCGGCGTGGCCCCATCGCGAAGAGCCTCGGCCCAGGCTCGCTCGAGCGCCGGGATGGCGGGGTTGCCGGGCACGAGGGTGTCCAGCCGCTCCATGGCCGCCCGGAAGCCCGCTCGATCGCGCAGGCTCAGCGCGGCGCACACCTGG
>Ga0302283_1000010_pt1 | contig 100883 bp, 85 predicted proteins | sample III_Fen_E1_4_FD_198770 | JGI IMG/M metagenome (GOLD analysis project Ga0302283, IMG submission 198770) | Peat permafrost microbial communities from Stordalen Mire near Abisko, Sweden - III_Fen_E1_4 | ecosystem: Environmental > Terrestrial > Soil > Wetlands > Permafrost | place: Sweden: Abisko... | reverse complement strand
AAATATTATAAACAAAACAATGGGTTATTTGTACAATACCGCGATGTTCAATTTCGCCGAGGCTATTGAAGCACGCTTTTGCATCGCATACGGAGAACTGCGTGGCAAATGACCCATGGAACCAATGGAAGGCGTTCGCGGAGCAAACCGCGCGGGCCGTGCCGGGCGCGCTGCCCATTGCCGAGCTGGCCGGGCGGTTCGCCGCGGCGGCCCGTGCGTATCTCGAGAAATCCTCGCAGGCGCCGCAGAGCGCCGCCGACGAGGCTGCCGCCGCGTTCGGCAACTTTCTACGCGACCAGGCCATGGCCTGTTGCAGATTCCCCTGGAGCGCGGACTCCGGCGGCACGGCGCCGGCGCCGTGGGGACCGATGGCGGACCTACCCGCCCTTGGCCTCTCCCGGGAACATCAACAGCGCTGGCAGCGCATGGCCGACGCCGCGCTGCGCGTCGCCGACGCGCAGCGCCGGCTGCAAACCCTGTGGTCGGATGCGCTGCGCGACGCCGCGGCCGAGTTCGCGGCGCGCCTGTCGGCCGGGGCAGGCGCCTCGGACCAGGCCGATGCGCATGCGCCCGGCTCGCCCCGGGACGCCGAGGCCCGCGGGAGCGCCGCGTTGCGCCGTCTCTATGACTCTTGGATCGACTGCGCCGAACGCGCCTACGCCGCGATCGCGCACAGCGAGCCGTTCTCGAGCGCGCTCGCCGACTTCGTGAATGCGGGCAGCAGTTGGCGCCGCGAGTTCACGGCCAGCATCGAACATGGGTCGAAGCTCATCGACCTGCCCACTCGCGGTGAAATCAATTCGCTCAATGCCAGATTGATGGCGGTCGAGGAGCAGCTGCGCACGGCGCGGCGCCAGCCCGCGGCGGCCGCCAAGCGGCGCCCCGGGCCGAAGGCCGCGCGCGCATCCGGCGTGCCCGCGGGACGGCGGGCCCGCGCCAAGCGCGCGCCCAGATCATGACTCCTGCCGGACTCTACGCTGCGCTGGCATCGGCCAGCCGCTGCACCCCCGGCTGCTCGGACAAGGATGTCGTGTGGCAGTCGGGCAAGCTGCGCCTCTACCGCTACCGGCCGCTCGAACGATCCCGGGCGCGGCGGTCCGCGGCGGTACCGCTGCTCATCGTCTACGCCCTGGTCAATCGGCCCTACATGATGGACCTCCAAGAGGACCGGTCGCTCATCCGCGGCCTCCTCGAGCAGGGACTCGACGTCTACTTGATCGACTGGGGCTACCCCGACGGCGCGGACCGGTTCATCACGCTCGGCGACTACATCGACGGGCTGCTGGGCGCCTGCGTCGAGCGCATCCTGAGCGCGCACGGCCTGCGGGCGTTGAACCTGCTGGGTGTCTGCCAGGGCGGCGTGTTCAGCCTGTGCTACGCCGCGCTTCATCCCGAACGGGTGCGCAATCTCGTCACGATGGTGACGCCGGTGGATTTCCACACGCCGGATGACCTGCTGTCGAAATGGGTTCGGCACATCGATGTCCCGGCCTGGGTCGCCAAGGGAAACGTGCCCGGCGATGCCCTGAACCAATTGTTTCTGTCGCTGATGCCGTTCCGGCTGTCGCACCAGAAATACATGGACCTGTTCATGGACGCGCCCACCCAGGCGCAGGCGGATACGTTCATGAGGGTCGAGCAGTGGATATTCGACAGCCCCGACCAGGCCGGCGCCGCGTTCGAGGAGTTCGTGATTTCCATGTATCAGGAGAATCGTCTCGCCCGCAATCAGCTCACCATCAACGGCCGGCAGGTCGATCTGCGCACGCTGAAACGCCCCGTGTTGAACCTGATCGGCACCAAGGATCACCTGGTCCCGCCCGCGGCGTCGCTGGCTCTCGGGCCGCTGGTCGGCAGCAAGGACTACACCGCGCTGGAATTCGCGCTGGGCCACATCGGCATGTACATCAGCGCCCGCGCGCAGCACGAAGTGCCTCCCGCCATCGCGCGCTGGCTCGCGCAGCGCTGAGCCCGGCTCATCCGGCATCCCAGCCGGGGCCTCGAGGTCACGCCAAGGTGACGCTCACCGGGCAATGATCGCTGCCCATGACCTCCGGGTGGATGGCCGCAGCCTTCACCGACCCCCTGAGCCGCTCGGAGACCAGAAAGTAGTCGATTCTCCAACCGATGTTCCTCGCCCGGGAGTTCGCGAAATGACTCCACCACGAGTAGTGCCCGTTTCCCTGCGTGAACAACCGGAAAGTATCGACGAATCCCGCGTCGATGAAATTCTGGAAGCCCTCGCGCTCCTCGTCGGTGAAGCCCTTCTTGCCGCGGTTCGATTGCGGATTGGCCAGGTCGAGCTCGGTGTGCGCGACGTTGAGATCGCCGCAGAATATGACGGGCTTGCGCGCATCGAGCTGCTTGCAATAGGCGAGAAACGCCGGGTCCCAGTGCTTGTGGCGCAAGGCCAGCCGGCTCAGGTCTTCCTTGGCATTGGGGGTGTACACGGTCACCAGGAAGAACTTGGGGTATTCGGCGGTGATGACGCGCCCCTCCTCGGCGCTGTCGCGCTCGAGCTCGTCGGCGAAGCTGAAGCGCCGCGCGAACTTCTCGGGGTACCCGTTCGTCACGGCGATCGGCTCCTCCTTCGAGAAGACGGCGGTGCCCGAGTAGCCCTTCTTGACGGCGGAATTCCAGTACTCGCGGTACTCGGGAAGCTCCAGTTCGACCTGGCCGCGCTCGGCCTTGGTTTCCTGAAGGCAGAGGATGTCCGGGCGGTGCGCCTGTAGAAACGGCAGGAACACGCCCTTGCGATGGACGGCCCGAATGCCGTTGACGTTCCAGGAATAAATTTTCATGACCTTGAACCTTGGGCGGATGTGGCCGGACAGCCCGAGACGATACCGCTCCGGCGCCCGGCTTGCATGAATAATCTTGTACACTAGGCGCATGAAGCCGCCGAGCGTTACGGAGCCTGCGGACCCGCCGCGACGCAACCGGCTGCGCTTGCCGCTGAAGATCGTCTCGGTGTCCTGGACGGATCTTGCGGAGACGCTCGCGCCGATCCTCCTGCTGTGCCTGGCCGCGGTCGCGCTGACCGCCTTTCTGGTGCGCCCCGCTCCGCCCCACACGCTCACCATGATCACGGGCCCGAAGGGCAGCAACTTCGAAAGAATTGCCACCCAATATCAGAAAATCCTCGCCCGCAGCGGCGTCAAGCTCAAGCTCGTGCAATCCGAGGGTTCGTACGAGAACCTGGGCATGCTGTTGAAGCCGAAATCAGGGATCGATATCGGGCTCGTCCAGTCCGGCATCGAGCCCGCCGGCGATGCCAGCGATGTCGGCAACGGCGGCGACAACCTGGTTTCGCTCGGCTCCGTATTCTACGTGCCGCTCACCATCTTTTACCGCAGCCCGCAACCAGTGAGCCGGTTGTCGCAATTCGCCGGGCGCCGCATCTCGATCGGGCCCGAGGGCAGCGGCACCCAGGCCCTCGCGCTCGCGCTGCTCAAGGGAAACGAGATCGAGCCGCACGGGGCCACGGAACTCGTGAGCCTGGGAGGCGATGAGGCCAAGGCCGCGCTGTTGAGCCGGAAGGTGGATGTGATATTCCTGTCGGGCGACTCGGCATCGCCCACGACCATTCGCGACATGCTGCACGCCGACGGCATTCGGCTGTTCGACTTCGACCAGGCCGACGCGTACGTGCGCCGCTTCCACTACCTGAACAGGCTGCCGCTGCCGGCGGGATCCTTCGACCTCGGCGAGAACCTGCCGTCCACTCCGATCAACATGCTCGCGCCGACGGTCGAGTTGTTGGGGCATGCGGACCTGCACCCGGCCCTGTGCGACCTGTTGCTCGAAGCGGCCTTCCAGGTGCACGGCCACGCCTCGCTGCTGCAGACGGCGGCCCAGTTCCCGAATGGCACGACCAGCTTCTATCCCGTAAGCGACGAGGCCGCGCGGTACTACAAGACGGGCAACAAGAGTTTCGCCTATCGCTATCTGCCGTTTTGGCTCGCGAGCCTGCTGAATCGGGCGCTGGTCGTGATCGTGCCGATGCTGGTCGTGGCCATCCCCGGCCTGCGGGTCCTGCCGCAACTGTATAATTGGCGGGTCAACAGCCGCATTCACCGGCGCTACGGCGAACTCATGGCGCTCGAACGCGAGAGCTTGGGACACCTCACCGAGGAGCGCCGCGCCGCCCTCCTCGACCGGCTCGAGGGCATCGAGCGGTTGGTCATCCGCACGCGGATGCCGGGCTCGCATGCCGAACAGATCTACATTCTGCGCCAGCACATCGGTTTCGTACGCGCGAACCTGCTGCGCCAGCCCGGGGCGGTCGATCTGGTGCACGCGCACGGCTGAGGCTGCGGAGCGCGCCGGCGGCCGTCAGGCCCGGCTGCCGGAAAACGCCGCGCTGCCCAGCAGGTACTTCGCGCGGCCCTCGATCCGATCCCCCTCGACCGTTGCGGTGAACCTGACGGTCAGGCGCATCGGCTTCGTCAGCTTGGCGGACCACTCGAGCTGGTTTCCCTGGATCTTGCCGTCGCTGATCTTCGCGAAATACTCGCCGTGGGACAACGACCCCGTCAGCACCGGACCGTCGACCTGTAATTCGAGCACGCCGGTTCGCTGCCCTCCGGGAATGTCGATCGTGACGTTCCATTTGCCCTGGACCATCATCTGGGCCGTCATCGCGCCACCGTCCGGCGTTCGACGGCCCGTTCGTGGGGTTGGCCCGGCACGCTGGAGCACATGCCCTTCGGCTGCCGGGGACACGCGCCGCTGCGGGGACAAATCACGCTGGCATTCGTCTCGAGGGCATCGGCGATCCAGGCGATGTTGAGCGCCTGCGAAGCCGCGCGAATGGCGGCCCCCGCGTCGGCCGGAATCTCGCCGTCGCCGCCGCCCGCCCGGCACGACTCGGCCACCGACGCCACGACGCTCTCGCCGTCGAATCCCTGCGCCTCCAGCGCCGGCAGCAGGTCCACGCCCACCGACAGAACGTGCAATTCGTCGAGCGCATCGCGGGTGAGCAGGGAATGGCAGCAATACAGGCGCGCGCGCTTTCCATCCTCCATGACGGAGATCTGCGACTTGGGCTTCTGCATGATCGTCGCGCCGGTCGGATTCGACTGGAGGAGCCTGAACACCGCCCAGCGTGGACACGGATCGGACACCAGGCTCATGTTGCCCCACGGCAGCGGAATCCCGTTGCCGCGGTAGACCGCGCGCAGGTATCCGGGGGGATAGGCATCGAAGAAATGCCAATGCCGGTAGGGCGAAACGGCCGTCATCCGCCTCATCACCAGCGCGGCGGTGACTCCGATCTTGCGGCCGGCCGACACGCTGTGCGCTTCGCGCATCAAGAAGCGCCGGAACGGGATTCGCGGGCACAACAAGGCGCCCGCGAAGAAGCTGCACTCGAAGTCGCGCCATGCGTACAGCACGTCCTGGGCGCCCATCCCGCCGGCCGAGGTCGACGCCTCCGCGTCGCCCGCGTGCATGGCGCTATGCGGCGAGATGACGCCGTCGCCGTTGTGCAGGATCTTGTGCCCGATGAAGAACGCCAACTCATACTTGAGCCGTTCTTCCTGGCTTCGCAGACGCTTGTTGACGTAGATCGTGCCGGGGGCCTCGAATCGGGAGCGTATCGGCGAGCCGGCCGCCGGGGTGCGCGCGGCATCGGCGCGCGCGGAGCCATTGCGCGGCGCGGCCGATCCCTCGGCGCCGCCGTCGAACCATTTGAGCTGCAAGCCGTGCCGGCCGCAGATTGCGAGCAACGCGTCCAGGGCAAGCGGCATCTCCCGCTCGCCGCATTCCTCCGCGGCCCGTTCGATGTCGGGGAAGCTGTTGTGCCGCGTCTCCTGCCAGACCCGGATCAGCAATTGGGCGAACTGCCGGCCGGTGGTTCCCGTCTGGGACAGGAGTTCCGGAAGCGCGTTCTGCAGCAGTTCATGCGAGAACAGGAAAGCGGGCTCGAGCGGCATGGCCTCCAGGCCGCCGCGGGTCCGGGACGCCGGCGCAACCTCGACCTCCGTGTTCTCATCGAGGAACCAGCGGGCGTCCTTGCCGAATATGCGCGCCAGCATGTCCAGCATCTGCGGCGAGGGCATGCGCTTGCCGGTCTCGACCATGCTGAGGTAGGAGACGGACGGAGCGCCCTCCGCGTCGATTTGCACGCAGCGGGCGGACAACTCGTCCAGCGTCAAACCGTTGCGTTTGCGCAGGGAACGCAGCTTCGCACCCAGGAAATGTCCCTGCCGAATCAACCCGGCCATGCCGCCTCCAATAGATACATATTATCACTTCCTGTGAACTTCACATTGTCAAATTTCTATTGTGTAAATGCTCATTCCAAACACTTTAATCTTAGGCGGTGTCGCGGCGCAAGTTCGCGAGAGGTTTCATCGGCTTTAGGAGATTCTTAAGATGGCTGAGCAGAAGTTCGCGGATTCCCGCTGGAAAGGCATAGAGCGGCCCTACACCGCGGCCGACGTCGCACGCCTGCGCGGCTCCGTGCGCATCGAATACACGCTCGCGCGCCTGGGCGCCGAGAAATTCTGGAAGCTGCTGCAAAGCGAACCCGTGGTGGCCGGCCTCGGATGCGTCACCGGCAACCAAGCCGTGCAAACCGTGCAGGCGGGCCTGAAGTCGATCTATTGCTCGGGTTGGCAGGTGGCCGGCGACGGCAACAGCGCGGGCGAGATGTATCCCGATCAAAGCCTCTATCCGGTCGATTCGGTGCCGAAAATGGTCGAGCGCATCAACAATGCGCTGCTGCGCACCGACCAGATTCATCACCTGTCGGGCAAGCCGGACATCGACTGGATGGTGCCCATCATCGCCGATGCGGAGGCCGGCTTCGGCGGCAATCTCAATGCATTCGAGCTGACCAAGGCCTTGATCCGGGCCGGCGCGGCCGGCGTGCACTTCGAGGACCAATTGTCCTCCGCCAAGAAGTGCGGGCACCTGGGCGGCAAAGTGCTGGTCTCCACGCAGGAGGCCGTCAACAAGCTGGTGGCCGCGCGCCTGGCGGCCGACGTGCTCGACGTTCCCACGTTCGTCATTTCGCGAACCGACGCGGACGCCGCGGATCTGCTGCTCTCGGATCACGATCCGCGCGATCGCGAGTTCCTCACCGGCGAACGTTCGGTCGAGGGATTCTTCTACGTGCGCCCCGGCATGGACCAGGCCATTGCCCGCGGTCTCGCCTATGCGCCGTATTCGGATCTGATATGGTGCGAGACCTCCAAGCCCGATCTCGCCCAGGCGCGCCGGTTTGCCGAGGCGATTCACGCGAAGTTCCCCGGCAAGCTGTTGGCGTACAACTGCTCGCCCTCGTTCAACTGGCAGTCCAAGCTGAGTCCGGCGGCCATGAAGAGCTGGCGCGAGGACCTGGCCGCCATGGGCTATCGCTTCCAGTTCATCACCCTGGCCGGCTGGCACGCGCTCAACCTGTCCATGTTCGAGTTGTCGTCGGCCTACAGCGCGGACGGCATGCTCGGTTACTCGCAGCTGCAACAGCGCGAGTTCGCCCAGGAGGCGAAGGGGTATCGCGCGGCGAAGCACCAGGCCTTCGTCGGAACGGGATACTTCGACGCCGTCCAGACGGTGATCAGCGGCGGAGCCCACTCCACCGGGGCCATGGCGGGCAGCACGGAAGCCGAGCAGTTCACCGCCTCCGCGGGACCGAAGCGCGTCGTCGCCTGATCGCCGCATGAGCGCCGTGGCCGCGCAGGATACCGGCCCCGCGAAGATTCAAGCGGGGACCATCGCCGAACATTTTCGTTGGTACAACGAAGAGTTCGCGCGAATCACGCGGCGCGCGGCGCTCAATTTCCTGTCGGAGGATTGGCAGGGGTCGCAGCGCGATGCGGTGGCGCGCATCGAGCTCTACGAGCAGCGCGTCACGCGCTGCGTGTCGGTCATGGCCGATGCGCTCGGGATCCGGCGCACCGACGTGGCGCTGTGGTGCGACATCAAGCGCGCCTACGAAATGCTGGTGGCGCGCCGTCCCGACAGCGACTTCTACAGGACGTTCTACAACTCGGTCACCCGCGAGCTGTTCGGCACCGTGGGCGTCAACACCGAGGTCGAATTTTGCGCCACGAACGTCGGCCGCGCCTCGGGAGCGGTGCCGCTGCGCGTCTACCGGATCGGCGGCTCGCTGCCGCTGGCGGTGCGGGAGATCATCGCCGACCTGCCCTTCGGGGCGGCCATCGGCGATCAGGACGGGGCCGTTCACCGGATCAGCGCCGAGATCGGCCGTTACTTCGAATCCGGGCGTCAAACCGGCGCACCGGAATCCATCGAGCTGATCGAGCCCGTGTTCTACCGCGGGATGCACGCCTTCGCCGTGGGGCGCCTCATCGGCGACGCCACCATCACCCCGCTGGTCATCGCGTTCACGAACGGCGGCCGCGGCGTCGAGGTCGAGTCGGTGATGCTGTCCCGCGCCGACGTGGGATCGCTGTTCGGCTATGCGCGTTCCTATTTTCACGTCGACCTGCCGGTCGTCAGCGCCGCCATCACGCTGCTGCGCTCGTTCATGCCGCGCAAGCCGGTCGACGAGCTTTACACGGTGCTCGGCCGCGCCAAGCAGGGAAAGACGGAGCGCTTTTTCGCCCTGCAGCGGCATTTGAGCGCCTCCATCGACAGCTTCGTCCACGCGCCCGGCGAGCGCGGCCTGGTCATGATCGTCTTCACGCTGCCGTCGCACGACCTGGTATTCAAGGTCATCAGGGATCATTTCGGCGCGCCGAAGACCTGCACCCGCGCGGACGTCGTCGAGCGCTACCATTTCGTGTTCCGCCACGATCGGGCCGGGCGCCTGGTCGACGCCCAGGAGTTCCGCCGCCTGCGCCTCCCGCTCGCGCGCTTCATGCCCGCCCTGGCGGATGAACTGCTGCGCGATGCCGGCCAGAGCTGCCGCATCGAAGGCGAGGATCTGATCGTCGAGCACTGCTACGTCGAGCGGCGTCTGCGGCCGCTCAATCTGTTCCTGCGCGAGGCCGAGCCCGCCGCGGCCGAGGCTGCGATCATCGACTACGGCAACGCGCTGCGCGATCTTGCCGCGAGCAACGTGTTTCCCGGCGACCTGCTGCTGAAGAACTTCGGCGTGACCAGCCATCGGCGCGTGATCTTCTACGACTACGACGAACTGTGCCTGCTCACGGACTGCGTATTCCGCGACCTGCCTCAACCCACCTGCGAGGAGGAGGAGACGAGCGCGGAGCCGTGGTTCCATTGCGGGCCGCACGACGTGTTTCCCGAGCAGTGGTTGCAGTTTCTGGGAATTCCGCCCGCGCTTCGCAGCGTATTCCTGCAGCGCCACTCGGAACTGCTGACCGCCGGCTGGTGGCGAGCGCAGCAGGCTCAGGCAGCGGTAGCCCACCACTTCTGGCTGCCCGAAACGGCGGCGCAGCGGGAAACGCCGGGCGCCGAATCGGGACCGGCGTCCCGCGCGGCGGCGCAGCGCTGAAGCGGCCTCACCGGTCGCGGCAGAGCATGACGAACGAGCGCGGCGCCATGTCGACGACCCGGTTGCGCTTGACCAGCTCCGATTCCAAGGGCAGATCGGGGCGCGCGGTGTCGAAGGCGACCTTCCAGCCCGTATGGTGCAGCTGATAGGAGATTCGAAACGCCACCGGCTCGTGGTGCGCATTCAGGAGCAGGAGAAAATCCTTGTCGAGTGCGCACCGGCCCCGCTCATCGCGAAGCTCCGGGGCCGTGCCGTTCAGGTACATGCCCAGCGTGCGCATCCAGCCGCCGTCGTCCCAGTCCTTGGCTTCCATGCGCTTGCCGTCCGCCCGGTACCAGACGATGTTCTTGTCCGGATGAACGGCGTCCGGATCGTTGGCATAAAACGCATAGCGGTGCAGGTTCGGATGCTGCTTGCGGTAGTGAACGACACGCGCGGCGAAATCGAGGAACCGGGCGCCCCGGTCGTCCAGGGCCCAGTCGCACCACGAGTGCTCCGAATCCTGGCAATACGCGTTGTTGTTGCCCCCTTGGGTGCGGGAGAGCTCGTCGCCGCCGGAAATCATGGGGGTGCCCTGGGCCCACATCAGCGCGCACCACAGATTCCGCTTCTGCCGCTCGCGCAGCTCGATGATCGCCGGATCGTCCGTCGGACCCTCGGCTCCGCAATTCCAGGCGTGATTGTCCTCCGCACCGTCGCGGTTGCCCTCGCCGTTGGCCTCGTTGTGCTTGCGCTCGTAGCTCACCAGGTCCTGCAGCGTGAACCCGTCGTGCGCCGTGACGAAATTGACGCTGGCCGACGGGGGACGGCGCGAGGGCTCGTACAGGTCGGCGCTGCCGGCAAGACGCGTGGCGATCTCGGAATGGAGGCCCATGTCGCCCTTCCAATACTTGCGCACGGCGTCGCGGTACCTGTCGTTCCACTCCATCCAGCCGGACGGAAAGTTGCCGAGCTGATACCCGCCCTCGGCTAGATCCCAGGGCTCGGCGATCAATTTCACGGGCGCGAGAACCGGGTCCTGATACAGGGCGTCGAAAAAGCCGCCCAACGGATCGAAATCGCGCGCCTCGCGGGCCAGCGCGGTGGCGAGGTCGAAGCGGAATCCATCCACGTGCATGTCGGTGACCCAGTACCGCAGGCTGTCCATCACCAGCTGGATGGAGTGCGGATGCATCATGTTGAGCGTGTTCCCGCAACCGGTGAAATCCATGTAGTGGCGCGCGTCGCCGGGCACCACGCGGTAGTACGACAGGTTGTCGATGCCGCGGAAGGACAGGGTCGGGCCCGCGTGGCTCCCCTCGGCGGTGTGGTTGTACACGACGTCCAGGATCACCTCGAATCCTGCGTTGTGCAGATCCTTGACCATCTGCTTGAATTCGCGCACCACATCGCACGGCGCCGCGGGATTCGAGGCGTACGAGGGCTGCGGCGCGAAGAACCCCAGGGTGTTGTATCCCCAGTAGTTGCGAAGCCCCTGATCGTGCAGGTGCCGGTCGTTCGGGAAGTAATGCACGGGCATCAGCTGCAAGGTCGTCACCCCCAGTTTTCGCAGGTGCCGGATGACGGGTTCCGAGGCCAGCCCCGCATAGGCGCCGCGCTGCGCCTCGGGAACCGCCGGATGCAGCCGGGTCATGCCGCGCACGTGCGCCTCGTAGATGACGGTGTCGTGCGCCTCGTGGCGGGGACGGCTCTCGCCGCTCCAATCGAAGGCGCTGTCGGCCACCGCGCCAAGCGGCGCGAACGGTGCGCTGTCCCGGTCGTCGAACGCGAGGTCGCCCCTGGGATCCCCCACCGTGTAGCCGTACAACTCGTCCGCCCAGGTCAGCGCGCGGCCGACGACCCTCGCATAAGGATCGAGCAGCAGCTTGTTGGGATTGAAGCGCAAGCCCGCCTCGGGCGCGTACGGCCCGTGAACGCGGTACCCGTAGAGCTGCCCCGGCGCCAACCCCGGGACATGGATGTGCCATGCGCCGCAGGTGCGCTCGCGAAGCCGGATGCGCCGCTCGTTCTTCCCCTCCTTGTCGTAGAGGCACAGCTCGACGCACTCGGAGCCTTCGGAATAGAGCGAGAAGTTGACGCCCCGCCCGTCGCATGTCGCCCCTCTGGGAAAGGGCGACCCCGCCGTGCAGGTCTCGCCGGCGCCCGGGCCCGCGGCGCCCGGACCCGTCTGCCGCGCACCGGCCGTGCTCAATACGGCCAAGTCCAATCTCTGATCTCCGGCATGTCCTCGCCGTATTTGTCGATGTACCGCCTGTGCTCTATCAGCTTGTCCCGCAACTCCTGCTGCAGATTCGCGCCCCGGCTGCCGGTTTGCGCAAGACGGTCGACGGCATCCATCACGAGATGGAACCGGTCGAGATCGTTCAAGACGGTCATGTCGAAGGCCGTCGTGATCGTGCCCTCCTCCTTGTAGCCGCGCACGTGCAGGTTCGAGTGGTTGCGCCGCCGGTACGTCAGGCGATGGATCAGCCAGGGATACCCGTGAAACGCGAAGATCACCGGCTTGTCGCGGGTGAACAGGGAATCGAAGTCGTTGTCGCTCAAGCCGTGCGGGTGCTCGCTGGCCGGCTGCAGCTTCATCAGGTCGACCACGTTGATCACGCGGATCTTGAGCTCGGGAAGGTGCGCGCGCAGAATGGACACCGCGGCCAGGGTCTCGAGGGTCGGCACGTCGCCCGCGCAGGCCATGACCAGGTCGGGCTCGCCCTGCCGGTCGTTGCTCGCCCATTGCCACATGCCAATGCCTTCGCTGCAGTGCTTGACCGCGTCGTCCATTCGCAGCCATTGCGGCGCGGGATGCTTGCCGGCGATCACCACGTTGACGTAGTGCCGGCTCCGCAGGCAATGATCCATGACGGACAGCAGGCAATTCGCGTCGGGAGGCAGGTACACGCGGACGATTTCGGCCTTCTTGTTGACCACGTGGTCGATGAATCCAGGGTCCTGATGCGTGAATCCATTGTGGTCCTGGCGCCAGACGTGGGAGCTCAACAGGTAGTTGAGCGATGCGATCTTAGCGCGCCACGGCAGGCCCGAGGTCACCTTGAGCCACTTGGCGTGCTGGTTGAACATCGAGTCGACGATGTGGATGAATGCCTCGTAGCAGTTGAACAGGCCGTGCCGCCCGGTGAGCAGGTACCCTTCGAGCCAGCCCTCGCATTGATGCTCGCTCAGCATCTCCATCACCTGGCCCTCGGGCGCCAGGTATTGGTCGCCCGTCTCCATTTCCGCTTCCCACTGCCGGCTCGTGACCTGAAACACCGCTTCGAGCCCGTTGGACACCGTTTCATCCGGGCCGAAGATGCGAAAGTTCCGCGGCTCTGAATTCATCTTCGCCACGTCGCGCAGGAACGGCGCCAGGACCCGCGTGTCGCCGGCGCCGCGGCCGCCGCGCACCGCGACGTCCAGGGCGTATTGGGTGAAATCCGGCATGCGCAGGTCGCGCAGCAGCCTGCCGCCGTTGGCGTGCGGATTGGCCCCCATGCGCTTCTCGCCCGCGGGCGCCAGCGCGGCGAGTTCGGGCCGCAGCCGGCCCTGCGCGTCGAACAGCTCCTCCGGCCGGTAGCTGCGCAGCCAGGCCTCCAGCTGCGCAAGATGCCGCGGGTTCGTGGCCGGATCCGTGATCGGCACCTGATGGGCGCGGAACGTCCCCTCGTTGGGCACGCCGTCGACCATCTTGGGTCCGGTCCACCCCTTCGGGGAGCCGAAGACGATCATCGGCCATCGCGGCCGCCGCGTGTCGCCCGCGGTGCGCGCACGCCTCTGGATGCGCAGGATGTCCAGGGCGGCCGAGTCCAGCGCCGCGGCCATGGCCTCGTGCATCGCCGCCGGGTCGTGGCCGACGACGTAGTGCGGGGTCCATCCGTAGCCTCGCAACAGCTGATCGAGCTCCTCCCGGGTAATGCGCGCAAGCAGCGTCGGGTTCGCGATCTTGTAGCCGTTCAGGTGCAGAATCGGCAGCACGGCGCCGTCGCTCGCGGCATTCAGGAATTTGTTTGAATGCCACGCGGTCGCGAGCGGCCCGGTCTCTGCCTCGCCGTCCCCGATGACGCACGCGACCGTGAGGCCGGGATTGTCGAACACGGCGCCGAAGGCGTGGCTGAGCGAGTAGCCCAATTCGCCGCCCTCGTGGATGGATCCGGGACATTCGGCCGACGCATGGCTCGGAATTCCGCCGGGGAAGGAGAACTGGGTGAACAGCCTCTTGAGGCCGGCCTCGTCGCGCCCGACGTTCGGATAGATCTGGCTGTAGGTGCCCTCGAGATAGGTGCCGCTCACCACCGCCGCGCCGCCGTGCCCCGGCCCGGACATGTAGATCATGTCGAGGCCGTGCCTCACTATCGCGCGGTTCAGGTGCGTATACAGGAAATTCTGGCCCGGCGTGGTGCCCCAGTGGCCCAGAAGCATGCGCTTGATGTGCGCCGGCATGAGCGGCTCCCTCAGCAACGGATTGTCGCAAAGGTAGATCTGGCCGACCGAGAGGTAGTTGGCGGCGCGCCAGTAGGCGTCGATCTTCCGCAACTCGTCGGGGTCGAGCGTTCGTTGCGCCGGCGTGGCCTGCATCATGGGTCGATCATCCTCGTTCAGGTCCAACCAAGCGCGCGCATCGTCGACGTCGCGATCACCGACTCCTCGTCCGTCGGGATGACGCGAACCGCGACCGGCGCCGAGTCGGGCGATACCAGCCGGGCATTGGATGCGTTGCGCGCATCGTCCAGTTCAATCCCCAGAAAGCCGAGACCGGCGCAGATGCGCGAGCGCACGATGACGGCGTTCTCGCCGATGCCGCCGGCGAACACCAGCGTATCGACGCCGCCAAGCACCGCTGCGAACGCGCCGATCCACTTACTGATCTGGTAGCAGAACAACGCGACGGCCTCGGCCGCCCGGAAGTCCTGCGCCTCGCGCGCAAGCAGGTCGCGGATGTCGGGGCTGGTCTCCGACACGCCGAGCAGTCCCGACTCGAGGGTGACCATTTTCTGATAGGCCGCCACGTCCAATCCCTCCGTCGCAGAGAGGAAACTGATGACTCCGGGATCCAGGTCGCCGGTGCGCGTGCCCATCACCAGGCCGGACGCAGGCGTAAATCCCATGCTGGTATCGAGGCATTTGCCGTCGCGCACCGCCGCGAGACTGGCGCCGCTGCCGAGATGCGCCAGAATCACGCGGCCGCGCGCGGCCGCGGGATCCTTGAGCCGCGCGAGCTGCGCCATCAGATAGGTGTAGGACAGGCCGTGAAAGCCGTAGCGCTGCACGCCTCTCGATTCGTAGCGGCGCGGTATCGGCAGCATCGTCGCGACGCGGGGCATGGTGCGATGGAATGCCGTGTCGAAGCACGCGACCTGGGCCAGGGCGGGACGCAGCCGCTGCATTTCCTCCATGAGCTCGATCTCGCGCGGAAGATGTTCCGGGTCGAAGGGCGTGATCCGCTTCAGTTCCTGGAGCAGACCGGGCGTGACCCGCTCCGGGTCCGAATGGTGCATGCCGTGCACGACGCGATGCCCGGCGGCTTCGGTGGCCGACATCAAGGGGTGCGCCCCCAGCCAGTCCATGAGGAAGGCGACCGCCGATCGCTGATCGCCGCCGACCGCGATCCGGTTTCCGGCGGCCGGGCCGTGTCGATCATTCACGGCAAGCGCGGTGCCCGAAAGGCCTATCCGGTCCATCTTGCCGGCGAGCAGCGGCGTCGAGGCATCCCCGGCGTCGTAGAACGCGAAACGGATGCTCGAAGAACCCCCGTTGAGCGTGAGAACATTTCGCATTCGGGAAGTCTGCCACACCGATCGTGACAAGTTGGCACATTGCTGGTGTCCATTGCGGTGTAGGACAATCGCCTACGTACGCCCACGGATTGCACGGCCCCGCGGGGCCGATCTAAGGTTGGCTGTCATCGACCGGCATTGCTTCATCGCGCTCCCTATAGAGAACATCATGTCCCACTATCATTCCGTCGTATGGATCGATCATCAGAAGGCCACCGTCTGGCAGTTCACCCCCGACGCAGAACAACACAAGGTGATTCATTCGCCGGACCACGGAAAGGTTCACAACCGCAAGAGCACGCACGGCGGCCATGGCCATTCCGCCAACCACAAGTTCTTCGATGACGTGGCGCAGGCGCTCGCAGGCACGCATGAGATCTTGATCCTCGGACCCGCGCTGACCAAACAGGAGTTCGCCGGCTACCTGAAGGACAAGCATGCGCCGCTCGCCAAGGGCATCGTAGCGGTGGAGAACTCCGATCATCCCACCGATGCCGAGGTGCTCGCCTTCGCGCGCCGGCATTTCGAGGCGCTCGATCGAATGCTGCCGGCCGCCCCTTAGGATGCATCATGCCAACAGCTGATTTTGCGACCGCGGTGCGCGCCACGGCGCTGCTCACCTGCGCCGCATGGTGCGGACTCGCGTTCGGGCTCGATCTGAGCTCGCTGTCGAACTCGGAGGCCACCGCCGGGCTCAGGAAGGCGCTGGAGCAGGGAATCGGGCGGGCCGTGGGCAGGCTCGGCGTGCCGGGCGGCTTCCTGGACAACCCCGCCGTGAAGATACCGCTGCCGCCGAAGCTCGCGAAGGCCGAGGGCGCCATGAGAATGCTCGGAATGGGCCCGGAAGCCGACGAACTCGTGACGGCCATGAACCGCGCGGCGGAATCGGCGGTCCCGGAAAGCAAGCCTCTGCTGCTGCACGCGCTCGAGCACATGAGCGTCTCCGACGCGAAACAGATATTGACGGGCGGCGACGATGCGGCCACCCAATACTTCAAGCGGGCGACCTACATACCGCTGCAGGCGACATTCGAACCCATCGTGGACACTGCGACGCGCAAGGTGAAGCTCGCTGAGGCCTACGACCGCGTGGCCAAGAAGGGCGTCGAGCTGGGCGTGCTGAAGCCCGAGGATGCGTCGCTGAAGACCTATGTGACGCAGAAGGCTCTCGACGGCCTGTTCTTGATGATGGCGGAGGAAGAGCGCGCCATCCGCAAGAACCCGCTGGGACAGGCCAGCGGCCTGTTGAAGAAGGTCTTTGGCGCCGTGCACTGAGGCCCGGCGCGCCACCGGCTGCCGTGCGTGCGCGGATCATCCGCCGGACCGCGCGCGCAGCGCCGCGAGCCACGCTGCGCCGATGAGCAGCAGCGCCGCGGATCCCGCGACGACCTGCAGGGCGGCGCTGCGGCTGCGCGGCACCCCGGTACGCGCAAACACCCAGCCGAGCCCGGTGCCGGCCAGAAAGCCCAGAAGGTGGCCCAACACATCGACGTGGTCGTTGCCCGTGCCGAGCAGCGCGAGGAGCGACACCCCGGCGGTGAGCGGCGCCCATCGATAGAAACGGCGCTCCCGCAGATTGAGGCGCCGGCCCCAGCCGAACCCGGCCAGCAGGCCGAGACCGGCGAACACCGCCGTGGATGCTCCGACGGCCCGGTGCCAGGGCGGGGATATCCACATGTCGAGTGCGTTACCGGCCGCACCCGCCAGCAGAATGCTGAGCCACGCGACACCCGGCCCGAACATCCGGCCGGCCAGCATGCCGATGCCGACGCCGAAGAGAAGGTTCCCGAGCAGGTGCTCCTGGTCCAAATGCAGGGTGAGCGCGGTGACTGCCCGCCAGGGCTCGAGCGCGCCGGCGGCGGATTTCAGCGCACCGGCTTCCAGCCAGTCCGCACCGGCCAATTGGATGCCGGCGCAATAAGCCGTCAATATGAGAACGAATGCGTACGTGGCGGCGCCGACGGCGCTGCCGGGATAGGGGTTGAACGGCACCGGCGCCTGACGCCGCAGCTTGCGCTCTTCCGCATAGCGGCCGAGTTCATCGCGCGCCGCCTCGGCGGCGCCGGGCGCGACGAGCAACTCCCACAGGCCCCCGGCCCGAAGGCGTTCGTAGGAAATTCCCTTGGCATCCAGCACCAGGCCGAACTCCAGGCCCTCCGCCGCCGATCCCCGGAATACCGCCACCATCGACGGTTCGAGGTCGTCACCCGCCATTCGCATGGTGTTCCATTCGTTCGGCATCCCGTGGCGCGAGGTACTCCATCCTTGGGGACGCGGCGCAGGGAATTCAACGCCGGCGCCGGCGGGAAGCCCCGGGATCTTGCTACCATGCGGTCACGACCAAAACTGATTCCACTCGAGGGGAGAATCGCATGTTCAAGAAGGCCTTCATCATATCGCTCGCGGGATTGTGTTTTTCCGCCGCCGGCGTCGCCGCCGACTCAGGGCGTCAATACGTGCCGGCGCCGGCGCCGGCGGCCAATGAGCCCGCGCTGCCGTTCAGCGAGGGCGTCATGGCCGGCGGCGTCTTCTACGTGGCGGGACACATCGGAATGGATCCGGCGACGCACAAGGTCGGCGCGACCGCCGACGCCGAGGCGCGCCTCGTCATGGATGCCGTGAAGCAGACGCTCGCCGACGGCGGACTGACCATGGATGATCTCGTGTCCGTGACGGTGTACTGCACGGACCTCGGCCTCTACGACTCGTTCAATTCGGTGTACCGGACGTATTTCCACGGGCCGTTTCCCGCGCGTGCCTTCATCGGCATTGACAAGCTCGTGCGCGGCGCCCACTTCGAAGTGGCGGGGACGGCGGTCAAGTCGCGCGCGGCTGGTCGCTGAGCATCCGGTATATCCGGAGCACTTTGGGCACGTAGGCCATGGTCTCGGTGAACGGGGGTATCTGGCCGCCGTTCCGGGCCACGGCGTCCTCGCCGGCGTTGTACGCCGCCAGGGCGAGACGGACATTCTGGCCGAACCGGTCCATGAGGAACTTCAAATAGAGCGCGCCGGCGTGGATGTTCTCCTTCGGATCGTACGGATTCGAAACTCCGAACCGCGACGCCGTGGCGGGCATCAACTGCATCAGGCCGACGGCGCCGCGCTTCGACACGGCGCGAGAGTTGAATCCGGACTCCACGACGATCACCGCCCGCAGCAGGTTGGGCTCGACGGCCGATGAGGCGGCGGCCTTTTCGATGATGGAATCGTATTGAGACGCCCTCGCGAGGATGGTTGGGCTGTAGTGATCGCCGCTTTCGGTGACCTCGTTTGGCGCCAGCCGCAGCAGCCGGTACCGGTTGTTGTCCGGGACATCCGTGTAATGCCTGACGCCGTCCGCGTCCACATACATGTAGATGCGCGAATTCGCGGCGGCAGTGCCGGCGAGCAGGACGGCGGCGAACAGGATGGATCTTGGTCCCATGATCGAATGGTTTCCTTCAACGCACAGCCTATCCGCCCCCGCCGCCCGGGGATGGGACATGGATCACCCAATCGGCAGCCGGCGCCCCGGAGGCGCCGGATTTCATCGATATCGGGACCTAGCCGAGGGTCGCCCATCGCATGATTGTGGGAAAATACCTCATAAGTTAACTTCAAGCGTGTCCGCTCCCTCGTGACCGAAACCGCCGATTGGAAACAAAAATACCGCGACTCGCTTCTGGAAATGGAAGCCGAGGAGAAGATCTGGCGGCAGACGGAGCAGGCGCTGCGCCGCTTGGTGGGACGGCTGTGTGCCGCCGGCATGGGCGTCGACCCGAAGCTCGACGACGAACTGGTCGCGCTCGCCGCGGCGAACCGGCGCAATGCGGATGCCGCCGTGCTGGAGAAGCTGGCCGAGTCCCTGACGACGGCGGTGGTCGCCGTGGATGCCGTGTCGCCGGTCCCGACCATCGTGATTCCACCCGCCCCGGCTCCGGCCGCTGCCAAGCGCTGGGAATCCACCTGCGTTTCCGCCGGCAAGATCCTGAAATGCGTGCAATCCCTAGGCGCGGACGGCGATGCACCGAAGGATCTGATCGCGCGCCTGGCGAAGGCGAATTCCGACGCGGAGTTGGCCGCCATCCTGGAACAGACGGCGGAACTGCTGCGCCTGCGTGGCGAGACTCTGGCCCGCGAGAGGGCCCAGGCCGCATCGGTGCTCGCCGAGGTCACCACCCGGCTCGAGGAGATGGCGGGGTACCTGACGGCCTCCGGCGACGAGGCCCGATCGCGGTTCACCGATACGGCGGCCGTCAATGACAAAGTCATGACGCAGGTGCGGGAATTGACCGCCGAGGTCAGCAGCGCCACGGACCTGGGCGTGCTGCAGGGCCTGGTCGCGACCCGGCTGGAGGCGGTGACGCGGCAGGTGCTCGACTTTCGATCGCGCGAGGAGAAGCGGCTGTCGGAGCAGACCGGACGTGCCGACCGAATGCGGGCGCGAATCGCGGAGCTGGAGGTGGAAACCCAGGAGCTGCATGCCAAGCTGGACCAGGAGAAATTCGGCGCCCGGCATGACCCGTTGACGCTCGTGGCGAACCGCAAGTCGTTCGACGAGCGTTTCGAGGCCTTCGTGGCGCAGCGCGGGCAGAGCGACGTCCCCGTCTCCCTGCTGCTGTGGGACCTGGATAATTTCAAGATCATCAACGACACCTACGGCCACCGCGCCGGCGACCGGGTGCTCAAGAGCGTCGCCACGTGCTTCGTTTCCGGCATCCGGCCGGAGGATTTCGTGGCTCGGATCGGCGGCGAGGAATTCGTGATACTGCTCGCGGGACTGCCCTTCACCAAGGCGCAACAAATCGCCGACCAGCTGCGCCTCGGCGTCGAGGCGCTGCGCTTTCATTTTCGCGGCACCCCGGTGCGGGTCACCGCCTCCTGCGGCCTCACCGAACTGCGCCCGGGCGACTCCGGAAACGCGACCTTCGACCGGGCCGACGCCGCTCTGTACCGCGCCAAGCATGGCGGCAAGAACCTCTGCGTCGCCGCCTGACCCGCCTCCGGTGCAGGAAATGGGCACGGACGCGCCGGAACGGGTCCATCCGGGGGCCGCGAACCCCGCAAGACCCCCTGGACATCCTCGCTAACACACATTTAACCTACCAATTCGAACCCTGGCACATTTGAACAGGCCTTGAGCCCATACAATCAGATGCCGGCGACTCCCTCATGGCTGCTGTGAGTTCAGGATCATAGGCTTTTTTTGCGTTGCAGCATTCATGGATAAACGAACAGCATGAGCGTTCCGAAAACGGCCCTCGAGGAGGGCCTCCCGAGCCAATCCATCTCCATCCCGATGGACCACGCGGCCGTGCCGGCGGATCAGGCGGTCTCCCGCGCCGCGGCCCGCCATCACACCGGGGTCCGGGCCTGGGCGCTGACATTGGCGCTATTCCTGACGCCGCTGGTGACGTACTGGCCCGCGACTTTTCACGATTACGGGCTGCGCGATGATTACTCGAACCTGCGCGAGGCGCACGAGGAGCCCGGGACCATCCTGAAATTCTGCGCCTCCCACGGGCGGCCCATCTATGGCTGGCTGCTGCAGTCGAGCTACGGCCAGGCCGGCAGCATGCAGGACCTGCATTGGATGCGCTTCTCGGCCGCGCTGCTGCTGGGCGCCATCGGCCTCGTCATGTTCCGCGGACTGCGCGCCCTCGGATGGCCGCTCGCCTCGAGCCTGTGTTTCGGCGTTCTGATGGCACTGCTGCCCGCCTCGCAGGTCATCGCCGGATGGGCGGTCGGCTGGCCGTATGCCGCCACGGCGCTGCTCGCGACCCTCGGATTCTTCATCGTCGAAGGAACGCTTTCCGCTTGGGACGACGCCGGCCGCGGCCGCATCGCGGGCCAGTGCCTGCTGGCGCTCGCCATCATGTGGGTATGCGCGCTGATCTATCAGCCCAGCGCCCTGTTCTACGCGGTGCCCCTGGCCGGCGCGCTCATCGCCCGCCGCGATCGCGGCCTCGCGCAGACGGTGCGCTGGCTCGGACTGCACATGAGCTTCGTCTTCACCGCATTGATCCTGGCCTTCGCCACGATTTCCGCGCTGTATTCCCGCGGGATTTTCCTGAAGTCCGGCCGAATCGCCTTCGAACAGCATGCGGGCGAAAAGCTCCTCTGGTTCTTCACCGACGCGCTGCCCAACGGCCTCAGCATGCTCGTCTTGAACGACGACAATCAGCGTGACCACGGCTGGTTCATTGCCTGCGCCGTGCTCGTGGCCGCGCTGCTCGTGGGGGGATTGATCCTGGAGTGGCGGCGCCACGGCAGCGCCCGCGGCCTCACCTGGGCCATGGGACTGTTCGGCCTCCCGGTGTTCGCCGCGGGGATCAGCCTGCTGGCATCGGAGCGGTATGCCACCTACCGGACCATCTTCGCGATGAGTGCGGTGCTGCTGTGTTTCCTGGTGGCATCGGTGTCCGCACTCACCAGCGGCTGGGCGCCATCCGCCCGCCGCACGCTGGCCGCCGGCGTCACGGGCCTCGCTTTGTTCATGGCGCAGCATCACGTCTTTGCCCTGATCGCCGTGCCCCAGGGGCACGAGTGGCAGCTCATCATGAACGGCGCCGCCCAGGTGCGCTTGAATGCCCCATCCCAGCCGCAGATATTCGCCCTCGCGTCGTCCCCGAGGGACATTTCGACGGCGACGATCTACCACGATGAATTCGGCTCCTTGTCGTCGAATTCCGAGTGGGTGCCCAAGGAGATGTTCAAGCGGGCCATGCACGATCTGCATCCCGACGTTCCCAATCTCGAATCGCGCTACGACTTCTCGGAAGGCTACCGGCTGCCGCCCGGGCAGCACTTCGACGTGATCATCGACATGCACCAGCTTCGCCGGTTTCACGCCGACGACTGAGCGTGGCGCGCGGGGGGCGCCGGCCTCGCCGGTGGCCGGCTACCTGCCGAGAAAGTCGCTGATGCGGCCGCGCGCGATGGTCGCGTGCACTGCCAGCGGCCACGCGGCATGCAGCGCAATCGGCCTCATGCGGCTCACCGGCATGTCGAAGGCGGCGGTCGGATCCAGAATGCGCTTCGCGAGCTGCGCGCCCATGGCCGTGGCCATCGCGACGCCGCGGCCGTTGTACCCGAGGCACGCCACGAGACCCGGCGCGAGCTCGTGGATGTGGGGATAGTGGTCCCGCGTCATCGCGAGACGCCCACCCCAGGCATGAGTCCACTCGACGCCGTCGAGTCCCGGCCAGAGCCGCCGCGCATAGCGCAGCAGGTGCCCCAAGGGGCGCGTCGAAGTCACTTCATGCTGGGGGCCGCGCCCGCCGATCAGCAGTCTGCCGCCGGAATCGACCCGGTAGTACACGGTGATCAGGCCGCTTTCATAGAGCACCGCGCGGGACGGCATGATCGCCCGCCGCAGCGCCGGCGGAAGGGCGGCGGTCGCGGCGATGGCGCCGAATACGGGAACGATGGAGCGCCGCAGGCCCGGCCACAGCTCGTCGCTGTAGCCGTTGGTCGCAAGAACCACGTGCGCCGCGGTGGCGGTCCCCGAATTCGTGCGCACGGTCCAGTCGCCGCCCCGGCGCGTGAGGCCGAGGGCCCGCGTGCGGCCATGCACCGCCGCGCCCGCGGCGACGGCCGCCCGTGCCAAGCCCCGGGCAAATTTGAGCGGATTCAGATCGCCGCCGCGCCGGTCGAGCATGGCCACCGCGTACCGGTCGGTCCCGGTCGCGGCGGCGAGCGCGGCGCCGCTCAAGATCTCCACCGGCGCATTGCGGCGGGCGAGCTGCTCGGCCGTCGCCCGCACGGCGGCGGCATGCCGCTCGCGAACCGCGGCTCGCAAAGTACCGCCCCGGCGCGCGTCGCACGCGATGCCATGCCGCTCGATGAGATCGAAGACGAGGTCGGGCGCAGCCCCGGCGAGCGCGTTCATGCGCCCTCCCAAGTCGGCGCCGAAGTCCCCTTCGACCACGTCGGGATCGGGCTTCAGGCCCGGGTTGACCTGGCCCCCGTTGCGGCCCGAAGCGCCCCATCCCGGTTCCTCCGCCTCCAGCAGGACCACCGCCGCCCCCTTCTGCGCAAGGTGCAGGGCGGTCGACAGGCCCGTGAATCCGCCGCCCACGACCACCACGTCCGCGCGTACGTCGCCGGCGAGCGGCGGTGCGGGCGCGCTGGGCCCCGCGGTTTCTCGGTAAAGATTCGGCATCGTGTCGCTCGCATGGTAGCTTGCCAGATCTAACCAGCGGGCGGAAATTCAACATGACCCTGAGTGCCGTGCAGTGGGCCTGCGCCATCGTGGCCGCCGTCATGGTCGGCATCGCCAAGACGGCGATCAGCGGCTTGAGCGCGTTGAACGTCGCGCTGCTGGCGTATGTCTTTCCGAGCAGCAAGCAGGCCACGGGCTTCATTCTGCCCATGTTGATCTTCGCCGACTGCATCGCCGTGCACTCCTATCGCCGCCACACGCAGTGGCCCTATCTTTGGAAGCTGTTTCCGTGGACCGGCCTCGGGGTTGTGCTGGGCTATGTGGCCCTCGGCCGCATCTCCGACCGGGGCGCGCGATCGCTGATCGGCGGCATCATCCTGGCGCTGGTCGCGCTCACCTATCATCTCCGGTCGCGGCCGCCCCGGCCGGAGACGGGTCCGGTTCATTGGAGCGCCGCGGTATTCATCGGCGTCCTGGCCGGCTTCGTCACCCTGGTCGCGAATGCCGCGGGTCCGCTGATGGCCACGTATCTGGTCGCCATGCGCCTGCCGAAGATGCAATACGTCGGCACGGCCGCCGTTTTCTTCCTGCTGATCAATCTCTTCAAGGTTCCCTTCATGGTGGCGCTCGGCCTCGTCACCTGGGAGAGCTTCAAGTTCAACCTGCTGCTGCTGCCGGCGGTTGCCGTCGGCGCCGCCTTCGGCCGCTGGGCGCTGACCCGCATCGATCAGAAGCTGTTCGAAAGGCTGGTTCTGGGCTTGAGCGCCGTCGCAGGCGTCCTGCTGCTCACCTGAGCCCGATGATTCGGGTCCCGAAAGGATTACACTGGCGCCTGGCGGCCCGCAGAGGCCAAACCGACTGGGTTCAAGAACATGCAGTATGAAGGTATCTGGGGTCTCCTCGTGCTGGTCGCCGACGTCTGGGCGATCGTGAACATCTTTCAAAGCGCCGCCGACACGGGCCGCAAGGTCCTCTGGACCGTCCTCGTCGTCGTGCTGCCCGTGCTCGGATTCGTGCTTTGGTACTTTCTCGGTCCGAAGACCGGGCGAGCCTGACGGCCGGGGACGCTTGAGTTTGCGCCGCGTTCACGAACGGCACCAGGTGATGCGCACGAGCTGGCTGCGCGCGAGCGTGCTCGGAGCCAACGACGGGATCGTGTCGACGTCCAGCCTGATCGTCGGCGTGGCGGCCGGTCATGCGAGCCACGCCGGCATCCTGCTCACGGGCATCGCGGGCCTGGTCGCGGGAGCCATGTCGATGGCGGTCGGCGAGTACGTCTCGGTGCACTCCCAGGCGGACACCGAGAATGCGGCGCTGGCGCAGGAGCGCGCGGAGCTCGCGAGCGATTACCCGGGCGAGAGGCGCGAGTTGACCGAGATCTACGTCCATCGCGGTCTCGAGCGCTCGCTCGCGGCGCAGGTCGCGGAGCAGCTCATGAAGCACGACGCACTGGGGGCCCACGCGCGCGACGAGCTCGGCCTGTCGTCGCACCTCATGGCGCGGCCCGTACAGGCGGCTCTGTCGTCGGCCGGCAGCTTCGCGGCGGGCGCCCTGATCCCCCTGCTGGTCGCCGGCACGGCGGCCCCCAATTACCTCATCGGCATGACGGTCGCGGCATCGTTGGCGTGTCTTCTGGTGCTGGGCGGCGTCTCGGCCAGGGTGGGCGGCGCCCGCGTGATCACCGGGGCGCTGCGGGTCGCGCTGTGGAGCGCGCTCGCCATGGCGGTGACGGCGGGTGTCGGAACCTTGTTGGGAGGCGCGTTGTGAAGATCCAGCGAGGATGCGTCGAATGACAGACCCTTCGGGAATCAACCGCAGAATCGTCCTGGCGGGGCGCCCGCAAGGGCGGCCCGAATTGAATTCCTTTCGCCTGGAGGAGGCCCCGATCCCGGAGCCCGGCCCGGGCGAGATGCGATTACGCACGCTCTGGCTGTCGCTGGACCCCTACATGCGCGGACGCATGAGCGACGCCCCCTCGTACGCCGCGCCGGTCGCGATCGGCGGGGTCATGATCGGCGGCACGGTGGCTCGGGTGGAGCTATCGCGCCATCCAGCCTTCAAGGCCGGAGACCTCGTATTGTCGATGAACGGCTGGCAGGACTATGCCGTCTCGGACGGCCGGGACGTGGTCAAGTTGCCGGCCAATGCGCCGCATCCCACGCATGCGCTGGGGCTCCTCGGCATGCCCGGCGTCACCGCCTACGTCGGCCTGCTCGATTACGGCAAGCCCCAGGCCGGAGAAACCGTGGCCGTGGCGGCCGCGACCGGGGCAGTGGGATCGTTGGTGGGCCAGATCGCGAAGCTCAAGGGCTGCCGCGTCGTCGGCATCGCGGGCGGCGCCGCGAAATGCGCTTGGGCCGTGCAGGAACTGGGCTTCGACGCCTGCGTCGATCACCGCTCGCCGGATCTGGACTCGGCTCTCGCCGCAGCCTGCCCCGCCGGCATCGACGTCTACTTCGAGAACGTCGGCGGCAGGGTGTTCCGCGCCGTCCTGCCGCTGCTGAACGACCATTCGCGTATTCCCGTGTGCGGTCTCATTTCCCTGTACAACGACACCGCCAAGCCGAGCGACGGCGAGTCCGCCCTCGCCTTCATGCGCCGGATCCTCATCCGGCGCATCACGGTTCGCGGCTTCATCGTATCCGACAGCCTCGGCGAACGCGGCCCCGAGGCGCAGCGCACCCTCGACGGCTGGCACCGTTCCGGCAGGATCAAGTACCGGGAGGACATCGTGCGCGGGCTCGAAAATGCGCCGGGCGCCTTCATCGGGCTCCTGGAGGGCCGAAATTTCGGCAAGCTCATCGTCGACTTGGGAGCGGCGCAGGCTTGATTTCCGGATCTGCACGGCAACCAGCGGCGCTGCTGCGCGTCGCGCAGATGAACGAGGCGGACCGCCTGACCATCGCGGCAGGCACTCCCGGCATCCAGTTGATGAGCCATGCGGGCTCGGCGGTGGTGCGCGAGATCGTGCAGCGCTGGCGCATCCGCCCCGTGTGTGTGCTGTGCGGCCCGGGCAACAACGGCGGCGACGGTTTCGTCGTCGCAAGCGAACTCGCCGCCGCCGGCTGGCCGGTCCGGGTCGCCCTGCTCGGCTCCATGGAACGCCTCACCGGCGATGCCGCGCATCATGCCGCGCGCTGGCGTGGACCGGTCGATGCGTTCGGGGCGGCGGCGCTCGCGGACGCCGGACTGGTGATCGACGCGGTGTTCGGCTCCGGCCTCAGCCGGCCGTTGGGCGGTGACGTGATTCCGGCGCTGACGGCGGCCGCAGCGCGGCGCGTGCCGGTGGTGGCCATCGACGTCCCGAGCGGCGTCATGGGAGATACCGGCGAGTCGTTCGGCGCGATTCCCGCGGCCTGCACGGTGACCTTCACGCGCAAGAAACCCGCCCATGTCTTGCTGCCGGGGCGCGATCTGTGCGGAGACGTCGTGGTGGCGGATATCGGCACGCCGCCGGAGGTGCTGGCCGGCATCGGCGTCGACGCTTGGGAAAACCATCCCGGATTATGGCGGGACGAATTCCCGCGGCCGACAACCGCGGGCAACAAGTACGGCCGGGGTCACGCCTTGCTGTTCGGCGGCTATCCGATGACGGGCGCCGCCAGGATGGCCGCGCGTGCCGCGGCGCGCGCCGGGGCCGGGCTGACCAGCGTTGCGGTTCCGGAGGCGGCGCTGCCCATCTACGCCGCTGCGCTCACCAGCATCATGGTGCACCCCTTGTCCGCCCCCGAGGATTTGTCGGCGCTGCTCGGCGACACGCGCTACAGCGCGCTCACGATCGGACCCGGCGCAGGGATCAACGAGACCACTCGCAACGCCGCGCTCGCCATGCTGCAGACGCGCCGGGCCGTGCTGCTCGACGCCGACGCGCTCACGGTGTTTGCCGGCCGTGCCGCCGCACTGAGCGCGGCCATCCAAGGCCCGTGCGTTCTCACGCCGCACGAGGGCGAGTTCGCGCGGCTGTTCGACTTTGCGGGAGACAAGCTGTCGCGGGCGCGGGCCGCCGCGCGCAGCAGCGGCGCCGTGATGGTTTTGAAGGGCAGCGACACCGTAATCGCGGCCCCCGACGGCCGCGCCGTGGTGAATTCCAATGCGCCGCCGACCCTGGCCACTGCGGGATCGGGCGACGTGCTGGGCGGCTTGATCGTGGGCCTGCTGGCGCAGGGAATGGAGGCGTTTGCCGCGGCGGCCGCGGGGACCTGGCTGCACGCCGAGGCCGCCGCCGGATTCGGACCCGGGCTCATGGCCGAAGATCTTCCGGATTTGCTGCCCGGCGTGCTGCGACGGCTCGCCGACGCCGATCCCGGATAAGGCCCGAGTGGCCGGCTGGGTCCCCCGGTTCACGGTTCACTCGCTGTTCATCGCAGTCAGCATGCTGGCGTACGTGCTGACGACCCGCGCGGAGCGCGTGCGCCGGCCCCCGGCCGTCGCGATCGCGTGGGTTCTTGGCATGATGGCCCTTCCCTATCTGGCGCTGCCCATGTACCTCATGTTCGGCCGCAGAAAATTGCCGCGCCACAGCACGCGTTGGTCGGGCAAGCGCTCGTTTGCATCCCACTGGGCCGAGGATCTCCTCGAAAGCTTCGGCCTGCCGCCGGCCGCCAACGCAACGGTAAGATTTCATCGGGACGGCGCCGAGTCCCGGGCGGGGCTGCTCTCGACCATGCATGGCGCAAGCCGCCGGTTGGACGTGTGCACCTACATCCTCGGGGACGATGCCATCGGCCGCGAGGCGGTTGACTGGATGATCGGCAGTGCGCAGCGCGGAGTGCGGGTTCGGTTCCTCATCGACGGCGTCGGCGCCCTTCAGGTGCCCCGCTCCTGGTTTCGCCGGCTGAACGCAGCCGGCGTCGAGACCGCCGTCTTCAGCCCGCTGTTCGCGCGCAAGACGCAGGGTCCGCGCAATTTGCGCAATCACCGCAAGTGGGTGGTGGCGGACGGGGAGCGCCTGTGGGGCGGGGGCCGGAATTTGGCGGTCGAGTATTTCACCGGGGCCGGAGGCGCCGCCGCCTGGCCCGACCTGTCGTTCGAACTGGCGGGGCCGGCGGCCGGCGCGGCTTGCCGGCAATTCGAGGCCGACTGGGAAGCCGCCGGCGGAACCGCTGCCGCGGACATTCCGGTGCCCGAGAGATCGGCAACCGGTCTGAGCCGCACACAGTTCGTTCCCAGCGGGCCCGATCAAATGGAAGACACCGTCCATGCGCTGCTGATCGACGGCTGCTTTCAGGCAACCGACCGCATCCTGGCCGTGAGCCCTTATTTCGTGCCCGACGTGAGCCTGGAGAATGCGATGCGGCTGGCGGTGCGCCGCGGCGTCAAGATCGACCTGTGCATTCCGCGCCGCTCGAATCATCTCCTGGCCGACTTCGTGCGCAACCGCGCGCTGCGCTCTCTCTGCGCGGCAGGGGTGACCGTGCACCTCCTGCCGGCCATGAACCATGCCAAGGCGGTGGTATTCGACGACACGCTCGCGCTATGCGGCTCCTGCAACCTCGACTCGCGCAGCCTGCTCCTCAACTACGAATCGATGGTGGTGTTCTACGGCGCCTCCGAGATCGCGTGGCTGGGCGCCTGGATCTCGGCGCTCATCCCCGCCGCGGCGCCGTTCGACTGCCGGCCGCCCAGCCTGTGGCGCGACGTGGGCGAGGGGTTGCTGCTCACGGTGGCGTACCAACTGTAATACCGGTTCCATAGTATCCTTGGGCTCACGATCCTAAGGTTTCGATGCGATTACAGGTGGCCGGTGGAGTTCAAGGACTACTACAAGATCATGGGGGTGGAGCGGACTGCCACCGAGGCCCAAATCAAACAGGCCTACCGCCGGCTGGCGCGCAAGTACCACCCCGATGTCAGCAAGGAGAAGGACGCCGAAGCGCGCTTCAAGGATTTAGGCGAAGCCTACGAAGTGCTGAAGACCCCCGAGAAGCGCGCCGCCTATGACCGGTTGGGACAGGGACCGCGCCCGGGCGAGGAATTCAAGCCTCCGCCGGATTGGGGCTCGGGTTTCGAGTTCGCGGGCGCCGGCCCGGGCGCCGGCGGCGCGGACTACAGCGATTTCTTCGAGAGCCTGTTCGGCGCCGCAGCCGGTGGGTCCCGTCCGAACCGCGGTTTCGGTTCACGGCGCCGCCCCGCCGATCGCGGTGAAGACCACCACGCGAAGGTCATGTTCGACCTGGACGCAGCGCTGCAGGGCGGATCGCGCACCCTCACGCTGCGAATTCCCGAAATCGACGGCGAGGGCCACCTGGCCGCGCGAGAGCGCCTGCTCAACGTACAGGTGCCCAAGGGCATCCTGCCGGGACAGACCATCCGGCTTGCGGGACAGGGCGCGAGCGGCGGCTCCGAGGGCAAGCCCGGCGACCTGTACCTCGAGGTGGAGTTCGAACCTCACCCGCTCTACCGCGTGGACGGCCGCGACCTGTATCTCGATCTGCCGGTGACCCCATGGGAGGCGGCGCTCGGAGCCAGCGTCAAGACGCCCACGCCCGGCGGCGTGGTGGATTTGAAGATTCCGGCGGAGTCGCGCGCCGGTACCAAGCTGCGGTTGAAGGGCCGCGGGATTCCCGCCGCCTCGCCCGGCGATTTCTACGTCGTGCTGCAAATCGCGCTGCCCGCCGCCCGCGACGACCAGGCGAAGGCGGCATATCGCGCCTTCGCGGACGCGCTTCCGTTCAATCCGCGCAGCACTTTGGGAGTGTGAGCCGCCATGAGATCCGATATCGAAGGCCCCCTGTCCGGTGAGATATTCGACGACTATGCGGTGCTGAGCCTCGAGGAACTGAGTCGCCTGTGCGCGGTCGAGAAGACGTACATCGTCGAATTGGTCGAGGAAGGCGTGCTCAGCGTGACCGAGGTGGACGTGGCGCGGTGGCGCTTCCCCGGTTCCGCACTGCGCCGCGCACGCACCGCGCTGCGCCTGCAGCGCGATCTCGAGATCAACCTTCCCGGGGTCGCACTGGCGCTCGAGCTGCTGGAGGAAATCGAACGGCTGCGCCGCGCCCGGAGGGAAAACCTTTGATCAGCAACGCGATCGAATCGGACGCCTTCGTGTTCTTCGGGGCAACCGGGGACCTGGCGCACAAAAAGATCTTCCCGGCGCTCTACGCCATGGTTCACCGCGGCACGCTCAACGTACCCATCATCGGCATGGCCCGCGCCGGATGGACGCTCGACGCCCTGCGCGAGCGGGCCCGGGACAGCGTTCAGGCGGCCGGCGATTTCGAACCGGAATGCTTCGCCAAGCTGTCGGCGCTGCTGCACTACGTCGACGGCGACTATGCGGATCCGGAAACCTATGCGCAGCTGAAGCGCGAACTCGGATTCGCGCGGCGGCCGATTCACTATCTCGCGATTCCGCCCAGCCTGTTCGGCAGCGTCGTGCAGGGCCTGGCGCGCTCCGGATGCGCGCAGCACGCGCGGGTCATCGTCGAGAAGCCCTTCGGCCGCGATCTGGCGAGCGCGCAGGAGCTCGATCGGACGCTGCACGAAGTGTTCGACGAATCGTCGATCTTTCGCATCGATCATTATCTCGGCAAGGAGGCCGTGCAGAACCTCCTGTATTTTCGGTTCGCCAACACCTTCCTCGAGCCCATCTGGAATCGAAATTACGTCAGGGACATACAGATCACGATGGCCGAGAAGTTCGGGGTGCAGGGCCGGGGCGGCTTCTACGAGGAAGTCGGCGCGATCCGCGACGTCGTGCAGAATCATCTGCTGCAGGTGATCGCGCTGCTGGCGATGGACGCGCCGACGGGCCACGAGGCGCAGGCGATGCAGAACGAGAAGCTGCGATTGTTCCGCGCCATGCGCCCCCTGAATCCGAAAGAGGTGATTCGCGGCCAGTTTCGCGGATATCGGGACGAGAAGGGCGTGGCGAAGGATTCGCAGGTGGAGACGTTCGCCGCGCTGCGTCTGCACATCGACACGTGGCGCTGGGCCGATGTGCCCTTCTACATCCGCACCGGGAAGTGCCTGCCCATTTCGGCGACCGAAGTGACCGTCAATCTCAAGCGTCCGCCGCTCTCGATCTTCGACGCCGACACCACCATGCCCACCAACTATTTCCGCCTGCGCCTGAGCCCCGAGGTCGTGATCGGCGCGGGCGCGCTGGTCAAGCAGAACGGCGAGGAAATGCGCGGCGAACCCGTCGAGTTGATCGCCCGCCACCATTCGCAGACCGAGAAGTCGCCCTACGAGCGGCTCCTCGGGGATGCCATCCGGGGCGACACGTCCCTATTCACGCAGGACGACAGCGTCGAGGCCGCGTGGCGCGTGGTCGATCCCGTGCTGACCGATCCGCTTCCCGTGGTGGAATACGAGCCGGGCTCCTGGGGACCCCGTGCCGCGTCCGCCGTGGTGGACGGCGGTGAGGGCTGGCACAACCCCGGGATCGAACACACGCAGCCATGTTGAGCTCGACGGGCACCGTGTTCCTGGTGGACGTCGACAATACGCTGCTGGACAACGATCGTTTCGGCGAGGACTTGGGCGACCGCCTGGAGCGCTCGTTCGGCCGGCTGCAGCGGGAGCGCTACTGGCAGATATTCTCCAGCCGCCGCGCCGAGACCGGCATCGCCGACTACCTGGGAAGCCTGCAGCTGTTCAGGGACGGCCTCGACGGCGATCCGCGGCTGCTGGAGATGTCGGCGTATCTGCTCGAGTATCCGTTCGGCACGCTGGTCTATCCGGGGGCGCTGGCGGCGATCGCGCACGCGTCGAAGATCGGCATCGTGGTCGTCCTCTCGGACGGCGACATCGTCTTTCAGCCGCACAAGATCAAGCGCGCCGGAATCTGGGACGCCGTGGATGCCCGCGTGCTCATTTTCCCTCACAAGGAGCAGGCCCTGGATCGCATCCAGGAGCGCTACCCGGCCCGCCGCTACGTGACCGTGGACGACAAGCCGGCGCTGCTCGCCGCGATGAAGCGCATCCTCGGCGCCAGGCTGACCACGGTCTTCGTGCGCCAGGGGCACTATGCCCTGGCGGCGCAGTCCAATGCATCGCCGCCGCCCGATCGGGTGATCGAACGGATCGGCGACTTGACCTCCCTCAACGCCTCCGACTTGCAGGTGCTCTCATGAAACCGACACAGGCCCTTCACGATTTGGGACAGAGCCTCTGGCTCGACAACATCACCCGCGAGATGCTGGACAATGGAACCTTGCGGCGCTATGCGGCCGATTTTTCGGTGACCGGGCTCACGTCCAATCCGACGATTTTCGACGAGGCCATCGGCGGATCGGCCTACGACCGGGGCATCCAGGAGAAATCCAAGCGGGGCCTGCGTGGCGAGGCGCTGTTCCTCGAACTGGCGCTGGAGGACCTGCGGAGCGCCGCCGACATTTTCCGGCCCGTGCACGACCGCACGGGCGGCGCCGACGGCTGGGTATCCATGGAGGTGTCGCCGCTCCTCGCGAACGACACGGCCGCTACGATCGCGGCGGCCCTCGACATTCACAAGCTGGCGGGCCGCCCGAATCTGTACGTCAAGATCCCCGGAACCCCGGAAGGCGTGCCCGCGATCGAGGCCGCGGTATTCGCGGGAGTCCCGGTCAATGTGACCTTGCTGTTCTCGCGGGAACAATACCTGGCCGTCGCCGAGGCGTACATGCGCGCCGTGGAGCGGCGCCTGCGGGCGGGCCTCGATCCCCGCGTCGGTTCGGTGGCCTCGCTGTTCGTCAGCCGCTGGGACCGGGCCGCCGGAGACGGCGTCCCGACGGAGCTGCGCAATCGCCTGGGCATCGCGATTGCCATGAGATGCTACCGCGCGCACTGCGAGCTCCTGGAATCGAAGCGCTGGCGCGATCTCGCGGCCGCAGGCGCGCCGGTGCAGCGGATGCTGTGGGCGAGCACCGGCGTCAAGGATCCGAAGGCCCCGGCCGATATGTATGTTTCCGCATTGGCGGCGCCGGATACCATCGATACCATGCCGGAGAAGACGCTGCTGGCATTCGCCGAGGGAGGGCGCGTGAATTCGATCATTCCGAGGGACGGCGGGGACTGTGAGACGGTGCTTGCGAATTTCGGCCGGGCCGGCGTCGACGCCGGCGCCCTGGCGCAGAAGCTGCAGGTGGAGGGCGCGCAGTCCTTCGTGAAGTCCTGGGCCGAGCTCATGCAGCGCATTGCCTCGAAGAGCGCTGCATTGGCGGCATCATGAGCCCGCACCTGGATCCGCTGGCGGGGCAGCCCGTGCCGGCCGATAGGCTGGTGAACGTGCCGCGTCTGATCACGGCGTACTACACCGGCGAGCCGCACGCGAGCGAGCCCGGACAGCGCGTGGCCTTCGGCACCTCGGGCCACCGCGGCTCCTCGCTCGAATTGAGCTTCAATGAAGCGCACGTGCTCGCCATCACGCAGGCCATCTGCGCCTACCGCAAGCAGCGCGGCATCGACGGACCGCTGTTCCTGGGATTCGATACGCATGCTCTCTCGACCCCGGCCTTCGCAACGGCGCTCGAAGTGCTCGCCGCCAACGGCGTCGAGGTGATGATCGCGTCGGGCGACGAGTACACGCCGACCCCCGCAATCTCGCATGCCATCCTGGTCTACAACCGCGGGCGCAGCTCCGCCGGCGGCGGCGGCCGCACTTCGGGCATGGCCGACGGAATCGTCATCACGCCGTCGCACAATCCGCCCGACAGCGGGGGCTTCAAATACAACCCGCCCGACGGCGGCCCCGCCGACACCGAGGTGACCGGGTGGATGGAGACCCGGGCCAACGAGATCCTGGGCAGCGGCGCAAGCTCCGTGCCGCGCATGGGCTACGAGAAGGCGCGGCGTGCCGCCACGACCCATGAGCACGATTTCGTCACATCCTACGTGGACGACCTGCGCAACGTGCTCGACATGGAGGTCATACGCAGCTCGAAGGTCCGCTTGGGCGTCGATCCGCTCGGCGGCGCCGGCGTGCACTACTGGGGGCGCATCGCGGAGCGCTACGGGCTGGATCTCGAGGTGGTCAACGACGAGGTCGATCCGACCTTCCGCTTCATGACGCTGGACTGGGACGGAAAGATCCGGATGGATCCTTCGTCGTCGTACGCCATGCGCCCGCTGATCGCGCTGAAGGATCGCTTCGATGTGGCCTTCGCCTGCGACACGGACCACGACCGGCACGGCATCGTGACGGCAAGCAGCGGCCTCATGCCTCCCAACCACTATCTGTCGGTGGCCGTCGACTATCTGTTCCAGCACCGCCGCGGATGGAGGGCGGATGCCGCCGTCGGCAAGACCGTCGTCAGCAGCGCCATGATCGACCGCGTGGCCGCCCGCCTGGGGAGGCGGCTCTTCGAGGTGCCGGTGGGATTCAAGTGGTATGTCGCCGGGCTGTTGGACGGGAGCCTCGCGTTCGGCGGCGAGGAAAGCGCCGGGGCGTCGTTCAACCGTTTCGACGGCAGCGCCTGGAGCACCGACAAGGACGGCATCGCGGCGGCGCTTCTGTCGGCGGAGATCACCGCAGCAACGGGGCGCGATCCCGGCCGGGCGTATCGGGAGCTCACGCGCGACCTGGGCGAGCCTTTCGCGAGCCGCGTCGATGCGCCCGCCACGCCGGCGCAGAAGAAGCTGCTCGGCAAGCTCGACCGGTCGCGGATTCGGAGCACGACCCTCGCCGGCGAGCCCATCGTCGGCGTGCTCACGCACGCGCCGGGCAACAACGCGCCCATCGGCGGCGTCAAGGTCATGTCGAAGAGCGGCTGGTTCGCGGCGCGGCCGTCCGGGACCGAGAACATCTACAAGATCTACGCCGAAAGCTTCCTGAGCGAAGATCATCTTCAGCTTCTGCTGACCGACGCGCAAGCCGTCGTGGACGGCGCACTCGGGGAAGCTTGAGCGGCATCCCGGCCGGCGCCGCCGACCCGCTGCCGTCCGCCACGGCGAAGAGGCTGCTTCCGTGGCTGGTCGCGGTCGGCTTCTTCATGGAATCGCTCGACACGACCATCCTCAATACCGCGGTCCCCGCCATCGCGGGAGCGCTCCAGGTGGCTCCGCTCAGCATGAAGGCCGTGCTGGCGAGCTACACGCTGAGCGTTGCGGTGTTCATTCCCATCAGCGGCTGGATGGCCAACCGGTTCGGCACGCGCCTGGTGTTCTCCTCGGCGATCGGCACGTTCACGCTGGGGTCCTTTCTGTGCGGCATCTCGACCGACATTCATTGGCTGGTCGCCGCCAGAATACTGCAGGGGTGCGGGGGCGCCATGATGCTGCCCGTCGGCCGGCTAACCATGGTGCGCACCTTCGCCAAGTCGGAACTCATCCGCGCCATGAGCTTCGTCGCCATGCCGAGCCTCATCGGGCCCATGCTGGGCCCCCTGCTCGGCGGAGTCATCATCCGGTACTTTCACTGGAGCATCATCTTCTTCGTCAACATCCCCATCGGCCTCGCCGGCTTGTACATGGTGTACCTGCACCTGCCGAACTACCGGGAGCGCGATCTCTGTCCGCTCGACGTCGTGGGGCTGATCTTGTTCGGTTCGGGCATCTCGCTCCTGTCCTACGTGCTCGAGGTCTTCGGCGAGCACACTCTGAGCGGACGCGAAGTCTCCGGGCTGCTGGCCATATCGGTCGCGCTCCTGGGCGCATACGGGCTGCACTCGATGCGCACGGCGCAACCGCTGCTGCAATTGGCCCTGTTGCGGATCCGCAGCTTCCGGGTATCGATCACCGGCAATCTGTGCACGCGAATCGGCATCGGCGGCCTGCCCTTCCTGCTGCCTCTCCTATACCAGGTCGGACTGGGCTTCACCGCCATTCAATCGGGGCTTCTCATCATGCCCCAGGCCCTGGCCGCCATGAGCCTGAAGCTCACCATGCCGGCGATTTTGCAGAAATTCGGCTTTCGCCGCGTCCTCATCTCCAACACGATCGCGCTCGGCCTGATGCTGATGGTCTTCTCGACCATCGACTCGTGGACTCCGGCATGGTTGATCGCACTGATGGCGTTCGTCTACGGGTTCTGCACATCCACGCAATACACGAGCATGAACTCGCTGGCCTATGCGGACGTGGACGGCGAGCAGGCGAGCGGCGCGAGCACCATCGCGAGCACCGTCCAGCAGCTCGCAGTGAGCTTCGGGGTCGCGACCGCATCGCTCGTCGCCGCCCTGTTCCTTCCGGACCATCCCCGGGCCGCCGCGCCGGAGATGATCAACGGCGTTCATCTGGCGCTGCGCATCCTGGGTGTGGTCACCATCGTCACCACGATCGTCTTCAGCGAGCTCAAGCCCAGCGACGGCGAATCGATCAGCAATCACCGGAGCGAAGTGCCGGCCGCTTGAGATGCGGCGGGCGGCCGCTGAGGAAGGTCACTCCTTCTTGATGTCGTGTCCGCCGAACTGGTTGCGCATGGCGGCCAGCATCTTGTCGATAAACGAATCGGTGTCCCTCGACCGGAACCGCTCCATCAAGGAGGCCGTGATGACCACCGCCGGCACGCCGAGGTCGACCGCCTCCGCGACGGTCCATCGCCCTTCGCCGGAATCGGCGACGTAGGGCGCGATGCCCTTGAGCGTCGGATTCTTCTGCAGGGCGTCGGCCGTCAAATCGAGCAGCCACGAACGAACCACGCTGCCGCAGCGCCAGATTTCCGCAACCTGGTGCAGATCCAGATCGAACTCGCGCTTGTGCTGCAGAATGGAGAATCCCTCGGCGTAGGCCTGCATGAGGCCATATTCGATGCCGTTGTGGACCATCTTGGTGTAGTGCCCGGAACCCACCGGGCCCACATGGCCCCAGCCCTTGTCGGGCGCTGGCGCCAACACCTCGAAGACCGGCCGCAGCCGGTCGACCACGCCCTTCTCGCCGCCGATCATCAGGCTGTAGCCTTCGGCCAATCCCCAGATCCCGCCGCTGGTGCCGCAATCGACGAAATTGAGCCCGCGCTTGGCCGCGGCCGCGGCGCGACGCTGCGTATCGTGATAGTTGGAGTTGCCGCCGTCGATGAGCGTGTCGCCGGCCGCGAGCTTCGAGGACAGCGCATCGATGGTTTCGTCCGTGATGGCGCCGGCCGGAACCATCAGCCACACCACCCGGGGCGGCTTCAGCATGGCGACCAGCGCATCCAGCGAGGCCGCGGACTTTGCGCCCTTCTCCTCGATGAGCCTGCGCGCGGCCTCGGCCGGATCGAAGCCGACGATTGCGTGGCCGCCGCGCATCAGGCGCTGCGCCATGTTGGCGCCCATGCGGCCGAGACCAATCATTGCGATTTGCATAGCTTAGACCCAGTGCCTTGCCCAGTTGCCCGGCAGTATAGGCCGGGCCGCCATCTTAAGGTACTTGAGGTTTGGCGCCGCCGCCCTGGGCCGCGGCTTCCTCGACGGGAGCGTCGGCCGGAGTTTCGCCTGCCGAATTCGCGCCACTGGTCCGGCGCTGTCGCTTCGCGTCCTGACGCGCATTCCGGGCCGCCTCCCTGAGCTTCTTCGCGTGACGGTAATTCGGTTTTGCCAAGTTGATTCTCCTGCACCATGTCGTTGAGGTTACCCGTAGATCTTACTCCGCCTGCACTGAAACTCGCACCGTCAGCTGATGCCGGCCGCCGCCCACGATCACGCCGCGCAGCGGCGAGACGTCGCCGAAATCCCGGCCCCAACCGATCACGATGTGGTCCGTGCCCACCCATGTGTCGTTGGTCGGATCCAGATCGACCCAGCCGAAACGGGGACAAAACACGGACACCCAGGCGTGCGAGGCGTCGGCCCCAGCAAGGGCCGTCCCGGCGCCGGGGGGCGGCAGCGTGCGCAGGTAGCCGCTCACGTAGCGCGCCGCCACCCCCCGGGAGCGCAGGCAGGCGATCATGATGTGGCTGAAATCCTGGCACACCCCCTGCCTCGCCGCGAAGGCCTCGATGGCGGACGTCCGGATGTCGGTGCTCCCCGGCGCGAATTTGAATTCGCGGTGGATCTTGGCGCTCAGCGCCGCCGCCGCCTCGAGCAGCGGGCGCCTGGGCGTGAAGCAATCCGCCCCGTACGCGGTGAAGGCCTGTTTGAGGCTTACATAGCTCGATTCCATGCGATACCGGGACGCCTCCAGCAGGTCCGGTCGCATCGGTTTGCCGGTGAAGGCGAGCGAGCCGCTCACGGCTTCCCACTCGGCGCTGTCCGATGCGGCGGCCGGAGCCGGCGCGCGCACGTCGACCGCGAGCTCGGCCAGCACCTCGAGGCGGTCGTGGGGCTGGTCGTACTCCAGGCGGGTGACGGGATTGCCGAAGGCATCGATGCCCTCGCTCCGCCGGGCGGGTTGGGGATTCAACGTGAGGGTGTGTGCGAGGCAGCTCTGCCGCGGCACCTCGCGAGGGATCAGATGCAGCAGCTGATGCGAATGGGCCACGTTGCCGCCATAGCCATACACCGTCTCGTGCCGCACCCGGTATCTCACGGCGGCGCTCACGCGGTCACCGTGCGCGTTTCGCAGTCGATGAGCGAGAAATGCTTCAATGAGAGCCGATCCGACAATCGCCCAGCGGCGCCCGACAGCGCGCGCAACCGTGCCGCCAACCACTGCCGCGCGCGGACCGCACACGGGCCGTCGCCGTCGAGGAGCGTCGCGTCCATCTGCTCTATGGCCGCCACGGCCTCGTCGAGGGTGTCGTCGGGCATGCCGCCCAAGGAGGCCGAGATCCGGATCAGGGAGTCGTGCATGTGACCCCATTGATGCGCCAGAGCGCGCGGATTGGTCTTGTCCAACACCAGCAGATCGACGGTGGAACCCAGTGCCGGCGAGGCAAGGTAGCGCGTTCGATAGGTGATGGTGCTGTCCCCGATGTCGAGCAGCCATTCCAGCTCGGCCTGTGCAAGGTTGATTCCCGGCTCCAGCCGCAGTCCGAGGAGTTCGGAGAGAAATTGCAGCCGCTCCAGGCGTCTGCCCAGCATCATCAAGCGCCATCCGTCGTCCTGCGTCATGTCGTCCAGCGCGAAGCCGGCCAGGGCGGCCAGCGCCAGCAGCAGCGAATCCAGGGTCCCGACCGGATCGGCGCTGCGTTCGGCCGCCTCCTGGAACTGGCGCTGCATCACGCCGACGGCGCGCCAGTTCTCGGCCGACAAGCGGCTGCGGGTCTGCGCTGCGCACCATTGAAGGCGCTGCAGATCGGCCCGCAGCCCGAGGGGATTGGATTCGTCGTACACCGGCAACGTCCACTCGGCGGGATTGGCCATCGCGGTGAAGTGCCGGCAGGTGTCCAGCGCCTGCGGCCACAGAGCCGGATCGGCGCGCACGCCGAGGCTGGCCCGGAGCAGCCGCGACTTCGCCTCGCAGCGCTCGCTGTAGCGACCGAGCCAGAACAGGTTCTCCGCCAGCCGCGACGGCAACTCGTCGTGCCGCACGAGTGCGCGCAGGCCGGCGGCGGGCGCAGGGCCGTCGTCCGGTCTGCCCGCGCCCCGCGGCGCGAGCGCATCGTGCGGCGCCCCGCTGTCGTCAGCCAGCACCCAGATGTCCTTGCTGCCGCCGCCGCGCTGCATTGAAACGATGTCGGCGCCGTCGGGGGCGATGCGCGCCAGGCCGCCCGGCATCACTCGATAACCGGTGGGCGTCGCGATCGCGTACACGCGGATCCCGAGGGCGCGCGCCGCGAATTCCGGCGCCGCCCCGCCGCGCCACACGGGCGCCTGGGAGAACGCCAGGGGCTCCTGCGCCACGTAGGCATGCGGCCGGGCCGTGATCCGCTCGATCAGCGACGCGCGCTCGCCCGGCTGCAGGTCGCGGCCGAAGGCCGGTTCGAAGCGCTGATTGGGGAATGCCGGCTTGACGACCAGGCGTGCGATGTTCTCGACGACGTAGTCCAGGGCCGGCTTCTCTCCGCACCACCAGGTCGCGACCGACGCGAGACGCAGCGGCTCGCCGAGCAGCCGCTGCGCGGCAGCGGGAATGAATCCCATCCACGCCGCCGATTCGAGCACCCCGCTGCCCAGGGCGTTGGCGATGAGCACTCGGCCGGCCCGCACGACCGAAATGAGCCCGGGCACGCCGAGCCACGAATCCGCCCGCAGCTCGACCGGATCGCAATAATCGTCGTCCAGCCTGCGGAAAATCGCATGCACCCGCCGCAGCCCGCCCAGTGTCTTCAGGTAGACGGTATCCGCGCGCACCGTCAGATCGTTTCCTTCGACCAGCGGCAGGCCGAGCTGCCGCGCGAGGTAGGCATGCTCGAAATAGGTCTCGTTGAAGGAGCCCGGCGTCAGCACCACCGCCAGCGCCGCTTCGCCGTCCGGCGAGTGCCGCAGCAGGGTCTCGCGCATCGCGGAGAAGAAGCCGCCGAGCGAGCGCACCGCGAGATCGCCCAGAAGGTCGGGAAAGACGCGCGACACGATTTGACGGTTTTCGAGCGCATACCCCGGCCCGGACGGCGTTTGGGTCCTGTCGGCCAGGACCCACCATCGGCCGTCCGTGGTGCGCGAAATGTCGGCGGCATAGATCTGCAGGCGGTTGCCGATGGCGGGAATCCCGTGGCAGGGCCAGAGAAAATTCGGGTGCCCGAAAGGCAGTTCCGCCGGCACCGCGCCCTCCGCCAGCAATCGTTGTGGACCGTACAGATCGCCGAGCAGCGCCTCGAACAGGCGCGCCCGCTGGATGATGCCCGCCTCGATCTCGCGCCATTCCGCGGCGCTCAAGAGCAGCGGCAGGGGATCGAGCACCCAGGGACGATCGCGTCCCTGAACGTCGGCATAGACGTTGTAGGTCACGCCGTTCTCGATGATGAGCCGGCGGGTGGTATCCGCGCCCCTGCGCAGCGCATCCGGATCGCCCGCAAGCCGGTCGATCAGCGGCCGCCAATGCGGGCGGACCTCGCCCGCGGCATCGAGCAGCTCATCGTACCGCCGGCTGTCGCGGAGGTAGGTTTCAAGTCCCGCTTGGGCCATCGGTCGCCTTGCGCAAATCGAGCGTGCAGGGAAACTCCGGGTCGACGGCGGCGGCGGCCGGCGCCATCGAACCCGGCGTGTGGCCCATGCGTAAAAAACGCGCCAGCCGCCGGCTTTCGGCCTCGAAGGAATTGACCGGGAACCTCTCGTGGGCGAGGCCGCCCGGATGCGCCACGTGATACCGGCATCCTCCCATCGAGCGCTTCATCCAGGTGTCGAACAAATCGAAGGTCAAGGGCGAATGCACGCCGATCGTCGGGTGCAAGGCGGACTCCGGCTGCCACGCGCGGTAGCGGACGGCGCCCACGAACTCGCCCACCCGTCCGGTCGGCTGCATGGGCACGATGAAGCCGTTGCAGGCGATGCGATAGCGGTCGGGAGCGAGGCCGGTTGCCCTGACCTCGATGCGCTCCACCGAGGCGTCGACGTAGCGTACGGTGCCCGCGGCGCCGCCCTCCTCGCCCATCACGTGCCACGGCTCCAGGGCCTGCCGCAGCTCCAACTGCATCCCGCGGACGGAGAAATCGCCGAACCTCGGAAACCGGAACTCGAAATGGGGTGCGAACCAGTCGGCCTCGAGCGGATATCCGTCGCCGCGCATCTCGGCGATCACGTCCCGGAAGTCCTGGTCGATGTAGTACGGCATCAGGAACCGGTCGTGCAGCTCGGTGCCCCATCGGACCAGCCGCGCCGGCGCGTACGGCTTGCGCCAGAAGCGCGCCACCATCGAACGCAGCAGCAATTGCTGCGTCAGGCTCATGCGCGCATGCGGCGGCATTTCGAAGGCGCGCATTTCCAGCAGGCCCAATCGGCCGGCGGGTCCCTCGGGCGAATACAGCTTGTCGATGCAGAACTCCGCGCGATGGGTATTGCCGGTGACGTCGATCAGCAGATTGCGCATCAAGCGGTCCACCAGCCAGGGCGGCACGGGTTCGCCCGGCTTGGGAAAGCGGCTGAAGGCGATCTCCAACTCGTACAGGGCATCGTTCCTCGCTTCATCGACGCGCGGCGCCTGGGAGGTGGGTCCGATGAACAATCCCGAGAACAGATACGACAGCGACGGATGATTGTGCCAGTAGGAAACCAGGCTCCGCAGCAGATCCGGCCGGCGAAGGAAGGGGGAATCGGGCGCGCTGGCCCCGCCCAGCACCACGTGATTGCCGCCGCCCGTGCCCGTATGCCGCCCGTCCAGCATGAATTTCTCGGTCGTCAATCGCGTCTCGCGCGCCGCTTCGTACAGGAACGAGGTCCGGTCCACCATCTCGTCCCACGTCGCAGACGGCTGGACGTTGACTTCGATGACGCCGGGATCGGGCGTCACCCGGAAGTGATCGAACCGCGGGTCGCGGGGAGGCTCGTAGCCCTCGATGACCACGGGTTGATCGAGCGCTTCCGCGGCCGCTTCCACGGCGCCGATCAGTTCGAGGTAATGATCCAGTTCCGGCACCGGCGGCATGAAGACGTAGAGAACGCCATGGCGGGCCTCGGCGCACATCGAGGTGCGGGTCACGGCGGCGGAGCGCCCGGGTGCCGGCGGCTGGTCCGCGACGAGCGGCGCGCCCGACGTGCCGCGCTCGTGCATTTGCCGCCGGATCGCCGCATGCGGCGCCAGCGCCTCGGGATCGCGCATGGGATCGGGGGCGTGGATGAAGGGATAATCGCCCCGCGCGGTCCAGGGCTGTGAATCGAGCGGCAGCCGGTAACCGATCGGCGAGTCGCCCGGAATCAGGTAGCAGCGCTCGCTGCGCAGGAACCACGGACCCGTCTGCCAGCGGCGGTCGTCCGCGGTGCGCGCCACCGGCAGGACGTACCCGACCACGCGGTCGAGGCCCTGCTCGAACACCCGGGCGAGCCGCGCGCGCTCCAGCGGATTCTCGAGCCGGGAATCGAAGGGATCCACGTTGACCGGCAGCCGGCGCTCCCGCCACAGGTGGTAGAACGCGTCCTCGTACGCCGGAAACACGTACGTCGGAGCGAAATCCAGCCGGGCCGCGACCTCGCCGAGAAAGCGGCGCGCCGAGATTTCGTTCGCGCCGTAGTCGAGATTCTCATCGGCGATCAGGCGCGGCTTCGTCCAGATGGGCTCGCCGTCGCGGCGCCAATAGCAGTTGAGCGACCAGCGCGGCAACTGCTCGCCGGGATACCACTTGCCCTGTCCGAAGTGCGCCAATCCCGCCGGCGCATACCGATCCTTCATGCGCTTGAACAGGGCGCAGGCGAGCCGGCGCTTCGTCGGACCCATCGCGGCCGTGTTCCATTCCGCACCGTCCGGATCGTCGATGGACACGAACGTGGGTTCGCCGCCCATCGTCAACCGCACGTCCATCGCCGCAAGATCGGCATCGACCGCTCGGCCGAGGCTTTGAATGGCGGACCACTCGGCCTCGCCGTAGGGCTTCGTGACGCGCGGCGCCTCCCAGATGCGGCGCACGCTCATGTGATGTTCGAATTGGGTCTCGCATTCATCCACGCTGCCGCTGATGGGCGCCGCCGCCGCGGGTTCCGGGCTGCAAGCGAGGGGTAGGTGGCCTTCGCCCGCCAGGAGCCCGGAGGTTGGATCAAGGCCGATCCAGCCGGCGCCCGGCAGATACACCTCGCACCAAGCATGCAAGTCGGTGAAGTCCTGCGACGGACCCACGGGCCCATCGAGAGACTTCACGTCGGGCACGAGCTGGATCAAGTAACCGGAAACGAAACGCGCGGCCAATCCCAGATGCCGGAACAGCTGCACCAGGAGCGACGCCGAGTCGCGGCACGACCCGGAGCGCTTCGCCAGAGTTTCCTCCGGCGCCTGCGTGCCCGGTTCGAGCCGAATCAGATACCGGATGTCGCCGGCGACGCGCCGGTTGATATCGACGATGAAATCGATGGTGCGCGCTCGAGCCGTGGATAGTCCCGCGAGATATTGCTCGAACACCGGGGTTGCCGCGCACTTGACGAGATACGGCGCCAACTCGCGCCGTTCGCCGGACTCGTACTTGAAGGGCACGCTCTGTGCGTGGGGCGCCAGGAAGAAGTCGAATGGGTTGAGAACCGACATCTCGGCCACCAGGTCCACTTCGATCTTGAATTCGCGCGTCTCATCGGGGAACACCAGGCGCGCCAGGTAGTTCGCCTGGGGATCCTGCTGCCAGTTGATGAAGTGGTTGGAAGGCCGAACCGTGAGCGAATAGGCGAGTATGCGGGTCCGGCAATGCGGCGCCGGCCGCAGGCGCACGATCTGCGGGCTCAAGGACACCGGCCGGTCGTAGCGGTAATGAGTCACGTGGTTCAGGGCGACATGGATGGACACGAAAACTCCCTCCGAAGGGCGTGAAGCCGCGGATTGATATAAGGAACCATGCCGCGCACCAAGGTGGTGCATCCCCCCGAAAAGCCAGCGTCGACGCCGCGTGGTGTCGAGGAAGTGTATAACGCCGGAACCGCCGTTTCCGTGCGCATTGCTTGAGATGCCGAAGATCATGCCCCAGAAGCCCGCCGCGTCCTGGTCGAGTTCCGCAGGTTGGGGACTCGCCATCCTCTCATTCATCAATTTGTTCAACTACCTGGATCGCTTTCTGGTCCCGGCGCTGTTCGAAAGCCTGAAGCGCTCCGAATTGCGGCTGTCCGACACCGAGCTGGGATTGCTGATGACCAGCTTTCTCATCGTCTACACCCTGACCGCGCCGGTGTTCGGGGCCCTGGGCGACCGGTTTGCGCGGCCGCGCTTGATCGCCTTCGGCGTGGCCTGCTGGAGCGTCGCCACCAGCCTGGCGGGATTCGCGGGCAGCTTCGGCGCGCTGCTGGCGGCGCGCGCATCGGTCGGCGTCGGCGAGGCGGCCTACGGCACCATCGCCCCGAGCCTGCTGTCCGACTATTTTCCGGCCGATAAGCGCGCCCGTGTGATGGCGGTGTTCTTCTGCGCCATCCCCGTGGGGTCGGCTCTGGGGTATGTGATCGGCGGCTTCATGGACGTGCATTTCGGCTGGCGCATGGCCTTCTTCGTCGCCGGCGCACCGGGCCTCCTGCTGGCCCTCGTTACCCTGTGGATGAGGGATCCCCCCCGCGGCGCTCAGGATGCGGACTGTTCGCCGCCGCCCGGGGGCGATCAGGGAACCCAACTCCGGGCGACCTACCTGCGGCTGCTCGCCAACCGCCCGTATGTGTTCACCGTGCTGGGCTACGCGGCATACACCTTTGCCATCGGCGGACTCGCCGCCTGGATGCCGGCCTTTCTCGAGCGCATCCGCGGCATGCCCCATGGCGAGGCCACGATGAACTTCGGCTACATCGTCGTGGTCACCGGAATCATCGGCACGTTCGCCGGCGGGATGCTCGGCGATTATTGCGCGAAGTACTCCAAGCGGGCCTACCTTTGGATGTCGGCGGCGGCCACCGTGGCGGCCGCCCCGTTCGTCTGGTTCGCGCTCACCGTCGCATCGACCACCGGCTACCTGGTGTGCATGGTGATCGCCCAGTTGCTGATGTTCCTGTCCACGGGCCCCATCAACGCCTGCATCGTGAACCTGGTGCGGCCGGGCGAGCGCGCGACGGCCGTCGCGCTCTCCGTGTTCGCCATCCATTTGCTGGGCGACGTGCCTTCGCCCTATTTGATCGGCGCGATATCCGACGCCTCGTCGCTAGCTCGAGCGGTGAAGATCGTGCCCGTGGCGGTGGTGGTCTCGGGCGCATTGTGGGTGTGGGCCGCGCGCGAACAGGCCGCTGCCCAGTGACGGCTCGCGCCGGCCGGTCAGGGCCGGTCACCGCCTGCTAGGGCGCGCCCGAATTGCCGGCTCTGACGTCGAAACCGACGTCAACGGCCGCCCCGCCGCGCAGGCGCAGGGCAACGTTCACCTTGTCGCCGGGGTGCAGCGCTCGCTTGGGCCCCTTGAACATGATGTGGTAGCCGCCCTCGGCAAAGCGCACGGTGGCATGCGGCTTCAGCACCAGCGACTCCATGGGCTCCATCATGCTCATACCCTCGTGGTTGTGGGTAAAGTGCAGGCTGACTTCGCCGAAGTCCGCGCTGCTCGCCCCGATCAGCACCAATTCGGTGGATCCCGTGTTGGTCAAGGTGAGGTAGCCCGCCGCGGGCGCCCCCGCCGGCAGCCAGCGAATCCATGCATCCTTGACCTGGACATCGCCCGCTGCAGCGGCCGCGTCGGCGCCGGCCGCCGCACCGCCCAAGATCAAGCCCAGGAAAGCGCAAAGAAAAGCGGCCAGCGGGCCGGTTGGCCCGGACGATCGCATTGTCGAGGATGACCGGTTCAGCATAGCCTGGAACCTTGCCATATCTCGGTGTGCGATGCCAGCATCGCCTCGTTACAAAAGACAACCATCGGGAGAGTCCCATGACCCGGAAGATAGACTTGGACGCGGCCAAGACCGTCAGCGGTTCGCGCTATCCCGCACCCTACCACCAGCCCTGCACGGAGCGCCTGCGGCGCTGCCTGGGAGACGCCGCCGGGCTGACGCAGTTCGGCGTCAATGTCACCCGCCTGCCCGCGGGTACCTGGTCGAGCCAACGGCACTGGCACACCGAGGAGGACGAATTCGTCTACATCCTTGCCGGGGAGGTGGTTTTGGTCACCGACTCGGGCGAAGAAACTCTGCGCGCCGGCGATTGCGCCGGATTCAAGGCCGGCGTCGCCGACGGCCACCACCTGCAGAACCGCTCGGACGCCGACGTGCTGCTCCTCGAGGTGGGTTCGCGCCGCCCCGAGATCGATGAGGTCTTCTACCCCGGTATCGATCTGCGGGTGGTGAAGGGCCGCCGCAGCTTTGCGCATGCCGACGGCACGCCCTACCCGGACGCGTGACCGCCCCGGGTTCTTAAAGACGGGCCGGCTGATGCATCGCCGGCAGGGGCACGATCGGGGGACTCGCGAGCCGGGATTCCGACCTCGCTCTGGGCGGCGAGATTTCGCGGGCCGCATCCTCGATTCGGTTCAACGTCTCGAGCAGCAGCGCCATCGGTATGTTGAGCGCAGGTTCGATGCGGATGGTTCTGGCTTTCGAGTAGGTGCCCGCCACGAGCACGCCGCGGCGAAACAGCGCGGCGGCAAACGCGTATCCGACGGCGTCGGACGGAAACTCGAGACCGATCAGCAGCCCCCGTCCCCTGACGGAAGTCAGCAAGCCGGGATACCGGGCCTGAAGCTCCTTCAGACCCGCCAGCATGTGCTGCCCCTTGCTTGCCGCCTGGCCGGCCAAATCCTCCTCCAGCGTCACCGTGATCGCGGCTATCCCTGCGGCACACGCAATGGGGTTGCCGCCGAAGGTCGTCGAATGGATGACGGGATTCGGCACCAGCACCTCCCATATCTTGGGCGTCGAGACGAATGCGGCGAGCGGCATCACGCCTCCGCCGATCGACTTGCCGAGGCACATGATGTCGGGCACCACGTCGTTGTGATCCACCCCCCACAGTTTTCCGGTGCGGCCCATGCCGGTCTGGATTTCATCCGCAATGAGCAGCGCGCCGAATCGGTCGCAGAGCTCGCGGGCCCGCGGCAGATAGTCGGGCGGGGGGACCACCGCGCCCGCCTCACCCTGCACGGGCTCCACGATGAACGCGGCGATCGGCGTGCCCACCGCTTCCGCTTTTTCGAATTCCGCCTGCAGAGCGGCGGCGTCCCCGAACGGCGCGAATCGAACATCCTGCAAGCCGCCGCGAAATGGCTCCCGAAACGTCGCCTTGCCCATCAAGGACAGCGAGCCCATGGACTTCCCGTGGAATCCGCCGAGCGTCGACAGGAAGGTGTTGCGGCCCGTGTAGAGGCGCGCCAGCTTGATCGCGCCCTCCACCGCATCGGTGCCGTTGTTGATGAAGAAGCTGCATGCCAGATCGCCCGGCGTGATTCCCGCGATGAGCTTCGCAAGACCGGCGCGCCACGGCTCGAGCAATTCCTGGCTGTTGAGCGCCATCCGGCCGATCTGGTCGGTGACCGCTTTGACGATGCGGGGATGATTGATCCCGGCGCTGAATATCCCGTAGCCGCCGAGGCAGTCGATGTACTCGCGGCCGAGCAGGTCGCGCACCATCGAGCCCTGCCCCGACCATTCCAGCGCCGCGAACTGGCCGGCCTCGGTGACGGACTTACGGTAGGCGATGAAGCCGCGATTGACGTGCTGCTCGTAGGCCTCGACCGTCTCCGCGATGAACGAGCGCGCCTCCGCCTCGCCCAGGGGCCGGCCGCCGATGATGTCGAGATACTTACGCGATAAATCCAGCACCGATTCCGTTGACATGCGCATGTTGCAACTCCTGTAGCCCCCGACCGTGAGCGGGGATTGGTACGCGAGGATCGTGGAACGATCCCCAGACGACTCATCGAGGAGTGATTTCGGGCTGGAACCCGCTTGGAATATTGCAGTCGGCCGCCCGAGCGACCCCTCGGCGTTTAGGAAGCGCCCGAGCTGAGCAAGATCTGGCGGCCCGAGATCGAAATGGTGGGGCCTTCCATGCGCACGCGGGCCATGGGGGAGCGGCAGGTCAGCAGGGTGACATAATCGGGCATCGGCTGGCTGGGCGGCATTTTCATCGATCCATTTCCGCTCGAGTATTTTTACACCTTTTTTCCCCAGCTCAATATAGGACTTGGCCTCATCCGCGTCAAATCCGGCCATTTTCCTTGGGTTTTGCGGCGGCGCTCACGGGGCCCGCGCCCGGGCCACCGCCGCCAGCGACTCATCCATGCCGCGGCGCGTCGCGATGTCCTCGATGTCGGCGGTCAATTTTCGCTGCCAGTTCGGATATTCCTCGTGCGTTCCCGGAACGTTGACCGGATCCGCCATGCCGAGCAGATCCTCGATCTGCAGCGCCACGAGGATGGCCTTCGAGCGCGCGAGATAGACGTGCAGCGCGGTCGCCAATTCCGGCGTGAACGGTTCGCCCGGCGTGGCGGGGGCGGCCGGCTGCAGTCCCTGTTCCCGCAGGGCGTTGAGGAGCGCCACGCGGTCGTGCTCCCGCTCCCGCATCACGCCATCCTGCGCCTCGACGCTCGGGTACAGGCTGAGCCTCCGGCGCAAATCGATGTCCCTGCACTCCCAGTAGCCGCAAATGGTCGGCATGTCGTGCGTAGCTACCGTGCCCAGCGCGCGGCGCACGAATTCGTCGGGACGGCGAAACCGTCCGCCGTCCTTCTCGAAAAGCAGAACCTTGTAGTGATAGAGCCCGTACTCGGGCATCGCGCGCCGCATCTCGTCCGGCACGACCCCCAGGTCCTCTCCGATCACCAGGCACCGCGCCCGCGAGCTCTCCAGCGCCAGCACGGTCAACAGTTGACTCAGCGGATAGTGCACGTACGCCCCTTCGGTCGGCGAGCTGCCGGCCGCGACCCACCAGAGCCGGAACAGCGACATTACGTGATCCAGGCGCAGGGCGCCGTAATAGCGCATGTTGTTGCGGATCAGGCCGATGAAATCCTGAAAATTCTGCGACTCCATCATGAACGGGTCAGGCGGCGGAAGGCCCCATCCCTGCCCCTTCAACGCGAGTGGATCGGGCGGGGCGCCGATTTCCGCGCCCATGCGGTAGCTCGTCTTGTTCACCCAGGTCTCCGAACCCGACGGATTGGCTCCCACCGCATAATCCCCGTACAAGCCGATCGGCATCCCGAGCTCGACGGCCAGCGCCTGGGCCTCGCACAGCTGCTGGTGGGCCAGCCATTGCAGGTACAGGAAAAACTCGACGCGCTGCGGATGAGCCGTTGCGAATTCCTTCGCCGCCGCCCCGTCGGCGTCGCGATAATGCTCCGGCCAGTTCATCCAACCCGACGCAATGCCGAGGGTGGCCCCGAGATATTGATCCAGGGCGTCGAATAGCGCATGCGACTCCAGCAGCGCGCCGCCGCCGCTCACAAACGAGCGAAATTGTCCGGCCCGCTCGCTCCCTGCGCCCAGGTGCCGGTCGCGGAATTCGCCATACATCATCTCCAGGATCTCGAATTTCACGTTCGCGACGCCGGCATAGTCCACCAGGGCGGCAGCACGCAGTTCCCGCAGCCGCGCGGCGAATTGCGGCTCTTGCGCGCGCGCGCGCGCCTGCGCGCAGTCGTTGAACTCGGGCACCGCAGGGATCGCGATGTACATGACATTGAGGAAGCGCCGGCTCGACGCGCTATAGGGGCTGCCGCGCGCCGGAGCCGCCGGCGCCAGCGCGTGCAGGGGATTCAACCCGATGAATCCCGCGCCGCGCGGGGCCAGCCACCGGATGAGCTGCTGCAAATCGGCGAAATCTCCGATTCCCCAGTTCTCCCGCGAGCGGACCGTGTACAGCTGAACCGCCACGCCCCACAGGCGCCGGCCCTGCGCGATGGCGGGCGGCTCGTAGCATTCGGGCGGCGCGACCATGAACGCGCACCGGGACGTCGTCGCGCCCAGCCGGATCGACAGGTCGTGATAGCCGGGCGGCAGGTCCACCGGCAGATCCAGCCGCCGCCGGGTGATCCACGATCCCTCGACCTCGCCCCGCCAGACCTCCGCACAATCGGGCGTCGCCGTGCGGCCGGTGTGGGTGCCGCCGTTCTCCAGGTTGATGGTCCACGACAGGCTGGCGCCGAAATCCCGCACAGGGATGTTCAACTCGACGCTTGCGCGTGCGCCATGCGAGGCCGCGGTCGGCGGCAGAAGCCGGGCCCAGCGGGCGGTCTGCATGTGGCTCACCTCGGCGGCCAAGGCCGCCGGGTCGTCCACTGCGCAGCCCATGGCGCGCAGGATGTCGATCTTGGTATTCAGGCCGAAGTACCGCAGGTCGCCCCGGTAATCGTGGTAGGCATCGCCGATGCCGCGCAGCCGCGCCAATCTCTCGATCAATGTCGCATCCACACTCTGCACTCCCAAGTCGTGTTCGCCGCCTCAACACTCCAGCAGAACGGCGCTGCTCGCCGCCAGGGGATAATGATCCGAAAAATCCAGCGCCCGGATCTCGTCGCCGCCGCGCGCCGTGTCGAACCGGCAGGACCAGGGTGCGCGCGGAAATGCCGCCGGCACGCGAAAATCCCGGCCGCCGCCCTCCGCGTTCACCAGGAACAACAGGCGATGGGCCGTGCTGCTCGGGTTGGCGAGCAGGATTCCGAGGGTCCGCAGGCTGGCGTCGTGCCAGTCATCATGAGTCATCTCGCCGCCGCGCGCATGCAACCAGCTCACATCCTTGAAGCCCGTTCGCGATGCTATTCCCTTGAGAAACGTCTCGCGACGCAGTTCCGCATGGGCGCGGCGCACCTTGGTGAGCACGCGGACGAACTCCACCAGGTCCTGATTTTCCGCACAGAGACGCCAATCGACCCAGGAGATCTCGTTGTCCTGACAGTATGCGTTGTTGTTGCCCCGCTGCGTGCGCCCGAATTCGTCGCCTGCCTGCAGCATGGGGACGCCCTGGGAGAGGATCAGCGTGGCCAGCATGTTGCGCACCTGCCGCCGGCGCAGCGCAAGCACCGCGGCATCGTTGGCGGGTCCCTCGACCCCGCAATTCCAGGATAGGTTGTTGGGAGTCCCGTCGGCGTTTCCCTCGAGATTCGCCTCGTTGTGCCGGTCGTTGTAGGAGACGAGGTCGTGCAGCGTGAACCCGTCGTGCGCGGTCACGAAATTGACGTTGGCGGTGGGCTTGCGGCCGCTGTGGTGGAACAGATCGCTCGAGCCCGCGAACCGCTCCGCCAGCTCGCCGATTCGTGCGGCGTCGCGCCGCCAGAACGAGCGCACCGTGTCGCGGTAGCGGTCGTTCCATTCCGCCCAGCCGGCGGGAAATCTTCCCAGCTGATAACCGCCCCACCCGATGTCCCAGGGCTCGGCAATTAGCTTGACCCGCCGCAGCGACGGCTCGGCGCGGATGGCCTTGAACAAGGCCGAGCGCTCGTTGAAGCCGTTGGCGTCCCTCGCCAGGACGGTGGCCAGATCGAAACGGAACCCGTCGACGTGCATCTCCTCCGCCCAGTACTTGAGGCAGTCGACGATGAGCGCGCGGACCTGCGGGTGTGCGCAATTGACGGTGTTGCCGCAACCGGTGACGTTCTCGTACTCGCGCTTGTCCGGCATCAGGCGGTAGTACACCGAATTGTCGATTCCCTTGAGGCTGAGCACGGGGCCGGCCCCGTTGCCCTCGGCCGTGTGATTGAACACGACGTCGAGAACGACCTCGATCCGCGCGGCGTGCAGCGCCTTGATCATGGTCTTGAATTCCACCACCGCGTCCGAGACGGCATAGTCATTGGCCGGCGAGAACCAGGCCAGCGGATTGTAGCCCCAGTAGTTCCGCAGGCCGCGCTCCTGCAGGAATCCCTCGGTGATGAAGGAATGGCAGGGCAGCAGTTCGACCGTCGTCGCGCCCACGGACTTCAGGTGACGGATGACGGGCTCGGCGGTGAGCCCCAGGTACTTCCCGCGCCAGTCCTCGGGTACGCCGGGATGGCTTTGGGTGTATCCGCGGGCGTGCAGTTCGTAGAGGACGGTGTCGCGCCAGGGGATTGCCGGCGGCTGGTCGTCGCCCCAGTCGAAGCCGCCGCTCACGATCCTCGAGCGAAGCGGGAGCGAGGCCGACAGCTGCCTGGCGTACGGATCGATCAGCGCGATACTGGGATCGAATCGGTGCCCGTTACCGGGATCATCCGGGCCATGCGCGTGAATGGCGTAGTGCGCCCCGGGTTTGGCGCCGCGTCCCTTGAGCAATCCATGCCACACGTTGCCGGTCCGTCCGGCCAGATCGAACCGCTGCAACGGCACGCCGCCGGCGTCGAACAAGGCGACCTCGATGCGGGTCGCGTGGCTCGAGAAGACCGCGAAATTGACGCCGTCTCCGGTCCACGTCGCTCCCAGCGGCCGGGGCAGTCCCGCCTCCATGCGCAGCATTTACACCGGCCCGATGAAGAACATGGCTCCCAGCGGCGGCAGGTCGAGCTTCAGCGAGCAGGGATTGCCGTGCATGCCGGCGCTGTCGGCGCTGATGTCATGCTGGCCGTTGTAGCCCGAGCCGCCGAAGCGCGGGGCGTCCGAGTCGAAGATCTTGCGGTAGGTCCCCTGATCGCGAACGCCGATCCGGTAGCCATTGCGCGGCACGGGCGTGGCGTTGAAGAGGCAGGTGATGGGCGCGCCCGGGTCCCCGCCGATCGGCAGGCGCTGGAACGCCCAGACGCTGTCGTCGGCGCTGTTCGAGTCGATCCAGCGGAATCCGGCGTGGTCGCAGTCGCTGCCGTAGAACTGGGGCTTGCCGGCGTACATCTGATTCAGTTCCCGGACGCAGTCGCGCAGCCCCGCGTGCGCCGGGTCCTGCAGCAGCGGCCACTTGATCTCCTCGTGGTCGCGCCACTCCGACCATTGCCCGAACTCCGAGCCCATGAACAGGAGCTTCTTGCCCGGATGCGCGCACATGAAGGCCAGCAGCAGGCGGAAATTCGCGCGCTTCTGCCAGTCGTCGCCGGGCATTTTGGAGAGCAGCGAGCGCTTGCCGTGGACCACTTCGTCATGCGAGATCGGCAGGATGAAGTTCTCGGACCATGCGTATACGAAGGAGAACGTGATGAAATGATGATTGTAGCGGCGGTAGATCGGGTCCAGCTCGATGTACCGCAGCGTGTCGTTCATCCACCCCATGTTCCATTTGAAATTGAACCCGAGCCCGCCGAATTGCGGCGGAGTCGTCACACCCGCAAAGGCCGTGGATTCTTCGGCGATGGTCAGCAGCCCCGGATGCGCCCGGTGCACGGTTTCGTTCATCTGGCGCAGAAACTCGATCGCCTCGAGATTCTCGCGGCCGCCGTATCGATTGGGCAGCCACTCGCCCTCCTTGCGGCTGTAGTCGAGGTAGAGCATCGACGCCACCGCGTCCACGCGCAATCCATCGACGTGGTAGCGGTCGGCCCAGAACAATGCGTTGGCCACGAGGAAGTTCCGCACCTCGTGGCGGCCGTAGTTGAAAACCTTGGTGCCCCATTCGGCGTGTTCCCCGAGCCGGGAATCCGCATGCTCGTAGAGCGCGGTGCCGTCGAAGAGAGCGAGGCCGTGGGCGTCGCGCGGAAAATGCGCCGGCACCCAGTCCAGGATCACGCCGATCCCGGCCTGGTGGCAGCGATCGACGAAATGCATGAACTCGTGGGGCGAACCGTAGCGGGACGTGGCGGCGTAGTAGCCGACCACCTGATAGCCCCACGACGCGTCGAAGGGATGCTCCGCCACGCCCATCAGCTCGACGTGCGTGAAACCCATGTCCTTGACGTACGGGATCAGCTGTTCGACCGCCTCGGCCCAGCTCATGAATGGCGGCGTGCGCGCGTGCCAGGGGCGCCGCCACGACCCGAGGTGCACCTCGTAGGCGTTGAACGGGCGGCGCCGGAAGTCGCCCTGATCCCGGCGCGAGACCCACTCGCCGTCGCCCCAGGCGTACCCATCGAGCGCAGCGACCACGGAGCTGTTCTCGGGACGCAATTGCATGGCGAAGCCGTATGGATCCGCCTTCAGGAACAAGTGTCCCTCGCGGGTGCGGATTTCATATTTGTACTCGGCGCCGGCCCCGATCCCGGGGACGAACAGTTCCCACACCCCGGAAGATCCCCGCCCGTGCATGACGTGGACGTCGCCGTTCCACTGATTGAACGGCCCCACGACGCTGACCCGCTCGGCGTTGGGGGCCCAGACGGCGAATCGGGTGCCGCCCCCGTCTTGAACGACGGGATGGGCCCCCAGCTTCTCGTAGATCCGCTGGTGCGTGCCCTCGCCGAAGAGGTAGAGGTCGAAGTCGCTGATGTGTGGGTCGGTCAATTGCGTTTCGCCAGGCCTATTCGTTTCAGTTTACAGGGTATTATACGGGCGGCGGATGAGGGAAAGGCGCAGAACCTCAGGTACTGGAGCGATAGTTGGCCTCTGCAAATCTGGCGATTGGCATCGACGTCGGCGGATCATCGATCAAGGGCGCACTCGTCGATCTCGATACCGGGACGTTCGTGGGCGAGCGTTTCAGCGCCCCCACGCCGGCGATGGACTCGACCGACACCCTGCTGTCGGCGCTTGCCGGCGTCGCGTCCAACATTCCCGGATCGCACCCGGCGGGGCTCGCGTTCCCGAGCGTCATACAAGGCGGGATCGTACGCACGGCCGCCAATCTCAATAAGGCGTGGGTTGGGCAGCCTCTGGCAAGACTCGCCGCCGGGCGGCTGCATCGGCCGGTGACGGCCATCAACGATGCGGACGCCGCGGGCCTCGCCGAGTTCCATTACGGCGCGGCGCGCGGCGAGAGCGGCACGGTCCTCGTGCTCACGCTGGGCACGGGCATCGGCAGCGCCCTGTTCATCGACGGACGCCTGGTGCCCAACACCGAATTCGGGCATCTCGAGGTGCAGGGGCGCGAAGCGGAACAACGCGCCTCCGGCCGGGTCAAAGTGGAGAGCCATCTGAGCTGGGACGCATGGTCCGCGGAATTGAACCGGGTGTTGAATGCGATGCATGCGCTGATGTGGCCGGACCTCATCGTCCTGTGCGGCGGCATCACCCAGGAACCGGACGAGTTCATGGACAAGCTGCGCTGTCCGGCGGTGCTGCGGATCGGCGCGCTGCGCTCGGACGCCGGAATCGTCGGCGCGGCATTGGCGACCTCCCTGGCGTCGAGGCGACTTTAGAGCCGCCCATGCGCAAATTCGTCGCAATCGCCGGCCTGACCCTGGTTCTCGCGGCGTGCGTCACGAGTCCCGGAACGAGGCCCCGGTCCTCCGTCCCGACTCCGCCGGCGCCGCCGCCGGCCGATGCCGCCGCCGCCGCGCGCAATCCGGGAACGCTGCTGGCGGCCGGCGCCATGGCCATGCTGGGACAGCCGTACCTCTTCGGCGGCGCCGCCCCGGGCGGTTTCGATTGCAGCGGCCTGGTCGTGTATGCCGCCGGCAACGCAGGCATTCGCGTGCCGCGAACCGCGGAGGAGCAATTGCGGGCCGGATCGCCGGTGGCCCGCACCGAAGTGCGCGCCGGGGATCTGGTGTTCATGCACCTGCGCGCCAAGCAGCTGCATGTCGGCATCGCCATCGACTCCGCGCGCTTCGTGCACGCGCCCGCCAGCGGCAAGCGCGTGAGGATCGATTCGCTCGAGGCGCCGCCCTACGCGCGCGGCTACGTGGCGGCCCGGCGGATCGCGGGCGAGCCGCCTACAGCGGCGGCGGCCGCTGGAGTAGAATTGCGCGCAGGTTCATCCAGCCAAGCGCTGGTTTCCCGCTAACCGACCGACGAAGGACAAATCCATGAAGCTTTTCTATGCTCCGGGCGCATGCTCGCTCTCCCCTCACATCGTCCTGCTCGAGGCAGGCCTGCCGTTCACCCTGGAAAAGGTGAACCTCAAGACCAAGACCACGGAAAAGGGCCTGGACTTCACCACCATCAACTCCAAGGGCGGCGTTCCGGCGTTGCAGTTGGACGATGGGCGAGTTTTGACCGAGGGGCCGGCCGTGGTCCAGTACCTTGCGGACCAGAAGCCGGACTCAGGCCTCGCGCCCCGCGCCGGCAGCTTCGAGCGCTACCAACTGATGGAAATCCTGAATTACATCACGTCGGAGTTGCACAAGAACTTCAGCCCGCTGTTCAATGCCGAGGCCGCACCGGAGGTGAAAAAGACGGCCCTCGCCAACCTCGAGAAGAAGTTCCAGTGGTTGGGCGCCCATCTCGACGGCAAGAAGTACCTGATGGGGGACACGTTCACCGTGGCCGACGCCTACCTGTTCACGGTGCTGAGCTGGTCTTCGCACGCGGGCATCGATCTGGCCAAGCATCATGTGCTCACCGACTATCTCGCGCGCGTGGGTCACCGGCCCAAGGTGCAGGAGGCGCTGAAAGCCGAGGGGCTCATTCATTGAACTGAAGGGCCCGCCCCCTCAGGGCATCGCCGCGTCGGCCGCGTCCCCGCCCGGCAATGTGAACTGCAGCGACGCCAGCCGCGCATACAACGGGCTTTGCGCGAGCAGCTCGGCATGCGTGCCCACCGCGATCTTGTGTCCGTGATCCATCACCACGATGCGGTTGGCCTTGAGCACGGTGGCGAGGCGATGCGCGATGATGATCGTGGTGCGTCCCTTCATGAGCGTTTCCAGCGCTTCCTGCACCAGCCGCTCGGACTCCGCGTCGAGCGCGCTGGTCGCCTCGTCGAGCAACAGGATCGGCGGATCCTTCAGTATCGCCCGCGCCAGGGCGATCCGCTGGCGCTGGCCGCCGGACAGGCGGGTGCCGCGCTCGCCCAGAAAGGTGTCGTAGCCCTGCGGCAGCTTGCGCAGGAATTCGTCCGCGGCGGCGGCAACCGCGGCCGCCTCGATCTCGGCATCCGTGGCGGCCGGCTTGCCGTAGCGGATGTTCTCGCGCGCGCTGGCGCCGAACAGCACCGTATCCTGAGGCACCAGCCCGATCTGCCCGCGAACGTCCTGGGGACGCAGGTCGGACAGCCGCTTGTCGTCGATGAGAACCTGGCCCGAGTCCGGATCGTAGAAGCGCAGCAATAGCTGAAACGTGGTGCTCTTGCCGGCGCCCGACGGCCCGACGAACGCCACGGTCTCCCCCGGCGCCACGTCGACGCTGAAATTGGCCAGGGCCGAGGCATCCGGCCGGGACGGGTAATGAAACGTGACGTTGTCGAAGCGGATGCTGCCGCGGACTCGTGCGGGAAGCTCCAGGGGCTTGGCGGGCGCGGTGATCACGGGACGCGCCTTCAGAAGCTCATCGAGCCGCTCCATGGCGCCCGCGGCGCGCTGCACCTCGCCCCACATCTCCGTCAAGGCCGCGGCCGAGCTGCCCACGAATCCCGCGTACAGCAGGAACTGCAGCAGTTGGCCGCCGGTCATGGTGCCCGCGAGGACCTGGTGCGCGCCGAGCCAGAGCACGAAGGTGATGCCGCCGAACACCAGGGTGACGCCCACCGCGGTGAGCGTCGCACGCACGCGCGTGCGCCGGATGGCGGCATCGAAACTATCCTCGACCGCGGCGGCGTAGCGTTCGCTCTGCAGATCCTCCATCGTGAATGCCTGCACCGTTTGGATGGCATTCAGGGTCTCGCCGGCCAGTCCGCTGGAGTTGGCGATGCGGTCCTGGGAAGCGCGCGACAATCCCCGGACCCGGCGGCCGATGACGACCAGGGGCGCCACGACCACGGGAATCAGGATCAAGATCGTGCTGGTCAGCTTGACGCTGGTCAGCGCCAGCATGACCAGCGCCCCGATTAGGCTCAAGGTCGATCGCAGCAGGATGGACAGGTTCACGCCGGAAATGGCCTGGACCAGCGTGGTATCGGTGGTCAGCCGGGACAGCACTTCGCCGACCCGGGTGGTCTCGTAGAACAGGGGATCCATGCGGACCACCCGCCGATAGACCGCCGTGCGCAGGTCGGCGACGACGCGCTCGCCGAGCCACGTCACCAGGTAGAAGCGCAGCGCCGCGGAAGCGCCGAACAGGACCGCGAGACCCATGAACCCCAAGAACAGGCTGTTGGTCGTGGTGGTGTCGCGGGTTGCCAACCCATGATCGATGAGTTGCCGCAGGGCGACCGGCAGCGCCAGCATGGCCCCGGCGGCGATCAGCAAGGCGATGAGCGCGGCGCACATCATTCCGCGGTGGGGACGCAGGAAGGGTATCAATGCCTTCAAGGGATTCAGCGACTTGGCGCGGGGCCGATCGGCAGTGGTGTTCATAGCGCTTTATGATCCCACAAGCCGGACGGGAACGCGGCGCAGTCCGCGTTGCACCTGCGCAACGGGGGTCCTTGGTGTCGTGCCCCGATAATTGCCTTTCGGACCGAGGGCCGCTATCGTGCCCGCACGGCTGAATTGCCAGCGCGCCGCCGATTTCGGCGTGAATCGATAATACTAAGGGGATGCAGCATGAGAAACACCGGGAAGACGACTTCGTGGTATTTGGACCACGGACGACGCGGCGCATTGCTGCTGGGATTTGCGCTGGCGGGAGCCCTCGCCGGCGCCCCGGTGGCGTTGGCCGACGCTCCGGCGGCCGAGGCGGCGGAATCCGGGCCGCTGCAGGAAATCACCGTCACCGCCACCCGCCATGAAGAGAGCCTGAGCAAGGTCCCGGTGAGCGTCACCGCCCTGACGCAGGAAGCCATGGACGTGCGCGGCATCAAGGACATTCTCGATGTGGCGCGCTTCACGCCGGGCATCAACATCGACAATTCCGGCACCAACAACATCTCGATTCGCGGAATCGCATCGTCGGGTGGCGCCGGCACCACCGGCATTTACCTGGACGACACGCCGATTCAAATGCGTGCGCTCGCATTCAATCCGGATGAGGCGCTGCCGAAATCCTTCGATATCGACCGGGTGGAGATTCTGCGCGGTCCCCAGGGCACGCTATTCGGCGCCGGTTCCGAGGGCGGCACGGTGCGCTACCTCACGACGCAACCGAGCCTGACCCAATCGACCTTCTACAGCCGCGACGAGGTGTCGTACACCGAGGGCGGGGCGCCCAGCTACGAGGCCGGGATTGCCGCCGGCGGCCCACTGGTCGACGGCACCTTGGGCGCGCGTCTCACCGTGTGGTACCGCCGGGACGGCGGTTTCGTCAATCTCATCGACCCCGTGACGCTCGCCACCGAACAGGCGAACGCCAACTATCAGCAAACCATGTTGATTCGACTGGCAGCGGTGTGGGCGGTGTCGGACCAGGTCAAGGTCACGCCGAGCTTCTACTACCAGGATCGATACCACAACAGTCAGGACGACTACTGGCCTCTTTATTCCTCACCGGACAACAATCGATTCGTGAGCGCGGATCCGACGCGGCGCTCCAACCCGGATCGGTTCTACATACCGGCGATCAAGGTCGAGGGCGATCTGGGTTTCGCCCAGTTGATTTCGAACACGTCGTACTTCCACCGTAACGAAGAGACCGGTTACGACGGCACGCTCTACAACCTGGGGTTCTACCAATCCGAAGTGTTCGGATCCTCATCCTTCCTGGGCGGCCTGTATCCCCTGCTCGACGGCACCGGGATTCACCTGCCGCCGGGGGCCACCAACTATCGCTCGCCCGCGTCGATCGACAATGATCAGCGGAATTTCACCCAGGAGATCCGCCTGCAATCCAACGCTCCCGATAGCGCATTGACCTGGACCACCGGGCTGTTCTTCGGAATGGACAAGCAAAGCTATCTGGAGCAGATTCACGACCCGCTGCTCAATGAGCTGTCATTGGCGGCGACGGGTTTGCCGTATACGGACTTCTTCGTGGACCCGAGCGGTAATCCGGTCCTGTACGACCCGCGCTTCCCCAACGACTCCTACTTTCTGCAGACCTTTTCCGAGGACAAGCAACTGGCGTGGTTCGGCGAGGGAACGTATTCGTTTACAGATCAGCTCAAAGCCACGCTGGGCGCGCGCTATTCGCTGACCAAGTTTTCCTTCAGCACCCTGACCGGCGGCCCGCAGCTCTATCTATCGCCGCAGTCCGGAGAGGGCGACAAGAAGGAAAATTCCTTCACTCCGAAGGCCAGTTTCTCGTACCAGATGGATCCGCGGAACCTGTTCTACTTCACCTACGCGAAGGGCTTCCGCCCGGGCGGCGCCAACAATCCCGTGCCGGCCGCCGCCTGCGCCACGGATTTCGCGAATTTCCACATCACGGAAGCCCCGCCGACCTTTAATTCGGACACGGTCGACAGTTTCGAAGTGGGCGCGAAGAACAATATCGACAACCGCTTCAAGATCGCGAGCAGCATCTATTACATCCGTTGGAACAACATCCAGCAGACCGTGGTCCCGCCCATCTGCCAGATCTCTTTCATCACCAACCTGGGCAAGGCGGTGGCTAAGGGCATGGACATCCAAGGCGAGATCGCGCTGACGGACGCCTTCACGGCCGAAGTGTCCGCGGGATACACGGACGCCCGTTACACCCAGAATTCCCAGATCGGAAGTTCGCCCATCGTCTCGGCCACCGGCGACGCCATCGTCGGGCAGAGCGGCCAGCCCGCGCCGCCCGTAACCGCCTCCATCGGACTCGAATATAAATTCTCGGTGGTGAACCACGATGCCTTCGTTCGCGTCGATGACGAGTTTCAGGGCGCGCCCAAGTGGCTGGGCGCAACCCAGGATCCCAATACGCTGCAGTACGATGCCGCCAACTACAAGCTGCCCTCGACGAACTTCGCCTCGGCGCGCGGCGGCTTGAGCTTCGGCGATCTGCAAATCGAGGCATTCGTCGACAATCTCACCGATACACACGCGGTGACCAACTACAATTGGACCATCGACCCGGGCGACGGCACCAGCCGGCTGCAGCGCCAGTACACATTCCGGCCCCGCACCATCGGCCTCACGTTCATTTACCGGAGCAAGTAGGCGCCGGATGGCGGATTCAGCCTCGACCGTCCTCTATCGCACTGCAATATCGCGGTGGGGGCCGGTTGGGCGATTTCCCGCCGGAATTCATTAAATGGACATACAACTTTCCGCTGCGACGGGCGGATGAGGCGAGTTGCAAGCTTTTTTTGCCGATGCTACTGTCGGCCGGAACCTATCTGACCATATAACTAATCTTTGGGGACATGATGCCAGCCATTCACCTGACAGCCAGTGATCGGAACGCATCCCGGCACCCTCGACTCCTGCGCATCGCCCTGGCGGTAGTCCTGACGGCTTCCGCCGGCGCGGCCAACGCCAACGAAGCCAATGCCAACGGAGAAGCCGGCGCCTCGACCAGCGGAGGGCTGGAGGAAATCGTGGTGACGGCGACGCGGCGCGAGGAAAACATCAGCAAGGTGCCGATCAGCATCACCGCCCTGTCCCAGGATGCGCTGGATCAGAAGGGAATCCGCGATTTCTCCGAAATGGTGCGCTTCACCCCGGGCGTCTCCATCGACAGCTCGGGCACGAACGCCATTTCGATCCGCGGCATCTCCTCCTCCGGCGGCGCAGGCACCACCGGCATCTACATCGACGACACCCCCATTCAAATGCGGGCTCTCGGCTTCAACCCCGACGACACGCTGCCCAAGACCTTCGACATGGACCGCGTGGAAGTGCTGCGAGGACCGCAGGGCACGCTGTTCGGCGCGGGCTCCGAGGGCGGCACCGTGCGCTACATCATGACGCAGCCGAGCGTCACGACGGACTCCACCTATGCGCGCACCGAGGTGGCCTACACCGAGGATGGCGCGCCGAGCTACGAGGGCGGCATCGCCCACGGCGGACCCATCGTGGACAACGTACTCGGCTACCGCGCCAGCCTCTGGTACCGCTACGACGGCGGCTGGATCAACCGCGTCGACGACACCACCGGAGCGATCACGGAGAAGAACGCGAATTACACGGGCACCACGGCGGCGCGCTTCGCGCTCCTGTACCAGCCCGTGGACGGCGTGAAAATCACGCCGAGCATCATGTTCCAGAACAAGCAGCAGCACGACATCTCGACTTATTGGCCGGCGTATTCGAATCCCGGCGCCGGAAGGTTCAACGACGCGACGCCCGAGCGCATTCCGATTCCCGACGCGTACTACCTCCCGGCGCTCAAGATCCAGGCCGATTTCGCGCACGTGACGTTCATCTCGAATTCGTCCTACTACCATCGCAATGAGACCGACTCCTACGAAGGCACGGTCTACGACCTCGCCTTCTATCAGGCGGTGGGCTGGCCCAATTCCTTGTACCCGGGAGCGCCCGCGCTCGGCTGCGGTCCCACCTCGGCGGCACCAACGGAGCCGTGCTCGTGGTACCCGCTGCTCAACGCCTCCGGGATTCATTTGCCGCCCGGCTTCACCAACACCGTGACGCCGAACACGATGACCAATCAGCAGCGAACGTACACGCAGGAATTCCGGCTGCAATCGAACGACGCCGACAGCCGGCTGAAGTGGACCGTCGGGCTCTTCTACTCCCTGGCGCAGGAACTCAGCATCGAACAGCTGAATGACAAGAACATCGATTCGTTGTTCTCGTACCTCTACGGCCCCGCCAACACGCCGGACAGCATCTTCGGCCCCTACTATTCCTGCAATGGACAGGGCACGCCCCAACCGGCGCAGTTTCCGATTCCGAATTGCGACATCTACTACAACTACAACAAGAGCTACGACCGCCAAGTGGCGGGCTTCGGCGAGCTGACCTACAAGCTCACCGACCAGCTGGCGCTGATCGCCGGCGGCCGCTACGCCAAGCTCGGCTTCTCGCTGGACCACTACGCCAACGGCTATGAGGACTACGGCCCGAGCGGGGCCGGCGGCAAGCAATCCGAAAACGCCTTCACGCCGAAACTCGGGCTGAACTTCCAGGCGGACGACAACAATCTCTTCTACACCACCTATGCCAAGGGCTTCCGGCCCGGGGGCTACAATCCACCGTTGCCGCCGGTGTTCTGCTCGCAGGGCCTGATGCAGGAAGGCTTTCCGAGCGGGCAGTCTCCGCTGACCTACAACTCCGACGATACCCAAAGCTACGAGGTCGGCTCGAAGAACAACTTCGCGAACCGCGTGAAGCTCGCCACCAGCGTCTACTACATCAAGTGGCAGAACATTCAGCAGAACGTCTACGTCGCGGGCAACTGCGGCCTGCAGTTCACCGACAATCTGGGTACGGCCGTGGCCAAGGGCTTCGACTTCCAGGGCGACGTGGACTTGGGCGGAGGCCTGACGTTCGAAACCTCGATCGGCTACACCGATGCGCGCTTCACCAAGACCTCGGCCGGAAACCGCGCCCTCGCCGGCGATGCGATCTCCGGCGAGGCGGCGATCAACTACAGCCCGGGCACGAACCCGCCCTGGTCGATCGCGGTCGGGCCCCAGTACTCGTTCAGAGCCTTCGACCACGACGCGTTCGTGCGCGCCGATTGGGAGTATTCGAGCCGCAACCCCTGGCTGGCGCCGGTCCAGGACCCGCGCAGCAGCCAGTTCGATCCGAACTCCTACACCCTGCCCGCGACCAGCTTCACCTCGCTCCGGGCCGGGGTGAAACTGGGCGGGTGGGACGTCTCGCTGTTCTGCGACAACCTGTTCGACTCGCACACGCTGCTGAACTATGCACAGGTGCAGATCGACGCGTTCAACCCGAGCTACGTCGCGAACCCGATGGCACCGACCTCGGTGCAGCAGAACAACTTCACCTATCGTCCGCGGACGATCGGCATCACCGGATCGTTCCGGATGTGATGTCTTGCAGGGATGCACGTGCCGGGCGCGGGGCGCCCGGCACGCACGCTGTTAGGCGACCGCGCGCTCCGACGTCACGCCGAAGGCCCCGTCGACCGCGGCCTCGAGGATGTTCAGCCCTTCGTCGAGCACGTCGTCCGGGATGGTGAGCGGCGCCAGCAACCGCACCACATTGGCGGACGTGCCGCAGGAGAGCAAGATCAACCCGCGCTTCTCGGCGTGCGCCACCACAGCGGTCGTGGTCTCGGCATCCGGTTCCCTCGTCTTGGGATCCTTCACCAGTTCGAAGGCCACCATGGCGCCGACGCCCCGCACATCGCCGATGCGCGGCCTCTGCTTGGCCAGCGCCTCCAGGCGGGAGCGCATCTTCTGGCCCACGCGGGCCGCGCGCGCGCACAGGCCCTCGGCTTCGACCACATCGAGCACGGCATGCGCCGCCGCAATGCTGATCGGGTTGCCGCCGTAGGTTCCCCCCAATCCGCCCACGTGAGCCGCATCCATGATGGTGGCGCGGCCGGTGACCGCGGAGAGCGGGAACCCGCCCCCCAGGCCCTTGGCCATGGTGACGAGGTCGGGCACCACTCCCGAATGCTCGATCGAGAACATTTTCCCGGTCCTGGCGATGCCCCCCTGAACCTCGTCGGCGATCAGCACGATGCCATGCTCATCGCAGATGCCGCGCAGCGCCCGCAGGAAGTCGTGCGGCGCGACGTTGAAGCCGCCCTCGCCCTGCACCGGCTCGATGATGATGGCCGCCACCGATTTCGGATCGATGTCGCCGTGAAACAGCCGGTCGAGGTCGGCCAGCGCCTGCGCCGTGGAAATTCCCCGGTAGGGCTGCGGAAACTCGGCATGAAAGACATCGGCCGGGAACGGCCCGAAGCCGCGCTTATAGGGCATGACCTTGCCGGTGAGCGCCATGGTCATGTTCGTGCGCCCGTGGAAACCGCCTGAAAAGGCGATCACCCCGGAGCGCTTGGTGAAGTAGCGGGCGATCTTGACGGCATTCTCCACCGCTTCCGCTCCCGAATTCAGGAACACGGTTTTCTTGGCGAAGTCGCCGGGAACCACGGCGTTGAGCCGCTCCGCCAGCGCGATGTAGGACTCGTACGACGCCACGTGAAAACAGGTGTGGGCAAAGGCCTGCGCCTGGGCCGCTACCGCCGCCATGACCTTCGGGTGCCGGTGCCCGGTATTGACCACGGCGATGCCGGCCGCGAAATCGATGAATCGCCGGCCGTCGACGTCCCAGATTTCCGAATTTTCGGCCTTTGCGACATAAATCCCCTTGGTGCCGACGCCATTCGGCACCGCGGCCGATTTGCGCGCTTTGAGATCGCTGGATTTCGACATGGCTGATTTCCTTGGAATTGGTGCGTACCCGGGGCAGAACGGTATCATTGGACGGCAGTTTCGGCAAAATTCGAGGCGGGGTTCATGACCAGGGCGAAAATCCTCGCATCTTCCGGGCCCGCGCTGCCGGCCGGCCCCGCGCCGGCGGCGGCGAATGCCGCGGCGCCCGCCGCCAGCGGCACCCTCAAGGTGCGGGTGCTGCACGCCGGGCTCGATGGCCAATTCGACAAGGAAGACCGGGTGGCCGTGGAGGCGCCCTTGGAGTTCCAGCTGCACCACCCCGCGCTGGGCCTCGAACCCGTCTCGTTCGGCGCCACCATGCGAACACCTGGCGACGACGAGCAATTGGCGGCTGGGCTGCTCTACGGCGAGGGCATTCTGAACCACCCATCCGACGTGGAGGTCATCGAGGCGAGCACCCGGCGCCCGAATGTCGTCAATATTCGGCTGCGCTCCACCGTCTCGCTGGACACCCCGACCCTGACGCGGCGCTTTTCCGCGGGCTCGAGCTGCGGGGTGTGCGGCACGACCGGACTCGACGCAGCCATAGCGCGTGCGGCGGCGGTGCGCATCCCCGATACCGGAGGCACCGACCTCGGCGTGCTGCTGCGCCTGCCCGACCGCATGCGCGCGGAGCAGGCGCGGTTCGGCGACACGGGTGGCATTCACGCGTCCGCTTTATTCGACTGGTCCGGCCGGTTGCTCGGCATTGCCGAGGACGTCGGACGGCATAATGCCTTCGACAAGTTGGTGGGAGAGAATTTTCTGGCCGGCCGCCTTCCGCTCGCGAATCACATCGTCGTCCTGAGCGGCAGGGCCAGCTTCGAATTGGTCCAAAAGGCCCTTCGGGCCGGCGTCGCCATCCTGGCCGCCATCGGCGCGCCATCGAGCATCGCGGTGAATTTGGCCCAGGCGTCCGGCCTGACGCTGGTGGGCTTCTTGCGCGAAGATCGCTGCAACATCTACTCGCACCCGCAGCGGTTGCTTCGGATCGGGGCGGGAACGGGGCGCGACCAGCCCGCTTCTTGATCCTTGGGACCTTGGGGGCCCAGGCGGAACCGAGGCTCGTTCAGCCAGCGCTGAAGCGGCCGCGTAAATCGCTGCTGCCGACCAGCCAGCTGGAGGCTTCGCTCGCGCCATGCGCGAACCAGTCCCGGCTCGACTTCACCGCTTGCAGAACGGGATAGCTGGCCGCGTCGTGCAGCGCGCAAAGGTAGCTGCCCCAATCCCGCCGGTTGAGAAACGTGCGCTTCGAGTCAATGTCGTCTTGCATCGCTAACCTCCTGCGTCGGATTCAAGCCACGCAAAAAGTTTATTGACAAATCGATCCAAAGAAAATTGTCGCCGCTTCGCGACGTTCGGCCACGAGCGGGCGTCTTACGCAGCGCGCCCGTCCACGCTCAATTGACCTGGTACCCTCGTCCCATCAAGCAGGCACCCATCGCGCGGTAGTAATTGCTTCTCGCGCGATCGGGATCTCCGCCCTGAACGCCCCCATTGGGCGCCGTTGGGTCGAAGCCCGACTGGCTCTTCGCCCAGTTGTTGCACTCGAAGCGATCGGCCGCCTGCTGTTCCTTGGTCTGGCCATTCGTGGGATAAATGATGAGATCATCCTGCGCGCCTTGGGCGTCGCCGGGGGGCGGCGAGGGCTGATCCGCATTGGCGGGCGGATCGACGACGGCGTAGCCGTTCTGATCGGGTTGCCAAGTGTAATAAACGTTGTCCGCGTAGTAATACGGAATGCCGCCGATCCAGACCGTGGAGCAATACGGGGGCAGCACCGAGATCACCAGACCCACGGGGGGGCGCACGACGACGAAACCCGGCCCTCGCGGCGCATACCAGACCCCTCCACTGAAGTAGAAACGGTCGGGTCCATGGAAATAGGGTCGATATCCGGCGGGCAGCGTCGGCAGCACGGCGCCCGTCGGCGGGTAATAGCGCCCATGGTTGTAGCGCTGATCGAGCACCTGGCCACGCCCGTCGAAGGCGCCCCGGGAAGCCCCCGGGCCGAAACCCGGGCGCCCCTCGGTATGCGTCTCCGCACGCCCCTGCTCGCGCTCCTGCGCCATGGCCGCACCGCTGCACAGCCCGGCCAGAAGCACCAGCCCGCATGACAGAGTCAACATCTTCCCGGGGTTCATGTCGCGATTCCCTTAGCTGATGGTGTAGCCGCGTCCCTGCAGACAAGCGCCCAAGGCGCGCTTATAAGCATCGGCGCGCGCCCGCCCCTGCGAGGCGGACATGTTGATTTCCTGCTGGGTCTGCCGCGCCTGCGCCTGGGCACTGGCATCCACAGTCGAGCCTACGATGGCTCCGGTCGCCCCGCCCAGCACCAATCCCGCGCCCGCGGCGCGTGGACCCGCGATCAGCGCCCCAAGGATCGCACCCGTGACGGCACCGGCCGCGGTGTTCGCGCCCGGCGGCGTCGCGGGCTGCACCACGACCCGTTCATAGGGGCTGCTGTCCGGCCGGCTCGGATCGACGCCCGTCTGCTGGACCGCCCACACATGGCACTCGTACCGATCCCGATCCGTCTGTTCGGGGCTCTGTCCGTTGCTGGGGTAGACAAAAATCTTCTGCGGCGGTGGTGGGGGCGCCGGCACGGCCACGACTCGCGGCGGCGGCGTCACGCACGCGGATAGCGCCGCTGCCACCGACAAGACCACGAACAGGCAGGAAGCCGATTTGAGGCTGCCGCGCGAGGCACCTGGATTGATCCCCGATGATGATTTACCGACCATGAACACCTCCGAATGTATTCCATGCAACGCATGCGCTGCATGGACGTTGACCAACGCGCCGCTCCCGTCCGCACCTCGGTCAGGCCGCATTGCCGCGCGATGCATTCAGTATTATTTGGTCGGTTTGCGAAACTTCAATATGAACTGGTCGGTCTTGCCGCGGATGCTGGGATCGAAGACCTTCACCGAGTGCGAATCGGCCGGTTGGCGCAGCAGGTCGCTGGTTCCGGCCAGAACGAATCCGGCCGCCAGGATCTCCTTCTTCACGGTCTCAACATCGATTCGATGCAAGGTCTGCGTATCCCTCGCGCCGGAACCCGGCTCAGCCTCATGGTCGATGACCAGATAGACGCCGCCCGGCTTCAACATCTCGAACACCATCTGGTCGAACACCGTGGCGTCGGTGCCCGGCATATTGTGCAAGTCGTGATAGTTCTGGGAGGTCCACACCAGGTCCACCGGAACCGGGGCCTTGAGCTGCCCGAGCGGCTCGACCACCACGCTCACGTTCGCATAGTTCGGATCGGCGGCTATGGCTTTCACGCGCGCAGCGAAGTCCGGCATGTCCGGCGGCGCGTTGGCCGACGGCGCCGGCACCAGCGCGTAGACATGCCCCCCCGCCCCGACCGTCTTGCTGAAGAGGCGGGTGAAATAGCCGCCGCCGGGCATCAGCTCCGCAACCCGGTCGCCGGGCTTGACTCCGGCGAATGCCAGGCATTCGGCCGGCTTGCGGTTCGCATCGCGCTGCCTGTCCGCCTCGGGACGGGCCGGATCCGCGACCGCGGCGGCAATGCCGTCCGAGTCCTTGGGACTCGCGGGTTGTCCGATGAACGTCACTGCGGCGATCAGGGGCGCCGCCAGCACAATTGAAAAGCGCATGTTCGATTACCTCTACGATTGGCACGAGGCAACGGCTCTCGCCGGCGGCAGTCTACCATCGCGGCGGTCCCCGCGGAGGCGGTTCGGCGCCGGCTCCGGCGGCAGCGTATCATTCGCATTCAGGCGGCAACTTAGGTCATTCATGAGTCTCAGCGTTTTCGATATCTTCAAGATCGGCATCGGCCCTTCGAGCTCGCACACCATGGGGCCCATGAATGCGGCGCGCGATTTCGTCGAGCTGCTGGCGGCGCGGGACCTTCTCGGCCGCACGGCCCAGGTCTCCGCGCAGCTCTACGGATCTCTCGCCCTGACGGGCCGCGGGCATTGCACCGACCGCGCCGTGCTTCTCGGCCTCGAGGGATTGCGGCCGGATACCGTGGATCCGGCCGCGATCGAACCCACCTTGAAGCGCATTCGCGGCAGCGGCCGGATCAACCTGCTCGGGCGGCACGAAATCGCGTTCGACGAGCCGCTGAACCTGCTGTTCCATACGGACCAGGTGCTGCCCGGCCACTCGAACGGCATGCGCCTCACCGCCCACGACGCATCGCTCCAGGTGCTGGCGCGCGAGGAGTACTACAGCGTCGGCGGCGGCTTCGTGGTGCGGGCCGGCGAACAGTCCGGCTCCGCAGCCGGCCGCCCGGCGCCCGCCCTGGAGTTCGCTTCAGGCGCTCAGCTCCTGGAACTCGCCCGGGCTCACGGGTTGGAAATCCACGAATTGATGTTCGAACGCGAGCGCACCTGGTTCCCGGACGCCGAGATCCGCGCCCGGCTCGCGCGGATCTGGCAGGTGATGCAGGATTGCGTGCGCCGCGGCTTCGAGGCGCAGGGCCTGCTGCCCGGGGTTCTCGGGGTGCGGCGGCGGGCGCCCAAGCTGCACCGGCAGCTGCTCGGCGGCGATCCGGAGAGCCCGATGCACGTCCTCGACTGGGTCAACGTATTCGCCCTCGCCGTCAACGAGGAAAACGCGGCCGGCGGCCAGGTGGTAACCGCGCCCACCAACGGCGCGGCCGGAATCGTTCCGGCGGTGCTGCATTATTACCGCCGATTCGAACCCGGCGCGGACGAGGCGGGCGTAACGCGCTTTCTGCTCACGGCTGCGGCGATCGGCATGCTCTACAAGCAGAACGCGTCGATATCGGGCGCCGAGATGGGCTGCCAGGGGGAGGTCGGCGTCGCATGCTCGATGGCGGCCGCCGGACTCGTCTCGGCGCTCAACGGCAGCAACGAGCAGATCGAGAATGCGGCGGAGATCGGCATGGAACACAATCTGGGGCTGACCTGCGATCCAGTCGCCGGTTTGGTGCAGATCCCCTGCATCGAGCGCAATGCCATGGGCTCCGTGAAGGCGGTCAATGCCGCGCGGCTCGCATTGCGCGGCGATGGTTCCCACAAGGTGTCGCTGGACCAGGTCATCTCGACCATGCGCCAGACCGGCCTCGACATGTCCACGATCTACAAGGAAACCTCGCAGGGCGGCCTGGCCGTCAACGTTCCCGAATGCTGAAACGGCCGCGCCGTGCGCTTTGCATGCGCTGCTATCCGGTGGCCTGCAGCCCCTGCGCGATTCCGCTGATCGTGGCCCGCAGCGCGCCGAACAGCGCGGCATCCTGCCGGCCCGTCGCGCGCCATCGCTTGAGCAGATCCACCTGCATGAGGTGCATGGGATCGATATAGGGGTTGCGCAGCAGGATGGCCCGCTGCAGCGTCGGGTCGCTGTCCATGAGGCCGGCCGTGCCGCGCAACTCCAGGACCCGCTTCACCGTCAGGTCGTACTCCCTGCGTATGGCGGCGCTGGGAGCGCCCGCGGCCTCGCCCGCCAGCGCATCGTAGTGCGCGGCGATGTCGAGATCGGTCCGAGCGAGCATGGCCTCGACATCGTCGAGCAGGTGCCCGAAGAACGGCCATTCCGCCGCCATGCGCTTGAGCACGGCGTCGCCATGTTCCGCGAGCGCCGCTTCGAGCCCGCTGCCGAAGCCGAACCAGCCCGGGATCATGTGACGGCTCTGCGTCCAGGCGAATACCCAGGGGATGGCGCGCAGCGCAGCGAGTCCCGCGCCCCCCGCGCGCATGGCCGGACGGGATCCGATGTGCATGCGCTCGATCACGTCGAGCGGCGTTGCGGCCCGGAAGTAGTCGAAGAATTCCGGGCCCCCGAATGCCAGACGGCGGTAAGCCGCGAGACTGTGCTGCGCGATCGCCTGCATGGCCGCGACGTGCGCCTGCGGTGCGGGAGCCTGATCGACATGCGCGGTGGCCATCGCCACGGCGGCGAAGGTGCGCTCGAGGGTGCGCATGGCGATCGGGCGCAACCCATAGCTCTGATTGACGACCTCGCCCTGCTCCGTCAGCCGGAACACGCCGCGGATCGCCCCATGGGGCGCCGCTTCCACCAGGTGTTCCGTGCGGCCGCCGCCGCGCGGCGGAGTTCCGCCCCTGCCGTGGCACAAGGTCAGCGTGATGCCGGCCACGCGGGCTGCCTCGACCAATTGCACCTGCGCCGCCTGCAGGGCCCAGCGCGACGCCGCGATTCCGCCCTCCTTGCTCGGGTCCGAATACCCGATCACGATCTGCTGGCGATTGCCGCGCACCGCCAAATGGTGCCGGTAGGCCGGCTCGTCATGCAGGCTGCGCAGCACGTCTCCGGCTCTCTCGAGCACCGGGATGGATTCGAGCAGCGGCGCCACGTCCAGGGGACACTCGCCGGTCCGCTTGTCCGTGATGTCGGCCCAGCGCGCCAGCAACAGCACGGCAAGCACGTCCTCCGGCCCCTGGGCGCCGCTCACGATGTATTGACCGATGGCGCGCGCGCCGAATTTGTGGCGTGCGAGGGCAATGGCCTCGAAGACCCCGAGGGTGCGCCTTCCGATGGCGTCCATCGCGCCGACCGGTCCCTGGTCGCGCGCGAGGAGATCGCGCAATTGGTGCAGCCGCTCCTCGGGGCTCAAGGTCGGCCACTGCGGCTGGCCCAGGCCCTGCCCGATCACCGCATCGTGCACGCGGGCGTGCTGCGTGATATCCAGAGTGGCGACATGGAAGCCGAAGGTGCGCACGCGCCGCATGAAGCGCCGCACCAGGAAATGGCCCGCATGCCGGCCGCGGTTGGCGGCGAGGCTGTCTGCGGCGAGCTGGATGTCGGCGAGCAGTTCCTCGGAACTCTGATAGGCATTGGGGCGGCCGTCGTAGGTGGCCTTGAGCCGCTCGCGAAGCTGGCCGAAGAAGATACGGTAGGGCTGCCGGTCGTGGCGGGCGGGCGCCAGCTCCTGGCCGCCCGGAAGCAACGCGCCGTAGGCATCGATCCTCTCGGCGAGCCCGTCGCTGACGGCGACCCGATTGGCGCTCTGGCTCAAGGTCTCGGCGAGCAGGCCACATTCCTCGAAATAGGTCGAGACGATCAGTTGCTGGTGGCGGTGCAGGGTTTCGCGAATGGTCTTGCCGTGGATGTCGGCATTCCCGTCCATGTCGCCGCCGACCCGCGACCCGAACCGCAGAATGCCGGGCACATCCAGGGATTCGGCCGGAACCGAATAGGCTCGCGCCAAGGCCGTTTCCACCTCCTCGTAGAACAGCGGCACCACCCGGTACAAGATTTCGAGCAGATAGAACAGCACGTGCTCGCGCTCGTCCGCGACGGTGAGTCCCTCCCTGGGGTGGTCCTCGGTCTGCCATATGGTGGTGATTTCCATTCGCGCGCGCGCCCAGAGCGTGGCGGTCTCCGTCGGCGTCACGCCGGAGTTGAGGCGATCGATGAGATCCTGCGCGAGCCGCTGCTGTTTGCGAAGGATGGTGCGGCGGGTGGACTCGGTCGGGTGTGCCGCGAACACCGGCTCGATGCTCATCGACGAAACCAGGCCCAGCGTTTCGGCAAGCGTCAAGCCCTCGCGTTGCAGCCGCGCAATGCAGTCGGCGATCCCGCCCGGCTGCACCTTGGTGGCATCGCCCAGGTATTGGCGGCGGCGGCGCACTCGATGCGCCTTCTCGGCGGTGTTGACCGCCAGAAACCAGACCGAGAAGGCGCGCGTCAGATCCGTGGCCGAGGCCGGGGACCGGCCCTCCATGCGCCGCTGCAGGTCGCCGGAACTCCCGTCCACGGCCTCGCGCCGCCGGATCGCCGCGAGCCGGTCGCCTTCCACGAGGTCGAAGAACTCGTCGCCGCCCTGGTCGCGAAGCGTCTCGCCGATCAGGAGCCCGAGCGCATGCACGTCCTCGCGCAGATCCAGGTCCTTGACGGGGAATTGAATGCTTTGACGATACATGGTGACCTTCGGGCCGCGGTGCGTAGCCCGCTATTATGAGCCTGTCGGGGGGCGGCGCGAAGGCCTCAATGCGCGTTCAGCAGAACCGTCGTGTCGAAGGATTCGAAGCTCGTCAGCACGCGCCGATAGGAATTCTGCATGATTCGCTGGCAGTGCTGGTCGGCCCGCAGGCTCAGCAGCATGCGGATCATGACGTCGTCCGGCGGACGCGCGGCGTCCTCGCTCAGGAGCTGATAGGCGAACCGCCCCAGCCTCTGATTCATCTCGACCGCGAATTTCAGGCGCGAGAGGTCATGACCGTCGCCCGCGCCGACCTTCGTCTCCTCGCTCACCTCGGCGATCAGGCGCACGATGAAGCGCGCCTTGTCGACCGGGCAGAGGTCGCTGAAGAAATCTATTTCGGATTGTATGTTCATCCGGCAGGGAAGAAATCAATCGGTTTGGTGGCGGTCAACGGCGCCACATCCTTGGGCTCGAACTTGAACAGGCGGATACGCGCGAGCAGCTTCGCCTCGAACTCGGGATCGTTCAAGTCGCTCGAGACCACGCGCGCGGCGGTGATATCGCCGGAGGGCGCGATGGTGATCTCGAGGACCACCTTGCCCTGCAGCGCCGGGCTGTCGCGCAACGCCCGCGCGTACATGGCGTCGATCGCCCCCTTGTTCTTGGTGAACACGAGCGCGATCTCCTCCGATCCGCGCGACGCCCGGCCGCTGCCTCCGCCGCGGGTCGCCGGCTGGCCCGTGCCGAGGTTGGGGCCCTTGATCTGGTCGGTATGAATGCCGTTGAGCGAGCCCGAACCGCTCGCGAGGCCGCTGCTGGCCGGCGCGCTGATGCCGCCGCTGGTCCCGCCGGCCTTCGCGGTGATGAGCGATCGCTGGACCATGCTCACGTCGCCGGGGTCGGTCGTCTTGGGCTGATCCTTCGCGAATTTATCCAAATCGATCTGGTCGCGCAGCGCCGCCAAGTCGTCGATGTTGGCGAGCAGACCGCTCTTGGAGGCCTTGACCCGGGCGTCGACGGGAACGGGATTCGGCTTCGGGGCGGCCGGGGCCTTCTCCAGCGGCTTCGGCGGCGGCGGGGGCGGCGGGGGCGGCGGCGGCTCCATCACCAGCTGCACCACCCGCTCGGGCAGCGACTCCGTGTTGATCACCACGGTGTGGCGCGGCAGGAACGGCAAGATCAGCGCGACGATCGCGAACCCGATGACCAGGTTCCGCAATATGACGCGGAAGCGCTGCTCCATCTCCTCGCTCGGCGACCACGGCAGTTCATACCGGCGGAAGTACGGGGCCAGGGTGGTCGGCGTCTGGGCGGGGTTCATCGCGGCCATCTCAGGTGGCCGCCCGCTCGCGCTCGACCACGGCGAACGACACCTTGCCGTATTCCGCGTCGCTGCACGTGAGCATGATCTTCTTGAGCACGCTGTAGGGCGTGCTCTTGTCGCCCATGATCGTGACCTCCCGCTTCGAGATGTCGTTCTTCTGCGCGGCCCCCAGCGCGAGGTCGTTCTGCGACATCAGCGCCGATTTCAGCGGCGCAAAAACCGGGCCGGTATTGGCGACGAGGTCGGCAATGGAGCCGACCAGCTTGCCGTCGACGAACACCGAGTCCTTGGTCACCATCACGACCACCGCGGCGTCCGGCTTGCGTTCCGACAAGGACTGGGGAATGGAGATGTTCTTGGTGTTCGGCAGGATGTCCACTTCCGCCGTGTGCGCCAGGAGGAACACGACGAGGATGGTCATCATGTCGATGAACGGCACGAGGGCGAAATGGCTGGCGCCCCGATGCCGCTTGCGCCGTCTTTCCTGGAACGGCCTCATGTGGGCGCATCCGCGATGCCAATGTCGGGGAACAATTCCGCCTTCGAGAACGGCGCCACGGGCAGCTGGTACACCCGCACCGTGTCCATCACCTGCACCAGGGTGTCGTACGACGTCGTGGGGCTGGGCAATATCGTGGCGTCGGTCATGTCGGGAAACTGCGATTTCACGCGCCGGACGAACTCCGACAATCCGTTCAGGTCGAGACCCGCCGCGGTGTTCGGCAGGGTCTTGAGCGGGCCGGAGTTGCGGTCATTGACGACGATCTCGTCGGGACGAATGATGACCTCGAGCTTCAACCCCTTGGGCAGGTCCGCGGGCACGGCGGTGCTGCTGGCGGGCAGATTGAGCTGCAGGATGTTGGTCTTGGAGAACACCGCGGTGAAGATCAGGAAGAACACCAATATCACCATCATGTCGATCATCGGCACGATATTCAGGTCGTCGCGCCCCTGGTGGTAGCGGGCGTGATTGCGCCGCACGAGCCGCTGCGATTTGGACTTCATGTCCTTGGGAAACCCTAGACGGCGCTTCTGCCGGTCGCAGCCGCGGCCGCCCGCGCCTGCGCGACCGGGCCCGTCGGCGCCGGCGCGGATTCGTGCTGCCGCTCGGTGATCGAGTTCAGGAACTTCACCGACGCGATCTCCAGGCTGTCGATCAGCGAGGTGGTCTTCGATTCGAGGAACATGTGCGCCAGGAGCAGCGTGATCGCCACGCCCAGTCCGGATGCGGTGTTGTTCATCGCCACGGAAATCGCGGCGGCGAGGAGGCTGGCCTTTTCGGCGGGATTCGCCGTGGCAACGGCGCCGAAGGCGCCGATCAAGCCGGTGATGGTGCCGAGAAGGCCGATGAGCAGTCCCACGTTCGCGAGCGAGGACAGGAAGTGGGTGCGCTTCTCGATGCGCGGTATGACCTCGAGCAGGCTCTCGTCCATGGCCTTCTCGATGTCGTCGCGGCGCCGGGCGCTCGCAACCCGCGCGACCCCGTAATTCAATATGGTGGCGATCGACGCCTTGGAGTTTTGCGTGAGGTTCACGACCTGCTTGAAGTTGCCCGCGCTCATGGCAGGAACGAGATCGTCCCACAGGGTGCGATTGCGCATGGTCTCGCGGGTCAGATAAACGTACCGTTCGATGGCGATCGCGACGCCGACGACGAATATCAGAGCCAGCGGGTAGAGGAAAATCCCACCGTCCTTGAAGAAATTGACCACCGAATTGAAGAAGTTCATCTACGCGCTCCTGACGAATACCCGTCTGCTCTGAAATAAGAATTCAATCACATTCCCCGATATCGGCTAGGACTTACTTCTCACCCTGGGAGGACTTGTTCGGTGCACCATTCCCGGAAACGTCAGATTTCACGGCACCGTAATAAAGCACCTCGCGCTTGAACTCATCGCGGTCGACGGGAGCCAGCGCCTCGTCCAGGAGGCTGTTCATGGGCTTTCCGGACAGATCGCCTATGTCCGATTTCTTCCAGGGCACCACGTACATGACCTTGGGCTGCTCATGATCGCCGGTGACGGTGGTGGTGCCGAGATCGACTCGATCCGCCGCCGTGGGCGCTTTCTGGCGGCCCGGGGCCGGGGCGCGGGCCGCGGCACGCCCCGCGGCTGGCGCCTCCCTGGCCTGCGCTTGGAGGTCCGTGCCCGGAGGGGTGGTACCCGGGCCGGGAGGGGTGGCGACCGCCGAAGTGTCAGCCCGCGGTTCGCCGGCCTCCTGTTGCGCGTTCGCAGCCGGCTTCGCGGCTGTTCCGCTGGGCGGTTGGGCGGAAGCGGCCATCGCCACCGCCCACAGCAGCCATCCGAGAGAGGCACGAGAAGTGTTCATGAGGGATCCTTCTTTGCGGCTGGGGCCGCGGAACCAACGCGCTTGCGCAGCTCCGCCACCCAACCCGCCACCTGCTTGTTCTCGCCGGCGAGCTGAATGTAGTTCTCGAACTGCTCGAGCGCCTGTTGCGGCTCGCCGAGATACAGGTCGTATAGCACGCCGAGATTGAGGTGTGCCGGCGCGTAGCCCGGTTCCGCGGCCACGGCACGCTGGTATGCCGCTTCGGCCTCCTGGAATTTTCCGAGCTTGCGCTCGACGATGCCAAGCTCGTTCGCCGCGGCGGCATTCGCCGGATTGCGCACCAGCGCAGTCTTGAAGGCGGTCTCGGCCTGCGGCAGCTTGGACCCCTGCAGGTACAGGAGGCCGAGGTTGACCTCCGGACCGGACAGCCCCGGATAGGCCGCGGACAGCTGCTTCAATTGCAATTCCGCATCCCTGGACCGGCCGGCCTTCATCAGGTCGAGCGCCTCCGAATACTGCCGCGCCGCGGCCTCCGGCACGGTCGTCGGGCCCGAAATGTACACGGCCCCGCCCGGGGCCTGCCGGGTGGCCGTGGCCGGCAGCACCAGGGCGCCGGATGCCGCGGCCCCCGGCTGCGTGCCGCCCGCAGGTGCATCCGTGGCGCCGGCATTGTCACTGACGGGCCGCGTGGCCGCAGGCGCAGCCGCGGCTGCGTCGGCCGCCGGCCGCGCCAAGCGGGGCTCGGATTGGCACGCAGCCAGCAGCGCCAGCGCGCACAACTCAACGAATCGATTCGACCAGGGGCTCACCGATTTCCACCTTGCCGTAACGGCCGGGATTGATTTGTGCGAGCGCGGCGTAGCTCTTCTGCACCCATTCGTCATAGGTGCCCTGCTTCGCCCGCGCGGTATTGATCTCGTACAGCTTGATCGCCTTCTCCTCGAAGGGAAACGCCTGTTCCTCCAGCAACACGTCGTATTGTTCCAACTCATCCTTCGACAGGTTCTTGGGCCGTTCCGAGCTCATCAGATCCTTGCCCAGTTGCCGGTACAGTTCGGCGCTCTGGAAGGTCGCGGCGGTGGTCACCTCGGCGACCTGGTAATCCGCCGCCTGCGTGTAGGCCTTGAGGGCCGCCTCCATGGCCTTGCGTTTTTCGGCCAGCGACTTCTTGAGCGGCGCGACCAGCTTGACGCGCATGAACTCATCGCGGGCCGGCGCCGCCAGCGTCAGGGTCGCTTTGGCCGCCAACGCCCGGCTGCGGTCCGTGCGCGCGGCGCCCGCCGACCGGTCGGCGGCGATGATCTCCCTCAGCCAGTAATCGCGGCCGCTCAGGTCGGCCGCCTTCTCGGCCATCTGGCTCAGCTTGTTGCGCGCCTCCATCGCGGGATTGAGAGGCTGGGCAAATCGCTTGACGAACGCCTCGAGCATCGTCTTCGCCTTGGCGGAATCGCCCGCCCTGTCGTAGAGTTCGGCGGCCTGCAGCGTGGCCTCGCGCTGGACATCGGGCGCCTCCCCGGGCGCCTGCGCGATCTTCTCGAATTCCAGTGCCGCGGCGCCTGGGTGATTCGATTCGGAATACGCCACCGCGAGCTTTCGAGTCACATCCGCCTGAAGCGGACTCTTCGGAAAGTTCTGCCGAAAGCCCTCGAGGACCACGATGGCCCGGTCCCACTGCTTGTCGGCGATCAGCAATGCGGCCGCGTCGAAATCCGCGTTCGCCCGCGCCGTCGAGGAGGGCGCTTCCTTGGCGACGCGCAGGAAGTCGTCAATGGCGCCCGCGCTGTCGCCGGCCTTGTTCTTCTGCTCGCCCTGTTTGTAGATCGCGGCGGCGAGGCGCTCGACGATCACCGGACGCTCAGGGTCGCCGGGCGGCATCAACGCCTGGGCGCTGTTGTAGCCGGCCTCCGCCTTGGTGAACTCGCCCTGCTCGAACTCGGAATTCGCGATCACCGTCCAGGCGATGCGCTGCTTGGGCGCATCGACGGGCGGGCGCCGCGCCAGGAGCAATTGCGCGGCGGTCACGGCGCGCGGATAGTCCTTGGCGGCATACAGATCGGACGCCGCGCGGGTCAGAACCTGCGCGCTTTCGGGATGCCCCGGGTAAGCCTGCGCGAACCTGAGCGAGCTGTCGACTCCGCGCGCGTGCATCCTGGACTTCGCATCCCCCGACAGCGACTCCTCCTCCTTGGCGTACGCGACGATCGCCGCGTAGCCGGCATCCGCCGCCCGGCCGTGAATGCCGTATCCGTAGGCCGTGTGCTCGTATTCCTGGCCGGCTGCCAGGTATTGCCTGCCTTCGAACAACGCCTCGGCGAGCAGGAAGTTCGTCGCGGCGCTCTCAGGATCGTCGGGGAACGAGCGGATGAAGCTGCGGTACCACTTTGCAGCCTCCTCGTAGTCGGCCGGACTCTTGGTGCGCTGCGCCTGCGCGTGGTAGTACTGCGCCACGTCCTTCAGATTCGTCTTGAGCTCGGCCAGGACCTTGGGTTCGTCCTGCGGCTTGCGATTCTGCCAGAATGCGGTCCCGAGGCTGTAGTCCTCGACGAACTCCTTCTTCCCCTGAAGGACCAGATCGGGAAAGCCGCCCTTCGAGTAGGCTTCGATGGCCTGCATCTGCAGCTGCGGCGCCTTTTCGTGGTTGCGGTCCTGCGACACGAACGCACGGTAAGAGTCGGCGGCGTCGGTGTAGCGCTCCTTTTCGATGTACAGGTCGCCGAGCCGCGCGTAGAGCAGGTACGAATAGGGTCGCCGGCTGCGGTGCTTCACGAAGTCATCGATGGTTTTCGGCCCGTCCAGGTACGAGAACGTGATGGACATGACGCGGAAGGTGTCCTCGACCAGTTCGCGATTCGGCCGGCTCAAGGTCTCGATTTCGACCAGCGCCGACGGGTCGCGCTTGTCCACCAGCATCGAGTCGAGCACGCCCGCAAAGGATTTCAGGCTGGGCTCGTTTTCGCCCTGCTTGAACAGCGACCATCCGTGCTTGTAGAGGCTTTGGTTGTAGAAGGGCGATTCGGGACCGATCTTGATCACGGCCTGGTAGGCCGACTCGCTCTGCCGGTACGACTTCTCCGAGAACAGCAACTCGCCTCGCCTGAACTGCGCCTCGTCGAGGTAGCGGCTGCCCGGATAGCTCGCGACCAGCCGATCCAGCGAGGCCAGCGCCTTGTCGGGCTGGGCGTTGAGTTCGTAGGCCCGCGCCAGCTGGTAGAGCACCGCATCGTTGCGCTCGTACTTCGGGTACGCCGCGAGCAGCGCCGAATAGAGGTGGATGGCTTCGGTGGCGCGCAGCCCCTCGTTCGTGACGAGTTCGCGCTCGATGCGCTCGGACTCGGAGCTTTCCAAATTCAGATCGCCGAGCCGGCGCAGCGCCTCGGCGCGCAGCGCCGCATCGCCCGCGTTGAGGTCGAGGAACCGGCGGTAGCTCTCCATGGTCTTGCTGGCATCCACCCCGCGCGGGGGCTCCGTATTGACCTCGATCTGCTGCGACTCGAGATCCTTGATGGTCGGCGCGGCGGCCGGCGCCGCCACGGCCTGCGGCGGACCCGCTGTCACGGCGCCCCAGAGCGCGAGGATCGTGGCCGCCGCCGCGGCGCGCGAGCCCCTCATGGATCGGCCCTCGGCGCCGCCTGCGATGCCTTGTCGTAGATGGCCGCGAGTTCGTAGCGGGCCTGGACTTGATAGACCTCCAGACGCCGCTTCTGGGCTTCGAGTTCGCGGATGGCGAGCGCCTGCAGGAAGCGATTTTGCCGCTCGGACAACTCGGCCAGGCGCATCTGCAATCGGCCCACCCGATCGCGGACGGCGCCCACCCGCGCCACGAAGTCGCCGTTGCTGGTCGGCACCGCCTGCCGCGCCTGCCCGACCAGCACCGCGCGCTTCTGCGCCTCGACCAGGGACGCCTCGAGTTCCTTGACCGAGCGGCGCTGATTCCACAGGCGGGCCTTGAAGCTCTCCGACAGCCGCCAATACATGACGCCCTTGAGCAGCCGGAGCCGGTCGCGCATGTCCGCGAGGTCCGGATCATCCGGGTGCATCGCCAGGAAGTCATCGACGCGCTTGAGGCGGCCCCAATTCTGCTGCTCCTCCGGCGTGCCCAGCGCGACGAAGTCGTTGGATTGCTCGATTTCGTTGACCCGGGACTCGAAGTCGACCCGCTTGCGGACCAGCGCGTCGAGGTCGGTGGACGAGAGCACGGCATCGGCCTTGGGCAGCCTCTCGCTGTAGGCCTGCTGCCGGGTGTCCAGCATGTCGTCGTACGCCAGCAGGTCCTCGCGCCAGGAATCGAGGTTGCGGCTCATGAAGTTCAATTCGCGGTAATTCTTGAGCCCTTCCTGGAATTCGTTGCTGGCGAGCAACTGGTACAGGTAGCGGGACTCCGGCGCGTTCGGCAAGGTCTCGAGCTGCCAGTACCAGGTCAGGGTCTCGTGCTTGCCGTCGCCGAGCAGCCAGTCGAGCCCGTTGCCGCTGCGAATCTTCCCGATGGAGTCGTCGATGAGCTTCGCCTCGGCGTCGAAGGAGTCGATCGCATGGTTATACGACTCGGCGGCCTGCCCGGTCGCGCCGAGCTGGTTGTAGGCGTACGGAACCGTCAGATAGGACTCCTGCACGGCGGAATCCAGCAGATTGCGCTTGGTGAGCGTCAACCACGGAACCAGCGCCCGCTTGAACTCCCCCAGCGCCGCATCGGCCCAACCGACGCCGAGGAGTGCCTTGCTCGAATAGGGGCCTTCCAGCCGCACCCGCTCCAGGAACGGCCGCGCATCCGCCGCGCGCTGCGCCTGCAGCAGGGCGAACCCCAGGGCGAGATTGGCCTTGTCCCTGAGCGCCAGCAGCTCCTCGTTCGACGTGGCGATCCGGCCCACCTGGTCGAGATGGGGGATCGCCTCGGGCAGGCGGCCCCGGCGCACCAGCGCAACGCCGAGATTGAACTCCGCATACGCGGTCCAGTCGCGCGGCCCATGCCAGGCGCGCAGCGCGGCGATGGCGTCGTCGTAGCGCCCCTGCCGCATCATGATCTCCGCCAGCAGCATGTAGCGCTCGGCGTTGGTGCGGGGCTGGATCTTGTCCGACACCTGCCGCAGTGCGCGCTCGGACTCCTCGAGGTAGCCGCGCTGGTACCAAACCTTCCCCAGATAGAACCATGCCTTGTTGCGCACCCCTTCCGTGGTGCTGGAATTCAGCAGCGTCGCGAAGATCTTGCCGGCCTCGACGTGCTCGCCCAGGGACAGGTACAGGCCGCCGAGCAGCAATTCCGCCTCCCCCTGGGTGTTCGGCAGGCGCTCCCTTTGTTGCGCCGCCAGCAGGCGCGTGATCGAATCGAAGAAGTCGTCCTGATAGAAATAAAAGAGCACGTCGCCATAGGCGAGGTCCTTGACGTCATGGGGCGGCAATCCGTCCGGATCGGGCTTGACGTTCTTGGGATACGCGCCCGACCACGGCAACATCAGCAGCGCGCCGCCGAGGGCCAGCGGACGGAGCCAATGGAGCAAGCCCTGCGCTGCCACTCGCGTCGTCATTCCCAATCTTTGATCTTGAACTCTGGCTGGTGCTTCGTTACGCGGTCGGTGATCTTCAGCTCCAGGTACTTCGCGCCCACCCCCTTCTCGAAGTTGATGGTGGCGCCGCGCTTGTAGTCCCGCTCGACCGGCCCGTTGCCGGTGAAGAATGCGACGAGCTCATGCCTGCCGGTCTTCAAGTTGCCGAGGTAGAGCTCCTGAACTCCGCCCTTCAACAGCGCATCCGCCTCGCGCGCCGTGTAGAGGTAATTCTTGACCTCCTTGTTGTCGATCTTGATCGTCACCGAATCCAGAGCGAAGAACGTGCCGACGTCCATCGAGACATACACCGCGACCTGCGTGTTCGCCGGAAACAGCAGCTCCTCTTGAAGGACGAACAAGTCCTTGTTCAACTCGATCACGTCCTTCTTCATTCCCTGGACTTCCTGGTCGAGCGTCTTGTTGTCCGCCGGCGGCTGCTCCTGAGCGGCCGCCGTGGGGGGCGCATCCGCCGCAGGCGCGGCGGGTGCCGGCGCCGCCGCGGGCGCCGGGGCGGCATTCGCTGCGACGGCCGATCCGCCGCCCGAGATCGCCAAGGCGCAGCCCAGAACGAACGAGCGCAACGCTGACCGGGCAAATCGAGCTTTGAAATTCATAGCAGGTCCATGTTTATTCGCGAAGCAATTCGCGTATCTGATCCAGGTATATTCGATCGTCGCCGCGCTTGAAGCCGGCGTTCACGTAGCGCACCACGCCGGACCGGTCGATCATGATGGTCATCGGCATCTTGTCGATTTGATAATCCCGGCTGGTTTCCGCCGTGGCGTCGAAGAGGATCGGGTATCCGACCTTCGTGCCGCTCGCGAACTCCTTCGCGTGGCGCGCGTCGTCTCCCACCGACACGCCGATGACGACGAGTCCCGCACGGCCGTAGGTGGTGTTGATCTTGTCGAGAGCGGGCATCTCTTCGCGGGCATCGCCGGCCCAGCGCGCCCAGAAATTCACCACCACCACCTGGCCTCGATATTCCGACAGGCGCAGGTTCTCGCCGTCCATGCTTCGAAGCGCGAAATCCGGGGCGGGCTTGCCCACCATGGCGGGCACGGGCACGGCGGCCAGTGCCGCTCCCGCCAGCAGCCCGCTCAATGCACAACCGCAGATGAAGTGGATTTTGCTCAAAACGAGCTTGCTCTGATGATACCTTATGCAAAATCGCACAATGCACGCCGCAGTGTCAACGCGGGTCCCCCCGCTTTGCCAACGGCTTCACGGACGCGGCTTGCATTCACGAAAACGTCACGCATTCGTTTCGCACCGCAGCCCGTTGCACCGGCGCGAATCGCCCCCCGGCCCTTCGGCGTGCGATGTCCGGTTCCGTCAGCCCGGTATCTTCCCGTTGACGAGACCAGCCAGCGGCTGGAACGCGATCAGCGGCTCCAAGGCCGAGCCCGTGCCCAGGGTGTTGTTCAGATTGGGCGCGGGCCACAGGTTGGGGAAGGCCGAGATGGCGTTGGCGCCATGCAGCGCCATGTAGTTCAAGATCGCCATCTGCGCCAGGTTGAAGACGTTGTTGCCGCCGGGATTGCTGGTGATGTTGACCGAGCCGTCGGGGTTGAAGCTCCCGAGCTGCAGGCTCATTTCCGGATTTTTCTGTGCCGGCACCGGTCGCCCGGCCGGGTTGTAAACGAGGAAATAGCTCGCCGCGACGCTGCCGTTGTCCGCCGTCCAGACGCCTTTGCCGCGTCCTGCGACCGAATTGTCGATGCTGCCGTCGCTCGCCAGGGAACCGTCGCTGAATATATAGATCATGACCGGCTTGCCCACACGGGACGCGTATTCCAGAACGGCGCCGATGCACTGGCCCAGCTGGAAGTCGCGCGTCTCGCCCGTGGCGCGGTCGCCGGTGTGATAGTCGAAGCCGTCCATCTCGATGGTGCCGGCGGCGGCGTTGCCGTCGATGACCAGTTTCATGATGGCGGCCGTCTTCTGAAAATCCGAGCTCGCCTGGTATTCCGCCGTGTTGAAGATGCCGCTCGAGCCCACGATATTGGGGTCGAGGTCCGGATCCACCGCCGACGGGCTGTTGTACTTGTCGACCACGTAGGCGGACTTGACGTAGCTGCACGCCTCGATGCCCGTGGGGCCCAGCGCCGCGGTGTTGAGCGTGGGGTTCGTGGCATACGCCGTCACTTGGTTGTACTTGGCGTCGCTGATGCGCTTCATCGATTCCATGACGTTGGTGACGTCGGACGGGTTCGGCAGCAGAGTGTTCAGCTGACCGGTGCTCACCAGGCCCTGGGTGTCCGCGCCGTCCGCGATCTTGGTCGGCTGGGCGCTCGCGATCACCATGGTGGGAGGCGCCATCGAGTTGCCGCCCGACACCGACACCTCGGAGCCGATCAGGTTGAGCAACGCGCCGCGCGCGCCGTACTGGTAAATGCCGTAGATCGGATTATGCGGATTCACATTGGAGTCGTTCAGCGACGAAGCCGGAATGATCGAGCCGTTGGTGCCCGCCATGGCCTTGGCGCCGGCCCGAGTCTTCATGCCGCGCAGGTGCGCGCTGTCCGAGTGGTACCGAAGACCGAAGCTCGCATCGACGAAGCTGCCCGTGGCGCTCGAATTCGGCACCATCGTGCCCGGCAGCCCGAGCTTGTTGTAGCCCGCGACGCTCAGGAAATCCAGCTGGCCACCGGGGCCGCCGACCAGCACGTTGGAACCCGCGATGTTGCCGCCTCCCGCCAGATCGAAGCAGATGAACGGAATGAGGCCGGCTCCGGTCGTGATGCTGCAGGGGCCGAGCATCGCCTGAATGTCGGTGGCCAGGGTCGCGCGCGCCGTCCGGGGCGCCGCGAGCATCGCGAGCAGCGACGGACCGACCACCGTGGCGGCGCCGGTCATGAAACTCTGGGCGATGAATTGGCGGCGCGTGCGCGGCCGCGGGTGATCCTGGTGCAGAAGCGGCTCGTGCAACCCCAGACCTTTTCCTTTACTGCGCATATAGGGACCTCTTCATATTCGCGAAATCTCAATCGATCAACATATCGGCGCTGCCGAAGGCCGCGGCGCAGGCGGCGGCGGTGACCGCCTGCACCCGGGCCGTGTTGTTGCACGCCGAGGTGCTGCAAAGACTGTTTATCAGGTTGCCGAGCTCGGTGGTGACCGTCGACGCCGCCGGCGACGTGCTGAGTCCCGAACCGAGCACGCGGCTGGCCAGCGCGCTGGTGACTGAATTGATGCCGGCCTGGGACGAGAACAGCGACGGGCCGATGGTGATGCCGGGCAGAACCTGCGCGGCGTAGGCCGGCGTGTTCACCATCACGTTGCAGTATTGAATGGCCAGCTGCGCGATGCCCACCTGATCCGCAGCGGAGAAGCCCTCGAGCGTCGGCAGCGAGGGGAGCTGCTGCTGCACGGCGAGGTAGGTCGCCGCGACGCTCGCATTGGACGCCGGCACGCCCGTCAGCACCGACAGCGTCGAGTTGATCGAGGCGAAGGTACGCACGCCGACGTCCGCGACCAGCGGCCCCAAGGCCAGCGCCGGGGTCTGCGGAACCGGATCGGCGATCGCATTGCTGTGGCTTCCCAGCTGGTCGAACTGCAGGAAGAATTGATCGGTCAGCGGCCCGTTCTGCAGGCCGATCACCGTCCCGACGTTGGACAACACCTCCCCCTGCGGCGTGTAGGCGGCGCTGGTCACGGTGGTGTTGAGCGGAATGTAGGCCTGGCCCACCTGGGGAATCGTGCCGTTCAAGCCGATGCGGATTCCCTTGACCACGACGTTGTTGGGTTTGACCGTCGGGTCGAGCGAGATGAACGTCGGCTGGTAGAACATGTAGCTGTAGCTGTCGTACTGGCTGACGGTCATCATGACGTAGGCCTGGGAGATGCCGGTGACGTCCGAGACGTTGAACAGCATGTAATAGCGCTCGCCCACACCCGCGTTGAAGTTCTGCAGGACTTGGGCGGCCGACAGCGCGCGGCTGTGAATGGCCACGAACTTGATCAATCCCTGCCACGAACGGTCGCCGGAGGTTTCGTTGCCGAGAACCAGCGCGAACGAGCTGTCCCAATTCGAGATGGTGCCGCCCTTCTGCGGATCGGGCACGTTGGCGTTGACGCCGTTGACGTAGATCTGCCGGCCGTTGACCGGATCGTAGGTCAGCACGACGTGCTGCAGCGACGCCTGCAGCAGCATCGCGGCATCCGGCGTCTGCAGCTGCGGCATCCCGTCGAGGTCGGAATTCGAGCCGCGCAGCAGGAAGTCGTAATCCTGGTTGGTCTGGCCCAGCGTGAAATTACGGGCGGTGTCGCCGCCCGAATAGCTGACCATGTACGAGTTGTCGACGGCCACCAGCGCGGGCGCGACCCAGGCCTCGACCGAAAACTCGCCGGTCGCCTGGATCAGGTTGTACAGCTTGGCGCTCGCCGAGGTGGTCGCCTGCAGCTTGCCGCCCGCCCCGACGCTCACGCCCCAGCCGCCGGCCCAGGTCACGTTGCCGGTGATGGTCATGTCGGCGGACGGATCGATGCCGCTGGTGTCGTAGGCCACGAGACCCGTGCCGGTTTGAAATTCATACTTCGCGATGGTGTCGGCGTCGTAGCGGCTGGCGCCGCTCGCCACCGTGCCCTGGCCCAGGGTGAGCGCCTTGCTGATGACCAGGGCGGGATTGATGTTGGTGGGCGTCAGCATCTTCGCGAACGCCTGAATCTGCGCCAGCATCTGCGCCGCATCGGTGGCGCAGTTGCTCCAGCAATTGTGCATGTCGGTCAGCAGGCGCTGGTAGAAGCGCGAGTTGGTGCCGCAGGTGGCGGCATTGAACGGCACGCAGCCGGTGAAGTCGATCTTGGGAATGGCCGCCTGGTAGGCATTCGCGATCTGCGCCACCGGCGCCGCGAAGTACGGCGATTGCATGGTGGCCGGCGAGGCGGTCGGAGAATGGCAGCGCGAGCAATAGACGCTGGTGAGCGTGTACACCGTCTGCTGGTAGTCCGCCGGCGATGCCGGGAAATTGAGGCTCTGCCCCACCGTTTGAATCGGCGGCGCCACGAGCTGGACCTGCGTGACCGAGGTGGCGCCCGTGGCGCTGGCCCAGTTGGTGATCCACGTGGTCAGGATCTGGCCGCAGGCGCTGTTGTCGGCCAGCCAGCAATTGTGGCCGCCGCTCACCTTCGTGACCATGAGCGAGGTCGAGGGCTGGGCGAGGTTCACGACCAGATTGGCCTGGGAGTAGGCCAGGTTCACGTTGTCGCTGCGCGCGAAATTCGGCATCTGGGCGGGCGTGGTCGCGTTGTGGCATTGACCGCAGCGGTTCTGCGTACGGATGTTGTTCCACAGGCTCACCTCGAAGGCCTGGACGTCCGCCGTCGCGGGCGCCGGTCCCGTGTACGCGTTGGCCGCGCTGGTCGGCGCCTGCGCCGGGGTCGAGGTGGTGGGTGCGCCGCTGCCGCCGCAGGCGGACAGCAGGAAGGAGGCCGCCAAGGGGAGCAGCCCTGCGATGCGCGTGATCTTGGCAGTGAAGCTGGTCATGCTCAATTCCCCATGCAATAGGCAGCGCTCTGGGCAAACACCTGCCGCAGCGAATAGCCGTTCTGGAAGGAGGCGATCATCGAGGTGATCTGGTTGGCGTCGGCCGTGCTGTCGGGCTGGCGCAGGCACACATCCTTGAACACCCGGGTCACCTGACAGCTCGCGAAGGCCGTGGAGCTCTCGAGCTCGACCCCCAAGGACTTGGCGCCGCTGCCGCTGCCCGGCAGCGCCGGGCTCCACCCCAGCACCTCGTTGGGTCCCGTGCGCCAGCGGTTGTCCCAGCTGTCGTCGGGCGTCGAGAACCCTTGCGGGAAATTCGTGGTGTTGATGTGGTACTTGGGCTGCACCTGGCCGGGGGTGTAGACGATCTGACCGACCGGCCACGCGGTTGCGCCGATCTCGCTGGCCGGATAGGCGAAGTTGTAGTAGGCGAACGCCTGGGCCATCGGATCCATGCCGCTGTGACAGCCGATGCAGTTGTTGAGGAACAGCGTGCTGACTCCGCCCGGGCTGCGGGTCACGTCCTGGCGGATGCGATCCGGCGGCCGGGTGGTGTCCATGACGGTCATGAGGTCGCTGCACAGATGGTTCATCATGGTGAAGCGGAACATCGCGCGGTTGGTGCCGTTCACGAAGAACGCGCTCGCGGCCCCGCGGGTCGTCATCACGCCGGCGGTGGCCGACGACGGAATGCCGGTGAGGGCGGATTGCGTGCTCGGCACCAGATGCGCCTTCAGGTCGACGTTGTTGTCGTCCATCGCCTGATACATGTCGTTGTTCGCCGGGGAATACGCCGGCGCGCCAGAGGCCGAATCGGCGACATACAGCAGGTCGGCGCTCAGCAGCGTGTTGAACGGCACGTTGTCGCGCACCATGCCGACCACCGTGGCCGTATAGTCGTTGAGCGGCGCGAACACCGTTTGATCGCGGTTGGTCCACGGCGTCGCGAGGTTGCGGATCGTGTTGTTGTAGAACGCGGGATCGTTGGTCGCGATGAGCGCCGCGCTCACGGGGTCGGTCGCCATCATCTGCGCCAGGACCGCGGCCGAGGGCGGCACGCCGGCGATCCGGTTGTATATCCTGGTGGCCTGGCTGGCGTTGGGATTCTGCGCAAATGCATGCGCGCCCAGAAGCGCGAGCGCCCCGGCGCACAGGACGCTGCGCATCGTCACATTCGATTCCATGCCGTTCTTCATGTTCACATCCGCTCGCGTGAGTTGGATTGATCGTCTTCGGGCGAATATACCCAGGCAACGCCCTCACCGTAATGTCTCATCGCACCGACGTCGGTGATTCGCGACATTACATGGGCCCCCCGGGCCACCCTATTCTGCGATTCGAGCGCGCGCATTGGCGCCGGCGTACAGGGAATCGGATGTGAGCAAGTTCTTCTGTGAGTGCGTTAACAGTACTTGCACGACGATAGAACGAAGATGAGATGATGGTTCTCATTAAGTTCAATGACGGAGCCTGCGGCCGGCTTGCGCGGGTATTGAACGAGAAATCCATGGATAAACGAGGATGATGATCCAAGACCGAACGCGTGAACCCCGTCACGGTTTCGCAAGACTCGCGGCGGCGATGCTGCCCCTGCTGATCGTGCTCGGGTGCTCCAGCGCCCAGAGCGGCCACGCGCCGGGCGTCGCGGGCGGCGAGACACTGACTGCCGGAATCACCAATTACCCGCTTGCCTACGTCAAGCGGCCGGTGCCGGCCGCGCCGAACGCGGACATCGACGTGCGCGATCTCATCACGTCCATCACCGGCAGCGATTTGTACGTTCGCAGCCAGGCGAGCGCGGGCGGCGCCGAAGTCAACGTCACCCAGTCCATCACCAACGGCCAGGGGGCGGTGCGCGACCTCGATGTGTCGCCGGACGGCACCAAGCTCGTGTTCTCCCTGCGCATGCCGCTGCTCCCGAACGTTCCGAACACCGACCCGACGCAGCCGAACTGGCACGTCTATCAATACGACGCGGCGACCCAGACGGTCACCCAGCTCACCAACGACGACATCACCGCCGGCCACGACGTGGGAGCCCATTACCTGCCGGACGGCAGGATCGTGTTCGCCTCCACGCGGCAGCTCGCCACCCAGGCGATCCTGCTGAACGAAGGCCGCCCTCAATACCAGGCCGTCACCGACAATCGCCGACAGGCCATCTTCCTGCTGCACGTCATGAACGCCGACGGCACCGGCATGCACCAGATCAGCTTCAATACCAGCCACGACTTCGCCCCGTCGGTGCTGTCGAACGGTCAGATCGTGTTCTCGCGCTGGGAAGTCACCAACGGGACGGACCAGATCAGTCTCTACCGGTGCAATCCGGACGGCACCGGACTGCAGCTCTTCTACGGCGCCAACAGCCACGCCACGGGCGCAAACATCGCGGGCACCAACGACAACGTCATCCAATTCCTGAATGCGAGACAACGGGCCGACGGCAAGCTCATCGCCATCGACCGTCCCTTTCTCGGAACCCAGCTGGGCGGCGACACGCTGGTCATCGATGCCAACGACTTCGTCGAGTTCGACCAGTTGAGCACGCCGGCGACCGCGGGCACGGTGGGCGTGCCGACCGCGGCGCAAGGCTCCGGCCAGGCGAGCGCCGCGGCGCTCGGCGTGACGACGGATGCGAACCTTCCCTCGCTGGGCGGCCGATTCGCCTCGGCCTATCCGCTCTATGACGGCACCAACCGCATGCTGGTGAGCTGGGCGCCCTGCCTGGTGTTGAACACGGACGGCTCCACCGCGGTCTGCACTGCAGCGAATACCCAGGGCGCCAACGTGAAGCAGGCGCCTCCCCCCTACACCCTATGGATCTACGACTTCGACGCCGGGACTTTGAGCCCGGTCCTGAGCGCGGAATCCGGCGTGGAGATCGTCGAGCCCGTGGTCATGCAGGCGCGCACACCCCTCCCGACCTTCATCCCGGACGCCGTGCCCACCACGACCGCGGGTCAGGCCCTGGTGACCAACGGCGTCGGAATCCTGGACATCAGCAGCGTCTACGACTTCGACGGCGTCGATACCGCCAAGCCCGGGATCCCGCAGGTGTCGAATCCCGGCCAGGCGGGATTCTACTCGCGGGCCGCCCGGTTCATCCGCATCGAAAAGGCCGTCGAGATTCCGAGCAACAAGGTGCGCCGGATCAACGACTCGGCATTTGGCCCGGCCGGCATGGGCATGCGGGAGATCCTGGGGTACGCGCCGGTCCAGCCGGACGGGTCGGTCCAGGTTCAGGTGCCCGCCGACGTCCCTTTCATCGTCGACGTCCTCGACGCCAACGCGCGCCGGATCACCACCCTGCACACCAGCTGGCTGCAGCTGATACCCGGCGAGACGAAATCCTGCAACGGATGCCACAGCACGGCGAACAAGACCTCGCACGGCCGCTCCGGATTGACGCTCCCGGCCAACAAGGGCGCCCCGACCACCAGCCTGCCGTTCCCGGGCACCGACCCGGCACTGTTCGCAAATGCCGGGGAGACCATGGCGCAGACCCTGGCGCGAATCAGCTGCGGGACCGGAAGCGGCATGCCCTGTTCGCAGATTCTGGGCACCGACGTGATCTATACCCCCGTCTGGACCCAGGGCGTCACCTTGCCGGCCGGGCTGCCCGCGGATTCGCCCATCACCTACGCCTATTCGGGCGCCGGCGGGCTGTCCGAGCCCCCCCCCTTCCCGAACATCGGCAATTGCGTGCCCACCTGGACCGCGCAGTGCCGAATCACGATTCATTTCGCCGACAGCTCGGCGGCAACTCCGGTGTACCTGCAGAACATCTGGAGTCTCTCGACGAGAACCGCCACCGTCAAGGGCGTGGCCAACAGCCCGGCCGTCTGCGTGACCTGTCACAACCCCGTCAGCGCCGCGAACCTGGTTCAAGTGCCGGCGGGACAACTCGATCTGACCGGCGGGGCATCCTCGATCGATGCCACGGTCGTAACCTCCTACGAGTCGCTGCTGTTTCCTCGCGACGAGCAGACGCTTAATATGGGCGTGCTGCAGCCGGTCCTGAAGGGAGGCCTGCCGGTCACCCTGCCGCCGCCGATGGCCGCCGGCAGCGCGATCGATTCAACCGCTTTCCTGGGAATGTTCGATGGCACGTTTCATGATCCGGTTCTCGACCACACAGGGTTTCTGTCGCCCGCGGAGCGGCGCTTGATCGCGGAGTGGCTGGATATCGGCGCCCAGTTCTACAACGACCCCTTCGTGGCACCCGCAGCGAACTGACCTAATGAGACGTCTGCTAGCTTCCGTGCTGCTGCTGCAGGCGCTGTACGCAAATCTTTCGATTGCGGCGGAGCACCTGATGTCGCTGGTCGTCACCCAGCCGTACCTCGAGCTCCATTCGGGACCCGGGCGCGGGTACCCGGTGGTGTATGTCGTGGGCCGCGACGAGTGGGTCACGGTGCTGTACAGCCGCACGGATTGGTACAAGGTGCGGGCCCCGAACGGCCAGGAAGGTTGGGCACGGCGCGACGAACTGGCCAGCACCGTGCTTGCCAGCGGCGAACCGGCCCCGATTCCCCCTTATCCCGATTTCGTCTCGCATACCTGGGAGCTGGGAGCGGGCTACGGGGTCTACAACCGCGAGAATCTGGTCACGGCATACGCCGACTACGGGATCACGGAGAGCATCGACGCCGAAGCGGTATTGCAGCAGGCCTTTGGCACCATCGACAATCGCGTGATCGCCTCGATCGGCCTGCGTCACACGTTCCTGCCGGAATGGAAGTGGTTTTCGCCGACTGCGGGCATCGGCACGGCCTATCAGCACATTGCCGACAAGGCGCCTCCCGCGCCGCTCGAGAGCAGCAACCAGATGGCCTACGTGTCGTTGGGCGCACGCGGCTTCATTACGCGCCGATTCATGTGGCGCGCCGACTGGCGCCACTACGTCGTATTCAACAATTTGAACCGGTACGAGGACCTCGAAGAATGGAAATTCGGCTTGGCAGTATTCTTCTAGCGGCAGCGCTGCTGTCCGGCTGCGGCTGGTTCCATCGCGGCGAGCAACCCCAGAACCAGGTGGTTGCCGAGGAGCCCCCGGGTGAGCCCTCGGTCATCGAGCCCCAGGTCAACCGGCGTGAGGTCAAGACGCCCAAGGTCAAGGCCAAGGACCTCGAAATCGGCGCCTATTTCGGGGCGCTCAGCATCCAGGACTTCGGGGTGAATCCCGTGTATGGGGCGCGCCTCGCCTATCACGTGTCCGAGGACATTTTCCTGGAGGGCTTCCTGGGAACGTCCAAGGCCGGCACGACCAGCCTCGAAGACGTGTTTCCGGATATCACGGTCGTCAGCAACGCTGGGAGGCAATTCACGTATTACGACCTGGACTTGGGCTACAACGTGCTGCCCGGCGAGGTGTTTCTGGGCCGGGGACGCGCATTCAACTCCCAGCTCTACGTGACCGTCGGCATGGGCGACGTGAAATTCGCGGAAAAGGACCAGTTCGCCCTCAATTTCGGCGTCGGTGAGCGGCTGTTGATCACGGATTGGCTCGCCTTGCACATGGACGTACGCGATCACGTGTTCGAGACCAGCCTCACGGGACGCACCAAGAACGTCGACAACATCGAGGCGACCTTGGGATTGACCACGTTTTTCTGATGCTTTATTGCCGGTGCAATAGGAGATCTCGATGAAATTCCGGACTGCAACATGCTTCAAAGCCGCCGCCTTGGGGCTGCTCGTCGTCTCGGGTGCGCTCGCCGCGGATGCCGGCGGACCTGCGCCCGGGTTTTCGCTCAACTCGCTCGCGGGCGAACAGGGCGCCTTGAGCCAATACAAGGGCCAGGTGGTCATGGTCAATTTTTGGGCGACCTGGTGCGGCCCGTGCCAGCAGGAAATGCCGCTGTTGGACCAGATGTACAAGAAGTACAAACCGGCCGGCTTCACCTTGATCGGGGTCAACGTCGACAAGGAAGCGCCCGCCGTGAAGGAGCTGCTGGCGCGCAAGCCCGTGAGCTTCCCGATCCTGCTCGATCCCGCCAATCAGGTCAGCAAGGCCTATCACGTGGACGAGATGCCGAGCTCGGTGATCATCGACCGCAAGGGCGCGATCCGCTACATCCACCGCGGCTACAAGCCGGGTGACGAGAACGAGTATCAGGACCGCATCCGCCAGCTCATCCGGGAATGATCATGAATAGACTGCGATCCGCGATGATCGTCGGCGTCGTGCTGCTGGCCAGCGGGTGCGGCATACAGCCCTGGGTGAAGCCCTATGAGCGGGACCGGCTGGCGGACCCGATCATGGCCTGGGACCGGGACGCCCTGTCGTCGGCTTACCTGGATCACGTCCGCGAGGCCAGAGAAGGATCGCGCGGCGCCACCGGCGGCGCGGGCGGCGGCTGCGGCTGCAATTGACGCCCATGGGTTCCATGCACCGCCGCCTGGCCCAACGAGCAGCGCTCGCGTTGCTGCTGCTGGTTCGCGCCACCAGCGCGGACGTGCTGCCCGACGACCGCGCGGACCTCTTTTACAGCAAGTACAGCGGCGGGGGCATGGACATCACGGGCGAATCCGTGCTGGTGCGCAAGAAGTTCACGGAGAATTTCGCGGTCGAGGGCAGTTACTTCGTCGACAAGGTCAGCGGCGCCTCCGTGGACGTGCTGAGCAACGCGAGCGTCATCAAGGATGAGCGCAAACAGAAGACCGCGACGGTCCAGTACCTGAACGACAAGACCACCTACTCCCTGTCGTACATCAACAGCACGGAGCGGGATTACATCTCCAACACCACGCATTTCTCGCTGAGCCAGAGCATGTTCGGCGATCTGACGACGCTGACCCTGGGCTGGGGGCACACCACCGACACCGTCGGGGAGAACAACGGCACCGCCCTCGCGTGGCTCGGTCACGCGGAGGACTCGAGCTACTCGGTGGGGCTGTCGCAGATCCTCACCAAGAACTTCATCGCCGACGTTAACCTCGAAGTCATCACCGACGACGGCTACTTGGCCAACCCCTACCGATCGATCATCTACGTGGATCCCAGCAGCACCAAAGGGTGGGGCATGGCAAGCCAGGTCTACCCCAAGACCCGCACCAGCACGGCGATTCAGGGCCAGGCGAAGTACTTCCTGCCGTGGCGGGCGGCCGTGACCGGCTCCTACCGGTACTTCCACGACACCTGGGACATCACCGGCAATACCTACGAACTCGACTACACGCACCCGCTCGCGAACATCTGGATTTTAGAGGGCCGCCTGCGGTACTACCAACAGACCCATGCGGCCTTTTACGCCAACGTGCTCCCATTCAACGGGTATCAGAACTTCGAGGCGCGCGACCAGGATCTGGCCTCGGCGGAAAACACCACCATCGGCGCCAAGGCCACCTACGCCTTCCTGCCCGACGGCTGGAAGATGTTCAAGCGCGGCACCGCTACGCTCGACATCAGCCGCATCAGTTACCATTACCTGGATTTTTCCGATTTCAAAGACTTCCAGACGGGGTACGTCCCGGGAACCGAACCGCTGTACCACTTCAACGCGACGGTGTTCCAGCTCTACTTCTCGATGTTCTATTGATCCGAAAATTCCCGGAGTACGAGCGATGACGAACCAGTCGATTTCGCGCCGGACATTGCTCGTGAGTCTGTGCTCGGGCGCGGCGGCCGTATGGTCGGCCCGCGCCTCGAGCGCCCAGCCTGGACGGCTGGACGTCAAGGATCCACAGGCCGTTTCGCTGGGCTACGTCGAGGATGCCGCGCGGGTGGACGCCCGGAAGTTCCCCGCCTACGTCAAAGGATCGACCTGCGAGAACTGCCTGCAGCTGCAGGGCACGGCCGGCAACCCGTATCGCCCATGCGCCGCGTTCAAAGGAAAGCTCGTGTCGATCGCCGGATGGTGTTCGGCCTGGACCCCGGAGATGTAGCCTCAGGAGCCGTCTCGACCGGGCTCCGCGTCACATTCCGCGGCCTGCCGCCGCATCCCGCACTTTCACGCCGATCGACGGGAAATCGGTGAAGAAGCCGTCGATGCCGCGGGCCAGGAATCGCAAGATCTCCGCTTCCAGATTCCCATGATCCGCGGGCCGGGCGCCGACCTGCAGATCGTCGGGCAGGAACGCGTTCTCCGCCCGAAACGTCCAGACGTGAACCGCAAGGCCGGCTGCGTGGGCATCCGCCACCCCTCGAGGCGTGGCCAGATCCTTGGCGATACCGATCGCGTCCGCATAGTCGGCGATGCGGCCGAGGTCTCCCAACTCGTGCTCGAGGAGTTGAACCAGCGGCAGTCGGGTCATGTGCCGGAGCTGCGCGAGATTGTTCGGGTCGAAGGACTGGATGAACACCGGCGAGCCTTGCCGCGCGTAGTCGAACCGCTCCAGCGTTGCGAGAATGGCCGCCTCCTGCGCAAGGCCGATGGCGGCGAAATGGGCCGGGTGCTTGGTCTCGGGATACACGCCGATGCGCCGGTCGGGCGGCCGCTTCTCGTTGGTCTCCGCCGCCAACTGCAATATCTCCTCGAAGGTGGGCACGCTCAACCGGTCGTCGAACGCCCGGTTCTGCGGGCGCAACTCCGGTAGGCGCTCGCGCGCCCGCAGCGTCTTGATTTCGGCGAGCGTGAAGTCCTCGGTGAACCACCCGGTCAGCGTCTCGCCGTCGATCGACTGCGTGCGCCGCCGCGATGCGAACTCGGGGTGATCGCCCACATCGGTGGTGCCCCCGATCTCATTCTCGTGCCGCGCGATGAGCACGCCGTCCCGGGTCATTACCAGATCCGGTTCGATGTAATCGGCGCCCTGCTCGATGCCGAGGCGGTAGCTCTCCAGCGTATGCTCGGGACGCTCTCCGCTGGCGCCGCGGTGCGCGATGACGATGACCTTGGGCACGGGATACCTCGATGCGTAACCGGTCAAGTTTAGCGCAATCGAGGAGCCTGTCCGAGTTCCGCGGTCGGCGGGTAGTGTCCTAATTTGACTGCTGACACTTGAACTCCAGTTCGGCCTGGGCCTCCGACTTGAAGGGCACCATGTCCTGCTGAGACGTGTTTACAACGTTCAACTCCTTTCCCTGCTTGATGCAGAACTCGCTGGCCTCTTTGAGAATGTCTGATTTAACTGTCGCGCCAGTATGCTCGATACCCCATTCGGACCTTGAGATCATGTATGTCCCATTGCCAATGGGAACGATACCGGCGTTATGCGCACAAGCCACTGGTATCGCGAGTAATGGCGCGATAATCAGTGCGTAAGACTTAAGAAGCCGCATGTGCATCCTCCATAACATTAGCCTTCAATAGCAGCGGATAGTGCGGCCCGGACCCATTCAGACACGCTCTGATTGTTTGCCTTGGCAGCAGCCTCCACGCGCTTGCGATCCTCCGAGTTCAGGCGGATAGGCACGATGGATGACTTGGCATCCCCTTTCGGCAGCTTGGGCCGCCCTGGGCGTCGTGTCTTAGGCTGGGTCAAGGCTGCGAAACTCCTGAACGATCGCCGCCCTGACGGCCGTTTCCGGTGATACGGCGGGCGGGATGTGCAGAACCGTCACATGGCGCTTGGGGTTCGCCGGGTCGTCCGTGACGTGCGACCACGCATAGGCCGTATTGGCTTTGTCGTGGCCGTGCAGGTCGAATACCTCCACAATCCCCTCCCACATCGTCTTGCCCTGAAAGACCTCCTTGACCGGCACGCTGGCGCGGTGCGTCGAATCGACGCCATGCAGTTGGCGGATCACGTCCCGCAATTCCTCGATGGCCGTCATACCGCCGCCTCGACCAGGTCACCGACCTTCCAGAAGCTCGACGTGACGCCAGCGGCCATGGCGGGCGTGCAGCGCAGCGTATTATGGCGCTTCACGAAATTGTAGTAGGCGAAGTGCAGGCCGACCGCCGCCTCAAAATTCTCAAGCTTCTTGCTGAACGCCAGCGTCAGCCGGGTTAGCCGGCGCATGTGATGCCGCGTGGTTGCATTCAGGCGCTCGACGTAACTGGTGGAAATCAGGTCGCACTTGGGAAGACCGTTGATAACCTTCTTCTCGCAGGATACGAACTCGGGAGGGCTGTAGCGGCGAACTCCGTTCACTTCCTGCGCACCGTAGGTCTTAACGATCTGCGCGTAGTCCACATCCCCACCGAAAGCCTTCTCTATCGCCGCCACATAGGCGTTAAGGCCGTCCGTCGAAATCTGAAGGCGATTCTTCATCCGACCCGCGACGTCCTGCATAAAGGCGTCTGCGGTCGCAGAATCGCGATCCCCGACCTTGAAGGCGGGAACCAATTTTGTCTCAGCGTCGATGGCGCAGAAGGTCCACACGCTACCCTTGTCGATATCGCCCGGCTTAACGTTGCGATCTTTCTTGCCGACAAAACCCCAAATTTCATCCATCTCCAATCGACCGCAATCCAATTCCCGCATTTCCTTGTCCATCAGGCGCGTGCAGCCCTGACCGACCTTCACGCCCAGGCGCATGATCGTGTCGCGGTGAATGCCGGTCATGCGCTCAATGGAGCGGATCGCCGAGCCTTCCGCCAATGCCGCGATGACTTGGATTTTCTTGTCGGTGGGAAGTATGTTTGCCATGTGAGATACTGTATTACAAGAATTATGGATTGTCAATAGTTTTTGTGATACAATATTCAATAAATTCGGTTCCGAAAGCAGTACCAAACGCTAACAGGATCGCTCCGACACAGCATGAAAAGCCGAAATTTTGCAAAGGAATGCTTTCCTGAAACAACCCAAATATAAATACTATCAAGCCCAGAGAGCCGAGCGCGAACGCAAAAAACAAGAGCTTTTGCCAGAGCGTTGGTGGTGGTTTAAACAGCGAGATCCGGTCGCCCGATATACCCTGTATATTGGTTTTTTCACGCTCGCTCTGGTCTTCGTGGGAACGCTTCAATGGTGCGAATTGCACGAGGGCGGAAAGGACACCCGTGCGCTTGCAGAAGCCGCCGGTAAGCAGGCTGGTGCTGCCAAATTGCTGGCCGATCTTATGGAGGAGGACCAGCGGCCATGGATTTCGCTCGATATGCATGTGGTCGATGCTGTTACTTGTGTCCGAGGCGGCTGCACAACCACGATAAGTTACAGCGTGGCGAATGTCGGCAAGAGTCCCGCACGAGATGTGGACTTTGCTCCGATCATGACTCATGGCCCTGCAGGACCGACTGCCGATACTCATCAGTTCGCTGACTCTAAAAGGAATGTCGATAAAGCTGCTGAATTCGCCTGCGCGCTTATGCAGCCATTTCAAGGCAAATCGGGCAAGGTGATGTTGCCCGGCGAACGAGAGCCTGAGGGAGCGCAGATCCCCCCTCGATTTCGAGTAGGTACCTCCCAAGGTGGCGGCATCATCGAGGGAGAAGGAGCATATGTCCCAACCCTCGTAATCGTCGGCTGCGTCACATATAGGTTTCTCAATGACCCCAAAGTCCATCGAACCGTTCGTGTATTCCAGCTCGGCAAGCCTTCCTACAATTTGTTCAACTTGAACGCGGACGGCCCGATCCAACCAGGAGATTTGCTCGAATACACCCACACGGGAGGGGCACTCTCCGATTGACCACGCAATTAGCCCAAATAGGGCGCCAACTAGTGTAGTGCTTCATTCTGTTTGGAACTTAAGCGGCTATTGGCACGAATGACCTTTTGCAGGATATCGCGAGCGCTCTTGGTCCAAATGAATGGTTTGGGGTTGGTGTTGTGATGCGCGATGTAGTCATCGATGGCGGCGACCAACTCGGGGACGCTGGTGAACACCCCACGGCGCAAGCGTTCCACCGTGATGTCGCGGAAGAACCGTTCCACCATGTTCAACCACGAGGCCGAGGTCGGCGTGAAGTGCATGTGGATACGCGGTCGTTTGGCAAGCCACCTCTGCACGGCCGGATGCTTGTGGGTGGCGTAGTTGTCGGCGATCAAATGCAATTCCCTGTTCGCTGGCGTTTCACGCTCGATTTGGCGCAGGAAGCGCAACCATTCGATGTGGCGATGACGCTGCTGACACTGGGCGATGACCTGGCCGTCGAGTACGTTGAGCGCCGCGAACAAGGTGGTCGTGCCGTTGCGCTTGTAGTCGTGTGTCATCGTCGCCGCGCGCCCTTTCTTCAGAGGCAGCCCCGGCTGGGTGCGATCGAGGGCCTGCACTTGGCTCTTCTCGTCGCAGCACAGCACCAGCGCGTGCTCCGGCGGGGACATGTACAGACCGACGATGTCCTCGAGCTTCTCGACGAACTTGGGGTCGCGCGAGACCTTGAAACCTCGCACTCGATGCGGCTTCAATCCGTGCTGGCGCCACACGCGCAGCACCGTGGTGTCGCTGACACCGACCTGCGCGGCCATCGTGCGCGTGCTCCATTGCGTCGCGTTCGCCGGCAAGGTCTGCGTCGTCAGTCGCACGATCTGCGCCGCGTCCGCCTTCACCGGTCGCCCGCCACGCGGCAAATCCTGCTGAATCGCCGCCAAGCCGCCCTCGATATAGCGATTGCGCCAGCGTCCGACTTGAACACGACCAACGCCCACTTGGGCGGCAATCGTACGGTTATCCAAGCCGTCGGCCGCACCCAGGATGATCTGTGCGCGGCGCGCCAAGCGAACACTGACCGTCTTAGATCGAGCCAGCTGCAGCAACTGCGCGCGCTCCTCGTTCAACAACACAATATCCGCCGCTTTGCGCATCGCTCTATCCCCATTGATAACCTCAATGGTAAGACAAGAATTGCGCTCACCGGTTCCATTAATTACGAAGCACTACACGAGCGCGCAGCGGCAGAAATC
>Ga0302283_1000004_pt1 | contig 109150 bp, 93 predicted proteins | sample III_Fen_E1_4_FD_198770 | JGI IMG/M metagenome (GOLD analysis project Ga0302283, IMG submission 198770) | Peat permafrost microbial communities from Stordalen Mire near Abisko, Sweden - III_Fen_E1_4 | ecosystem: Environmental > Terrestrial > Soil > Wetlands > Permafrost | place: Sweden: Abisko... | reverse complement strand
GCGAAATCTGCATGCGCAGCGCTCCGGCGATGCTGGGGCTGTCCAGCAGTGCGTACATCGTGAGCGTCCCGGAATCCTTCGACGGCCGCTCGAACCAGAACGAGGTGAAGCGGGGAAACTCCTCCGGGCGGGGAAACGCCGTATCCACGGCCAGCGCGCGCGCCGACAATCCGTACTGCCGCGTGTCCCCGCCCACCGCGCGGAAATAGCTCGCGCCGAGGAACGCCGCCACGTCGGCCCGCCAATTCGTGACGAACTGCACGCGAAATCCGGCGAAGCCCGCATGATCCTTCATGATGGCGGGATCGACGCCGCTCTTGTCCCATTCGAACATGGCCGGGTCGTAGACGATCTCGCGCGCCTGGCCGTCGAGGACTTCGTAGAGGCGCACCGGCTGGCCGAAGCTGCGCCCGACGTGGAAGAACTGCAGCCGGAACGCGAGTCCGGAATCGCCCCACAACGAATGATCGGTGCGGAAGCGGATGGATTGATACTGGTCGTAGCCGAGCTTGGCCATGCTCGGCGGAAGGATGTCCTTCGATTCCTGATAGGGGTTGTTGGCGAGAAAGTGCGCCTGGCCCTTGAGCCAGGCGAAATCGAAGGGCTGGGCCGGACCGTTGCCCTGGGCCGCCGCGGCCGGCGCCGCCGCCGCCGCCAGGCGCAGGCGGGTCATCTGGGCGGCGGTCAACCCCAGGGCCGTCCTCAACAGCGTTCGTCTTGCGATCATTCGATGGACATCCTCTATATCGTGAAACCGGTGGCCTGCGCGTCGGGCAGAAGGGCGAGCTGGTTGAGCAGACGCGCATCGGCTGCGACCTCCACCCGCTCCGCAGGCGTCAGCCATGCAAGCGCCTCGTCGAGCGAGCGCGCATCGATCAGTTTCTGCTCGGCCGTGAAGGCATTGGGATCCGGCTCGCCGCGCGGATCCGCCGGCCGGGCGAGATTCCCGTGGATGTGAGCGAGCCGCGCGTCGCGATTGCGCGCCAGATACCGCAGGCCGTCCTGCGGGAGAGCTTCGGCCCCGGCAATGAGTTCCCCCCGCCGCGTGACCAGGGCGGGCGGGTGGATCTCCTCGGGGGTGCGCAGCAGGGCGATTCGCGACAGCGCGAGACCCAGCGATTCGCTGCCGCTGGCGCGCGACAGGGGCACCGACAGGAACAATCCCAGGAGAGCCGGCGAAACCCAGGCGAGCAACGCGGGTGAGAGGAAATACACGATCACGGCGGTGACGCAGGCGAGCAGCATGTGCCGCTTGTGGAAATTCCACGCATCGCTCCAGGTCGTGCCGCCGCTGTCGCGGCGCTGCGGCTTCCAGCCCGAATCGCGTCCCATGAACACTTCGAAAACGTGCCGGCTCTGGACCAGCATCAGCACCGGCGCGTACAAGGCCGACAGCACATTCTCCAGCAGGAAGCTGCTGGCCAGCCCGATGACGCCGCCGCTGCCGCGCCGGATGCGGGGCGTGAACAGGGCGCGGATGAACCCGAGCGTCTTCGGGATCAGGAGCACGATCATGCTGAACCAGAACAGGGCCATCATCAGTGCGACGTCGAATCGCGGCCAGGTGGGGAACAGCTGGAAATCGTGGCTGAAGTATTCCGGGCGGATCAGGTGCGACTGCACCGCCAGCGCGAAGCCGATTCCCAGCATCAGCAGCCACAACGGCGAGGACAGGTAGCTCATGATGCCAATCCCCAGGTGCAGGCGGCTGGTGAAGGACAGGCCGGCCGTACCGATGATCTTCAGGTGCTGCAGGTTGCCCTGCGCCCAGCGCCGGTCGCGGATGGCGACGTCGATCAGCGAGGGCGGCGACTCCTCCCAGGAGCTGCCGTAGTCGGTGATCATGCGCACCTTCCAGCCGCCGCGGCGCATCAGCGCCGCCTCGACGAAATCGTGGGACAGCACGTGGCCGCCGAAGGGCTTGCGCCCCTTGAGGATCGGCAGGCCGCAGTTCTGCGCGAAGGCGCGCACGCGGATGATCGCGTTGTGGCCCCAATAATTGCAGCTGTCGCCCGACCAGGCCGCGAGGCCGCGGGTGATGACCGGTCCGTAGACGCAACCGGCGAATTGCTGCAGGCGCCCGAAGAAGGTCCTTGCGCCGATGAGCTGCGGGGCCGTCTGCAGGATCCCGAGCGCGGGGTCCGCGTGCATCGCCTGCACCATCTGCAGCAGGGTGCGGGCATCGATGAGGCTGTCGGCGTCGAGCACGATCATGTGCTCGTAGCGGCCGCCCCAGCGGGTCACGAAGTCCTCGATGTTGCCCGACTTGCGGCCCACGTTTTGCCAGCGCCGCCGGTACCAGACGGGCATGACGGACTCGAGGGACGCGCGCAATCGGTGGATGGCCGCGGTCTCGCGGATCCAGTTGTCGGCGTTGGTCGAATCCGAAACCACCACCACCTCGAACCACTGGTTGGCCGATAGCTGCTGCAATCCCTCGGCCATGGCCTGCAAGGCGAGGGTCGTGCGCAGCGGATCCTCGTTGTAGATCGGCATGACCAGCGCCGTCAGCGACGCGTCCGGCGGCGCGCGCGGGACGAGATCCCGGCGCTTCGAGGCGCCCGCGATCACCGACCCCGCCGCAAACGCTATCCACGCGAGCGACACCGCGAAGAAGAAGATCATCAGGCCCTGCAACAACGTCATGCTGGCAAATCGCACCACCTGCAGCATCTGGAAGATGCCGTAGGTCGAGACGCCCGCCGTCGTCGTAATCAGGATGAAGCGCGCGTACAGCACGGTGAGCGTCGTGCGCCGGCGCTGCCGGCCCGATGGCCCGTAGCGCAGATCCTGGGCCGGCATCGGCAGCGGACTCTCCGGCGGCATGCCGCCCGAGGCCCCGATATGCGGGTAGACGACGGCGCAGCTCACGCGGGGGTCCAGCGGTACAGCCAGGTCTCGGTGATCGGCTGGTCGCCGCGCATCACGCGCAGGCGCAGTTCGATGAGGTCGGCATCGTTCGGATCGATCTCGAAACTGGCGCGCAGTCCGTGGAGCGACACGTTGGACTTCAGGGCGGCGTTCGAGATCTTGCCGCGGGACGCCGACAGATCGAGCCGCAGGCCGTCGATGCGCTCACCGGCGCCCACGAAGTCCAGGATGAACACGCGGCGCTTGCCGTCGAGGCTCGCGCCGGAGCGGGTTGCCATCACCTTGGCGATGCCCTTGGGCAGCGCGGGCTCCCCAAGCCACGTGAGGCGGTACTCGAAATGCGCCGGGTGGTTGGACGGCAAGCCGTGGGCCGGACGCCAGAAGGCCACGATGTTGTCGTTGCTCTCGCGGCCCGACGGGATCTCGACGAGCTCGACCGCCCCGGGACCCCAATCGCCCTTCGGTTCCACCCAGGTGCTCGGGCGCCGCTCGTATTGATTCTCGAAGTCCTGGAAGTCCGCCGGATCCCGGGAGCGCTGCACCAGCCCGAATCCCTTCGGCGGCTGGGTCGTGAAGGTCGATACCTGCAGCTGGGTCGGATTGGAGAGCTGCCTGAAGATCGACTCTCCGGAACTCGATTCGATCGCCAGGCCGTCGGAATCGTGGACCTCGGGACGGTAATCGTCGAGCCGGCCCCGGTTGGTCTCATCGAACAGGAACATCGACGTCAGCGGGGCGATGCCGACGACGCGCATGTCGGCACGCGGAAACAAGGTGAGTTCCACATCCATGAGCGTTTCCGGTCCCGGCTGGACCGTGAACCGATAGGCGCCGGTCACGGAGTCGCTCTCGAGCAGCGCATAGATCACGATCGATTTCGCGCGCGCGTCGGGGCGCTCGACCCAGAAATGGGTGAACGCGGGGAATTCCTCGCCCGACGGCTCGGCCGTGTTGATGGCGAGGCCGCGGGCCGACTGACCGTACAGCAGGTGCTGGGCAACGGCACGAAAATAGCTCGCTCCCTGGAACACCAGGAATTCGTCCCAGACCTTCTTGGAGTTGATCTGGCCCTTGAGCCTGAAACCCGACAAGGGCAGCGGGACCTTGCCCTCGATATGCGGAATCGAGGGCCCGCTCTCGAACATGTCGGGCGTCGCCGCCACGTCGTGGGCGACGCCGTTTTCGACGGTCGAGACCGTCACGGCCACCGATTGCAGGTTGAACCCGGTCCGCAGCAGTTCGAGCCGGAAGGGCACGTCCTCCTGGCGCCAGATGCCGGAATCGGGATTGAAATGAATGCTGCGGTATTGCTCCGGACTCAGCTTGTCCAATCCCGCGGGCAAGGTACTGCGCTGCGGCGCATAAGGCTTGGTGCCGCGCCGCCGGGCCTCTTCCAGCAGGGTATCGAAGGAAAAGTCGTAGTCGCCGGGCGCCTTCTCGGCAGGCGGGTGAGCAGGGGCCGGAGGATTGGCGGCCGCCGCATGCGTGCGCGAATCCGCCTGGGCGGTCATGGTCAGCGCGGCGAACACGACCGCCCAGAATGAAGTATTCAATGAAACCGGCAAGGTAGCGACCCCAAATTAGCCCGTCGGCAATGTGCCTGTTCAGCCTCAAGCGGCCGGCAACGCGAGTTACCGCCGGTTCAGGCAATTTCTGCGGATTTTTACGCCGTCCGTAGCCGGCGTACCATGATGAAAGCAGCGGGGTCTGTCAACGGGCAATCCACCGGCGGCCCCTCCCGCTGGTATAGTTTCCCGGGCATGACGAAGGAAGCCACGCCTGCCCGAGAACCGCAAAGCGCCGGCGCCGTGCTGATGGTGCGCCCCGCCGGGTTCGCCTTCAACCCGGAAACGGCCGCCAGCAACGCGTTTCAAGCGGCGGCTTCGGCTGCCGGCCCGAACTTCACGGGCCTCCCGCACGCGGCGGCGCAGGAGCTCGCCCTGCGCGAATTCGATGGTCTCGCCGCGGCGCTGTCGCGCGCCGGCATCGAGGTGATCGTGGGCGAGGATACCGCCTCGCCGCCCAAGCCCGACGCGGTCTTTCCCAACAATTGGGTGAGCTTTCACCGGGACGGCACGGTGGTTCTCTATCCCATGATGGCGCCCAACCGGCGCCCGGAGCGGCGCGAGGACCTGGTGCGGCAGGTCATCAGGCAGGGCGGCTTCCGAACGTCGCGAACCGTCGACCTGTCCCATCGCGAGGCGTCGTCCCAGTATCTGGAGGGCACCGGCAGCCTGGTCCTCGACCGGGCCAACCGCGTCGCCTTCGCCTGCCTCTCGCCGCGCACGGATTTCGACGTGCTGGGCGAGTTTGCGCAGGCACTGGACTACGATCTCGCGACCTTCGAGGCATTCGATGCGGCGGGGAGGGCGATCTATCACACGAACGTGCTGCTGGCGATCGGCAGCGGGTTTGCGGTGATTTGCGCCGAAACGATCGGGCGCCCGGAACACCGGGCTGCGGTGATGGCCCGGTTGCGGGCCACGGGGCATGTGCCGATCGAGATCTCATCGCAGCAAATGCGGTGCTTTGCGGGCAATATCCTGGAGCTCAAGTCCCCGGCGGGAGCGGTGATCGCGATGTCGGCGACGGCCCGGGACAGCTTTGAACCCGCGCAGCGGCGGATTCTCGAGGCACAGGGCACGGTCGTGACCGCCCCCATTCCGGTCATCGAGGCTCTGGGCGGCGGCGGCGTGCGCTGCATGCTGGCGGAAATCCACCTGCCGAAACACGTCTCGCCCCCGGTGCCATAATAACCGCATGCTGGAGCTGGGGACGAAATCGCTGATCGCCTACCTGCTGGGCGCGTTGCTCGCGAGCTTGATCCTCGGACGCCTTCGAGGCGTCGACATCCGCAAGATGGGCAGCGGCAATGCGGGCGCCACCAATGCGCTCAGGACCCAGGGCAAGCTGTTCGGGCTCACGGTTTTGCTCCTCGACATCGGCAAAGGAGTATTGGCGGTGCGGTGGGTGCCGGGTCTGCCGCTGCCGGGAGCCGGCTTCGACCCGGGCCTGTCCCGGGAATGGCTGACGCTGGCGTGCGGATTCGCCGTCATCGTGGGCCACGTCTATCCGGTGTGGTTCGGCTTTCGCGGCGGCAAGGGAGTCGCGACCGTGGTCGGCGTCATCGGGGCGCTGGAGCCGCGGCTGCTCCTCCCCCTGGTCGTGTGCTGGTTCGCCGTCGTGCTGCTGAGCGGCTACGTGGGCCTTGCCAGCATGGTGGCGGGGGTGGCGCTGGTCATCGCGGTCCATTTCTTGGACGCCGGCGACACGCCGCGGCTGGCGTTTTGCGGGCTGATTGCCCTGTTCGTGATCTACACGCATCGCGCGAACATTGCGCGGATGGCGGCGGGCACCGAGAGCCGGGCGCGGCGACTATGGCTGTTTCGATCGCGGGCGGCCTAGACCCCGCTTCGCTGCTGGCGCTGCTGGCGGACGGTCAGCCGCACTCCGGCGAGTGGCTGGCGCAACGCCTCGGCGTGAACCGCACGGCCGTCCGGAACGGCGTGCTGCGATTGCGCGATCGCGGCATCGCGGCCGGCGCCGTGCGGGGCCGCGGCTATGCGCTGGCGGGGCCCGTGGAGTTGTTGAATGCGAGGGCAATCCGGGCCGCCCTATCGGACGTGCATGCCGAGCGCGTGCAGGACCTCGAAATCGCCTTCGAGGTGGATTCCACCAATACGCGACTCCTGGCGGCCGCGCCCCCGCCCGCCGGCCGGGCCCGGGTCCTGTTGAGCGAGCTGCAGACTGCCGGCCGGGGCCGCCGCGGACGCCGCTGGGCCGCACCCTTCGGCGGCAGCATCGCCTTGTCGATGGCGTGGCCGTTCGGCGACCGCGCGCAGGTGAGCCCGGCGCTCAGTCTGTGCGCCGGGGTCGCGGTGTGCCGGGCGCTGGCGCGGGCCGGCGCCGCGGGCATCGGCGTAAAATGGCCGAACGACTTGTGGTTGAACGACAGAAAGGTCGGCGGCGTGCTGCTCGAGCTGCGCGCGGACGCCGGCGGACCTGCCCAGGTGGTGATCGGAATCGGTCTCAACGTGGCCTTGACCCGGGCGGCCCGCGCCGAGATCGAGGCCTCGGGAGCCGCCGTTGCCGCGATTGCCGATGCGTGTTGCGGGGCGCCTTCGCGCAATTTCATCGCCGGCGCCATCATCGACGAGCTTTTGAGTATGCTGGTGGACTTCGAGCACGAGGGCTTTTCCGCTTACCGGGAGGCCTGGTCGGGGCTCGACGTATTGCGGGACCGTCCGGCGCAGGTGCTGCTGGGCGACGCCGTGGTGCGCGGCACGGCGCGCGGCGTGGATGCGCAGGGCCGATTGCAGCTCGAGCGGGCAGGCCGCCTGCAAACGTTCGTATCGGGTGAGGTCAGTCTGCGCCTGGGTGAAGCGAATTTGACGGACATCGAATGACTAGTTTGAAAATCCTCGTCGTGTGTCTCGCCTTGGCGAACGTGCTCTATTTTTTATGGACGCACGGCATCGCCGAGCCGCAGCCGGTCCCCGTCGCGGCGGATGCCGCGCCCGGGCCGACGCTGAAACTGGCCTCGGAAGTGCCCGAGGCGCAGCGCGAGCCGCCCGCGGAGACTGCCGTCGCGGGATCGAGCGGCGCGCCCGAGGAATCGGCGGCGAGCGCCGCGTCGGCGGCGAAGCGTTGCATTACGGTCGGCCCGTTCCGCGACGTCGCCGAGGCGGCCCACGCCGCCAGCATCTTGCGCGCGGGCGGCTACGATCCGCGGCAACGAGTGGTCGACGGCGACGTGTGGGCGGGCGTATGGGTGTATCTGCCGCTCACGGGTGCGGCCGGCGCAAGCGACGCGCTGCTCTCGAAGCTGAAGACGGCGGGCATCGACGATGCGCTCGAAATGCCCGGCCCGGGCGAGGGCTCGGTGATTTCGCTGGGGTTGTACAGCGAGCAAAAGCGGGCCCAGGCCCGCGTCGCCCAGGCGCAGGCGCTCGGCCTGAAGCCTGAAATGACCGACCGCAAGCGCACCGGCAACGTCTATTGGGTCGACATCGATCAAGGCGCCGGCGATGCCTCGTTGAACCCCGCACGGCTGCAGGGCGATGCCGGCCGCATATCCCGATTGGAAATCCAACCTTGCGACACTGGACAGGCATCCCCATGAGCGGCGCATCCTCGAAGTTTCGGATTGCCTCCCTGAGCGCGGCGCGCGCCGTGGGCGGCGTGGTGGGGTACGGCTGCCTCGCCGCGTTCTTGTGGCTCATCAGCCTGCAGATCTACCGCTGGTTGCACGACGGGGAATGGACGCACATCGGCGTCAGCCAGGGAATCAGCGACGGTTTGACCCGCTGTTGCGTCAAGGACGGCGATACCGGCCGGCTCGCCGCTCTGGTGCACTGGATGGACGCGCCCGCCGATTGGCTGGGTCTGCACCGGGTGCTCGAGTTGCTGCCGGCGTCGATGGCGTTGTTCCTATTGAGCATCCTCGGCAACAGCATCTTCGTCTATTGCCGGGATCGACTCGACGACGTCCGGGGCGCCTGAGATGCGGGCAGCGCCCGCCGCGGCGCAGCGCATGGCGCGCGCGGCGGCATGCTGTGCCTGCATGGCCCTCGGCGCGCCGCCGGCGGTTGCCGCCGCCGGGTACACGCCGATCGTGCCGGCCATGGCGGATCGCACGGTCACGTTGACGGGCCGCGAGCTCACCATCGATCAGATCGTCATGATCGCGCGCCACGGCGCGAAGGTCGCGCTGGCCGACGAGGCCAGGCGGCGCGAGGCCGACAACTACGGCCTGCTGCTGGAGGCTTGCGCCGAGGGGATTCCGGTTTACTGGTTCAACCGGGGTTCGGGCGACCAGCGCGAGACGGTGATCTTCGACGGCGATCCGCTGTCGAGCGCCAACCGGACGCTGATCGAGAAGACGCAAATGGACCGATTTCGCGAGGGCGCTCTGCTCGGAACCGGCCCCGAGATCGGCGAGGAGGAAATCGTTCGCGCCATGATGGCGGTGCGCGCGAACGCCATGACCTTCGATGCGCCCAGCCCGCAGCTCGCGCAAATGCTGCTCGATATGCTCAACCAGCGGGTGACCCCGGTGGTCCAGTCGCGCGGCACACTGGGCGAGGGGGACCTGGCGCAATTGGGCAACGTCGGCGCCGCCATGGTCGGGGCCGGAGAGGCCTACCTGCGCGGAACGCGCATGCCGGCCGCGGCGGCGCTGAAGCGGGCCGGGCTTGCGCCCCTGCAGCCGTTCGCCGCCGACGACAACGCGCTCACGAGCAGCAATGCCTACGCGACCGGGCTCGCGGCCCTGGTGGTGCACGACGCGAGGCAGGCGCTCGAATGGTCGGACGTGATCTATGCCATCGACCTCGATGGGATGAACAGCAGCATCACGCCGCTCTCGCTCGCGGTGCAGCGCGCGCGGCCGGAGCCGTGGCTGAACTGGCATGCCGCGCGCATTCTCGGGATGTTGAAGGGCAGTTACCTGTTCCAGGCCGACCCGCGACGGATCATTCAGGATCCGGAGAGCCTGCGGGCGTCGTCGATTCGGCAGGCCTCGGCATGGGAGGCCTGGTCGGCACTCAAGGACGCGGTGGTTCTGCAGGCGAACAGCTCGGATCACAATCCGGCGGTGAGCGCCGGCTTGGGGCCGCGGGACTCGTGGGAACTCGCCACGGGCCAGATGATGCGCTACTACGTGAAGGGCGGCCCGTACAGCCACGGCCTGCACGGCTACGTCGTATCCAACGCCAACTGGGATCCGTATCCGCTCGCGAACCGGGTCGAGGATTTCGTCATCGCGCTCGGCAACATGGACGTTGCCGTCATGCTGCGGATCGAGCGGCTGCGCAATCCGTTCTTCACGGTGGTCGCGGCGGGCGACGTGATTCCCGGCGCGGGCGGCGGATTGCGCGACTATGCGCCGGTCGACTTGCAGCAGGAGATCCAGGGGCTGATGAACCCGGTGGCGCCATTTGGCAGCGCCATCGTCGGCACCGTCGAGGATCTGCAGGGTCAGACGCGCATCAAGGTGCAGCGCGCGAGGCAGGCGGTGAGCACGACCTTCGACCTGCTGGGGTTCGACTTGTTCGAGGGCAGCTTGTGGATGGACGTGCGCCAGGTGCAGGATCCGGCGCGGTCTTTCGGCGCGGTCCCGACGGCGGCATGGAAGGCCTTGCGCGCGATCGCGCCGCTCGGCCGCGACACCAGCGCCTCGACGGTAACCGAGTTTCTCGAGGCCACGCCGGCCTCGACCTTCATGGGACCGGGGTCCGACGAACTGCCCGCCGGCGTGAAGTAAAGCCTGTCCAAGTCCGCGGCGGCCGCCGGCCAGGGAGCGCAGGCGCCGCCGGCCGCAGCGTGGGCCGGGACTTTTACGAGCACCATTGAAGCGAGTATGGTGCATGGCAGCGGCGCCCCCTCGCGCTGGGCGGCGCAACCTGCGTTTGGACAGGCGAGGACCCATACGTTATGGCAGAGGCAGCGGGTACGAAGCCGCCGGACGTCTCGGAGGTTGTCGGCGGTGCGGCGCCAGCGCCCAACCATAAGCGCTGGTGGGCCCTGGGCATCCTCGGGGCGCTGGCGGCGGGACTGATCCTATGGCTGGCCGTCCCGGCGCTGTTCAGGCCCAAACCCGCGGCGCATGCTCCGGCGCCGACCCCGGTCGCGGTGGCGCCGGTCACGGTGGGCGACATCAACGTGTACATCGACGCCCTGGGGACGGTCACCCCGGTTTATACCGTCACGGTCGTGAGCCGGGTGGCGGGCGAGATCACGGAAGTGCATTTCAAGGAAGGCCAGATCGTCAAGAAGGGCGATTTGCTGGCGATCATCGATCCGCGGCCGTACACGGCGGCGCTGCTGCAGGCGCAGGGCCAACTGGAGCGCGACGATGCGCTCTTGAAGAATGCGCGCATCGATCTGGTCCGCTACCAGAGTTCCTACAAGGAACATGCCATTCCCCAGCAGGAACTCGCCACCCAGCAGGCGACGGTCGAGGGAGACGCCGCCACCGTCAAGCTGGACCAGGGCAACCTTGCCGCGGCCCAGGTCAACGTGGACTACACGCGGATCACCTCGCCCATCGACGGCCGGGTCGGCCTGCGCAACATCGATCCCGGGAACGTCGTGACGGCCAACGGCGTGAACGGCCTGTGCGTGATCACCCAACTGCAACCGATCACCGTGATCTTCACGCTGGCCGAGGATGAGATCGACGAGGTGTTCGCGCAAATGAGCGCCGGCAGGCCGATGCCGGTGATTGCGCTCGACCGCTCGAAGGAGCGCAGCATCGCGACCGGAACGCTGCTCACCGTGGACAATCAGGTCAACACGACGACCGGCACCGTGCGCGCCCGCGCCACGTTCCCGAATGCGCACAACGAACTGTTTCCCAGCCAGTTCGTGAACGCGCGGCTCCTGGTGAAGACGCTCACCCAGGTGAACCTGGTGCCGCAGGCGGCGATCCAGCACAACAACGACGTGGCCTTCGTCTTTGCCGTGCAGCCAGGCAGCACCGTTCAGTCCCGCACCGTCAAGATCCTGGCGACCGAGAAGGGCGTGTCGGCGGTCACCGGCGTCGATCCCGGCGCGCAGCTGGTCACCGACGGCTTCGACAAGCTGCAGGACGGCACCAAGGTGGCAATTTCCGAGCAAAAGCCGGCCAGCGGCAAGCCAGCGCCGCCCAAGGCCGAATGAATCCGTCCCGGCCTTTCATCCTCCGGCCGATTGCCACATCGCTGTTGATGGCGGCGATCTTGCTGGTCGGCATCATCGGGTTCCAGCAATTGCCGGTCTCGGCGCTGCCCGAGGTGGACTACCCGACGATGCAGGTCTTGACGTTCTACCCGGGCGCGAGCGCCGACGTCGTCGCGACCGCCATCACCGCGCCGCTGGAGCGGCAGCTGGGCGAGGTGCCCGGCCTCAACCAGATGTTGTCCACGAGCGCCGCGGGCGCGTCCGTGATCACGCTGCAGTTCAATCTGAGCCTCAACATCGACGTCGCGGAACAGGGCGTGCAGGAGGCGATCAACGCCGCGCAGAATTACCTGCCCACGGGCCTGCCGGTGCCGCCGGTCTACAACAAGGTCAATCCCGCCGACGCGCCCATCCTCACCCTCGCGCTCACCTCGGACTCGGTGCCCCTGAGCCAGGTCGAGGATTACACCGACACGCGGCTGGCGGCGAAGATCTCGCAGCTGCCCGGGGTCGGCGCCGTCGTCATCAGCGGCGGCCAGAAGCCCGCCGTGCGGGTCCAGGTCAATCCGACGCAGCTCGCCTCCTACGGCTTGAATCTGGAGGATGTGCGCACCGCGCTCACGCAGACCAGCCTGGACAGCGCCAAGGGCAGCTTCAACGGGCCTGCGCAGAGCTTTCAAATCGACGCCAACGATCAAATCACGACCGCCGCGGAATTCAACAAGATCGTCGTCGCCTACAAGAACGGCGCCCCGATCATGCTCGCGGACGTGGCCAAGGTGGTCGACGGGGTGGAAAACGAGCAATTATCCGCCTGGATGAACCAGGTGCCCGCGGTCATCCTGAACATCCAGCGGCAGCCGGGCGCCAACATCATCAGCGTGGTCGACAGCATCAAGGCGCTGCTGCCGAAGCTGCGCGCGACCATCCCCTCGACGATCGCGGTGTCGGTGTTGACGGACCGGACCACGACGGTGCGCGCTTCGGTGGCGGACGTCGAGTTCGAGCTGATGCTGTGCGTTGCCCTGGTGGTGGCCGTCATTTTCGTGTTCCTGCGCACCTTCGCGGCGACGGTCATCCCGGGCGTCGCGGTGCCGCTGGCGCTGGTCGGCACGTTCGCCGTGATGTACGCGATGGGCTACAGCCTCAACAACCTCACCTTGATGGCGCTGACCATCTCCACGGGTTTCGTGGTGGACGATGCGATCGTGATGATCGAGAACATCACCCGCTACGTGGAGGGCGGCGAGCGGCCGCTGGCTGCCGCGCTGAAGGGCGCGGAACAAATCGGCTTCACCATCATGTCGTTGACCGTGTCCCTGATCGCGGTGCTGATCCCGCTCCTGTTCATGGGCGACATCACCGGCCGGCTGTTCCGCGAGTTCGCCGTCACCTTGAGCGCCACGATTCTGATCTCGGCGTTCGTTTCGCTGACTCTGACGCCGATGCTGTGCGCCAAGCTCCTGCATCGCATGGAACCCGGCCAGCAGAGCCGCTTCTACCAATGGTCGGAGCGGATCTTCCACGAGGTCATCGGGTTCTACGAACGCACGCTCGACTGGGTGCTCGAGCGCCGCGGCCTCACCTTGGCGGTGGCGGCGGCCACCCTGGTCCTGACGTTCCTGCTGTTCCTGATCGTCCCCAAGGGCTTCTTCCCGGTGCAGGACACGGGCGAGATCCAGGGCGTGTCGGAAGCGAGCCAGACGGTGTCGTTCCCGAAAATGGCGCAGCTCCAAGAGCGGCTGGCCGCCGCGATCCTGAAAAATCCGGCGGTCGAGAGCCTGTCCTCGTTCATCGGCGTCGACGGCACCAACACGACGCTGAACAGCGGGCGCATCCAGATCAACCTGAAGCCGCTGCAGCAGCGCAAGGCTGCACCTCAGGTGATCGCCGATCTGCAGCGCGCCGCCCGCGGGGTGGACGGGATCCGCCTGTACATGCAGCCGGTGCAGGACATCTCGGTCGAGGATATCGTCAGCCGCACCGAATACCAGTTCAGCATGCAGGATCCAAGCCCCGCCGAACTGGCGCAATACGCGGGCCGCTTCGTCAGCCGGCTGCAGCAGCTTCCCGAGCTCGAGGATGTCGCCAGCGACCTGCAAAACGGCGGCCGCCAGGTGTCCCTGCAGATCGACCGCCCGACCGCGTCGCGACTCGGCCTATCGACGCAGAACATCGACGATGCGCTGTATGACGGCTTCGGACAGCGGCAGGTCTCGACGCTGTTCACCCAATTGAACCAATACCACCTGATCATGGAGGTGCAGCCGGAGTTCCAGACGGACCCGGCGCACCTCGGCGACATCTACCTGAATGCCGCGGGCGGCGGCGCGGTGCCTCTCAGCGCCGTCACCAAGACCGTCAGCAGCGCCGCGCCGCTCCTGATCAGCCACATGGGGCAGTTTCCGGCGACGACGATCTCGTTCAATCTCGCCCCGGGCGTGTCGCTGGGGGCGGCGGTGAGCGCGATCAAGAATGTGCAGAAGGAATTGCCGGCGCCGGCCGCCATGATCGGGACGTTCCAGGGTACGGCCCTGGCATTCGTCGGATCGCTCGCCAACGAGGGTATTCTCGTGTTGAGCGCCCTGGTCACCGTCTACCTCGTATTGGGCGTGCTCTACGAGAGCTACATTCATCCGCTGACCATCCTCTCGACGCTGCCGTCGGCGAGCGTCGGCGCGCTCCTCGCGCTGCTGGTGTGCGGCGACGAATTGACGGTGGTTGCCATCATCGGAATCGTCCTGCTGATCGGCATCGTGCAGAAGAACGCCATCATGATGATCGACTTCGCGCTCGAGGCGCAGCGCAAGGAGGGCAAGAACGCGTTCGACGCGATCCACGAGGCGTGTCTGCTGCGCTTTCGCCCCATCCTCATGACCACGATGGCGGCGATGCTGGGAGCCATGCCGCTCGCGTTCGGTCAGGGCGTGGGGTCCGAGCTGCGGCGTCCACTCGGCATCACCATCGTCGGCGGCCTCATCTGCAGCCAGCTGCTGACGCTGTACACGACGCCGGTGATCTATCTGTTCTTCGACGGCCTGGCGGTGCGGTTCGCGGCCTGGCGGGGCCGTGGGAAACCTCCCGCCGACCCGACTCCACGGATGCAGCCGTGAACCTGTCGGCGCCCTTCATCAAGCGCCCCATCGCGACCACGCTCCTCACCTCCGCGCTGGTGTTGTCGGGGGTCTGGGCCTTCCAGGTGCTCCCCGTGTCGCCGCTGCCGCAGGTGGATTTCCCGACCATTTCGGTGTCGGCTTCGCTGCCCGGGGCGAGCGCGGAGATCATGGCTTCCTCCGTCGCCACGCCGCTCGAGCGGGAATTCGGGCGGATCGCGGCCGTGACGGAGATGACCTCGCAAAGCACGCTCGGCCAGACGAGCGTCACGCTGCAATTCGACCTGACCCGCAACATCGATGCGGCCGCGCGCGACGTCGAGTCGGCGATCAACGCGGCGCGCAGCTACCTGCCGGCCAACCTGCCCACCAATCCGACCTACCGGAAGGTCAACCCGGCGGACGCGCCCATCATGATCGTGGCGCTGACGTCCGACAAGCTGCCGCCGGCGGCGCTGTACGATGCAGCCTCGACGGTGCTGGCGCAGAGGCTGGCGCAGATCACGGGGGTGGGCCAGGTGGCCGTCGGCGGCAGTTCGTCACCCGCGGTGCGGATCAACGTCAATCCCGTACAGCTGTCCGGTTACGGACTGGGATTGGAGAACGTGCGAAGCGCGGTCGTGGGGCAGACCGCGAACCAGGCCAAGGGCAGCTTTGCGAACGCCAACGAGCGTTGGGCGATCGGCGCCAACGACCAACTCACGACGGCGAAGGACTATGCGCCCCTCATCGTCGCGTACAGCAACGGGCAGCCGGTAGCGCTCTCCAAGGTCGCGACCGTGGAGGATTCGGTCCAAACGGTGCAGTCGCTCGGAATGGCCAACGGCCGGGTTTCCGCCTTGCTCATCATCTTCCGGCAACCGGGCGCCAACATCATCACCACCGTGGACGCCATCAAGGCGGCGCTGCCGCAGCTGCATGCGAGCCTCGATCCAGCCATCATCATGAGCATCGGGCTCGACCAGACCCAGACCATCCGGGCCTCCGTCGCGGACATCGAACGCACGCTGCTCCTGTCGGTCGCGCTGGTGGTGCTCGTCGTGTTCCTGTTCCTGCGGGAATTGCGCGCGACGCTGATTCCCCTGATCGCGGTCCCCGCGTCCATCATCGGCACATTCGCCGCCATGTTCCTGTTCGGCTACAGCGTCGACAACCTGTCGCTGATGGCGCTGGCGATCTCCACGGGATTCGTGGTCGACGACGCCATCGTGGTGCTCGAGAACATCACGCGGTATCAGGAAATGGGCATGGATCCCGAGACCGCCGCGATGACGGGCGCCGCGCAGATCGGCTCCACCGTGATGTCCATGAGCCTGTCGCTGGTGGCGGTGTTCATCCCCATCCTGCTGATGGGGGGGATCATCGGCCGCTTGTTCCGCGAATTCGCGGTGGTGCTCTCGGTCGCCATCCTGGTATCGCTGGTCGTGTCGCTGACGACCACTCCCATGATGTGTTCCGTCCTGCTGGCCAAGAAGGCGACGCACGGCAAGTGGTACCTGGCGAGCGAGCGGGCGTTCAACCGCATCCTCAAAGGTTACGAAAACACCCTGGCCTGGGTGCTCGACCACTCGCTGATCGTGCTCATCATCACCCTGCTCGCCGTCGGTCTCAACGTATTCCTGTACATCGTGATTCCCAAGGGATTCTTCCCGCAGCAGGATACCGGCCGGTTGAACGGCACCATCATCGCGGACCAGTCGATCTCCTTTCCGGCGATGCAGCGCAAAATCGTGCAGCTGGGCGCAATCGCCAAGCAGGATCCCGGCGTCGACACCGTGTTGATATTCTCCGGCGGGGGAGGCGGCACCACGACCAACACGGGCCGGGTGTTCGTTGCGCTGAAACCCCTGGCCGAACGCAAGGCGACCGCGGATCAGATCATCAATCGATTGCGGCCGAAACTCGCCGCGGTGGCGGGCGCGACGCTGTTCCTGCAGGCGGTGCAGGACGTGAGGATCGGCGGCCGGCAGTCCGCGGCCCAGTATCAGTACACCATTCAAAGCGCCGATCTCGACGTCTTGAACCACTGGAGCCCGATACTGCTCAAATCCCTGAAGGGCATTCGTCAGTTGACCGACATGAACAGCGATGCGCAAAACAAGGGACTCGCGGCCAAGCTGGTGATCGACCGCCGCACCGCGGGGCGCCTGGGCATTTCGCCGCAAGGCATCGACAACGTGCTGTACGACGCGTTCGGAGAGCGGGAAATCGCCACCACCTATACCCAGCTGAACCAGTACTACGTGATCATGGTCGTCGATCCGCAATTTTGGCAGGATCCGAGCGCATTGGACGACGTGTACGTCGCCGCGAGCGGCGGCGGCATGGTGCCGCTGTCCGCGTTCACGCATTATGAGGCGGGGACGGCCCCCCTCGCGGTCAATCACTCGAGCGTCTTTCCCTCCGTGACGTACTCGTTCAATCTGGCTCCCGGCGTGGCGCTCGGCACCGCGGTCAAATTGATCGCCGCGGCGGAGCGCGCAGCGGGCGTGCCGACCACGATCACCGGCTCGTTCAGCGGCACGGCCCAGGCGTTCTCGTCCTCCCTCTCGTCCGAACCGCTGCTGATCGCGGCCGCCATCGCAGCCGTGTACGTGGTGCTCGGCATGCTGTACGAGAGCTACATTCATCCGATCACCATCATCTCCACGCTGCCGTCGGCCGGCATCGGGGCGCTGCTGGCGCTCCTCATCACGCACACGGAACTCAGCGTCATCGCCCTGATCGGGATCATCCTGCTCATCGGCATCGTGAAAAAGAATGCGATCATGATGATCGACTTCGCGATCGAGGTCGAAAGGCGCGACCGGATCAGCCCCAAGGAGGCCGTTTTCCAGGCCAGCCTGTTGCGCTTCCGGCCCATCATGATGACGACCATGGCCGCGCTGCTGGGAGGCGTCCCGCTGGCTCTCGGAACCGGCATGGGCGCGGAATTGCGGCGCCCCCTGGGGATCGCCATCGTCGGCGGACTGATCGTGAGCCAGGTCATGACGCTGTATACGACGCCCGTGGTCTATCTCTACATGGACCGGCTGAATTCCTGGGTCTCCAATTTCGGATTTGCCAAGTCCCCCGCCACCGGCGCCATGAGCGAGCGCGCCGCGCCATGAAGCTCAACAGGGTATCTTGCATTCTGGTGATCGGGGCGGGCGCACTGGCCGCGGCGGGATGCAACCTCGCGCCGCGCTACGCCCGGCCGACCGCCCCGCCCTCCGTGGCGTTCAAGGAGGCGGGGCCGGACGGCGATGCGGCGCTGCAGGGATGGAAGAGGGCGGCGCCGAACGATGCCGCCATCCGCACCCGTTGGTGGGAGCTGTACGAGGATCCGCGGCTCGACGAAATCGAGGCTCGGGTGGCGATCTCGAACCAGACCATCGTGGCCGCGGAGGCGAACTATCGTGCGGCCTACGCCCTGGCGCAGGAGGCCCAGGCCCAGCTATTTCCGACCTTGAGCCTCGCTCCCTCGGCGACGCGCGAGAAATCGAGCAGGTCCGGCGCGGTGGTCGGCGGCGGCGTTGCCGGCGCATCGACCGTTACGGCGGCCGGCGCCTCCGCAGCCGCAACGACGGGCTCCGGCGCGACCACAGCGACGTCGGGCACCCATAACCTGTTCGCCGTGCCGCTCGAGGCGTCGTACCAGGTCGATTTGTGGGGAAGCATCCGCAACACGGTGGCCGGGAGCCGCTACTCGGCGCAGGCCAGCGCGGCGACGCTGGCCAATGCGCTGTTGAGCACGCAGAGCACCCTGGCGCAGGACTACTTCCAGCTGCGGGTGGCCGACGAACAGCGGCGCATCCTCGAGGCAACGGTCGAGGATTACCGGGCCAGCCTGCATCTGGTGCGAACGCTGGTCGACACCGGGGTTGATTCGGAGGCGGATGCGGCGACCGCCGAATCCCAGCTCGAGACGGCCATGGCGTCCGCGACCGACGTCGGGGTGGCGCGCGCGCAGTACGAACACGCCATTGCGGTCCTGATCGGCGTTGCGCCCGGTTCGTTCTCCATTCCCTACCAGCGGTTGGATCAGAAGCTGCCCATCATTCCCGTGAGCGTCCCTTCCGATCTGCTCGAGCGCCGTCCGGACATCGCGGCGGCCGAGCGGCAGGTCGCGGCAGCCAACGCGCAAATAGGCGTGGCGCGCGCAGCCTTCTTTCCGGCGCTGACCTTGAGCGGGTCGGGCGGCTACGAGTCGACGGCCGTCAGCAACCTGTTCAGCGCGCCCAATCTCTTTTGGTCGGTGGGGCCGTCTCTCGCGCAGATCCTATTCGACGGCGGGGCCCGCGCCGCCGCCGTCGCCCAGGCGCGCGCCCTCGACGACAGCCAGGTGGCCACGTATCGCCAGACCGTGCTGAATGCATTCCAGTCGGTGGAGGACAACCTGGCCGCGTTGCGCATACTGGCGACGGAACTCGATCAGTCGCACCGGGCCACGGCGGCCGCGGCACGCGCGCTGCGGATGACCCTGGTTCTGTATCGCAACGGCATCGACAGCTACGTGAGCGTCATCACCGCGCAGAACGCCCTGCTGGCGGCGCGCGAGACGGAGCTCGGGGTGCGCCTGCGCCAGCTGACCGCGAGCGTGAATCTGATCAACGACCTGGGCGGCGGATGGCGCAGCTCCGACCTGGGGCAGACCGAGCGCCTGGCGCAGCATCCCCCCGATGCGGCCCGCGAGCCCGAGGCGCCGCGTACCGGGCCCGCGGACCTTGCCAATCCGCCCCCGATCCCGACGGAAGAGATTCGACTGGACGAGCTCATGGAACTGGACGAATCGATGCGGCCCGCGCCGTCCAAGAATAACGGACCCCCAAGGTCCCAAGGGGATCCTTAGTTGAACGATTCGAAGACCCAGCCTGCGGCGCAGCCGGTGCATCGCATCCTGCTGGCCAGTCTGATCGGCACCACCATCGAGTTCTTCGATTTCTACATCTATGCGACCGCCGCGGTGCTGGTCTTTCCGACGCTGTTCTTCCCGAAGGAGGATCCGGCAACGGCAACCTTGCAGTCCTTCGCGACGTTCGCCCTGGCGTTCTTCGCGCGGCCCATCGGGTCGGCGCTGTTCGGGCATTTCGGCGATCGCATAGGCCGCAAGGCCACGCTCGTGACGGCGCTGCTCACCATGGGCACCTCCACGGTGCTCATCGGCCTGCTGCCGACCTACGCGTCCATCGGCGTGACGGCGGCCGTGCTGCTGGCGCTGTGCCGGTTCGGCCAGGGTTTGGGGCTGGGGGGAGAGTGGGGCGGCGCGGTGCTGCTGGCCACCGAGAATGCGCCGCCCCGCCGGGAGGCCTGGTACGGATGTTTTCCGCAGCTCGGGGCACCTCTCGGGTTCATTTTTTCCACCGGCGTTTTCCTGGCGTTGGGGGCGGCCATGAGCAACGGCGACCTGATGCGCTGGGGCTGGCGAATTCCCTTTCTGGCGAGCGCGGTGCTGGTCCTGGTGGGCCTGTACATCCGGCTGCAGCTCGTGGAGACGCCGGCCTTCCGCCGCAGTCTGGAGCAGGGCGAGCGGGTGCGCGTGCCGTTCCTGGTGGTGGTCGGCCGATACCCCCGGGAGTTGATCCTGGGGATCTTCGGAACGTTGACGACGTTCCTGATCTTTTACCTGATGACGGTGTTCGCGCTGAGCTGGGCGACCGGCTCGCTCGGAATTTCGCGCCGGGACTTCTTGATCTTCCAGATCATCGGCGTCCTGTTCTTCGGGCTGACCATTCCGGTCTCGGCGCTGATCGCGGATCGCATCGGCGGCCGCCGCATGCTGGTCATCGCGACCATCGCCATCATGCTGTTCGGGTTCGCCTTCGCACCCTTGTTCGGCGCGCGCAATTCCCCGCGGATATTCCTGTTCCTGGCAATCGGATTTTCGCTCACGGGATTCACCTACGGGCCCCTCGGCAGCGCGCTGGCATCCATGTTCCCGACCGCCGTGCGCTACACGGGCACGTCGCTCGCCTTCAACTTCGCCGGCATCCTCGGCGCCTCGCTGGCGCCGCTGATCGCGCAGCATCTGTCGCTCACGTACGGGATCGAATTCGTGGGCTACTACCTGTCGGCGGCGGGGCTGGTGACGCTGGCGGCCTTGTTGTGCATCCGGGAGAGGCCATGAAGGAACCGGGTCCCGCAACCGGCGCCGGTCACTTGGGTTCGGCGACCAGGATCACGAAGCTGCCGGGCACGATCGCAGGCCTCGGGTGCGGATCGTCCGGCGTCGGCGCCGGCGTGTCTCCCAGGGTGGCCGCCGAGAGATAGATCTTGTGCGTCGCCGGGTCCAAGGCCATGGTCCGCGCGCTGCGCTGGGTCTGCACCGTGGCCACGACCCGGTAGTGATCCGCGGCGTCCTGGTGGATCACGGTCAAGGTCCCGTCGATTCCATTGGAGGCGAACACGTACCCCAGATCGCGGTCGAAAGCCGCGGCATCGGGGCCGGCCCCGATCGGCACCAGCGCCACCTGCTTGCCGCTGGCCGAATCGGTCACGGCCATCACCCGGTTCTCGCATACGGAGAACAGCCGGTGATTCTCCGCATCGATCGCGAGCCCGGTGGGCCGCGAGCAGCCCGGCAAGTTCCACGCGGCCTTGACCTTGAACGTCCGGGCGTCGATGGCGACCAGCTTGGCCGCTTCGTTCTCGATGTTCACGAACACCGTGCCGGCGCCGTCGGTCGCCATGAACTCCGGCGGACCCGGCAGTGCAATGGCCTCCACGACCTGCAGGGTCATCGGGTCCAGGACGTCGATGTCATCGCTCGCACCATCGGCGGTGAACACGTGCTGAAACCGGGGTTCGTAGAGGATGGCGTCCGGCTTCTTGCCGGCGACCGGCGATTCCTGAATGGTCTGCAGGGAATCGAGCGCGAATGCGCTCACGGTGTTGGCGCGGCCGTTGCTCGTGAAGCCGCGTTTCAGCTCCGGGGCGAAGGCGATGCCGTGCACTCCCGCCGTGTTGGCAATCGTGCCCGCCCGCCGCCCGCTCGCCGTCTCGACGACGTCGACCCGATCGCCGCGGCTGACGAATAAGCGGGCGCCGCCCGGTTCCAGGGCCAGATAATCCCAGCCGCCGGGACCTCCCAGCCGCCAGACGGTCGACGCGCCGTAATCGACGCCGGGCAGCGGCGGTTCATCGGCCCTGACCGGCGCCGTGAATGCCGATGGCAGCACGATCGCAGCGGCGATCCATCGTGAAATTTTGGTCATGTTGTTGCCCGTCCCCTCACTGGCGGAATCCAGGTGCACGCCGCGGCCCGCGGCGCCGCGTGCGCGCCCTCATCGCCGTCTATACTGGTCATCATGAAATCGCATTTTATTCCCGCGGCGATCGCTGCGATCACTTTGTGCGCCTGCGGCGGTTCCGACAGCGGCATGTCGCCGCCGGCGCCTGCGACCCCGCAACGGGGCCAGTTGATTCAGACGCCGGTACAGAGCGTCGGAGTGTATCCGCAGGCGGGAATGTTGACACAGCTGGCCGGCAGCCCGCTGGGCCAGCTGCTGCTGAAAACGGCGTATTCGCCGCTGTGCATCATCAACGTCTACCACCTCGAGTATGACACCGTCGATCCGATGGGCAACCTGACCCCCGCGTCGGGCGCCCTCATGGTGCCGAGCGGCGGCACTAACTGCGACGGCGCAAGACCCATTCTCGAGTATGCGCACGGCACCAAGACGGACCGCACGTACAACATCGCCGATCTGGGCGCGAGCGACAACGACGAGGGCCTGCTCATGGCGGCCGTATTCGCCTCGCAGGGTTACATCGTCGTCGCCCCCAACTACGTGGGCTACGACATCTCGACGCTGGGCTATCACCCCTATTTGAACGCGAATCAGCAGGCCGACGACATGATCGACGCCCTGACGGCGGCGCGCAGCGCGCTGCCCACGGCGGACGCCCCGGGCACCACCGACGGGGGAAAGCTGTTCGTCACGGGATACTCGCAAGGCGGCTTCGTGGCCATGGCGGCGCATCGCGCGATGCAGTCCGCCGGAATGGCGGTCACCGCGGCGGCGCCCTTGTCCGGACCCTATGCGCTGTCCGCCTTCGGCGACGCGGTGCTCGAAGGGGAGGTCGACATGAGCGCGCCGATCAACATCAGCCTGCTCCTGCCCGGCTATCAGCACGCATACGGGAACCTTTATTCGAGCGCGGCGGATGTCTTTGCACCCGCCTACGCCGCCGGAATCGGTTCGCTGTTGCCGAGCACCACCGCGATCAGCGTCCTGGAAACCGAGGGGGAGATTCCCGCCAGTCAACTCTTCAGCAGCACGCCGCCCGCGCCCTCGTATGCGGCGTTCACGCCGGCCACCGAGCCGGCGAATCTGGCGCCGGTGTTCGCCGCCGGTTTCGGTCCGCAGTATCTGATTCTGGACAGCTATCGAGGGAGCTATCTCGCGGACGCGCTGGCGAATCCCGACGGCGGATTCCCGGCATTGACCGGCGGGCTGCCGCCCGCCAATCCCGGCAACACGCTGCGGCAGGCGCTCAAGCTCAATGACCTGCGCAACTGGGCGCCCGCCGCGCCGGTCCTGCTGTGCGCGGGCGATGCGGATCCCACCGTGTTCTACCTCAACACGCGGCTCATGCAGAATTATTGGGCGGTCAATGCCCCGCCCGGGCCGGTGGCCGTGCTCGACATCGACTCCGCGGCGATCGCAAACGATCCCTATGCTTCGTTCAAGAAGGGATTCCAGGCGGCGAAGGACGCCGTGATCCTTGCCGCGGTGGCGGGCGGCGCCACGGACGGCGGCGCGAGCGCCGTGCTGAACGCCTACCATGCGGGGCTGGTGCCGCCGTTCTGCCTCGGCGCCGCCAAACAATTTTTTGATGCGCAGTGAGCCCGCGCCGGACGGCGCACGGCCGGGCACGCAGGATCGCGCGCAAGCCTGAGCGCGGCGTCCGATCTAGTTCGGTTGCGCGGCGATCAGCGCCAATCCCCGCAGCACCAGATCCGGCACGATCTCGCCGTGGCCAAGCATGGTGCCGGTGATCATGCCGGCGTCGCCGCCGGTGATGAACAACTTCGGGCGCGCGCCGGTGCTCTGTTCGATCACCTCCGCGGCCCGATCCGCCATGCCCGCCAGGGCGAACACCGCGCCGCGCGACACGGCCCCGATGGTGTTGTTCGCCAGGATCCCGGCGAGCGACGGCGTGCTGCACAGAGCGGCCTTGGCGATGTCGCTGGTGCGGTTCATGAGCGCCTCCCGCATCATGTGAATACCGGGGGCGAGCAGCCCCCCCAGGTGCTGCCCGGATGCGTCCACGCCGTCCACCTTGACCGCGGTGCCGGCGTCGACGACGCACAGTGCGGTACGCGCCATGGTCCAGGCGCCGATCAGCCCGAGCCAGCGGTCCGCGCCCAACAGCGCCGGATCCAGATAGCCATTGGTGAGCCCCTGAAATTCCTGCGTGGCCGTGACGAACTCGACCGTGAGCTTGAACTTCTTCTTCGCGAGCTGGGTGAGCGTCTTCGCCATCGCCGGACCCGCCACGTTCGACACCAGCACGCGAGAGGGCTTCTGGCCGGATTCGAACAGGGCCGACGTCCACATGCCGGGTTTCGCATCCCGGTGCACGACGGCCTGTTGATCCGACAACCCGGTGCTGGTCAGCCAGGCCCACTTGAGGCGCGTGTTGCCCACGTCGATGACCAAAATCATGCGGATCCCGTCCGTCCCGCGGCGGCAGGAACCGCGGCGCGCGGCGCGCTCATCTCGGAAACGGCCCTGGCCAGGGCCTCGGTGACTCGCTCGTCGATGTCCGCAGCGTCCTTGAGGTGCACGGGATAGCGCACGTGGGCTTCCACGCCCGCCGCCGAGAAGTTCAGCTGCACCTGAGGCTCCGCTCCGACCGCGGAACTCGAGGAGGTGGTGCGCTCGATTTCCCGCGTTTGCCGCAGGATCTCAGCGCGGTAGTCCTGCAGCGCGTCGGTCACCGCGGCCGTCAGCCTTTCCTTGGCGGCGGGGTAATCGATCCCGGCCGGGAGGCTCAGAACGACCTCGCGCCACGTGAAATTCACGCCCGGGATCTGCTTGAACAGTCCGCTCGACACCTGGAATGCGACCGAGTTGGGAAACGCCACCACCCGGCCGGTGGGCCCCAAGGATCCCTTGCCGCCGAGTTCCATGAGATACATTCTGACCAGGCCGAGATCGATGACCTCGCCGGCGACGTCGCCGATCTGCACCCGGTCGCCGACGCGAATGCCGTACTTTCCGATCAGAAAGAAATACCCCACGATCGACACGAGCACGCTCTGCATGGCGACCGCAACTCCCGCCGTGATGAGACCGGCGAACGTGACGAGCGAGCCCAGTTCGCTCGCGAAGGAGATGCCGATCACGATGACGACCAGGGACCACAGGGCAACCCGCCGCAGCAGGAGCAATTGATAGCGGCGCCGCGTGTCCTGGACGTAGCGTAGGGTCATGCGCTGCCACAGCGAGGCAGCCGCGAATATGGCCGCCAATATCGCCAGAAGCACCGCAAGGCGAATGCCGAGGGCCACGAGCGCAGCGTGGTACTGGCCGTCGATGGCAGTCCGCCAGTTGCCGAGGTTGCGCCGATATTGACCGAGCAGGAATGTCTCCCGGGTCAACGGCAGGAGCAGCGCCGAGGCCTGCTTGATATCTCCGGCGAGCGCCTCCAACTGGCCGCGCACGCCGCTCGAGCCGGCGCCGCCGGCCGAATCGGCGCCGGCGGCCAAGGCATCGCCTTGTTCCGACAGCGCCTTGATCTGGTCGATGAGGGGCGAGCGAATCTGCGCGAGTGTCGCCTGCAGAGCGGCGGTGCGCCGGTCGATCGACTCGAGACTGCCGGCCTTTTCCGACAATCGGAAGGCGTCGGCCGCCATGTCCCATAATCCGAGCCGTCCGATGGCCGAGGAGCGCGCGCCCCCGGGACCGAGAAACGGCGGATTGGCGGCGGCGCCGGGCGCCGCGGATCCCGCCGCCGGGTTGCCCGCCGGCGCAACTCCCAGCGCCATGGCATCGATCTGCGCCTTCAATGAACCCGACCCGGCACCGCCGGTACCCGTCAGGAACTCGGTCATGGAATTGAGGATGCCCTGCTTCGTGGCCAGGAGGTCGCGCACGCCCTCGAGATCGTTGATCTTGGCTTCGATGCCGGCTCTCGTCCTGCGGGTGGCCGTGCTCAATTCGCGCCTCTGCTCCGACAGTTCCGCCTGAACCGAGGCGCTTTGGGTCGCGATCTTGCGCCGGTAGTCGAGCAGCGCCTGCGCAGAAACGCCGGCGTCGCCGCCCGCCTGCTCGACCGGCTGTTCCTTGGACAACATCTCGGCATCGGCGCGCGCCACGTCGACGGCCATGGTCATCACATTGCCGGCGATCTGCCGGTTGTCGGACAGGAACATCGCGTCGCTGGGTTCATTGGCGGCCTGCTGTTGGGCGCCGAGCGAACGGTACCAATCGACCGTTTGATCGAGCACCTGAATGACCTGCGCCGCCGTCATCGGCGCCGTGACGGACGGGCGCGGCGCGGCGCCCGCCGGTGGCGCGATCGATGTCGCGCCCGAGGGTCCGGGCGCCGCGGCGCCAGCCGGGGGCGCGAGAGGCGCGGCGGCCGTGCGCCCGGACTGACATAATCCGAACAGCGCCAGGCCGATGCCAATGCCAATGAATGCCGCGTGGGCAACCCGCTCGTGCATGGCCGAATGCTACCTGAACTGCCGGCGCGGGACATGACCGGCCGCATGCCGGCCCGCATGCCGCGGCGGCGGCGAGCCCGCGTGCCGCGCGCGCAAATGGTCGCGCATCCGATACGTTCGCATATTATCATTCGCCCCCTTGTGGCAACGCGGGGACCTGGGCAATGCAGGCCGCGTCCGGCGGCACGAAGATGCGCGCCGTATTCACCGAACCATCGCCTTGGGGAGTGCCGATGAATTTCAAAATTCGCCGTTTGCTTTACCGGTCGCTGCTCTGCGCAGGCGCGTTCATGACCGCGGCGGCGGCCGCCCAGCATGAGCCGCCGGGCGAGTCGTCGGATGCCAAGAGCGCCGCCGCGGCCGAGCCCACCGAGACGACGAAATACCTGCGCGACGAACATCGGACGACGCAGGGCTCGGTGATGATCGGCGGCAAGAGCCTGAATTACCAGGCCGACGCCGGCGTGCTGGTGGTGCATGTGCGGGACCCCATGGACGAGGACGCTGCGCTGCCGAAGGAAGATCGCCTGGGACCGGTACCGCCCCAGATCGCCGAGGCGAGCATGTCCTACGTCGCCTACTTCAAGGGCGACAAGGAAGACCCGCGCCGGCCGATCACGTTTCTGTACAACGGCGGCCCCGGTTCCTCCACCGTGTGGCTGCACATGGGCGCGTTCGGGCCCAAGCGGGTGGTGACCCCGGACGACAGGCACCTGCCCGGCGCGCCGTATCACGTGGTCGACAACGAGCACACCCTGCTGGATGCGACCGACCTGGTGTTCATCGACGCTCCCGGCACGGGATTCGGCCATCTGCGGGGAGCGGACAAGGAGAAGTTCTTCTACGGCGTCGATCAGGACGCGCATGCCTTCGCGAACTTCATCGTCGAGTTCCTGTCGCGGCACGGCCGCTGGAACTCGCCGAAGTACGTGTTCGGCGAGAGCTACGGGACCACGCGCTCGGCGGTGCTCGCCAGCATCCTGGAGCAGGAAAAATCGCTCGATCTGAACGGGGTGATCCTGCTGTCGCAGATATTGAACTTCGACGACAGCCCCGACGGCCCGCAATTCAATCCGGGCGTGAACCTGCCCTACGAACTCGTGTTGCCGACCTACACCGCCACCGCCTGGTATCACCACAAGCTGGCGAACCAGCCCGCGGCGCTCGAGCCGCTCCTCAGGGAAGTCGAGAAGTTCGCTCTGTCGGACTACGCGCAGGCTCTGGACGCGGGCTCCACGCTCACTCAAGAGCGCAAATCCGCCATTGCGGCCCGCTTGAGCGCCTATACGGGACTGCCCGCGGACTACATCGAACGCGCCAATCTTCGCGTCAACGGCGGGGAATTCGAGAAGACGCTGCTGGGAAGCGAGATGACGACGGGCCGGCTCGACACCCGCTTCGCCGGCCCGACCATCGACCCGATGAGCAAGGAGGCGGACTACGATCCGCAATCGGCCGCCATATCCTCCGCGTACGTGTCGGCCTTCAACGACTACGTCAGGAACACGCTCAAGTTCGGCGAGAACATGACGTACAAGCCCGAGACCGACGTCGAGAAGACCTGGGAATTCCAGCATCAGCCGCCCGGCGCCCCGCAGAAGCTGCCCCAGACCACCAATGTCGCGCCCGATCTCGCGGTGGCGATGAAGCTGAACCCGAACCTCAAGGTGCAGCTGAACGGCGGATACTACGATCTGGCCACCCCGTACTTCGCGGCGGTGTTCGAATTGGAACAGCTGCCGATCCAGGCGTCTCTGCAGGGCAACATCGAGATGCACTTCTACACGTCGGGGCACATGGTTTACGCGCATGAACCGGACTTGAAGGCGCTGCACGCGAACGTGGCGGATTTCATCGACCGGACCAAGGGCGGCGGCGCGGGCCGGTGAAGGCGATGGACCTGCGGAAGCTCATCAGCGACGTGCCGGACTTCCCGCGTCCCGGAATTCTGTTCCGCGACATCTCGCCGCTGCTGCGCGACCACTTCGACGCCGCCCTCGACGCGCTCGACGCGCTGCTGACGGAGGCCGAGTGGCGGGACCTCGACGTGCTGGCCGGCATCGAATCGCGCGGATTCATCCTGGGCGCCGCGCTCGCCGCGCGGCGCCACAAGGGCTTCGTGCTGGTCCGCAAGCAGGGCAAGCTCCCGCCGCCCGTCGTCGATGTCGCCTACGAACTTGAATACGGATCGGGAGTGCTCGAGATGCAGCGGGGCCGCGGCCGGGTGTTGCTGATCGACGACGTTCTGGCGACGGGCGGCACGATGACGGCCTCCGCGGACTTGTGCGTGCGCGCCGGATACGACGTGGTGGCTCTCGCCGCGTTGCTCGACCTGAAGATCGTCGCGGATTTCCGCTGGCGCCACCTTGCCCTGCGGGCGGCCGTCGTCTATTAGATGCCGGCCGATTTTCCAAGCCCGCTCGTGGTGATGGCGCTGCCGGCGGAATCGGACGGGGTGTTCGAGCGGGCCGGAGTCCCGGTGTTGTATTGCGGAGTCGGCAAGGTGAACGCCGCGATCGCGCTCGCCCGGGAATTGCGTCGCCATGCCCATGCGGGGCGCCCGATGCCGCTGGTCCTGAATTTCGGAACCGCGGGCAGCCGCATTCACCCGGCCGGCGCGCTGGTCGCGTGCCGTGAGTTCATCCAGCGCGACATGGACGTGCGCGGCCTGGGGTTCGCCATGGGCGTCACTCCCTACGATCCCGTGCCCGCGACCTTGCGGTTCGAGCCCGTGTTCGCGCATCTGCCGGATGCCGTTTGCGGCAGCGGCGATTCGTTCGCGACCGCCGGGCACGATGCCGATTGCGGCCTGCTCGACATGGAAGCGTATGCGCTGGCGAAGGCGTGCTGGCTCGACGGCGCGGCATTCGGCTGCGTCAAGTACATCACGGACGGCGCCGATCACGCCGCCGCGGGGGATTGGCAGGACAACGTGCACCGGGCCGCGGGCGAGTTCCTGGACCTGTACAAGGGCGTGCGCGGAAATTCCGGCCACGCTATCCTCGCGCAATGAGCCACGCCGCCGACATGCAATCATCCTGCGACCAGGTCGCCGCGGTCGACCTGGGGTTCGTCGAGCTTTCCTGGCTGCAGATCGCGGTGCTCGGCGTCGTCCAGGGAATCACGGAGTTGCTGCCCATCAGCAGCACCGCTCATTTGCGCGTGATTCCGGGAATCCTGGGGTGGCGCGATCCCGGCTCGGCATTTTCGGCGGCGATGCAGCTGGCGAGTTTCCTGGCGGTCGTCGTCTACTTTCGACGGGAGATCGGCGCGATGGGCGGGGCGAGCCTGCGAGCGGTCGCGTCGCGGAACTTCGCGTCCCCCGATTTTCGCGTGGTGCTGGGCATTCTGCTGGGAACGGTCCCGCTGGTGCTGGCGGGCGCGCTGCTTCGTCCCATGCTCAACGGCTGCCATTCGCCCCTGCGCGGACTGCTGGTGATCGGATCCGCCTCGATCGTCATGTCGGCGCTGCTGGGGATCGCGGAGAAATTCGCGCGGCATCGGCGCGGCTTCGATCAGCTCACGCTGCGCGACGGCATCCTCGTCGGCGTGGCGCAGATATTCGCCCTCATACCCGGGGTCTCGCGCTCCGGCGCCACGCTGACGGCCGGCTTGTTCTGCGGGATGGAGCGGGAAACGGCGGCCCGCTTTTCGTTCCTGTTGGGGCTGCCGGCCATCACGCTCGCGGGCCTCTACGAGCTGCGCGTGCTGTTCAAGGCTTCATTGGGTTCCGATGGATGGATCACGCTGCTCATCGGCCTGGCCACGGCCAGCGTGACGGCGTTTGCCGCCATCTATGCGCTGCTGCATTACCTCGAGAAGCGCTCGACCTGGATCTTCGTGTGGTACCGATTGCTGTTCGGCATCGGAATCGTCGCCGCGGTGGCCGGCGGGTATCTGCGCAACTGAGTCCGTGCCGCGTTGCGGCCGGCGCGCCGCGCTCAGGCCCCGGACGCCTCCAGGCGCAGCCGGAGCCAGCGCGGGAATTTCGTGAACACCGCGACGAGAATCCGGTAGCGCCAGCCGGGCACCACGACGAGCGTGCCTTTCTTCAGGGCGTTCAACGAGGCATCGACGACCTCTTCCGCCGTCGACCAGAGGGACGCGGGAGCGAGCCGCCGGCGGTCCTCGCCCAGAAGGTCATGGAATTCCGAGTACGTATACCCCGGGCACAGCGCCTGCACACGGACCGCGGAGCCCGCATGCTCGAGGTCCAGGTAGATCCCCTCGGTCAAGGCGGCCAGCCAGCTCTTCGTCGCGCCATAGCTGGCGTTGCCCGCGCGATGCGCGAACGCGGCGATGGAGGCGACATTGACCACGGCGCCGCGATCCTGCGCGACGAGCACGGTCAGCGCGGCGTGGGTGAGCCGTACGATCGCCATGACGTGCAGGCGGTGCATTCCTTCGATGACGGCGAGATCCGCCTCCCAGAAGGCGCCCCGGTTGCCGAACCCCGCATTGTTGACCAGCAGCGCGAGATGCGGTTCGGCGGTCAGCCGGTCCGCCACGGTGCGGAGTTGCGCCGCGTCGGCCAAATCGGCGGTGAGAACGGCCACGTCGGCGCCATGCGCGGCGCGCAGCTCGCTCGCCAGCGCTTCGAGCGCTTCCCGGCGCCTCGCCACCAACAAGAGGTCGTACCGCGGCGCGAGCTTGCGCGCGAAGGCCATGCCGATGCCGCTCGACGCTCCCGTGATTGCAGCCAGTGGTCTCGGCATCGCGCGCTGCGGCAGGCTCAGCCCTGGCGTTCCCAGGTCTGCGAGCGGCCCAGCAGCGAGAACCCGATGTAGCCCCGCACGCTCAAGCGGCTGCCGTCCTGTTCCACGTGCATCTTGCAGTGGTACACCGATCCCGACTCCGGATCCAGGATGTCGCCGCCGTCGTACTCGTTGCCGTCCTGCTTCATGTTGCGAATGATGACGAGTCCCAGGATGGGCTGATTCTTCCGGTCGTCCGCGCACGGCTCGCAAACCCGATGTTCGGCCCCCGGCTTGAACGATTGTTCGATGCGGCCGAACAGCTTGCCATCCTGGGCGTAGATACGCACGATGGCCTTGGGCTGGCCGGTCTTGTCGTCGAAAGTCTTCCACACGCCCAGCGGCGAAGCCGGATCGGCCGCGGAGCCGGTCCCGGACCAGGCAGCGACGCTCAAGATCACGCTCAGCAGTGAAATGCGCACGGAGGTCCTCATGGCGCCGGCACCTTGAAAAAGCGGTACTCGGCCGAGTATGGCACCTTCACTTCGCGGCCGGAGTGGGCCTGCGGCGCGGGCGACTTCGCGGCGACTTCTCCGACCACCTTGCTGCCGTCGCTCGCTTCCCATGTGGGACCGGCGTAGTGCTTGGCCAGGATCCGGCCGGATCGGGACCGAAGCACGGCCCGCGGCTCCTTCAGCGTCCATGAGTAGCGGGCCGGATCGTCCTGGCCGGCAATGCACTGGTAGATCTGCACGCCGGTGCCATGGGCGGTCACCGCCAGCACCTGGCCGGCCGGCGCCTCGAGCGCTTCCGGCACCGCCGCCGTTTGCGCGGCCGCCGCTTGGCCGAAATCCGCCTGGACGCCGATCAGCAGCCCGCAGGCTGCCGCAGCCAGGGACGTTCGAGTGGTCATCATCGGACATGCTCCCGTTCCATTCGCGCTTTTTGATCCAAGTGCCCGCCGCGCCACACATACAGCGCCAGCAAAGGCTGGGAACCGGTCTGCATGGCGTGCGGCACGCCGCTCTCGTGATGAATGACGGTTCCCGGAGGCTGCGCCTCCCAGCCGCGGGCCCCCTGTTGCCAGTGTGCCGTGCCGCTCAAGGGCAGGTAAATCTCCTCCGCCAAGTGGCGGTGCGGCGGGTACCGGGTCGAAGGTCCGAGGAGCAGGAACCCGCATGAAATTCTCTCGGCCGGCCAGGGCGCCTGCGGACCCAGCACCTCGGTGTAACCGTAATTGCGAAGAAACTCCTCGGCAACTTCGCCCGCACCATAAGTCTGCCGCCAGCGGAGCGGGGGGCGCCGCGGCCGCGGCGCCGGATTCGCGGCTCCGCCGGGCGGCGCGCTGCGGCCAATCGGCGAGAAACGGCGCGAGGGCGGGCCTAGCGAGCGAGCGCAGCAGTTCGCGCACTTGCAGGGCGAGATCCCCATCGGCGGCGTTGCTGGAGCGCATCACGGCTTCGATTATACTGGGAAGCACGCCGCTTGCCGCCGGCGACGACCGCTCCCCGGAGACACCCGTGCAAACAACGCGACTCGGATGCCCGCTGGTGGTTCGCTGCGGGGCGCTCGGCGACATGGTGCTGGTGACTGCCTTGATTCGCGATCTGGCCGCTCGATTCGGCCGCGTCGACGTCCTCACTTCGGGCCCGTGGAGCGCCCCCTTGCTGCTCGGCCAGCCGGGAGTGGGGGAGGTGCTGACCGTGCGCAGCCGCAAGACGCCTTATTGGCTCAGCCTCGATCAGCAGCGCGCCGTGCGCCGGCTGCGCGCGCGCGCCGTGGGCCCGGTCTGGTATTGCGACGGCAACGATGCCGCCCGCCTCATGCTGGCGCGGGCGGGAATCGCCGCGGAGTTCATCGTGGATGTGAGAGATCATCCGCGGCTGCCCGGGGAGCATGCCACGCAGCAATGGCGGCGGCTCGCGAAGCTCCTGCCACCCGCCATGGCGGCTTCCGGAGCAGCGGGCGCGCGGGCCGATGCGGTCCCGCCGGACACGGCCGCGTTGCCCGGCGGGTGCTCATTGGAGGTGAGTCCTGCGCAGCGCGAGGATTTGGAGCACTGGTTGCGGGGGCGGGAATTGTCATCGGTTCGGCTCATCGCCCTGCAGGTGGGGAACAAGCGGACCATGCGCCGCGGCCTGCGGCGCATGGCGACCAACCGCAAGTATTGGCCGCAGGAGCGCTGGGCTGCGGTGCTCCGGCACCTTCGAGTCCGCTGCCCCACGCATGCGATCGTGATGCTCGGCGCGCGCCCGGAATATCGCCTGAATCAGGAGGTCGCCGCCTTGGCCGGCATCGACCGGCTGTACAACGCGGCGGACGACCTGCCGGTGTCCCGCCTGGTTGCGCTGCTCGAGCGCGCCAGTGGCCTGGTGACCGTGGATTCAGGACCGGCCCATGTGGCCGCGGCCGTCGGCTGTCCGCAGGTCGTGCTGTTCGGCAAGGCGTCGACATCGCTGTACCGCCCCTGGGGCGCGGCCGGCGCGGACGTGCGGGTTCTCACGGGACAGGTGGACGGCGAGCCCAGCATGCTGGGCATCCAAGTCGAAGCCGTCACCGCGGCGTGGGATTCCCTGGCGCTGCGGACGAACTAGGTCAGGGCGCGCAGCATGTCCTGGGTCACCAGCACGATGCCGCCCTTGGTGACCAAGAAGCGTTTCTTGTCCGCCACCGGATCCTCGCCGATGACCATGTTGTCCGGGACCACGCAGTTCTCGTCGAGGATGCAGCCGGTGATCCTGACCTGCCTGCCGATGGTCACGCTCGGCAGCAGCACGGAGTTGCGGATCTTGCTGTACTCCTCCACGCGCACGTCGCTCGACAACAGCGACTGCAGGACATGGGCTCCGGAGATGATGCAGCCGCCGGCCACCATGGAATCGACCGCCATGCCGCGCCGCCCGTCGTCGTCCAGAACGAACTTCGCGGGCGGATGCTGCGCCTGGTAGGTCCAGATCGGCCATTGGTGGTCGTAGATGTTGAGTTCCGGATTCAGCGCAATGAGTTCCATGTTCGCTTCGTAGAACGCATCGAGGTTGCCGACGTCGCGCCAATAATTCTGCGCCCGGGTCTCAACGTCCTCGAATGGGTATGCGAACACGCGCAGCCGCTCGATGGCCGGCGGGATGATGTTCTTGCCGAAGTCGTGGCTGCTGTGCTGATTCTCGGCGTCCTCCAGCAACAGCTTCTCGAGCCGGTCCATCGCGATCACGTAGATGCCCATCGAGGCGCGCGCAAGATGGCTCTTGCCCGGAATGGGGTCGGGGACCTGGGGCTTTTCCGCGAATTTCACCACCCGGTTGTTGTCGTCCGTGGTCAGGATGCCGAATTCATTGGCGCGCTCGATGGCCACGTCGACCACGCCGACCGTGACGTCCGCCTCGCACTGCTCGTGGAACGCGATCATCGGACCGTAGTCCATCTTGTAGATGTGATCCCCCGCCAGTATCAGCACGTGCGTCGGATTGTGCGAGCGGATGAACGGGAGATTCTGGTACACCGAGTCGGCGGTGCCCAGATACCAATGCGGGCCGGTCTGTTGCTGAGCGGGGATGAGCTCGACGAACTCCCCCAACTCGCCGCGCAGATAACTCCAGCCGCGCTGAATGTGCTGGATGAGCGACTGCGCCTTGTATTGGGTGAGCACGGCGATCTGGCGAATTCCGGAGTTGACGCAGTTCGACAGCACGAAGTCGATGATCCGGAATTTCCCGCCGAAGGGAGTCGCCGGCTTGCAGCGGTGTTCCGTGAGGGCCCTGAGGCGTTCACCGCGACCTCCGGCCATGACGACGGCGAGCGTGCCGCTCGTCAGTCGGCTGACGTAACGTCCGGCGTTCGTACGAGCTGCGTGTCGCATAATCGGCAGCCTGCCATACAAATCCTGAGATCGCACCAGGTATTTGCCGAGGGTGATTTCGCCTTTGGTAGAATCGAGGTCCATGAACCCGTTGAAGCTGTGCCTGTTGAGCTCGGAGATCGTTCCCTACGCAAAAACGGGCGGCCTTGCGGACGTGGTCGGAGCGCTGCTGCAGGAACTGCGGATCGCGGGGCACGACGTCCGCGCTTTCATGCCCCTGTATGCCCCGATTCGGCGCACGCACCCGGGACTTGCGCCGGTGGCCGGTCTGCAGGACGTTCGCATGACGATCGGCGGGACGCGCTATTCGTACTCGGTGCGGACCGACTCCTTCCCGGGGACCGACATCCCGGTCTATTTCATCGATTGTCCGGCGATGTACGATCGCACGGCCTACTACACCGCCGATCCCGACGAGCATCGGCGATTCCTGCTGTTCACGCGCGCCGCGATCGAGAGCTGCCCGCGGCTGGGATTCGCGCCAGATATATTTCATTGCAACGACTGGCATACGGCATTTCTGCCGCTGCTCCTGAAGACGGCGTATGCCGCGCAGCCGGCGCTGGCCCGCGTGCCGTCGGTCTTGACCATCCACAACATCGGCTATCAGGGCATCATGCCCGCCGCCGCCGTGGCCGACCTCGGCCTCGGCACGTTCGCGGACCGCCTGGACGCCGGGGATCGTGGCGCCGGCATCATCAACTCCCTGAAAAGTGGGATAAAATTCGCCGACGTCGTGACGACGGTGAGCCCGACCTATGCGCGCGAGATCTGCGAGACGCCGCTCGGGATGGGCATGCAGCAGACGCTGCGCGAGCGGCGCAACGGCGTCGTCGGCATCCTCAACGGCGTGGATTACCGGGAATGGGATCCGGCGCGCGATCGGTATCTGAAGGCGCATTTCGATGCGAAGGATTTGCGCGGGAAGTCCGAGAACAAGCGGCAGCTGCTGCAATCGGCCGGCCTGGCGCTCGATCCGCTCAAGCCGCTGATCGGCATGGTGGCCCGGCTGGCCGAACAAAAAGGCATCGATTTGCTGGTCGACGCCCTGCCGGCGCTGCTTCAAGAGGAGGGCTGCGGATTTCTCATCCTGGGCAGCGGCGATGAACGCTATGTGAAGTTTTTCACCGATCTCGCCCGGCGCTTTCCGGAATGGGTCGCATTTCGATCCGGACACGACGAAGAGTTCGCGCACCTGATCGAGGCCGGCAGCGACATGTTCCTCATGCCGTCCCGATACGAACCCTGCGGGCTCAACCAGATGTACAGCCTGCGCTACGGAACCGTGCCCATCGTGCGCAACACCGGCGGCCTCGCCGACTCGGTACAGCATTTCGATCCGGCCACCGGGCAGGGCACCGGCTGCGTGTTCAACGACTACGACGCTCCCGCGGTGACGTGGGGAATCCGCACGGCGCTCGACTGGTTTGGCGATCCAGCCCTGTGGCTCAAACTGATGTCCAACGGGATGTCGCAGGACTTCTCCTGGGGGAGACAGACCGCCCGGTACGAGCAGGTCTATCGCGACGCCGCGGCGGCTTCCCGCGCCAGCAACGCGTAGCGGCGCCCGTTCGGCAGGGCGTAGCGGCGGGCGATCCGCAGGGATGCGTCCGCCGCCCACGGCGGCAGCGCATCATCGTCAGGGGGCGCCGCCGGAATCCGGCCCCCCGCCCGCCAGCGATCTGCCAGCTGCGCGAGCGCGCGGCCGCGGCTGCGTCCCGGCAGTTGCATCACCACTTCCGTGCGTGGATCCGCGTCGATGAGCGCCTTCAGGCGATCCTGCGACGGGGCGGTGGGACCGGGTAGCAACTCGACCGAAGTGCGGGTGTACATGTCGATGAATGCGCGCGTGGTCTCGTCGGGCGCGACCAGGATCAGCGGCCGGCCTGCGGCGTCGTTGCCGATGGCCCGGCCTATGGCCGCCAGGTTCTGCCAGGCGTCGACCTCGCCGTAGATCGCGGCAGCAGGCCCCACGAGGAGCGCGCAGTACGCCAACAGCATCGCCAGGAGCGCGCGCAACGGGCGCCGCCGGCGCGCGTCGCGCCAGGCGCCGACCGAGCCGGCAACGGCGCCGCCGATGCCGAGCGCCGAGGCCGCCACGAACAGCGCCGGCGAGCGCATGGCCGTCCCTGAATCGAAACCGATGACGGCCGCCCCGGCCGCGAAGGCCATCGCCCCGATGATCAGCAGCACGGCGGTGGCGCAAATGGCTCGCCGGTCCCAAGGGTCCCCGCTCTCGGTGAGCGCCGCCGCCCACCCGCCTAGCAGCAGCGCGACGGCGGGGAGCGCGGGCGCCAGGTAGATGTTGCGCGCAGTCGCCGCCACCGACAGCACGCACAGGGCGGGAACGAAGGCCGCGATCGCAAAGCGGCTGGTGCGCTGCCGGTCTTGCGGCAGGGTCCGCTGCCGCCACGCCTGCCTGACCGCGGCCGCCACCAGGAGCGTCCAAGGGCACAGATACAGGGGCAGCTCGATGAAGTACTTGCCCGGAGTGTTGCGATGGCCGGTGGCATACTGCAGGTCCTGCGGTGCATCGACGTGCGCGAAACGGCCCACCAGGTTGTTCCAGAAGAAGATCTTGAGCCGCAAGGGGCCGTCCGGTCCGGCATGGACCGTCCACACCCACCCGAGAATGAGCGCCGCTTGCAGCAACAAGCCGACGTACAGCTCCCAGCGCAGCAGTTCGCGCCAGCGTCTCTCCCAGGTCACCAAGGCCGCGAAAGTCAGGGTGGGCACCATCCACGCCGCGGCGCTCTTGCTCAAGAAACCTGCCGCCAGGGCGAGGTGCATGCAGGTGTAGCCGCGCAGCCGCTCGCCGGTACCGCGGGCGTAGAAACCGGCGTACAGCCCCGCCAGCGCCGCCGCCACCGCCGCCACCAGCGGCGCGTCGGTGGCGAGCCAGATGGCCGCCTGGTAGGAGAGCAGGAAGGAACTGACGGCGGCGGCAGCGGCCACGCCGGCCACCGGCCCGGCGCTGCGCCGCGCGATCCATCCCACGGCCAGCGCCGTCACCAGTGCATACAGCAGATTGGGCAGCCGGGCCACCCAGGGGTCGGCGCCCCAGGCCGCGATCGCGGCGCCGGCCAGCCAGTACGCGAGCGGCGGTTTCTCGCAGAATGCCTCGCCGGCCAGGAGCGGCACGGCCTTGTCGGATTGCCAGCTCATGCGCCACGCGAGATCGGCTTCCCGCGGCTCGTCGGGGGTCCAGTAGCCGCGTGCAAAAATGCCGACGCACAGCGACGCGGCCAGCGACAGCCAGATCAGCGCGAGCGTGGACCGCGGAAGGGCTGGCAACTCAGGCCGGCCGGGAGGCGTGAAGGGATGATCGGCGCATTTGCCGACTATACTTGGACTCGAACCGCCGCTTTGGCGTTCTGTTTCAACTTCGCGATGACTTCGTCGAGCGATCGATAGAAGCGCTCGGAGAAGTCCTCCCCGAGGACCGTCTCGATGTGCGCGTAGACCGCCTCGATCTGCGGCGCTATCCGCCCCGCCAGCGCGCGGCTGCGATCGGTCAACGAGACGTTCACCCGGCGCTGGTCGGTGAGCAGGCGTTTGCGGCGCACCAATCCCGTGTGTTCCATGCGCGACAGCACGCCCGCCAGACTGGGGCTGGATAGATTGCAGCGCTCGCCGATCTGACGCGGTTCGAGCGGCCCGGTGTCGAGCAGCAGCCGAACCACCCGCCATTGCTGCTCGGTGATGCCGTTGGCGTTCAGCACGGGCCGGAACAGGGAGATCACCTGCTCCCGCGCCCGCAGCATCAAGAGCGGCAGGTTGCGGCGCTTCAGCGCGACCCTCGAGGGTGGGCGGTGACCCAAGGGCGGCGCGGCTCGCGGCGGGCGGCTCATTCTTGACACACTTCCCGATAAATGGAACGATTACTAATATATTAGTGACTATTTCCCCGGAGCGAAAGCCAATGAGCACGGCATGCGCCATTCCCTGCGACATCGCTCCGTTTCGCCTGAGCGGTACGGTGTACGGGGCGCTGCTCAACCACAAAAGCGCGCTCACCCTGATCGGCCCGAAGGCGGCCCAGCCGCCGTACAACGGGGCGCCGCGCGCGCCCGTGCTCTACGTCAAGCCGCGCAACACGCTCGCCGTGTCCGGCAGCCCGGTCGAGATTCCGAGGGACGCCCTGGAACTGGAATTCGGCGCGTGCCTCGGGCTGGTCATAGGCCGCCCCGCCTGCAACGTGCCCGCGGAGCGCGCGCTCGCACACGTGGCAGGCTTTCTCATCGTCAATGACGTCAGCGTCCCCCACGATGTCTTCTACCGGCCGTCCATCCGGTTCAAGGCGCGCGACGGATTCTGTCCCCTGGGCCCGGCCGTGGTCGCGCGCGAGCGCATCCCGGACCCCGATGCATTGCGCATTCGCAGCTTCGTGGACGGCGCGCTGGTTCAGACGTCGACGACGGCCGATTTGGTGCGCTCCACGTCGCAGCTGCTGGCCGATGTCACCGAATTCATGACGCTGGCTCCCGGCGACGTGCTCGCCGTGGGCGCGGCGTGGCCGACGCCGCGGGTGCGCGCCGGGCAGAGCGTCGACGTCGTGATCGACGGCGTCGGAACCTTGTCGAATCGCTTCGTGGCGGCGCCATGAGGCGCGCCCGCGTCGCCTTTTCGGGCGCCATCCATTGCGCCGTGCCGGACGGCGAGGGGAGGCTGCGCCTCGAGGATGGACGGCGGGTGACGGAAGCGGAGGTGGTTTGGCTGCCGCCGCTCGAGGCCGGGACCATCCTGGCGCTCGGCCTGAATTATGCGGATCATGCGAAGGAACTCGCCTTCAACGCGCAGGAGGAGCCGCTGGTTTTCCTCAAGGGACCGGGCTCGCTGCTGGGCCACCGCGGCTGCACGCGCCGGCCTGCGCAGGTCAAGTTCATGCACTACGAATGCGAACTGGCCGTGGTCATCGGGCGCCCCGCCAAGAACGTGTCCCGTGCCGCCGCCATGGACCACGTTGCGGGATACTGCATCGCCAACGACTACGCGGTCCGCGATTACCTGGAAAACTGGTACCGCCCCAACTTGCGCGTCAAGAATCGCGACGGAGGAACGGCGCTCGGGCCGTGGCTGGTCGACGCGGCCGATGTCCCGGATCCCGCCGGCCTCGGTCTGCGAACCTTCGTCAACGGCGAGCTGCGGCAGCAGGGAAACTCGCGCGATCTGGTCCACGACATCCCGCACCTGATCGAGTACCTGAGCTCGTTCATGACGCTCGCGCCCAACGACGTGATCCTCACCGGCACTCCGGAAGGGGTGAGCAACGTCCAGCCGGGCGACGAAGTCGCCTGTGAGATCGACGGTCTCGGACGGCTGGTCAATACCCTGACGGCGGACGCCGATTTCGGCCGTTGACGGAGAGACGCATGCAGATACGACATCTGATCGACGGCAAGCCGGTGGGGAGCAAGGACTACTTCCCGACCGTCAACCCGGCGACCCAGGAGGTGCTTGCCGAGGTCGCGCGCGGGGGCCCCCTCGAAGTGGACGCCGCGGTGGCGGCCGCCAAAGCGGCCTTGCCGCGCTGGGCCGCGACTCCGGCGGCGGAGCGGGCGGCGCTGTTGCGCAAACTCGGGGATCTGATCACGCGCCACGTGGGCGAGATCGCGCAGACCGAAACGCGGGACACCGGCCAGCCGATCGCGCAGACCGCGAAGCAGCTGGTGCCGCGGTCGGCGGACAATTTCCACTACTTCGCCGAGATGTGCGTGCGGGTCGACGGGCACACCTATCCGACGCCGACGCACCTGAACTACACGCTCTACCACCCGGTCGGGGTGTGCGCGCTGGTGTCGCCGTGGAACGTGCCGTTCATGACCTCGACCTGGAAGGTCGCTCCCGCGCTGGCGTTCGGCAATACGGCGGTGCTGAAGATGAGCGAGTTGTCCCCGCTCACCGCCGCCCGCCTCGGGGAACTGGCGCTCGAGGCCGGGATCCCGGCCGGCGTGCTCAACGTCGTGCACGGCTACGGCGCGGAGGCCGGGGAGGCGCTGTGCCGGCACCCGGACGTCCGCGCGATCTCGTTCACGGGCTCGACCGTCACCGGCAATCGCATCGTCAAGACCGCCGGCCTGAAGAAATTCTCGATGGAGCTCGGCGGCAAGAGCCCGTTCGTGGTGTTCGACGACGCGGATCTCGAGCGTGCGCTGGATGCGGCCTTGTTCATGATTTTTTCGATCAACGGCGAGCGGTGCACGGCGGGCTCCCGCATCCTGCTGCAGCGGTCGATCTATGCGGACTTCGCCGAGAAGTTCGCGGCCCGCGCGCGGCGCATCAGGGTGGGCGACCCTCTCGACGACAAGAGCATCATCGGCCCCATGATAAGCCCCGAGCACCTCGCCAAGGTGCGCCGCTACATCGAACTGGGTTCGAACGAGGGGGCGACCCTGCTGTGCGGCGGCCTGGAAGCACCGGATCTCGGCGAACCGCTGCGCAAGGGGAATTTCGTGCGGCCCACGGTATTCGCCGACGTGGACAACCGCATGCGCATCGCCCAGGACGAGATCTTCGGCCCCGTCGCCTGCCTGATTCCATTCGAGGACGAGGCGGACGCGATCGCGAAGGCCAACGACATCCAATATGGCCTGTCGAGCTACGTGTGGAGCGACAACGTGGGGCGCGCGCATCGCGTGGCCGCCGCGATCGAAGCCGGCATGTGCTTCGTCAACAGCCAGAACGTGCGCGACCTGCGCCAGCCGTTCGGCGGCACGAAGGCATCCGGAACGGGACGCGAGGGGGGTACGTGGAGCTACGAGGTGTTCCTCGAGCCCAAGAACGTGTGCGTCAGCCTGGGGTCGCACCACATACCGCGCTGGGGGCTTGGATCGTGAGCCTGTATCAGATGCAGAAATTCCTGTTCGACGTCAATCGCGACCCCGGTCTGCAGCAGCGATTCCTCGCCGATCGCGCCGCCGTCCTCAACGGCTATCCGCTGAGCGCGGAGGAGCGCGGCGCGCTCATGGCGGGCGACGTGGGCCTGGTTTACGTGCTCGGAGCGAACGGTCAGCTGCTGATGCACTTCGCCGCCCTGCTCGGAATGGAATGGAGCGCCTATATCGCCGCCATGCGCGAGGGGGTAGCCAGGCACGGGCCGGTGCGCGCGGGCATCTACGCCATGACGACGCGCCTGGACGAGAAGGTGGCGGACGTATGAGCCTGGTCTTCGCCGGAATCGCCAGTCACGCCCCGGGCATCACCGGCCGCGCGCACATGGCCGACGCGGACGTCGTCCGGGAATTCCACGGCGCCTATCGGGACATGGGGCGGCGCCTGGCGGCAGCGGCCCCCGACGCCCTCATCGTGGTCTCGGCGGAGCACTTCGCGAATTTCTTCATGAACAACATGCCGGCCTTCGCCGTGGGCATGGCGGGCGAATACGAGGGCCCCATCGAGGACCCGGCGTGGCTGGGCATCGAGCGGCGCAAGATACCGGGCGATGCGGCGCTCTCCGGACGGCTGATCCGCGAGATGATGCAGACGGTCGACGTCGCCTACGCGGAGGAGTGGAAATTCGACCATGGCATCATGGTCCCGCTGCATTTCCTCACGCCGAAGTACGATCTTCCCGTCATTCCGGCGAACATCAACTGCCAGGGGCCGCCGCTGACGCCGCTGCACCGCGCATGGGCGTTCGGCGAGGCGATTCGCCGGGCCGCCGACTCCGTCCCGCAGCGGATTGCGCTGGTGGGCGCGGGCGGCATTTCGCACTGGCCGGCGACGCCCGATTCCGGAAAGATCAACGAGGCCTGGGACCGGGAATTCCTGGCCTCGTGGGCCCGCAACGACCGGGCGGCGATGTTGTCGTACACGGACGAGGCCACTTATCGGGATGCCGGTCAGGGAGGATTCGAAATCAGGGCCTTCATCGCGGTTGCCGCCGCGGCGTGCGGACGCGGGACGATCCAGCACTACCGGCCCATCCCGATTTTTGCGGTCGGATGCACCGTCGCGAGCATGGAAATCGGAAGACAGGCTCCTACATGTCGCACATGACCCTCGAATACAGCGGCAACCTGCGCGCCACCGGACAATTCCCGGATCTGTGCCGCAAGCTCGCGCAATTCATGAGCGCGCTGCAGATCGACGGCCGTCCGGTGTTCCCGCCGGGAGGCGTGCGCGTCCGCGCCATCCCCTGCGACGAGTTCTGCATCGCCGACGGCACGCTGCACGACGCCGGTTTCGTTCACGCCATCCTCAAGATCGGCGCCGGGCGCAGCGATGCGGCCAAGCAGGCGACGGTCAACGGCTTGTTCGACATCATGAAGTCCCATTTTGCCGATGCCTATGCGCAGCGCGGGCTGGCGCTGTCGCTCGAACTCAACGAATTCAGCGAGGCGGGCACGATGAAGCACAACAATCTGCACGCCCGCCTGCGTCAATGAGGGGCCCTTTCGCATGCTGACCCAGGACACCATCCAAGCGCTGGCGCGGCGCCTGTACGAGGCGCGCAAGAGCCGGACCCAGCTGCGCCATTTCTCGCAGGAGCAGCCGGGCATGACGCTGCAGGACGGCTACGCCATCCAGAGCGAATGGGTGAAGCTCGAGATTGCCGACGGCCGGACGATTCGCGGCCGGAAGATCGGGCTGACGTCGCGGGCCATGCAGCTCTCATCGCAGATCGACGAGCCCGACTATGCGCCGCTGATGGACGACATGTTCTTCGAAACGGGCAGCGACATCCCGATGGAGCGGTTCATCGCTCCGCGCGTCGAGGTCGAGCTGGCCTTCGTGCTCGGAAGAGCATTGAAGGGACCCGGCGCCACCCTGTTCGACGTCCTGCGGGCGGCCGATTACGTGACTCCCGCGCTCGAAATCATCGATGCGCGCATCGAGCAGTTCGACCGGGACACGCGGGCGCCGCGCAAGGTATTCGACACCATCGCGGATTTCGCGGCCAATGCCGGCGTCGTCCTGGGAGGCAGGCCCGTGAAGCCGGACGCCGTCGATCTGCGCTGGGTCGGCGCGCTGCTCTACAAGAACGCGGTGATCGAGGAAAGCGGCCTGGCCGCCGCCGTCCTCAATCATCCGGCGAACGGCGTGGCCTGGCTCGCCAACAAGATTGCGCCGTACGGCGAGCAGCTGAACGCGGGGGACATCGTGCTGGGCGGCTCCTTCACGCGCCCGACCACGGCCGTGCGGGGCGACGTGCTGCACGCCGACTACGGCCCGCTCGGCAACATCTCCTTTCGCTTCGTTTGAGTACGCGGGTTTTGACACAGCGCCGCCCGTGACGCCGGAGGTCTCGTATGCAAATGCCGGTCAATACGTTCAAGCAGGCCATCATGAGCCGACGGCGGCAGATCGGTCTGTGGATCGGACTCGCCGACTCCTACGTCGCGGAGCTGTTCGCGGGCGCCGGATTCGACTGGCTGTTGATCGACGCGGAACACGCGCCCAACGATCCGCGAAGCGTGCTGCGCCAGCTTCAGGCGGTCGCGCCGTACCCGGTGCATCCGGTGGTCAGGCCCGTGCTCGGCAGCGTGGAGCTGATCAAGCAGTATCTCGACCTGGGCGCGCAGACCCTCCTCATCCCGATGGTGGAGACGCCGGAGCAGGCGGCGCTCATGGTGGCCGCGACCCGATACCCCACGCGCGGCATCCGCGGCGTCGGAAGCGCCATCGCGCGCGCCTCGCGGTGGAACCGGATCGACGGCTACCTGAGTCGCAGCGACGAGCAGATGTGCGTTCTGGTGCAAATCGAGTCGGTGGCGGCGCTCGACAACGTCGAGGCGATCGCGGCCGTTCCGGGCGTGGATGGCGTGTTCTTCGGTCCGGCCGACCTGTCCGCGTCCATGGGCCTGCTCGGCAAGCCGATGGATCCGGCGGTGCAGTCGGCGATCTTGCGGGGTATTGCCGCCGTCGGCAGGGCGGGCAAGGCCGCCGGGCTTCTCAGCAGCAACAACCCCTTCGCGCAGACCTGCCTCGCTCAGGGGGCGACATTCGTCGCGGTGGGCGTGGATACCTCGCTCCTGGTGAAGGCGGCGGCGGATCTCCTGGCGGTGTTCAAGGGCCCGCAGGCGGACGCCGCCGCCGGGAACCGGCCGGGGTACTGAATCCGCGATCCGGCTCAGCGCCGCGGCGAGGACAGCACGGTGAAACAATGCATGACGCGCGTCGCCGGGTCGATCTCATCGCGGCAATAATAGGTCTGGCCAGGCACGTCGTAGGCCGTGTAGCCCGATTCCTGGATGCGCTTGCGGTCCGCCGCCGTCAAAGGCTCGGGCACCTTGAACGTGGCGACGGCGGCCGCCCGGCCCGCGACGGTGAGCCGCGTCACCGCGGTGGGTCCGCCGACGCGGGAGCCGGCGGACATCACGCGGGACATGCCGAAGTGCCCCATGCCGCCGGCGGGCGCATGCACGCCGCCCGCGCTCGAAGGGGCAGTCCTCGCAGGGACGGCGCTCGAGCTGCCGCCGGCGGGTGCGGCCTGCGCCGTGCACGCGGCGAAGCATGCTGTTGCGAGCCAAACTGTTGCGAGCCAAGGGATGTTGCGCATGGTCGCCTCGCTAGGGTTTGCAGACCCTAGTCCGGTTCGTGCGAGGCGTCAATCCGCCTCGCGCGACCAATCCACGCCGTGCGACCCGCCAATCCGCGGCTTGCGGCCGTGGTGCGCCGCAGGAACGAGATCGCCGATCAGCGGCTGTCGCAAATGCCGTCGCGGATCCTCCGGGAGAAGTCCTGTGTCCGGGTGCACTGCTTGGCGCGCTCGCTGATGTAGCCGCGCTCGCGCAGCTCCTCGAGCGAATGGGCATTGTCGAGGCCGCCGACGCGGTAGACGTATTCGGGCATGTAGCCCGAGAACAGCAGCCGATAGCTCAGCGGCAGGCGGCCGACGATCCGCTGCATCATCTGATACACGAGCGTCGTGCAGTTCACGGTGATGGTGTTGTAGAACCGGGGCCTGGCGGCGAGCGCGTTGGCCTCGCCCACGTAGCCCAAGAACAGCGAGCGCTTCGCCGCCGGAGGAATCTGCAGCCGGTAGAGATGGACTCTCTCGCCGCGCACGTTGGTCCGCAGCCGGATGACGTCGAGCTCGTCGGCCGCGATGATGCCGAGTTCGAACTCCTTGAAGAAGCCTCCGATCTCGGAGAACTGCTGGTTCTTCTTGCGCCGGATCTCCACCGAGAACGCGACCTGGGCACCGTCGCGGAAGCCGAACGAGACCACCATGTGCGCGATGGCCGGGCCGCGCCAGTACGACATGATCATGTCGACGGACCGCAGGGCGTCCAGATCGTAGGTCCGGGTTTCCCATGCCGGCGTGTAGTCGGCACTCGTGCGCCACTCGAAGTTGCGGACGTTATGGATCGTGACGCGGTTGCCCTCGACGACGCCGGTGGTCAGCTGCGCCAGCTCGTCGGCCCACTGCGCAGCGTGCGTCGGCCGCAGCCGCAGCCACCACGTCAGCAGGACGGCCATGGCCAAGGCCTGCGCCAGCACGCCGGCGGCAGCATGTCCGCGCCACGCCGCGAGCAGCGCGCCCGCGCCGAATGCGGCCCACGAAGCCGCGCTCAATGCCTTGAGGGCCCTCTCGTCGGAGATCCGAAACCAGAGCGCAAGCGCGCCCCAGAGGGAGCACAGGAGCATCACGACGCTCACGAGAGCGAGCCCCGCTGCGTGCAGGAATGTGCCGAGGGTCGGGTGCATCTTGGGTCGCGGGGCGGATCGTCGTCAAAACCCTATATTGCCGGAATCCACCGCCCGAGTTCCATTCCCCACGGGCGCGCCTCGCCCGGGGCGGCGGTTCGCTCAGGGCAGGAACTCGACGTCCACGTCGCGCGAGTCGACCGCGCCCACATCGTCGACCGCGCGCAGCGAATAATGTCCCGCCTCGGTGGGCAGCCACGACAGGCTTGCGCCGCGCTCCGCCCGGCCCAGGTAGGCGTTGCCCGCAAACCAGTAAATCATCCGGGCTTGCGCGCTCACGTTGGCGCTCAAGGTGAGCGGCTGCGGGTTCCCAAGGCGCAAGGTGTAAACCACGCCCCGCAGCGGAGCGACGATCTGGGGTGCATCCCGCTCGCCGGCCGGCGCGTCCGTGCAGGCGGCGGCCGCGGGCGGGATCCGGCGCGGCATACCGGCCTCGCGGAACAGCCGCAACATGTCCGAGGTCCAGAACTCGTACACCTCCTCATGGACCCCCGGCCCGGGCCCGCAGGCGCGGCGGCCGGCGGCGTCGATATAGATGCGCCGATGCAGATCGGATATCCGGATGGGCGACTTGCCCGGGATGTACCAGGTGGCCACGGTTTGCGGACAGTCGGCATTCGGCAGATCGCCGCTGGCGGCGCACACCTCGACGCGCGCGACGCGGCGCGGAGCCTGCCGGGGCTCGCTCCCGGGATCGAGGCCCTGGTTGCGGAGGGCATCGACGATGCGGAAGAAGAGCGGCGCTGCGGCCTGCACGCCGACGAACGCGGGATTGCCGGTATTGTCGAAGTTGCCGATCCAGACCACGAGCACGTACCGCCCGAAAATTCCCGCGGACCACGCGTCGTGAAACCCCCAGGAGGTGCCCGTCTTCCAGGCCACCGCCGGGGATGCGGGCTGCCCCGTGTCGGGGCGGGGGTTCTTGTCGAGCATGTCCAGGGCAATGAAACTCGCCTCGGCGGAGAGCAGCCGTTCCCCGGGAGGCGAGGCGGGCATGGGCCCGATCCACGAGCGCACGGCCGGGACGCGTCCGCCGTTCAGGAACACGGCATACATGCGCCCCAGCTCCTCCATGGAGACATCGCCGCCGCCCAAAGCGAGCGCCAGTCCGTAGTGGCGTTCGCTCATCAAGCGGGACACCCCCGACGCCTGCAAGAAATCGTAGAGATTCGGGTGGCCGAGCTGACTCGCGACCGCCACGGCCGGCACGTTCCGGCTGCGGATGAGGGCGTCCTCGGCCGCTATCGGACCGAAGAACCGGCCGTCGAAATTTTCCGGACTGAAGGGACCGAACGAGGATGGGGCATCCTTCAAGATGCTGCGCGGATGCAGGAGCCCCTGGTCCAGCGCCAGGGCGTAGACGAAGGGCTTCAGCGTGGACCCGGGCGAGCGCTTGGCGGTGACCGCGTTGACCTGCCCGCCGATCGCGGCATCCCGATAGTCCGCGGAACCCACGTACGCGCGAACCGTCGCGGTTCCGTCGCTCACCTCGAGCAGCAGCGCCGCGGCATTGCGAATGCCGAGCGCCGATTGCTCGGTCACATAGCCTCGAAGGATGCGCTCCACGGCGCATTGCCTGCGAAGATCCAGCGTCGCATGCACATTTCCGCGGGTCTCGCGCAGCACCGCGTCGGTGAAGTGGGGCGCCAGGAAGGGCAGCTTGTCGGGGCTCCTCGCCTGCACGGGGGCGGTCATGTCGCCGGAAAATCGAGCGTCGGCGGGATGAGTCCGCAACCACTCGCTCCACAGGCGGCGCCGCGCCGCGTCGAGCGGCGATTCCGCGCGTGCGGCGGCGCCGGGCTGCGGCGCGGAGTCGGGACGGCGCCCGCGGGGATTTTGCGGGATCACCGCCAGCGTGACGAGTTCCGGGACCGACAATTCCGGCAAGGGGCGGCCGAAGAACACCAGGCTCGCCGCGCCCGCGCCTTCGACGTTGCCTCCGTACGGGGCGAGGTTGAGATAGGCCTCGAGAATGTCGCGCTTGGCGTACCGTGCCTCGATCCATAGTGAATACGCGACCTGCCGCAATTTGCCGGCGGCGGTGCGCGTGTCGATGCCGTACAGCCGCCGCGCGAGCTGCATGGTGATGGTCGATGCGCCGAGACGCCGCCCCCCGCGCAAGTCGTGGAGCGCCGCGCGCGCCACCGCCGGCGGATTGACGCCGGGGTGACGGAAGAACCACCGGTCCTCGTATAGGAGGACCGCGGATTTGAGGCGCGGCGGCATCTGGTCGAGCGGAACCCAGAGCCGGTATTGACCATCGGAGGCCAGCGTCAGGCGCAGCAGCTCTCCGCCTTGGGCGCTGATGGCCGTGGACATCGGGATGCCCGCGTGCAGCGGCGGCCGGGGCCACGCACGGACCAGGCACAGCGACCCGATGAGAGCCGCCGCGGCCATGCCGGCGGCGCCGAGCCTGCGGCGGGAACGGCGGACCATCGCGAAGGCCGCCATCGCCGGTTACGGGGTCGCCGGCTGCGCGACGGTGATGCGGCCGGGCAGGGTGCGCGCGCGCAGCTTGCGGTCGTACATGGACTCGGCATAGCCCGGCGGCACCAGGAAGGCGCCTGCATTGGTCGCCCTGATCCGATAGGTGAATTCCGACAGGTCCTTGGAGAGGCTTCCATACAGCACCACGCGATCCTCGCGCACGTCCACGAAGTCGGGCCGCCAGCCGGCCGCAGGCCCCTGCTGAAGCACGGGCTCGAATCCGCCGGGCAGCATGTCGGTCAGCGCGACGTCGGGAATGCGCAGGGCGTCGATGGAGCGCAGGCGCAGGCGCACGGTGATCTCATCGCCGGTTTTCACCGAACTCACGGGGCGCCCCTCGGCGTCCAGGTACTCCCGGAGAATCTCCATTCCCTGGCTGAGCGCGTTCTGCGGCGGCGCGGTGTCGAAGCCCGCGTTGGTCACGGCGTAGAAACCCGTGATGCCGGCGGCGTTGTCCAGGCGCAGCCGGCGCGCAGATCCGCCGTAGCTCGCGCGCAGGATCAGATGACCGCTCAAGTCGAGCGGCGCCTCGCGCTCGCCGCGCTGCGAATTCGCGCCCCCGTCCGGCCCGGACAAGGTTTGCGTAGCCGTGAATCCGCCCGGCGCGCCGGAAAGGTTCGCCGCATAGGCGTCGAGCGCCAACGCCAGGTACGCCGACGACAGTGTGTTGTAGTCCCCGCGGCTCAGGGGCGCGAGCAATGCCTGCAGCGCCTGCGGCGGCAGCGCGCGGGCGCGTGCCGGGAAATGCCGCGACACCAGGTACAGCACTTGCGCATCGTGGGCCGAATCGTCGAAGTTGGCGTAAGGCCCGGCGCGCGCCGAGTCGCCGCCGTGGCTCAAGGCGGCCGTCAATCGATCGATGAGTGCGCCGGCCTCCCGCTCCTGCTTCTGCAATTGGTAGGCGGCGGCCAGGTACGCGGCCGCCGCGTCGCTCTTCCATTCCTTGGGATACCGGGCATCGAGCGTCTCGCGCAGGCTGGCCAATATCGGCGTGACCACCGCGCCGCGCCGGGTCAGCAGATACGCGGCATAGGCGCGATTGCGCAGGCCCCACAGACCCGATTCCTCGCCGCGCAGCGGGCTCGCGGCATAGCGCTGCAGCCATGCGAGTGCGGATTGCAGCAGATCCTCCGGCACGGCCGCTCCCTGTTCGCGCGCTTCGATGAGCCAGTGCACGGCGTAGACGGAGGCGAATTCGTCGGAATTCACGGAGGCCGCCCACAGCCCGAAACCGCCTTCGGCGTTCTGGCGGCTGCGCAGGACGGCGACCAAGGCGGCGGTTGCCGCCGCGGAATCGCGCGGCGGCGCGCCCGGCTCCGCCAGTTCGGGAAGCCGGTCCCTGATGAGCGTGGAAAACCCGCGGCTGACCAGCTGCTCGGTGCAAAGATGCGGATAGTCGTCGAGATAGTCGGCCACGCTTCCGACCATCACCAGCGGCAGCGACGAGACGGCCAGCTCGAGCTTGCGATGGTCCGGATACAGAACCCGGGGAATGGCGATGTCGGTGGACGGCCCGAAATAGCCGGCCGTGATCTCGGAAAGGTAGGGCGACGCCGGCCGCACGCTCACCGAGTCCGTCCGATGCGCCTCGTGGCCCTGCCAGGAGGCGCTGAAGGTGATGGACGCCGAGCCCAACTGCGGCAGGGCGCGGAAACGGAACACGGCGACGCCCTCGCGCATGGAATCGATCCGCAAGGTTCTGGTCGCGGGTCCCACGGCCTCGAGGGCCGCCGGCAACCGCGCGCTGACGGCCACTTCGGCGGCGCCCGATCCGGCGATGCCGTTCGCGACGCCGACGCTCACCTCGAACTCGTCGCCCGGCGCCACGGCCACCGGCAGGTTCGGCGTGAGCACGAAGTCGCCGCGCACCAGGGTTTCGGCCTGTGCGACCCCGATGGATGCCGAGTCGACGCTCACCGCGAAGATCTTCACGGCGCCGTTGAAGCTGTCCGGAACGGTCCAATCGAACCCGCGAGCGCCCGGGACCTCCACGATGCCGGACCAATACACGGCGGCCTGGTCGCGCTTTCTCTTGAAGGGATTGAGATTGCGGCGCAGCGCGGCGTCCGCATCGCCGCCCGGCGCGGCGGCCGCGAGCAACTGCTTGAATTCCGGAAGAATGAGATCGAGGATTTGCGCGGTGCCGACCTCGAGGGCGCGCTTCTTGAAGAACTCGCCGAGCGGGTCCGGCGCCTGGTAACGCGCGACCTGCAGGATGCCCTCGTCGACGGCGAAGACGACGGCGCGCGAGGCGTGCGACGCCTCGAGGCCGATGTGCAGCACGTCGCCGGGCTTGACTCGGGCGGGCGCCTGCAGGGACAGCGCGTTGGTCCGCGCGGCGAGACTCGTCACGAACGGCGCGACGCCGAAGCTCAAGGGGCTGGTGAAAATCTCATCCGAGGATGGATCGCGGATGAATTGCACGCTCACGTATCCGTTGCCCTCGAAGTCCCGGGGAACCCGGATGCGCTGCACCGAGGCGGTGGTGTCCGCCTTGAACCACTGGGCCGCGTATACATGGTCGCGTTCGATGGTGATGAGGCCTGCGCCGGTGTACGGCGCCTTGATGCTGAGCGCGATGTCCTCGCCCGGCGCATAGTCCTGCTTGTCGAGGGTGATCTGCAGTTCGGCGTTGCGGTCCAGGGAGCGCGTCACGTTGCCCTGTCCCGCGACCGTGTATTCGACGCGGTTCATCTCCAATCCGGATGCGTCGCGCATCGAGTAAGCGAACGATCCCGGCGCGCCGGTGGCGAGGGTGAGTTCGGCTCCGCCCGCGGCGAGAGTGAGCGGCTGGTCGGAGAGGGTCGTTTCCTTCTTGCGCGATTCGTACTTGTAGATGCCGTTGTCCTGCTTGACCAGCACCGATACGTACCGCGTTTCGAGGTGCACGATCCGCAGGCCGGGCGCCGCGGCCTGCTTGCCGGAAGGATCGACGGCGATCAAGGAAACCAGGCGCGACGATCCCCGCGGCACGAAGCCCAATTCGCCGTCCGCCTTGAACCCGACCAGGAACGGCAGTTCCGAGACCAGGACGGCGCAATCGGCGGCGACCGAGCGCCCACCTTCGGGCTCGAAGGCGCGCGCGAGCACGTGAACGCGATAGGTGGCCGGGGCATATTTCTGCAGCCCCAGATCGAACGAGGCATTGCCCACCGCGTCGGTGGCCGCATCGTGCAGCTTCTCCGTGTACCCCTCCTTGGCGCGTTGCGGATCGTAGAACCGGTAGTCGGGGAAGGCGCGGAACGCGGGGTACGCCGGCGTCAACGTGAGCGACGCCTCGACGCGGCGGTGCTCCGCGGGAGTGCCGAACAGGTTCTGCACGTTGACGAGAGCCTTCAGCTGCGCCGGGTGGACCCAGCCATCGGCGCTTTCGGCGCTCAGGTGCGCGGACACCTTCATGCGGTCGGGCGCGAATTCCTGCACGCGCACCGTGGCCGTCCCCAGCAGGCCCCCGGGCGCACCGTCCTTCACGATGAACAGATTGACCGTGTAGGTCCCGGTGGGCGCCGTGGGCGCGGTCGCGCAGTCGAGTTCGGCGAAGCCGGCCGCCGGCAACTTGAACCGCTCGCGCTTGACGGTGAGCCCGCGCGCATCGAATACCGCGTATTCCAGCGGAATGCCGGCGAGATCTCCGGACCAGTCGGCGGTCTTGACGATCATGCCGACGTGGATGGTCTCGCCGGGACGGTACACGCCCCGATCGGAAAAGAGGTAGGCGCCGATCTCGTTGGCACTGCGCGCATTGCGTATGCCGCCCACGTCGAATCGGGAATAGTCGAGGGTGCGATCGGCCCGGTTCAGCGGCAGGAAGCTCAGGTCGCCGCCCTTGCGCGCCTGAACGTAGAGGGGCGCCCGTTCGCGCGCGAGCCCCGCGAGGCCGCCGAAATGGGCGCGTCCATTGGCGTCGGCGGCTCGAGAGAACAGCGTGGTGCCGTTCTTCGCGACGATCTCCACGGCCACCCCCGTCACCGGCTGGCCGGATTGAATGGACTGCACGAACACATCGAGGGTTCCATCGGCGGATTTCTTCGCCAGAAGCCCGAGGTCCGTGATGAGCACCAGGCGCTGGTCCAGCAGCGCGCCGGCGTCCGGCGCTGCGCCGGATTGGGCGGGGTTCCCGTCCTCGGGCGCCGCGTCGCGGCGCCGTTCGGCCTCGGCGGCCGGGTCGTAGCCGCGGACGGTGAGCAGAAACAACCCGCGCTTGTCCTCGCCGTCGGCCTTGAGATACGCGCCCAAATCGATGGGCTCGTAGTGCGCCCGTCCTCGCGGCAGCGTGCCGAACGGGACTTTCCGCTCGAAGCGCTCCACCAGGTTGTCCGGCCCGAAGTTGCCGTTGAACACCGGGTTCGAGAGGTTGCCCTCCGATTGGGAGACGAGATGCTGGAGCTGATCGGGCAGGAGCCGCCCGATGTCGATGCGCACGCCGGGCAGGTCCCGCACCAGCGCGACGACCTTGCGTTCGCCGGACAGGGCCAGCAGGGAACCCTGCGACAGGATCTTGAGCTGCGGCGGGTAGGGCGGTACGCGCACCACGAAGCGTTCGGTGGCCGGCGACAGATAGCCGCCGAAGGAGCGCAGATTCCTCTCGACCTGGACGTACAGGTAGCGGCCGACGTCGGCCGAATAGCGGAAGCCGTGGTCTTCGGCGTACTCGCGTTCGCTGGGGACGGGCTCGAGCGGCAGGGCTTCGGACTGCGCAAGCACCTCGCCGGTCACCTCCGGCACGCCGTCCCAGTCGTAGGGTTTGTCCTCCCGGCCCGCCGCCGGTGAGATTCCCTGCGCCGGCCGCACCTTCGGCAGGACCCAGGCCTTCACGGCGGCCGCCACGTCCCGCTCCCCGCTGGCCGCCGACAAGCTCAGCATCAGGACTTGCCGGGGTTCGTTGCGCTCGTTGTCGACGACGAGCGGCTGCAGACCGGTGACGGCCAGGCTGTAGAGTCCGGGCACGCGGACCGCGGCCGCGAGCGGCGCCTGCGGATTGCCGCCGCGGGCGGCGCGCAGGCCCGGGCCGATGCGCAGTTGCAGCTCGGTGGGGTTCTTTGGAATGGGCAGCGCGGCGGAATGGATCGAGGCATTCAACCGCCACTTGTCATAGACCACGGTGAAATCCGTGGTTTCCCGGCCCACGCCGAGAACGCCCTGGGCCTGGCCGGCGAGCTGCAGCTCGACGCGGCGCTCGAAATCCGCCGCATCCACGGGATGACTGAAGCGGACGTCGAATACCGCCTTCTTGATGCCGGGATCGACGGGATCCTGGTAGAGCTCGGTGTTCTGGATGCGGGCCGTGAAGGGGGCGGTCGAGAATTTGAATCCATACTCCAGCAGCCGGGTTTGCGGCCCGAACATCGAGCGTTCGAAGGTTACGCGGTAGGTCTGCCCGACGGGCCAGTCGTCCTGCACCCGGAATTCCAGCACCCGATCGTCGACCCAGCGCCAGGTGCCGGCGAGTTGCGGGTCGAGCCGGATGCCCGACCCCAGCTCCTTGCCGGCGGCCGCCAGCGCGGCGGCCGACCGGTCGAAGCGGACGACCAGCGGATCGGGCGTGGCCTTCTCGTCTTCGATGCGGGTGCGCCCGGGCGGCGTGACCCGGAACGCCGCGAGGTCCGGCTTCGGCCTATGCTGGTACCAGTGCCAGGTGGTCAGCGCGCCGGCGGCAAGCGCGAGCGCTGCGGCCGAGATCGCGCCGGCCGCGACGGGATGGCGCCTGGATTCGCCGGCGGCGCCGCGCGCGGCGCGGGCCAGATGTCCGCCGAGCCACCGGCTCCACGGAGGCGCCTGCCACTCCCAGGCGCCGAGCAGCGCCTGAATCAGCCGCCGCCAGCCTCGCCAGAAGGCGGCCGCCGCCCGGGCCAATGCGCTCGTCATGGAGGTGGACACGATGACTCCCCGTTCCGTTGCGATCGGCGGGAAGCGTACCCGGGCGGCTGGCGGCACCCGTGCGCCATTCGGGCGGCGCCGGGAACAATCCTGGCGCAATCATGACGAATCGTGGCGGGCGGTCAAACGCGCGCCCGGCTCAAGCGGTGCCGCGCTCCGCGAGGAACGCGCCGAGAATGCGCGCGGTGTGGCTCTTCTTCGGCGCCCGCGCGATCGCCTCGGGAGATCCCTGGGCGACGATGTGGCCTCCCTCCGCACCTCCCTCGGGCCCGAGATCGATGATCCAGTCCGCTTCGGCCATGATGTCGAGATTGTGCTCGATGACGACGACGCTGTTGCCGGCATCCACCAGCCGCTGCAGCACCTTGACCAGCTTCTCCACGTCCGCCATGTGCAGTCCGACCGTGGGCTCGTCCAGCACGTACAGCGTGTGCATGCGTCCGCGGCGCGCCTCGTCGATGCCGAGTTGGTCGGTGCGCACCTTGGCGAGCTCGGCGACCAGCTTGATCCTCTGGCTCTCGCCGCCGGAGAGCGTCGGACTGGGCTGCCCGAGGCTCAAGTACCCGAGGCCGACGTCGGTCAGCATGTCGAGCGGATGCCGCACTCGCGGGTGGGCGGCGAAGAACTCGACCGCTTCCTCGACGCTCATCGCAAGGGTCTCGCCGATGCTCCGCTCCTTGAACAGGATGGACAGGGTTTCCTGGTTGAAGCGCCGCCCGCCGCAGACATCGCACAGCACCTGCACATCCGGCAGGAAGCTCATCTCGATGCGCTGCATTCCCTGTCCCTCGCAGGCCTCGCAGCGGCCGCCCGCCGTGTTGAACGAAAACCGGCCGGCCGTGAAGCCGCGGATGCGGGCATCCGCGGTCTCCGCATACAGGCGGCGGATCGCATCCCAGAAGCCGATGTAGGTCGCCGGACAGGAGCGCGGAGTCCTGCCGATCGGCGTCTGGTCGACCTCGAGCACGCGGCTGACCGATTGCCAGCCGTCGATGGACGCGCAGCCCAGCGGGGCGGCCGCGGTTCGCGGCGCCCGTTCCGAACGAGTCTTGGAGAGCGCCCGCTTGAGATTGCCGAGCAGCACGTCGCGCGCGAGGGACGATTTCCCGGACCCGGATACGCCGGTGACGACGCAGAGCCTCCCGAGCGGGATGCGCGCGTCCACCGACTTCAGATTGTGCAATGTGGCGCCCTCCACGCGTATCGAGGGCGTGCCGCGATCGATCGGACGCCGGCGCGATCGCGAGTGCCGGTAGGGCGATGCCAGACAGCGTCCGGTCGGCGAGCTGCCGAGGCGTGCGAGTTCGGCGGCCGTGCCCTCGGCGACGATCCGGCCGCCGCGCGTTCCGGCCCCCGGGCCCAGATCGATGACGCGGTCGGCGCGGCGAATCGTGTCCTCATCGTGTTCGACCACCACCAGGGTGTTGCCCTTGGAGCGCAGGCGGTCCAGCGTGTTGAGCAGCGCAGCGTTGTCGCGTGGATGCAGGCCGATGGTGGGCTCGTCCAGCACGTAGCACACGCCTTGAAGGTTCGAGCCGAGCTGCGCGGCCAGACGTATGCGCTGCGCCTCGCCGCCGGAGAGCGTCGGCGCGGCGCGGTCCAGCTGCAGGTAGCCGAGCCCGACATCGCGCAGGAAGGCCGTGCGGCTGCCGAGCTCCGCAATCAGGTCGCGCGCGATCTCGCGCTCGCGGCCGGCCAGCTTGATCTTCGACAGCGTGGACTCGAAGTCCTGGACCGGCAGGGCGCTCAACGCGGCGATCGACATGCCGCGAAACAGGACGTGCCGCGCCACCGGGTTCAGACGCTCCCCCGCGCAGTCCGGACAGGCGGCCGAGGCGGCGTCCCCGGGCTCGAGCCACTTCGATTCCTCGCCGCTTTGCTCCACGTCGAAGTCGGTCATCGCAAGGCCGGTGCCGAAGCAGGTCGTGCACCACCCATGCCGGGAATTGAAGGAGAACAGCCGCGGATCGAGCTCGGGAAAGCCCGTGCCGCAGGCCGGGCAGGCGCGCTTTGTGGAGAACACGGCGGTCGCGCCGGCGCCTGCGCCCTGGATGTGGACCACGCCGCGCCCGTGCTCGAGGCCCTCGGCGAGCGCACGGCGCAGTTCCGCCTCGCGCGCGGCGCCGACCGCCACCACGGCCACCGGCAGCTCGATGTCGTGCTCGACGAAGCGGTCGAGGCGCGGCCACTTCGACGTGGGCCGCATCGACCCGTCGACGCGCAGTTCCGCATAACCCTTGCCGCGCGCCCATTTCGCGAGCGCGGTGTACAGGCCCTTGCGCGCGACGATGAGCGGGGCGAGAACGGTGACGGTCTTGCCCCGATGGTCGCGCAGCACGCGCGCCGCGATCGCATCGGCGGACTGCGGTTCGATCGCCGCGTTGCACGCCGGGCAATGCTGAACCCCCAGCTTCACGTACAGGAGCCGCAGGAAATGATAAATCTCGGTCAGGGTCGCGACCGTGCTCTTGTGGCCGCCGCGGCTGGTGCGCTGTTCGATGGCCACGGTCGGCGGAATGCCGAATATGGCATCGACGTCGGGCCGCGCCGCCGGCTGCACGAACTGGCGCGCGTACGCGTTGAGCGATTCGAGATAGCGCCGCTGTCCTTCGGCGAACAGGATGTCGAAGGCCAGGGTGCTCTTGCCGCTTCCGGACACGCCGGTAATGACCGTGAAGCGATTGAGGCCGATGTCCACGTCGACGTCCTTGAGATTGTGCTCGCGCGCGCCGTGAATGCCGATGGCCGACGGCGGGGGCACCGGGTGGCGGGGAGCCTCGGCATCCCGCACGTCCCCGGGGGCCGCGGTCGCGCGTGCGGCCTCCAGCAGCGCGCGGCCCGTGTGCGAGGCCGCGACGCGCTCGATCTCCTCGGGCGTGCCGGCACACACGATGCGCCCGCCGGCTTCGCCGCCCTCGGGGCCGAGGTCGATGACCCAATCGGCGGCGCCCACCACGTCGAGATTGTGCTCGATCACGAGCAGCGAGTGGCCGGCGCCGAGGAGGCGCCGGAAGGCGCCCAGCAGCTTCGAGACATCGTCGAAATGCAGCCCGGTGGTCGGCTCGTCGAACAGGAACAGCGAGCCGGCGCGCTCGCGCACGGCGCTCTCGGCAAGGTGCCCGGCGAGCTTGAGGCGCTGCGCCTCCCCGCCCGACAGCGTCGGCACGGGCTGGCCGAGGCGCAGATAGTCCAAGCCCACCTCCGCCAGGGGGGCCAGGCGGGCGCACACTTCGGGGTCGCTCGCGAAGAACTGCAGCGCTTCCGACACCGTGAGGTCGAGCACGTCCGCGATGCTCTTGGGCGGCGAGCCGCCGCGCGACAGCCGGCACTCGAGAATCTCCGCCCGGTAGCGGCGTCCGTCGCAGTCGGGACAGCGCAGGTAGACGTCGGAAAGAAACTGCATCTCGACGTGTTCGAAGCCGTTGCCGCCGCAGGCCGGGCAGCGCCCGTTGCCGGCATTGAAGCTGAACGTGCCCGGCGTGTACTTGCGCTCGCGCGCCGCCGGAAGATTCGCGAACAGTGCGCGAATGGCGTCGAAGGCGCCGACGTAGCTCGCGGGGTTGGATCGCGTGGTGCGGCCGATGCGGCTCTGGTCGACCATGACCACGTCGCCGATCAGCTCGGCCCCGTGGAGCGCCCGGTGCCGGCCGGGCGTCTCGGTGGGCTTGCCCTTGGCGCGCAGCAGCGCCGGCAGCAGCACATCGTGCACCAGCGTGGACTTGCCCGAGCCGCTCACGCCGGTGATGCAGACGAGCCGCCGCAGCGGTATGTCGACGTCGATGTCCTTGAGATTGTGCTCGGCCGCTCCCTCGATCCGCAGCGCGCCTTGGCCGCTTCCGGCCGCCGGGGCGCGCGGCACCTCCACCCGCCTGCGTTGAAACAGGTAATCCGCGGTGAGCGATTGCGTCGTGCGCGCGAATTCGGGCAAATCGCCGTAGAAGACGATCTCCCCGCCGCGCTCGCCGGGTCCCGGACCGATGTCGAGCAGCAAGTCGGCGGCCCGCATGACCTTCGGATCATGTTCGACGACGACCAGCGTGTTGCCGGCATCGCGCAACCGCCGCATCACGCCGACGATCCGGCCGACATCGCGCGGGTGCAGGCCGATGGACGGCTCGTCGAGCACGAACAAGGTGTTCACGAGCGAGGTACCCAGCGCCGTCGTCAGGTTGATCCGCTGCACCTCGCCGCCGGACAGGGTGCGCGATTGGCGGTCGAGATTCAGGTAGCCGAGACCGACATCGCAGAGGTACTTGAGCCGCGCGCGAATCTCGCGGAGCAGCAGGTCGGCTGCTTCGTCCAGGGGCGCCGGGAGCCGCAGCGCGTCGAAGAAGGCGCGGCATTCGTCGATCGGCAGCAGCATCAGCTCACGGATGTTCCGTCCGGGATCACCGACCCGCCACAGCAGGGCATCGGGCTTCAGCCGGGATCCCCGGCACTCGGCGCATTCGGTGTACGAGCGATACCGGGACAGGAGCACGCGGATGTGCATCTTGTAGGCCCGGGTTTCGAGCCAGGCGAAGAAGCGCTTGACCCCGTACCACTGGTTCTTGGTCCATGCGCCTTCGCCCTCCAACACCCATTGCCGCTCGGCATCCGTGAGGTCGCGCCACGGCGTATCGAGCGGAATGGCGCGCTTGCGCGCGAACTTCACGAGGTCGGCCTGGCATTCCTCGTTGGACTGCGTTTGCCAGGGCTTGATCGCGCCCCGGCGCAGCGACAAGGAGGCATCGGGAATGACGAGGTCGTAGTCGATGCCGATCACACGGCCGAAGCCGCGGCAGGTCTCGCAGGCGCCGATGGGCGAATTGAAGCTGAAGGTGCTCGGGCTCGGATCCTTGTAGCCGATGTCGCAGTCGGCACAGTGCAGTCCCGAGGAAAAGCGCCAGGGCGGTGCGGCATCGCCGGAGTCGGCGATCGGGTAGACGTCCAGCCGCCCGTGGCCCACCTTGAGCGCCGCCTCGATGGCATCCCCCGCCCGGCCCGCGTCCACCGACGACCAGCGGAAGCGGTCCTGAACGACCTGCAGGGTGCTGCCCCGGCGCTCGTGGATGCGCGTGTAGCCCTGGGCGGCCAGCAACGCCTCGACTTCCTGCCCGGTGAAATTCTTCGGCACCGTGATCGGGAAGGTCAGCAGCAACCGCGGGTCGCCGGCGCGCGCGGATGCCGCCGACAGCGCGGCCGCGATGCTCGCGGGCGTGTCCCGGCGCACCGGCTTGCCGCAGCCCCGGCAATGGGGAACGGCGGCACGGGCGAACAGGACCTTGAGATGGTCGTTCAGCTCCGTCATCGTGCCCACGGTGGAGCGCGACGTTCGGACGGGATTGGTTTGGTCGATGGCGATCGACGGCGGGATGCCTTCGATGCGATCCACGAGCGGCTTGTCCATGCGGTCGAGGAATTGCCGGGCGTACGGCGAGAACGTCTCGACGTAGCGGCGCTGTCCCTCGGCATACAGGGTGTCGAAGACCAGCGACGACTTGCCCGATCCGCTGACGCCCGTGACCACGACGAGCGAGTTCAGCGGCAGATCGAGGTCCAGGCCTTTGAGATTGTTCTGGCGCGCGCCGCGAATTTGGATGGCCTGCGCGCGCCGCGGATCTTGGGGTGACATCGGGCCCCGAGTCTACAGATAAGCGGCCGGCTGCGCTGACTCGCGCGCGGGCGCTCGAGGGCGGCGTCTTCAGCGGCCGGCGAATTGCTCCATCATGAGGCCGGTGCCGCCGCGCGTCACGTGGGCGACGATCGCGGTGCGGCGATGGATCTTGGTCACGAGGCCCAGATTGATGGCGAACGCGAGCTGAACCTGTTGGCCCTTGCGCAGGCCGAGATTTTCAGTCTCGACGAATACGCCGTTCGCGCTCAGATTCTTCGCCTTGCAGATGCGGCTCTTTCGTCCCGACATGACGACGTACACCGTAGTTCGCGCTCTGTGGCGAGTGTGCAAGCGACGCTCCATCGGTATCGGCCTCTTCGTTGTTAGAAATCCCTGAGGCAATCATTATGCACATCGCGGTGCGATTAGCGAAGCGTTGCGTGCGAGGTTGCAGTGTTATGTATAAAGATCGGGGCCGACAGGCCGCCTTAAGGAAAATCATTGCGATTTTCACTGCGTTATGGCATCGGGTTGCGCCTCACCCGACGCGCAATATGCGCTCCACATGCCGCGATACGCGAGCTCCATTTGGCGGGCAAAGCGGGCGGCATCCATCAGCGGCGAGCGCTCGAGCCGTGCGCGCAATTCCTGACGCAGCCGCGCGAGGCGCGCCAGGTCGCGGCTCTGCGCGACGGCGGCGCGCACCAAGCCCGCCTCGGTGAGCGCGGCGAATTCCGTGAGCTCCAGCTGGAACAACTGGCTCAAGCCGGCGCGGCCCGCGCACGTGCTCCCGACCAGGGTGAGCGTGGGCACGCCCATCCACAACGAATCCAGGCTGGTGGTGTGGCCGTTGTAGGGAAAGGTGTCCAGTCCCAGATCGATGTCGTGATATCCGGCGAGGTACGCGGCGCGGTCGCGGTGGGGGATGAAGTCCACGCGATGCCCGGCAATGCCCTGCGCCGCGAGGCGCTGCGCGAGGCGTTCGCGATGCCGGCCGGGCGGCGCGAGCAGCGCGAGGCGCGCGTCCGGGATGGCCCGCAGGACCGCGCCCCACGCGCGCAGCGTCTCCTGCGTGAGCTTGCAGGGGTTGTTCAGGCAGCCGAACGTCAGGTGCCCGCGCTCGAGCGCCGGCAGCGGGTTGACCCGCGGCTCTGAAGTCAGGGGGTCGTAGCACCAGAACGAATCCGCAAGCCGGACCGTGCGCTCGCTGTAATGCACGTCGTGGTCCGCAGGGTCGAGGCGCGGGTCGCTGATCCGATAATCCATTGCGGCGAGGCCGGTGGTTCCGGGATAGGCGAGCCACGCGACTTGAACCGGCGCGGGCTTGCGGGCGAACAGCATGGGCCGGCCCCGGGCCATGTGCATGGTCAGGTCGACCAGGATGTCGATGCCGTCGTCGCGAATGCCGGCGGCCAGGGCGCCATCGTCCAGGTACCGCACGTCGCGCCAGGCATCCGCGAGCGAGGCGATGCGCCGCGTGCGCTCATCGGGCCGTTCGACGCTGGAGTAACAGAATATCTCGAATGCGCCGTGGTCGTGATGGGACAGCAGCGGAATGGTGAACATCGACTGGCAGTGCTCGCGGAAGTCCGGCGAGACATATCCGATGCGCAGCCGCCGTTGCGGCGAGCGGTCGCGGGCGCGGGGTTCCAGGCGCGGCGCGCTCTCGAACCGGCGGCTCCACGCGAGGCATTCGTCGAGGATCGGCCCGTGGGCCGGCGACTGAAAGCTGCGCGCGTAGGCGAGGTTGCTGTGGGTCGCGGCGTTTCCCGGATCGAGTTCGAGCGAGCGGCGAAAGCAATGGATGGCCGCGTCGAGGTCGCCCGCGTCCTTCAGCACGCTGCCCAGATTGTCGTGCAGCGCGGCGCGGTTCGGCTCCAGGCGCAGGGCGCGGCGCAGCAGATCCTCGGCATCGTCGAATCGCCCGAGCGTTCGCAGCAGGCAGGCGGCGTTGTTCATCGCCACCGTGCAATCGGGCTGGGCGAGGATCGCCGATTGGTACGCCGCGGCGGCGGCGCCGACATCGCCGGTTTCCTTGAGCACGTTGCCGAGATTGACGTAGGCGTCGGCATAGCCGGGCCGCAGGCCGGCCGCGCGCCGATAGAGCTCCGCCGCTTCCTGCGGGCGTCCCAAGCCATGGACGGCATTGCCCAGATTGAAGAGCGCGTCCGCGTTCGCGGGATCTTGGGAGATCGCGCGGTGCAACACGCTTGCGGCGGCCGCGTAGTCGCCGCAGCGGCACAGCACGATCCCGAGATTGACGGCGTGCGATACGACGCCCGGCGCCCGCTCCACGGCCGCCCGCAGCAATTCCGTCGCCTCCAGGGTGCGGCCCAGGGCCTGCAGCACGGTGCCCAGATTGGCCATGGCGCCCGCCTCATTCGGGCGCAGCTCGAGCGCGCGCCCGTAGGCGTCGGCGGCGTCGGCGAATCGGCCGCATCGTTGGCGGCATAGGCCCAAATTGTTCAGCGCGGCGAAGTGTCCCGGCTCGATCTCGGCGGCGCGTTCATAGGCGACCGACGCTGCCGCATAATCACCCTGCGCTTGCAGCGACAGCCCCAGCGCGAAGTGCGCATCGGCGCTGCGTGGATCCGCCTCGATCGCGCGGCGGTACGCGGCCGCGGCCTCTGCGCAGCGCCCGAGCGCCTGCAGCGCCTGACCCAGGCCGATCTGATGGCGCGGATCTTCAGGGGAAATGGCGGCGGCCCGGCCGATCAGTGCGAGCGCGCGTTCCGCGCCGCCGTCCTGCAGCTCCAGCAGGCCGCTGCGGAACAGGGCCACGGCGTGAGCCGGCGAGTCGTCGAGGATTTGCCGGTAGAGCCCGCGGGCCGCGGCAAGATCGCCCGCGCGGTGGCGCTCCGTCGCCGCGTCGAGCAGCGCCTCGGTGGATGAGCAGGGAATTGTTCGGCGCGACATCATTGCGCGGGATCGACTCGGAGCCGCGCCCTCGGGCGCCGCCGGTGTTTTCTCAGGCCACGTCTTTGCGCCGGATGGCGAGCTGTTCCGGCGCTTCGATGCCCATTTTCACGCGGCGCCCGGTTCCCCCGAGCAGCGTGATCTGAATGGGTCCGTTCGCGAACAACTCGGCGAGAGTCATCTTGCCGTCCGTGCCGTCGGCGGGCTGGATGACGATCGATTCATCGGCTCGGCGGCTGAGTACTAGCATGATTCAGGCCCGCGCCAGGGCGCGTTGGGATTTGTTGAAGAGCTTGCCCTGCGGACCGTAGGTCGCCGGGGTTCCGCCGCGCAGCGCCTGGAACAACTGGTTCAGTTGACTGCGCCGCGCATTGATGATGTAGCCGTTGACCTCGTTGGCGATCCGGCAGCCGGCGATCAATTCCAGCAGCGAGCGCCAGCGCTCGGCAATGGTTTCCGAGACGCCGGAGATCGCCGGGGCCCGGCCGCGCTGCAGGCGGGGAAGAGATATGCTGTTGGCGTCGCACAGCGCGCGCCGCTCCGTCTCGAGGGCGTCGATGACGCCGAAGATCTTGGTCTTCTGCGCTGCCTGCTGCATCACGGCATCCGGTGAATGGCCCGTCAGGGCGGCGCGCTCGGCGTCCAAGGTCGTGGCCAGGTCGCGAGCGGCTTCGATCTCGCGGTCCAGTACTACTTCAAGGCGCTGGCGAGTCTCGTTGTTCATTACTGTTTGAGCCCGTTCTCGAATTGCAGGATCTTGTCCGCCACCCGGCCGGAGTCAACCTTATAGGTCCCGCCTTGGACCGCTTGCTTCACCGACGCCACCTTCTGGGTATTGACCACCGGGGCGCCGGCGACGGCCTCGCCCAATTTCTGCAGCGCCAGGGCGGGGCCCGTGATGCTGACGGTGTCGGCCGTCGAAGGCGCCGGGGCGGTGGTGCCCGCGGCATTTCCCTGGGCCTTGTCAACGGCTTGCGGACCGGTGCTCGATCCCTTCAGGGGCGCGAGAGGCTCCGAGGCGTTGTATCCATTGATTCTGTTAGGCACCTTACTGTCTCCTTGGGCATGAGGTCTGCCCTACGGGTTGTATCGTCCGGTTTGCGGCGAACTTTAGCCCGGCGCGTCAATTCGTTCTCACCTGGCAGGGTATCGACTGTGACGCGCATCACTTTAGGCCCATTCAGAAAATAATTTCCACCACCTGAGGGGACCGGGCGATGCCCTCGACGATCTTTCCGGAAGACAGATTCTCGACCCGGACCCGTTGATTGACGAACCCGTCGCTCAGGGCGCGGCCCGCCATTCTGATGCTGATTCCGCCCGCCTCGGCCACCAGGGTGACCGTCTGCCCGCGCTGCACCGCTTGAGCCCCCATCAATTCCTGATTCGTCACGATGGTGCCGCCGGCGATGGCGCGCGCCGCCGTGAGTCCCGCCGCAATGCCCGGGTCATCCAGGTATCCCTGCGGAAGGCCGAGTACGTCCCGCTGCTCGATCCTGAAGTCGGTCGGACCCAGGACGGTGCCCGCCACGATGGCATGGGCGGCGAGGACCACGGGCGTGGTGCCGACCACTCGCGCGGGAACATATAGATGCCAGGGCGGGCTGCCGTCGCAACGCAGCTCGATCAGCACCCGGCCCGGCACCTGAATCCCCGGAGCGCGCGCCGAGCGGATCGGGCTCGCGCAGCGTGCCAGCTGCAGCTGCGGCTGCAGCGGCCCCACCACCAGCCGCTGGGTCGTGGTCAGCGGAGGCAGCAGCCGCTGCGCCTCGGCGCGGGCCGTTTGTTCGAGTTCGGCGATGTCCTGCAGGGCGGGGCTTGCGGCAGGCTCGGCGGCGCGGCCGGCTGCGGGCAGGCCGACGATCGCCGACAGCCAGGCCACGGGCAGCAAGCGACGCCATTTTGACGGTCTTCGCAACATAGAGAGTCATAAGCAAGCACCGTGCCATGTGCCGGCGGGCCGGCCGCCGCGCGTTTGAGCGCGCGCACGGCCTGCGGCGGAGGACCGATTGCCGCTATTGCGGCCGGCGCGGCAAGTTCATGCCGCGCCGGCCGTGCCGCCATCCCCCTTCGAACCTGACCCAGCCGCCGCAAACGCCCCAATCAGGGCCTGTTGCGCCCAATTTCAACGATGGCACGGCTCTTGCTTTGGCTTCAGCCGAGGAGATTCATTCATGTTCGACAACGTTTTCGGAATTCACGAGCAAGCGCTGCTGCTGCACGGCCAGAGGCTCAGCGTGCTGGCGGCCAACATCGCGAACACCGATACCCCCAATTATAAGGCGCGCGACATCGACTTCGCCGCCGTGCTGGGAAAGTCCGGCGCCGATTCGCCGCTGCCCGTCGCGGTGACCAATGCCGCGCACATCGTGCTGCAGGACGACGGTCTGCCCACGGGTGACGTGAAGTACCGCATCCCGTACCAGGCATCGCTCGACGGCAACACCGTCGAAATGCCGGTCGAGCAGGCCGCGTTCGCCGAGAACAACGTGCGCTACCAGGCGAGCCTCACGTTCATCAACAACCAAATTTCGCTGTTGCAGTTCGCCATCGCCGGCCAGTAGCCGGTCAGGAGAGATTCCCGTGTCATTGTTCAGCGTATTCAACGTGGCCGGCAGCGCCCTCAACGCGGAAACGATCCGTCTCAACACGACGGCGAGCAATCTCGCCAACGCGGAGAGCGTGAACGGCGACGCCTCCAAGGTGTACCGCGCCCGCCAGCCGGTATTCCAGTCCATGGTCGACCCGTCCGGCTTCGGCCTGCCCGACGAGAACGCCGCGACCGGTGTGCGGGTGCTCGGCGTCGTCGAGAGCCAGGCGCCGCCCACGGAGCGCTTCGAGCCGGAGAACCCGGCCGCGAACAAGGACGGATACGTCTACATGTCCAACGTCAACTCGATCGAGGAGATGACCAACATGATATCGGCGAACCGCGCCTTCGCGATCAACATCGACGCCATCAACACGGCGCGCGATCTGCTTCTGAAGACCATCTCGATGGGCCATTAAAGGCACACAGGAACAATCATGATCATGAACACCATCCATGCGGCGTCGACCCCGTCCACCAACACGTCGAACGGAGCCGCCGCGACAAACGGCACGGCCTCCTCGTCCACGCAGACATCGGCGACGGGCGGCGTGAGCCTCGGCAACACGGATTTCCTGACGCTGATGCTCGCGCAGCTGAAGAACCAGGATCCGACCAGCCCGATCGACAGCAACGCGTTTCTCACGCAGCTGGCGCAACTCAGCGAAGTGCAGGGCATCACCCAGCTCAACACCTCGTTCTCGAACCTGTCGAACTCGCTCGTTTCCAGCCAGGCGCTGCAAGCCTCGTCCCTGCTGGGGCATCAGGCGCTGGTCAGCAGCTCGACCGCCACGCTGGCGGCCGCGGGCGCGACCGTCAACGGCGCCGTGCAGGTGCCGCAGACGAGCTCCGACGTCACCGTCAACGTCACCAACAGCAGCGGCGCGCTGGTGCAGTCGGTCGATCTCGGCGCGCAATCGGCCGGCCTCGCGAACTTCTCCTGGAACGGCCAAACCTCCGGCGGCAGCGCCGCCCCGGCCGGCACCTACACGCTGACCGCGACGGTCAACGGCGTCGCCTCGGGCACCGCGGTTCCCACCTACGTCGACGGCACGGTGGAGAGCGTGACCATGGGGGCGGGCTCGAGCGGATTGATGTTGAACGTCGCCGGCCTCGGCAGCGTGCCGTTCTCCAGCGTATTACAGATTTCAAATTAGTTAAGGAGTGGATCCATGTCGAGTTTCAGCATTGCATTGTCGGGCCTGTCGGCCGCAAGCACGGACTTGCAGGTGACGGCGAACAACATCGCGAACGCGGACACCATCGGTTTCAAGAGCTCGGTGGCCGAGTTCGCGGACGTCTACGCCTCGGGAGGCGCAAGCCTCAATACCGCGGTGATCGGCGAGGGCGTGCGGCTCGCCCAGACCGCGCAGCAGTTCGTCCAGGGCAACATCAACACGACCTCGTCGAACCTCGATCTCGCCATCAGCGGCAACGGGTTCTTCACCTTGCAGGACGCCAACGGCATCTCCTACACGCGCAACGGCCAGTTCTCGCTGGACTCGAACGGCAACGTGGTGAGTTCCACGGGCGCGGCGCTGCAGGTGTATCCCCCCCTCTCCCAGGGCGGCTTCAACACGGGCGCGCTGAGCGATCTCAACCTGCAGACCGCGCAGAGCCAGCCGCTGGCGACCACGGGCGGAACGGTTTCGGTCAATCTTCCCGCAGGCTCGACCCCGCCAACCGTCACGCCCTTCGACCCGACCAATTCGCTGACGTACAACAATTCGACCTCGACCACCGTGTACGATTCGCTCGGCAACTCGTATCCGGCAACCTTCTATTTCTCCCAGACCGCGACGCCCAGCGTCTGGGCGGTCAACATGACGGTGAACGGCACCCAGGTGGGCGCCGCGCAGGACTTGACGTTCAACAGCTCGGGCGCGGTCACGGTTCCGGCGGGCGGGGCGTTGAGCTTTGCCGGCTTCACGCCGCCCGACGGCGCGAGCGCGATGACCATGGGCTTCAACTTCGGCTCCACCACGCAGTTCGGCGGAAGCTTCGGCGTGAACAACATCGCGCAGAACGGCTACTCCACCGGCCAGCTGAGCACGGTGGCCATCAATTCGCAGGGGATCGTGTCCGCGGTCTACACCAACGGCCGTTCCACGCAGCTGGGCCAGCTCGCGATGGCGAACTTCTCCAATCCGCAGGGCCTCGAGCAGCTCGGGAACACCAGCTGGGCGCAGACCTTCTCCTCCGGCAACGCCGTCATGGGCACGGCCGCCTCCGCCGGGTTCGGCAACGTGCAGTCCGGTGCGCTGGAAAGCTCCAATGTGGACCTGACGACGGAACTCGTGAACATGATCACGGCGCAGCGGTCGTTCGACGCCAACGCGCAGGTCGTCACCACGGCCGACCAGGAATCCCAGACCGTCATCAGCACGATTCAGAACGGCTAATCATGGACAGGGGACTCTATGTCGCGATGACCGGCGCCAAGCAGATCATGCAGGCGCAGGCCGTCAACAACCACAACATCGCGAACGCGAACACCACCGGCTTTCGCGCCGACGCGGTGTCCTTCACGAGCCAGCCGGTCTACGGCCCCGGCTACGCGAGCCGCGTCAACGCGGTGGCCGGCGATGCGGGCATCGACTTCTCGAGCGGAGCGCTCGAGAGCTCGAACCGGCCGCTGGACATCGCCGTCAACGGCAAGGGGTTCATTGCGGTGCAGGGAGCCAACGGCAAGGAGGCCTACACGCGCGCCGGCGACCTGCGAATGACCGCCGACGGGATGGTGGTCACCGCCACCGGCCTGCAGGTCCTGTCGGAGACGGGTCCCGTGCAGGTGCCGCCCGCGACGCAGACGACGATCGGCAGCGACGGGACGGTGTCGATCGTCCCCCTCGGCTTGAGCGCGGCGGCGCAGTCGCAGGTGGACCGGATCAAGCTGGTCAACCCGCCGACATCCGCCCTGCAAAAGGGCGCGGACGGCCTGTTGTATCTCAAGTCGGGCGGCAAGGCCCCGACCGATGAAAGCGTCACGGTGAGCTCGGGCGCGCTCGAAGCGAGCAACGTCAACGCCGCCATGTCGCTGGTCAACATGATCGAGCTGCAGCGCCAGTACGAATTCCAGATCAAGAGCATCAATTCAACCGACCAGAACGAGCAGGCCGCCGAGCGGCTGATGCTCGCCAGCAGTTAACACCCGAGGAACGCACGATGAATCTCGCATTATGGGCCGCAAAGACCGGACTCGACGCGCAAAACACGCAGATGTCGGTGATCGCCAACAACCTGGCGAACGCCAATACCACGGGCTACAAGGCCTCCCGGGCGGCGTTCCAGGACCTGGTCTATCAGAACATCCAGCAGGTCGGCGCGCAGAGCACGCAGAACACGCAGTACTCCACCGGCCTGTCCCTGGGCACCGGCGTGCGGATCGCCGCCACGGAAAAGAACTACCTGCAAGGCAGCGTGCTGCAGACCGGCGGCAACCTGGACATGTCCATCACGGGTCCGGGATTCTTTCAGGTCACGATGCCGGACGGCTCGCTGTCCTACACGCGCGACGGCTCGTTCTCCATGGACTCGCAGGGCAACGTGGTGACGGCCAGCGGCTATCCCATCTCGCCGGCGATCACCATCCCGATCACCGCCCAGACGGTGACCATCGGCACCGACGGCACCGTGTCCATCACCACGGCCGGCTCGGCGAAGGTGACGACGGTGGGCCAGGTGCAGCTGGCAAATTTCATCAATCCCGAGGGCCTGCAGTCCGCCGGCAACAACCTGTTGACCGAATCGGCCGCCAGCGGCGCTCCGCAGACCGGCAATCCGGGCGTGAGCGGGATGGGCACGGTGTCGCAGGGTTCGCTCGAAACGTCCAACGTCAATACGGTCACGGAGCTCGTCAACATGATCGAATGCCAGAGGGCCTACGAGATGAACTCGAAGGCGATCAGCACCACGGATCAGATGCTGCAGTATCTGACGACCAACCTGCAATGATGCGCGCTCCGATCGTGGCCTCGACCGTGCCCGGCGCTCACGGCCTGCGCCGGCCGGCCCGCCTGGCGTGCGCGGCGCTTGCCGCCGTGTCGCTCGCGGCGTGCGGCATGCTCCCCTCGAAGGACCCGAAGCCCGATGCGACGGTCGCGCGCAAGCTGCCGCCGCCCACGCCCCGGACGGACGGGGCGATCTATCAGGCGGGCCAGCAGATGGAGCTGTTCGCCGACCTGAAGGCGCGCCGCGTCGGAGACGTCCTCACCATCGTGTTGAACGAGTCGACCAACGCGTCCAAGACCGCGACCACCACGACGTCGAAGGCGACCACCGTCGCGAACACCGGACCCCAGATCCTCGGCAGGAGCATCACGACCAAGGGCGTGCCGATCTTCGACACCACTCTGACCGGTGCGGACAGCTTTGCCGGCCAGGGCGCCAGCGCGCAGAGCAACAGCCTCGCGGGGAGCCTGACGGTGACCGTGGTCGACGTGCAAAGCAACGGCAATCTCGTGGTGCAGGGCGACAAGACCCTGAAGCTCAATCAAGGCGACGAGTTCGTGCACATCGCCGGCGTGATCCGGCCCGCCGACATTGCGACCAACAACACGGTAACTTCGGACAAGCTGGCGGATGCTCACATCAGCTACTCGGGCAAGGGCGCCGTCAACGCCTCGAACCAGATGGGCTGGCTGGCGCGCTTCTTCAATTCCGCGTTCGCCCCGTTCTAACCTCAGAGTCGTTCCACATGCTCATTCGAATGCTCACTCTCATGATGCTGCTCCTGACGGTGCCGATGGCCCAGGCGGAGCGCATCAAGGACATGGCCCAGGTGCAGGGGGTGCGCACGAATCAGCTGGTCGGCTACGGCCTCGTGGTGGGCTTGAACGGGACCGGCGACCAGACCAGCCAGGCGCCGTTCACCATCCAGTCGCTGACGAACATGCTGGCTCAACTCGGCGTCACGGTGCCGACGAACGTCACGCCGCAGCTGAAGAACGTCGCGGCGGTATCGGTGCACGCCGTGCTGCCGCCGTTCGTCAAGCCCGGACAGACCATCGACATCACGGTCAATTCGATCGCGAACGCCAAGAGCCTGCGCGGCGGCTCGCTGCTGGTCACCGCGCTGCACGGGCTGGACGGCCAGATCTACGCGATCGCCCAGGGAAACCTGATCGTGAGCGGCTTCGGCGCCGAGGCCAACGACGGGTCGAAGCTGACCGTCAACGTGCCGAGCTCCGGCAGGATCCCGAACGGCGCCACCGTGGAACGGGCGGTTCCCTCGCAGCTTGCGCAGGGCGAAGCGATCATCTTGAACCTCAACAACCCGGACTTCACGACGGCGACCCGCCTGCTCGAGAGCGTCAACAAGGGCGTGGGCGAGGGCACCGCGACCATGATCGACGGCGGTTCGATACGGGTGCGCGCTCCGCAGGACCTCACCGAGCGGGTGGCGTTTCTGTCCACGGTCGAGAATCTCCAGGTGGACCCGGCGAGCGCGCCGGCCCGCGTCATCATCAACTCGCGCACCGGCACCGTGGTGATCAGCAGCAACGTGACCGTGAGCCCGGCGGCGGTATCGCACGGCTCGCTGTCCGTCACCATCAAGGAAGAGCAGAGCGTGAGTCAGCCGGCGCCGTTCGCCCGGGTCGGCCAGACGGCCGTGGTGACCAATTCGACCATCAAGGTGGACCAGGGCTCGAGCCGGATGTTCCTGTTCAAGCCGGGCGTGGAATTGGAGCAAATCGTCCGCGCCGTCAACGAAGTGGGCGCCGCGCCCGGCGACCTGGTGGCCATCCTGGAGGCGCTGCGCGAGGCCGGTGCGCTGCAGGCCGAGCTCATCGTGATATGACCATGAACATACCGCCGAAATCCACCGCCGCGCTTGCGCCGTCCACGGCCGCGGGCGCCAACAACTACAGCGATCTCAACGGGCTGGCGGCGCTCAAGAAGGATCCGCGCTCGCCGCAGGCGCTGCACGCCGTCGCCCAGCAGATCGACGCGCTGTTCCTGCAGATGATGCTGAAGAGCATGCGCGACGCGAGCGCGGAGGTCGGCGAGTCCGCCAGCAACGAGATGAGCATGTACCAGGACATGTTCGACAAGCAGATCGCGCTGTCGCTGAGCCAGCACCAGGACATGGGGCTGGGCGCGCAACTGACCCGCCAGCTGGGGGCCGCCGCGGGCCAATCGCAGGTTCCGGCGCCGCCCGCAACGGCCCCGCGGATTCCCTCGATCTCGAGCGTCCCGGCGCCGACCGCGGACGCCGCCGCCGATGCCGCCGACGCCAGCGGCGCCGATGCCGCCGATGCCGACGCGGGCGCAGGCGCCGCCGCCCCCGTCAGCGCACCCGCCAATCCCGGGGAATTCGTCAGCGAAGTATTCCCCGCCATCCAGCGCGCCGCCCAGGCCCTGGGCGTGAGCCCGTTCGCGATGCTGGCGCAGGCCGCGCTGGAGACGAACTGGGGCAAGCGCATACCGCGCAGCGCGGACGGCACGCCGAGCCGGAACCTATTCGGCATCAAGGCGGACGACAAGTGGAACGGCGCGCGGGTGGCGGCCGACACGGTCGAGTTCAGCGGCGGCATCGCGTCCCTGCGGCGCACCGCATTTCGGGCCTACGGCTCCGTCGAGGAAAGCGTCCATGACTTCGCGCGCCTCCTGGGCAGCTCTCCACGCTATCGCGACGCCGTGGCGGGAGGCGCCGACGTGCGCACCTACGTCGAGGCCATCGGCAAGTCCGGCTACGCCACCGATCCGCAATACGCGAATAAGTTAAAAGGCATCCTGAACAGCAGCACGTTTCGCCTTGCCGTGGGGAAACAGCGTGTCGTCCTTTAGAAATCGGCGGACCCGCCGATATCCTTCCGCAGTGGGTAAATCTCGAAGCGGGCCGTAGCCCGGAGAAGCATCGTGGCCGACATATTTGGAATCACGACCTCGTCCCTGCAGGCGCTGCAAACGGCGATCGAGGTCACCAGCAACAACATCGCCAACGCGAACACGCCCGGGTATGCGGTCGAGTCCGTGGAATTCTCCAATGCGGTGCCGCAAGCCAACGGCAGCTTCATGATCGGCGCCGGCGTGGAGATTGCGGGGATCACCCGCGCCGTCAATCAAGTCGCCAACAATCAGCTGATCTCCTCCCAGAGCGTGCTCGGCCAGTTGAATTCCCTGCAGGGCTACACCAACCAGATCGACAATGTCGTCGGCACCACGGCCGGCGGCTTGACCACGGCGCTGCAAAATTACTACAGCGCCTGGTCGACGTTGGCGACCGACCCGACCTCGACCGCCTCCCGCCAGGCCCTGATCGGCGCGGCGCAGGCCGTGGCCACCAGCTTTCAGACCACGAGCGGCCAGCTGCAGGGCTTGAACACGTCCATCAACAGCGGCATCACGGCGGACGTGACCCAGATCAATTCCCTTTCGAGCTCCATCGCCAGCCTGAATCAGCAAATATCCGCCGCAACGGCCGGGCAGGGCGGGCAGGCGCCCAATGCCCTGTTGGACCAGCGCGACGCCGCGCTGTCGAGCCTGTCGCAGCTGGTCGGCGTCTCGACCACGAACAACAGCGACGGCAGCGTCAACGTCTACATCGGCAACGGGCAGCCGCTGGTCCTGGACTCATCGACCACGCAGCTGACCACCGTGGCGAACCAGTTCAACGCGACGCAGCTCGAGGTGTCGACCGCGACGAACGGCAACAATCCCATCAGCTCGCAGATCACGTCCGGCGACCTGGGCGGCCTGCTGGCGGCCCGCTCCCAGGCCGTGGACCCCACGCTCAATCAGATCGGCCAGATCGCCACCGCCTTCGCCTCGAGCGCCAACGCGCAGCAGAACCAGGGTATGGATCTCAACGGCCAGCTCGGCGCGAATCTGTTTTCGATCGGCTCGCCCCAGGCAATCGCGTCGAGCAACAATACCGGGACGGCCAGCGCCAGCGTCGGCATCTCCAACGTGGGCGCGCTCACCTCCAACGACTATGTGCTGTCCTATACGGGCGGCGCCTACTCCCTGACCAATGCCGCCACGGGCGCGGCGGTTCCCTTCACCGGCACCGGCTCGTCGGCGAGTCCGATCACGGCCGACGGCCTGTCGATCACGCTGTCCGGCGCTCCGGCCAACGGCGATCAATTCCTCATACAGCCCACCGTCGCGGCGGCCGGCTCGATCGGCGTGGCGCTCACCAATCCGTCGCAGATTGCCGCGGCGGGCGCCGTCCAGACCTCGGCGGGGGACACCAACACGGGGTCGGCGACCATCAGCAGCGGCACGGTCGTGGATGCGACCAATCCCAACCTGCTCGCGACCACCACCATCCAGTTCACCAGCCCGACGACGTACTCGATCAACGGAGCGGGAAGCTACGCCTACACCTCCGGCAGCAACATCACGCTGAATGGCTGGCAGGTGCAGATCAGCGGCACCCCCGCGGCCGGCGATAATTTCACGGTGCAGAGCAACGCCGGGGGCACGGGCGACAACCGCAACGCGCTGGCGAGCGCCGCCGAGCAGACCCTGGGCGTACTGTCCAACGGAACCGTCAGCATCAACGGCGCGACCAGCGCCCTGGTGACCTCGGTGGGCAGCCTGGCGCAGCAGGTCAACACCGCCCAGACGGCCCAGACGGCCGTCAACACGCAGGCCACGGCGAACGTGCAGTCGATTTCGGGCGTGGATCTCAACGAGGAGGCCGCCAACCTCGTGCAGCTGCAGCAGGCCTATCAAGCCTCGGCCCAGGCATTCCAGATCGGCAACTCGACGTTCACCACCTTCATGCAGGCCGTCAACGCGGGCTAGGAGGATTTTGCATCATGCGCGTCACCCAATCCCTGGAACAGACCCAGTTCATCGCGCAGATCGATGCGCTGGAATCGAACATCTCGACCACCCAGAACCAGATCTCCTCGGGGCTCGCCTTCACGACCCCCGCGCAGGACCCGGCCGCCGCCGGTAGGGTCGACAATTACAATCAGGTCCTGGCGCAGAGCCAGCAATATTCGGCCAACGCCAATGCCGCGCAGTCCGGCCTCAACACCGAAGGCACGGCGCTCGCGCAGGTCACCTCGCAGCTGCAGAGCCTGCGTGACCTGGCCTTGGAGGCGAATTCCGGCACCGAGTCGAGTCAAAATCTGGCTGCGATCGCCACGCAGGCGCAGCAGATCCAGCAGAGCCTGCTGTCGCTCGCCAACACCCAGGACGGCAACGGCAACTACATTTTCGCGGGTTTCGATGCCACGACGCAGCCGTTCGCCCTGACGGCAACGGGCGCGAGCTACTCCGGCGATCAAGGCCAGCTCCAGGTGCAGATCGCCGCGGGGCAGACGGTTGCGGCGGGCGACAACGGCGATGCCGTGTTCAACCAGATCAAGAACGGCAACGGCACGTTCTCCGTCGCCGCCAATTCGGCGAACACCGGCTCGGGGATCATCGGCGCCACCACGGTGAGCGATCCGGCAAGCTATCCGGGCGACAGCTATTCCATCCAGTTCACGGCGGCCGACACCTACCAGGTCACGGACACCACGACCAACGCGGTCGTCACCAGCGGCGCCTACACCTCCGGCCAGGCGATCGCGTTCGACGGCCTGCAGGTCACCTTGAGCGGCCAGCCGGCGACGGGCGATTCCTTCGCGGTGAGTCCGAGCACCAATCAAAGCATGTTCACCACGGTGCAGAATCTCGTCACGGCGCTGCAGGCGGGCGCCAGTTCCCCCGCCGGCCAGACCGCGCTGAGCAATTCCATCGCCGGGTCCATCAACGATCTCAATCAGGCGCTGACGCAGATGTCGACCGTGCAGGCGGGCGTGGGCGGGCGGCTCGATGCGATCACCACGCAGCTGTCGGTCGCCACCAGCCAGCAGACCCAGCTGCAGCAATCCATCGCCTCACTGCAGGGATTGAACTACGCCAGCGCCATTACGAGTCTCGAAACGCAGAACACGACGCTGAGCGCCGCCATGCAGGCCTTCTCGATCACGCAGGGCCTCTCGCTGTTCAAGTACATATCGTAGCGACCTAGTGGTGGTGGCCGCCCGCCCCGTGCACGTGGCCGTGTTCAAGCTCCTCCGTGGTCGCCTCGCGGACGCTGACGACCTCGACGTCGAAGTGCAGGGTTTGGTCGGCGAGCGGATGGTTGCCGTCGAGCGTCACCATGTCGCCGATCACGGCGGTCACCGTGAACAACCGCATGCCGTCGTCGGTCCGGGCCTGGAACTGCATGCCCTTCTTGATGTCGCCGGCGCCCTGCAGCGCGCGCTTCGGCACGCGCTGGATCAGCGCTTCGTCCCGCGCTCCATACCCTTCCGCGGGGCCGACCACGACGGCCAAGGTGTTGCCGCCCTGCTTCCCTTCCAGGGCCTTCTCCAGGCCCGACACGAGATTTCCGTGGCCTTGGATGTAGGCGAGCGGCTCGCCGCCGGCGGAGCTGTCGAGTACGGCACCGTCGTCGTTCTTGAGCGTGTAATGTATGGTGACCACCCGATCTGCAGTTATTTCCACGATTGATTCTCCGGTTGTTCGAACACTATTCGGGCGCCCGCGTCTCCAGTTTCGCCTCGAGATCATAGGCGCCGGACCGGGTCACGCGCACCTGTGCCCAGTCGCCGACGGCCAATTGGTGCGCTCCGCGGATACGCACGATCCCGTCGATTTCCGGGGCGTCGCTGCTCGAACGGGCGATGGCCACGCCGCCCTCCACGCGGTCGACCAGCACCTGCATGCTCCGGCCCACCTTGCGCGCCAGGCGCAGGGCGCTGATCCGTGCGGCGAGCTCCATGAAACGCGCCCGGCGCTCCTGCTTGAGCGGCGCCGGAACCTCCGGCTGGTGCAAATCGTTCGCCGCGGCGCCCCCGACCGGCGAGTATTCGAAGCAGCCGACGCGGTCCAGCTGCGCCTCCTGCAGCCATTCGAGGAGCTGTGCGAAATCCTCGGCGGTTTCCCCCGGAAAACCGACGATGAACGTGCTGCGAATCGCGATGTCGGGGACCTGCCGGCGCCAGGCGGCGATGCGCTTCAGGGTGTCGGCCGCGGCCGCAGGACGCTTCATGAGCTTCAGGATGCGCTTCGAGGCGTGCTGGAACGGAATGTCGAGGTAGGGCAGGATGCGCCCGCCGGCCATCAGCTCGACGACCTTGTCGACGTGCGGATAGGGATAGACATAATGCAGCCGGATCCACACGCCGAGCTCGCCCAGCGCGGCCGCCAGATCTTGAAAATGCGCACGCCGTTCCACGCCGCGCCATTCCTGCGCCGCGTACCTCAAGTCCGATCCGTAGGCGCTGGTATCCTGCGACACGACCAGGAGCTCCTTGACCCCGGCGCGCACCAATTGCTCGGCTTCGCGCATCACCTCGCCGATCGGCCGGCTGCAGAGGTCGCCGCGCAGCGAGGGGATGATGCAGAAGGTGCAGCGATGGTTGCAGCCCTCGGAGATCTTCAAGTAGGCGTAATGGCGCGGCGTCAGCTTCACTCCCTGCGCCGGAATGAGATCGAGAAACGGCTGGTGCGCGGGCGGCAGGTGTTCGTGAACGGAGGCCATGACCTCTTCGTAGCGCTGCGGACCGGTGATCTTCAGGACCTGCGGATGCCGGTCGAGAATCTTCTGCGGCTGGGCGCCGAGGCAGCCCGTCACGATGACCTTGCCGTTTTCCGCCAGGGCCTCGCCGATCGCGTCCAGCGATTCGTCCACGGCCGCGTCGATGAATCCGCAGGTGTTCACGATCACGAGGTCGGCGTTGCCGTAGGTGGCGGCGACTTCGTAGCCCTCGGCACGCAGGCGGGTCAGAATGCGCTCGGAATCAACCAGAGCCTTCGGGCAGCCCAAACTCACGAAGCCCACCTTGGGGCTCTTGCGAACGACGGTTTTCAACGGATGATCGACCTTGCGCGGGGGGCGAGCATTCTACTCCAAAGCCCGCATTTCGCGCCCGGCTATCGGCCGGCGTTGCCACGGTCCGAGCCGGGGCCGGCAGGGCCGCGGTCCCGGCGAGCGCGGCCGCCGCCGCGGCGATGGCCGCTTCCCAGTCGCCCGGCCGGTGCTGGCGGAACTGGCGCAGGGTCCCGTACCACGGCGAGTCGCAGCCGCTCGCCCGCCAGCGCCAGCAGGTGTCGTATCGGTTCAAGAGCCACACGGGCTTGCCGAGCGCGCCGGCCAGATGGGCGACGGCGGTATCGACGCTGACGACCAAATCGAGATTGACGACCATTGCGGCCGTGTCGGAGAAGTCGCGCCACTGCGCCGAGTAGTCGTGGATGCCGGCCTGCGCGAGCGCAGCGGATTCGGCGGGCGAGACCCCCTTCTTCAGGTTGAAGAAGCTGCATCCCGGCACCGCCACGATCGGCCCCCACAGATCCAGGGGAATGCTGCGGCGGGCGTCGATGGCGCGGAGTTCGGGAATGTGATTGCGCGAGTTGCCGGCCCAGACCAGCCCGACCTTGATGCCGGGGTGCGCGCCCAGGCGGCGCCGCCAATGCAGCGTCCGGTCCGCGTCCGCGCGCAGGTAGGCGCCGGCGCCGTGAAACTGACCGGGGTGCGTCAAGCTCAGCCGGTGGGGCAGGCTCATCAACGGGCAGTGCAAATCATAGGGCGGCAGCGGTGCGCCCAGCGGCTCCACGCGAGTCAATCCCGGCGCGCTGCGCACCAGGTCCACGAGTTCCGGCTGCGCGAGCAGGCTCACGATGGCGCCCTGGCCGGCGGCGTCGCGCGCAAACCGGATGAATTGCAGCGTATCGCCGAGCCCCTGCTCGGCCCACAGCAACAGCCGCCGGCCCTGCAGCGGTTCCCCGCGCCACGCCCGCTCGGGCGGCATCCGGTAGCCGCCCCGCAGGTGCTCGCAACCCTCCCATCGCGCTTCGAAGTTGGCCCAGCCGCGCGCGAAATCTCCGAGCAGCAGCTGGGTGAGCGCGAGATTCCAGCGCGTCGTCGGCGAATCGGGCGCCAGGATGAGCGCCCGGGTCAGGCTCGCCAAGGCCCGTTCGGATTGACCCTGGTCCTGAAAAACGGCGCCCAGATTGGTGAGGGCGTCGACGGCATCCGGGTGCGCCTCGACGACCGTCTCGAGTTCGCGTTGAGCGCGCGAGTACCGGCCCAGCGTGCGCAGCGTGCTGGCAAGATTGATCCTCGCGCTCTTGTAGGCCGGGTCCCGGGCGAGAGCCTCCTCGAAGCAGGCCAGCGCGTCGCCGAGCCGTCCCCCGCGATAGAGCGCGAGGCCCAGATTGTTGCGCGCCTGATTGAGATCGGGCTCGAGTTCGAGCGCCTGCCGGAGAGGTTCTTCGGCCGACGCATAGTTCGCGAGCTGCACCCGGGCGAGGCCCAGCCAGTTCAGGGTCTGCGCATGCCGGGGGCGGTGCGCCAGCGACGCAACGAGCTGCGATTCGGCGGCGGCCGCATCCCCCTGCTGCAGGGCGATCCCGCCGAGCGAACTCTGGGCAACCGCCAACTGGAGCCGCGCCTCGGGAAATGCGGGCGCATGGACCAGCGCCTCCTCGAGAAATAGCCGGGCCTGTTCGAACAACCCCAGGTCGCAACACAACACGCCCTGGAGATACAACACCTCGCTGTCGCGCCGATTGGCCGCGTGCAGACGCTGATAGATCTGCGCCGCCTCGTCGAGCCGCCCCGCCGCGTGATGCCCGATGGCGACCGCGAGTTCCGCCCCGGCGGAATTCACGGGCGTCCCTCCGGCTGCTGCGCCGCGGCCGACTCGCAAACGGCATAGATGCTCGAACACAGATCCGGGTAGCGCAATCCGAGCTGGTAGCATCCCTCGAGGTAGGCCTCGCTCACCACGCCCAATTTCACGGCCAGGTCGATTTGGAAGTTCGCCATGGGTTTGAAGAAGATGCCGCCCCGGTCGCGCACGTGAAGACCCGCGGCCCGGCAATCCCGGACCAGCGTGTCGAGCGAATAGGTGCGCCGGTGCCCGTGGGAGAGCTCTCCGCCATTGACGGCGCTCGAGTGGCTGATGAGCCCCATCTCCACCGCGATCTGCCGGGATGCGGCATGGGCGTTCGGCACCACGACGATGAGGCGGCCGCAGCCGCTGCGCAGCCAAGACCCGATCCGCACCAGCTGCTCGACGGCGTCGTCGAGATGTTCCAGCGTGTGAATCAGGAAAATCGCGTCGAACCGGCCGTCCGGCACATAGTCCTCGAACCGCGTCTGCACGAAGCGGACCCGGCTGGAAACGGCGGCGCGCGCGACCTCGATGAGATCCGCGGCCCCTTCGGCGACCGTCAGGTCGGCGTACCGCTGCTCCAACAGGCGCGTGAACGCTCCCTGATAGCAGCCGAGTTCGAGGGCCCGTCCGCGCGGCAGATGGTCCTCGAGCCGGCGCAGCACGTACGCGTGCATGCGATAGTCGAAGTCGTACGCGTATTTCCGGTCCGCGGTGTCCGCATGCTCGTTCTCCAGCGCCCTCATGCGGTCAACCCTGTCCCGGAAGGTACATGCGCCGCTCGGGCGGCTGGTACCACTCGTCGAGCGAAGCCGGAATCCGCGAATCGTAGCCCAGCAGCTGCCGCAGGTGCGGCGACCAATCCGTGCGGTCGTAGCCGAGGGCGCGCGGGTAATCGAATTGCGGCTTGATGAACGGCCGGCAGAACATCGGCGTCACGGAGCGCCGCGGCCCGGCGGTGCGATTGTCGCCGCCGGCATGCCATACGTTGGAGTTGAACACGAGCACGCTGCCTGCCGGCCCCAAGGCCCGGGAGGCGATGCGATGGAACTCCTCGTCGCCGATCCTCTCCGCCCTCTTGTGGGTGCCCGTCCCCATGTAGGTCGCGCCGTTTTCCGCGGTGAAGGCGTCGAGCATGACCAGGGTGTTCAGCATCAGCGGCATCTCGCCCGAGAAGCTGCGGATGTCGCGGTGGATGCGATGCGCATAGGACGTGCGGCCGCGGGTGTTGATGGCGCCGCCGAGCGAATTCAGGATGTACTTGCCGCCGAAGTAGCTCTCGAAATAAGGATCGAGAACCTCCATCTCCGCGAGCAGCCGGATGAACGACTCGCCGATCGCGATCAGGTGGTGCACCGTCAGGTCCGCTTCCGTCGACACGCCGTTCCTGCGCTGAATCTCCCGGCAGACGTCCCAGGCCCTCGACATGTCGGTGAGCATGTCCCCGACCAGGGCGGGCGAAACCACGCCCGGAAACACCACCCAGCCGTCGCTGTCCATGGTGCGCTGGAATTCCGCGAGGGAAATCATGTCATTTGACCGTCACGATGGTCTTCGACGGATACATCGGCACCTTCTCGATCGAGAACGGCATGCCGGCGAAGGCTTCCTTGAAGGCGACGGCCTCTCCCGGCGCGCCCGGCCAGGTCAACTCGTCGAACAGGATCATGCTGCCCGGAATCAGATGCGGCTTGATCGCGGTCAGCGCGGCGATCGTCGGCTCGTAGGCGCCGATGTCGAAGTAGGCGAGGGCGACGATGGTCTGCGGGTTGTCCCGAAAGAACGCCGGCGCGGTCTGGGCGACGTCGCCGGCAACCAGGGTGTGGCCGCCATTCATGTGCCCGAAGGCATTGTTGCCCTCGTGGACCCGCAGCAGTTCGGCAAGATATTCCCGGTGCGAGGTGGACGTCCGGTAGAAGGATCGGTCCCCCGGGGCCGGCCGGTCGGGGGGCGATTCGAGATAGCCGTCGAAGGTGTCGAATCCGACGATGCGCCGCTGCTTGTTGAACGGCTCGTGAATCGCACGCAGATTCTCCAGGAGCACGAGATTCTGCCCCCACCAGACGCCGAATTCGAGGATTGCGCCGGGCAGGTCCTTCACCCGCTTGTAGATCTCGTGCAGGACGAGGAATTTCACGAGCAGCGAGCCGCGCACGTACAGGCCGAGATTGAACATCAGGTCGTCCGGCGGAAGCGGCGAGCGCCGGAACATCTCCGCGAGCCGCGCCCTGTGGTCGAACGTTTCCCCATGCGCCGTCGTCGGCTCGTCCTGGTGTGCAAGTGCGGATCGGGAATGGGTCATTCAAAGCTCCAATTGTGCGTAACCGATGCCGGAGCGGCCGAAGCCGTTGCCGTTGTAGAAGAGATGCACGCGATCATCGAACGCGGTCACGAAGGGATAACAGGTCATCGAGGAATCCCAGCCGGCCGCGGCGGCGGGCAGGCCGTGCGCCGCGTCGTCGCGCGACCAGTTCAATCCGTCCTCGGATCTCGCGTAGCCGATCCGATAGCTGCCCGCACCATCGCGAAAGTCGATGGAATTGCGGCTGCAAAACCACATGTGGTAGATGCCGCCCATTTTCAGGACCGTGGGGTGCGAATACGCCTCGAGCTCATGGCGCGGCACGATGCAGAGGTGGTTGGGGCGGCGCCAGGAAATGCCGTCGGACGAGTCGGCATACTTGATGTGATAGACCGGCTCCAGGCGCCCGTCTATCGGCACCCAGCGGCTGCCCGAGATGTACCACATGCGCCACAGGCCGTCCTCGATCAGAATCGTCGGTGTCACGGCGATGTAGGGTTCCGCCGGCGTGCGGTCGAGAACGGGGCCCTCGTACAGGCGCGAGAACGTGCCGCCGCCGTCCGTGCTCACCGCGATGCCGACCGAGTTGCGGTAGGGCACCGTCACGCCGCGATTCCATCCGCTGTAGTAGAGCCACAGGGAGTCCGGCTTGCGAACGCAGCAGCTCGGCATCATGCCGTCGTCGTCGAACGTGCCCGGCGCGCCGCGCGGCAGTATCGGCTCCCGATGCTCGTAGAGCACGCGCGCGGGATCGCTGCGGCTCACGTCGATGTAGGTGGTGTAGCTCTTGCCGTCGGGGTCCCGGTCCGCATAGTAGATCCGCAGCCGATCGCCGCACACCAGCACGGTCGGAACCTGCGCGTGCGAGCCGCCGCGCCCGCCGGCTTCGCGGGGCCGGTAGATGAGACCTTTGCGTATCCAGGGCATGCGGTTCGGCTCCGGTCCCAGAGGCTAAATGCGCCGCAAGCGCGAGCTGGGCACCTTCGAGAGTGCCGAGGCCTCGCCGAAATAAACGGCTTCGTCAGGGGTGTCGCCGAGGATCAGGGCCGCGGCGCCGATCACGTTGAATTTGCCCACGACGATGTTGTCCCGCAGGGTGGCGTTGACGCCGATGAAGGTGTTCTCGCCGACCCGGACGTTTCCCGATACCACGACCTGAGATGCGATGAAGCAGTTGTCGCCGATCTCGGTGTGGTGGCCGATGTGATTTCCCGACCACAGGATCACGTTCCGGCCGATCTTGACGTAGGGCTGGATGACGTTGTTCTCCATGATGAAGGTGTTGGGACGGGGCTCGAAGCCGGACCACACCACGGCCCTCGGGCTCACGTGATGCGCAAGCTCATATCCCTTGGCGGCGGCCTCGTCGGCCTTTCTCTGCCGCGCCTTGTTGACCTGCTTGAAGCTGACGGCGATCAGCATGTCGAAGTCGCGCGGCGGAAAGCGCCGCTCGACGGATTCGAAATCCACGACCGGCAGGCCGAGATGAGAACCTTCCTTCAGGTACGCGCCGTCGACCGTGAACGCGGCGACCTCGCGGCTCGCTTCGTGGGTGAGGTAGTAGTGAAACACCTCGGCCACCTGCCCGTTTCCGAAGATGACCAACGGCCGGCTCACGAGGGCCTCTTGGAGCCGCCGGCCGCAGCCTGGTCCGGCGCCTCGAAAACCCGGCGAACCTGCGCAGGCGTGGGAAAGTCGGGCGTGATGAGCTGGCCGACGACGGAGCGCTTGTGCGCGAACGGATAGGATCGTTCGATGAAGTGCGGCTCGGCCGCGTTCTCGTAGCGCATGCTGGTGGCCACGCGCAGCCGCTCGTCTCCCCGCGTGCCGCTGCGATGCACCGCGAAGCTCGACATGAACACCACGTCGCCTCGCGCCGCTTCCACCGGCACGAACCCCTCCGCGTCGTAGTGCGCGGGATCCACCTCGAATATGTGATCCCGGCGGGCGTACGGATACAAGCCGCCGGTATGGCTGCCGGGAACGATTTCCAGCGTGAAGCGATCGCGGTCGACGTCGACGAACGGGATCCACACGGTGACGGTGTCGAGGCTGCCCTGCAGCGTCGGCCAGTCCTGATGGCTGCCGAAGCCCTGATAGCCGCCGGGGACCTTGAGCGATTTCGACATCACGTGCATGACGGGCGCGGTTTGGAAAACCGGGAAGCCGACGCCGACGGACTCGGCGAACGCGCGGATGTTCGGATGAAGGTACAGCTCGTACAGCGAGACGAGCTTCGCGCAGAGCGTCAACGTGGCGAGGTACGCCGGGAGATCGCGCGCGAAGAGCTGCCGCAAATCGCCGTGCACGGCCTCGGCGGTCTCGCCCTGGGACGCAGGGAGGCCCAGCCGCCCCAGCTGTTGAGCCGCCAGCCGGTGCATGTCGGCGAATACGCGGTCGATGAGGGCGCGCGGCACGATCTGGCGCGCGATATGGTATCCCTGGCGCCGGTATTGCGCCGCCGTCGCCGAGGGCGAATCCGCCGGTGCGGACTCCGGCGCGAACAACGAGGTTGGTTGGCGTGCGTTCATCATGGACAGTTCCGTCAGTGACAAAGGATGGTCTCGCGCCGGATCATCGCCGCGACCGCCGCGGCGGGTTCGGCCAGCAGCAGCGTCAAGATGCTGTCGGTCGGGCCGGCGAACGGCGCGAGAAATTGCAGCAAAATGCCCTGTTCCGCGAACGCCGCCGCATCGTACAGTGCGCGGCCGCCGGGCGAATTGACGTACCGGCGGGCACCCAACGCGCGCGCGATCTCGATGACCCGCGCCTGGCCATGCAGCTGCGGGTCGATGCCGAGCTCGCTCGAGCGCACCACCGGGCGCGACAGGCCGAGCATCGACGTGAGCTCCTTGAGCTGCCCTCGCAGGTAGTCCGCGATGCGGTTGGAGTCCGTGCTCATCACCAGATCCAGCAGCGCAGAACCGCGGCGGCGGGCGGCGTCGAGGCCCGGAAAGCGATGCAGCATGTCGCCGAGCCGGAGGCCGGCGTCGGGCGCGAAGGCAAGCTCGTCGATTCGCGTCTCGCGCGGGCACTTCAGCAGCGGCAGCGTCAGCCAGTCGAGATGTCCGGCCGCCGTGGCAAATCGGTTGCGATGCACCCAGCCGCGGCGGGGGAATTGGACGCAGTCGAACAGGACGAACACGTCGGCTGCCGCAAACAGGCGAAAGTAGCCCGCGTACGGCATGAAATAAGGCTGCATGACGGCCACGGTGGTCATGCGGTTTGCGTCGGCTCCAGCAGGCCGAGAATGCGGTCGACCTGCGCGGGGCGCAGTCCCGGATAGATGGGCAGGCAGATCACCTGCTGCGCGACCTCCCGGGCCACGGGCAGGTTCCCTGGAGCCGCCGACGGCAGGCCCCGATACATCGAAAAGTCACTGATGAGAGGATAGAAGTAGCGGCGCACCTGGATGTCGTGGTCCTTGAACCTGCGGTAGAGGGCGTCGCGGCTCATGTGGAAATCCGGCTGCACCAGGATGGGAAAGTAGGCGTAGTTCGACACCGTCTCGCCCGAGCCATGGACGCACTTGATTCCCTTCACGCCGGCGAGCGCGGAGCGGTAGTGCGCGTCGATCGCCCGGCGCTTGGCAAGCGCCCCATCCAGGCCCTCGAGTTGCAACAGCCCGAGGGCCGCATTGAACTCGCTCATTTTCCCGTTGATGCCGGGAGCCACGACCGTCACTTCGTCCGCGTAGCCGAAATTCTTGAGAAAATTGATCCTCTGGCGGGTCTTTTCATCCGGGCAGACGATGGCCCCGCCTTCGAACGTGGTGAACACCTTGGTCGCGTGGAAACTCAGGACCGACAGGTCGCCGTAATTCAGCACGCTGCCGCCGGGGCAGCGCACGCCGAAGGCATGAGCCGCGTCGTAGATGACCTTCAATCCGTAAGTATCGGCGATCGCCTGGATGGCGTTCACGTCGGCCGGATGGCCGTAGCAATGCACCGGCATGATGGCCGTGGTCTGCGGAGTGATCGCCGCTTCGATCTTCCGCGGATCCAGATTCAGGGTCACCGGATCGATGTCGACGAACACCGGCCGAATGCCGTTCCACAGCAGCGAGTGGCCGGTCGCCACGAACGAGTACGGCGTGGTGATCACCTCGCCGCTGATGCGCAGCGCCTGCAGCGCCGTGACCAGCCCGATGGTGCAGTTGGCGAAGAGCGCGATGTGCTTGACCCCGAGGGTCTCGCAGAGGCGGCGCTCGAGCTCCTGGTGAAACGGACCGCCGTTCGTGAGCACCTTGCTGGCCCAGATCTTGCGCAGATACGGGATGAAGTCGTCGAGATCGGGCAGTTCAGGACGCGTGACGTAGATCGTCGACGACTCCTGTTCCTCGATCAGCCGCAGGGCATTCTCGTCGTCGGGGTGTACCTTGAGCGACTTCATGTAGGGCGGTTCCTCTCAGCCGGCGATCGTGCCGGCGGCGGATGTGCTGAAGGATTCGGGCGGCAGCTGGGCGCACCAGCGCCGCCACATGCGGCGCAGCGCCTGGTCGATCGCGCCGGCAATGACCTCTGGCTTGCGGTCGGCCGAGGCCTGCCAGCGATCGCGCAGCCGGGATCGCAGGTCCGCCAACTCCTCGAGATGCCGGTTCCAGTGGAGGCCGCGGGCGATGAAGTCGCGCGAATCGCGGGCGATGAATTCGTGCAATTGCATCTGGCCGAGAATGGCCGCGCCCTGGCGCGACGCCGGCGTCGGGCCGGCAACCGTCAATGTCGGAACGCCCATCCACAGGCCGTGGATCGTGGTCGTGCCGCCGTTGTACGGCATCGTGTCGAGGCACAGGTCCACCTGATGATGGAGCGCGAGATAGGTGAGGACGCCGCAGCGGTCGTGCAGCGTCAGGCGCTCCTCGGCGATCCCGCGGTCGGCGAACCGGCGCAGCAGCGGGCGGCGATCGACCTGCGGATCCAGTCCGGCGAGGAGCATTCTGGATCCGGGAATCTCGCGCAGCAGCTTCGACCACAAGTCCACGGTCGAGGCGTTGAGCTTGCCCAGGCGGTTGAAGCTGCCGAAGGTCACGAAGCCGTTGGCCAGCGCGGGCAGGGCGTTCACCGGAGGCGCCGAGCGCTGCGGCTGGAACGGAGCCGTCGGCAGGTACACGAGCTTCTCGGTGAAGTGACGGTCGAATTCCCCGGGCGGCAGAAAATGCGGGTCGGCGAAGAAATAGTCCATGGCGCGCAATCCCGTGGTGCCGGGATATCCCATCCACGTGACCTGAACCGGGGCCGGCTTGCGGGCGAACATCGGCAGCCGGTTCAGGGCGGTGTGGCCGGACAGATCGATGAGCACGTCGATGCCGTCCTTCATGACCACGGCGGCGAGTTCGGCGTCGTCGAGGGCGCCGACGATGTTCCAGCTCCTGAAGTTTTGCAGCAGGCGTCCGCTGACCTCGTCCTGCCGCGGGTTGGTGTAATACGCGTGCAGTTCCAGTCCCTCGCTGGCCTTGAGCCGCGCCAGGACCGGTTCGACGAACGTCGCGATCGCATGATTGCAAAGGTCGCCCGAAACCAAGCCGATCTTCAGCCGGCGCTCGGGATCGCGGCTGTTCGCGTGCGCGGGCCACGAGCCGCGCAGCGGGCCTTCGAAGTAGTCGCCGTAGCGGCGGTGCGCGGCGAACAGCGCGTCGGCGCCGACCGATGGATTGTGGCTCATGAGAAACAGCAGGTGGGAACGGCTGATCTCGTCGTCCCCGGCGACGGGGTTGTGCCCCATCTCGATACTGCGCCGCAGGCTTGCCTCGGCGTCCGCGAACCGTCCCTGGCCTTCGTAGACCAACGCCAGGCGGCAATGCGCGGCCGCGAGCCGCGGTTCGAGCTTCAATGCGCTCTTTAAATGGCGTTCGGCCTCGGCGGGCCGGTTCGCCTTGGCGAGCGTCAATCCCAGATTGAGCTGCGTCTCGACGTCCCGCGGCATCAGGCGGGCCGCCGTTTCGAGGGCCGCGAGGGCGGCATCGTAGCCGTTCTCGGTCGGCAGGAAGGCGCCGAGGATCTTGAAGCCCAGGCCGCGCGCCGGGAACCGCTCCGTGAGGCTGCGCGCCAGCGCGAGCGCGGCCGCGTAGTCCTTGCTCTGCACCCGCGACATCAACGTGCGCTCGTCGCGTTCGGCGGCGGCGGCCGATGCCTCGTGAAGCCGCTTGGCGAAGGCCTCGACGGAGGCTCCGGCGAGGCCATGCTCCCTGCCGAGCGCCAGCGTCGATTCCGCTTCCGCGATGCGCCCGGCGAGCAGCAGCGCTTCGAGCAGGCCCAGCCAATAGTCCTGCTGTTCCGGCTTGGTCTCCAGGGCGGCGAGCAGATGGGGGATGCCCTCGGCCGGCCGCTGCGATTGCACCTGCAGCATTCCGAAACAGTAATTCGCGGCGTGATGCCGGGGATCCTGCCGCAGGATCGCGCCATAGAGCTGCGCCGCGAGATCGGTCTGCCCGGCGAGTTGCAGCCGCATGGCGCCGGCGCACGCCGCGTCGAGCGGCACGTCGCCCCCGGCGCAGGGCTGCGCATCAATGAGGAGTTGCGATGGTTGCGCGCTCATAAGGAGGGCCTCATGCGCGGGTGCCGGGCGTAGGCGCACGGCGAGCGGCGGCCGCATGGGGAACACCCTCACCGCCCTGCCGGCAAGGTTTTGCCGCCGGCCGGGCGTTCAGCCCGGGCTCAAGGTCTCGAGATCGATGGATTTTTGACGCCATGCCGGGGTATTGCACGAACCATGCCTACGCCGGCCTTCAATAATCCCGCGCCGCGCCGTTACCTGGAGATGGCGCGCAGGGACTGTCAAATATCAGTGAGTGGAAATGTGACGCGGCGCGCGAAGCCTGAAGTTTCGGGAGTCACCCTCCCCTAAAGAAACCCGCGGGCGGTCCGATAAACCTTCTGCGTGTGTCACCGGTCCGCCCGCTCGGCGGGTGAAGAGGACACAACGACCAGAGGGCCTAATGACGGGCCGGTGAATTTAAACTTTATTAGGAGCTCTTTAACATGGCTTTAACTCTCAACACGAACATCGACTCGCTTACCGCGCAGAACAATCTGAGCGGCTCGCAGGCCTTGTTGTCCCAATCCTTGCAGCGCCTGTCTTCGGGCTTGCGCATCAACAGCGCGGCCGACGACGCCGCCGGTCTCGCGATCGCCCAGCAGTTCACCACGCAGGTGAACGGCACCAACCAGGCGATCAACAACGCCAACGACGCGGTCTCCGAAGCGCAAACCGCCGGCGGCGCGCTGACCACCATCGTGAACAACCTGCAGAGCATTCGCACCCTGGCCGTCGAAGCGGCGAACGGGTCGAACAGCGCCTCGGACCGCCAGGCTCTCGACGCCCAGGTGCAGCAGCAGATCGCGGAAATCACGCAGATCGCCTCGCAGACGTCCTTCAACGGCGCCAATGTGCTGAACGGCAGCAGCGGCACCACCACCTTCCAGGTGGGCGCGAACGTCGGCGACACGATTTCCATCGACCTGGCGCAGGGCGTGCAGGCGAACCAGATCGGGCAGGTCGCCTCGAAGACCGGCACCGTGACCACCACCGCCTTGAACGGCGGCCTGACCATCGCCGTCGGCACGGGAGCAGCCGTCACGGTGGGCGCGAGCAGCGCGTATGCGACGACTTCTCCGGGACAGACCTCTGATTCGGCCTATGCGAAGGCGGCTGCGATCAATGCGGCCGACATTTCGGGCCTGACGGCCACCGCGACGACCTCCGTCACGGAAGCCGCTGCGTTCTCCGCGATTTCCGCCACAGCGGGCGCCGCGGGCACCTACAGCCTGACCATCAACGGCCAGTCGATCTACGGCGGCACGGGCGACGTGGCGGCGGGCACCACGATCTCTGCGCAGAACTTGGCGACGCAGATCAATCTGTATTCGTCGAAGGACGGCAACGTGACGGCCTCGGTTTCCAGCAGCGGCGCAGTCACGCTGTCGGCGGCCGACGGCAGCGACATCGTCGTGAACCAGAGCGTGGGCGCGGGTGCCTCCGGCACCGGCCTCAACTCCAGCATCGCGGGCACGGTCGCGGGAGCGAACTTCACCAACACGGGTTCGGTGACCCTGTCGGCCGACAGCAACATCGCCATCGGCGGCAGCACCGGCGACATCGCGGCGCTCGGACAGGTGGTCGGCAACATCGCCCTCGGCACATCCACTCTGGCCAACCAGAACGTGCTGACGGTCAGTGGCGCCAACAGCACCATCGCCGCGGTCGATTCGGCCCTGGCAACGGTCAGCGCATTCCAGAGCCAGCTGGGCGCCATTCAGAACCGCTTCACGGCGGCGGTCAGCAACCTGACCTCCACCGCGCAGAACCTGACGCAGTCTCGCAGCACCATTCAGAATGCGAACTTCGCACAGGAAACGGCGAATCTGACCCAGGCGCAGGTGTTGGAACAGGCGGGCATCTCGGTTCTGGCACAGGCCAACCAGGAGCCGCAGCTGATCCTCAAGCTCCTGCAGTAATTGCCGATACAGAAACATCGGTGAACGAAAGGCGAGGTTCGGGCGACGGCGCCCGGACCTCGCCTTACGAGCGACGGCGACGAAGAGGACATCACCCAAGGCGTACAGGGAACCATCTAGGAGCGCCAAGCTCCACGGCAGGTAAATCAAATGGCGAGCGACTTAAGCACGGTACAGATACCGGTTGCAAATGTCGTGCAAGGAAGTTCGGCGGCGATACCCCTCAATCCTCAATCAGGCGGCGGCAGCGCATTGCCGCAGGCCGGCAGCGCGGCGGGCGCCGCGGCGGCATCCGGCTTCAACCCGGGAAAGGCGGCCAGCACGGATCCGGCAGCGGCGCATTCGGCCACGGATGCCCAGACGCTGGTCGACCAGCTGAACAAACATCTCAACGATTCCGGGCGCCCCGACCAGTTTCGGGTGGCCCCTGCCTCGGACGGCAAAATCATCCAGCAAATCAACCCTTCGACCGGGGAGATCGTCGGCCAGTTCTCCGCCAGCGAATTCCCCACCCTCGCTCGAAGCGTGGGGGCGTCCGGATTGCTGTTCGACAGCCGGGCCTAGGAGCTTGTCCTCGAGGACCGCCGGCCGTTCACGGCGCGGAGCGCCCGGCTGCGCAGGGCGCCCGGTGGGTACTTGGTATGTCTCTTGCTTAAGTCCGAAGGTCATCTGCCGATAACTTCTCCACTAGACAAGGGAATCGACATCATATGAGCTCGAGCATATCCGGCGCATCCTCGGCGGCCACCGCGGCATCCTCTGCGGCTTCCTCGGCCGCCAGTCCGGTCATCACCTCGCAGGGCATCGGCTCCGGACTCAACGTCGGCGCCATCGTGTCGGCGCTGACCACCGCCTTCGGCGCCGGCCAGCAGAATCAGATCAGCACTCAGCAAACGACGCTGGACACCCAGGTGTCGGCATTCGGCACCTTCACGAGCTCGCTGGACAGCCTGCAAACCACGCTTGCGGCGCTGGAGAATCCGACCCAGCTCGCCGGTTTCGTCGCCACGGTCGCCGATGCCACCGTGGCCTCCGCGACCGCGGCCACCGGAGCGGTGGCGGGCACCTATTCCCTCGAAGTGCAGAATCTCGCCACTGCGGCCACGCTCACCTCCCAGCCCGTCGCGAGTTCGGCCACCGTGGTGGGCACGGGATCCTTGACGATCGCCGTGGGGGGCACCTCCGCCACGATCAGCATCGATTCGACCAACAACACCCTGGCCGGAATCGCGGGTGCGATCAATTCGGCGCCCAACAATCCGGGCGTGACCGCCAGCATCATCACGGCGGCCGACGGCGCGCGCCTGGTGCTGACCGGCACCGCCACGGGCTCCTCGAACGGCATCACCGTCACCCAATCGGGCGGCGACGGCGGCCTGTCCTCGCTGGTCTACGACCCCGCGAACAACGACACCGCCATGACGCTCTCGCAGCCGGCGACCGACGCGAATTTCACCATCAACGGCTACGCCGCGACCAGCGCGAACAACGTCGTCACCGGCGCCATCAGCGGCGTGACGTTGGATCTCCTGAAGCCATCGGCGGCGAACACGCCGACCACGCTGACCGTCAGCCAGGATACGACGGCGGCGCAGAGTTCGATCAATGCGTTCGTTTCCGCGCTCAACAGCACGCTGAGCAGCCTACAGAGCCTGACCGCCTATAATTCGACCACGCAGACGGCGGGCGCGCTGCAGGGCAACGCGACGCTTGAATCATTCCAGAACCAGTTGTCGTCCATTCTCGACACCGTTCGATCGAGCAATACGGGGATCAATTCCCTCTCCGACCTCGGCATCACGGCCGATGCCAGCACCGGCGCCTACGACACCAATGCCACGACCCTGACCAATGCGCTGAGCTCGAGCCTGAGCGGCGTGGGGAGCCTGCTCGGCGGCACGAACGGCATCGCCACGCAGGTCGATGCGTTGATCAAGCAGTACACGAGCGCCGGCGGGATCCTGGCGACCATCAACCAGGGTCTGCAGGCGGGCTTGACCAACCTTGCGACGCAGCAGACCGAGCTGAACGCGGAACTCGCGACCTATTCGGCGACGCTGACCACGGAGTACAACGCGATGGACACGGCCGTGGCCCAGCTCAAGGAAACCCAGACTTACCTTACGGCCGAATTCAATCCGAACTCGAGCTCCAGCAGCTCGTCGAGCAGCAGCAGCTTGAGCAGCGGTACGACCAGCACCTAAGCGAGTCACGACGATGATGTACTCCCGCAGCAAGGCATCGCAGTATCACGCCGTCCGCAGCCACGGGCAGGTTGCCGATGCCAGCCCCACGCGCCTGGTCCAGATCATGTTCGAGCACATCCTGTCGAATCTGGCGACCGCCGAGGGGTGCATGGGGCGGATCCGGAACAATCTTCCCTGGAACGACGTCGTGGTCAAATGCCGGGCGATGGGCAAGGCGCTGCGCTTGATCGGGCAGCTCGACGCCACGCTCGACATGGAGAAGGGGGGGCAGATCGCGCAGAATCTGCACAACTTGTACCTGTACATGCTCGGCCGCCTGACCACCGCAAACGCCACCAACGATGCGCAGATCGTGAGCGAGGTGTCGGAACTGGTGCGCAAGATCAAGAGCGGCTGGGACGGCATCGTCGAGGAGCGCCGATGAGCGGCGATTCGTCGGCCCTGCTGGCGCGCGCGGTCGAGGCGTCGCGCCAGCTGCTCGCCGCCGCCGGCAGCGGCGACAGCCGGGCGGTCGCAATTCTCGACCTGCAGCGCCTGCAGCTGCTAAAGTCGGCGCGCAACGTCATGAGCGCGCCGAGTCCGAGCGAGCGGGCGATGCTCCAGGAAATTGCGCTGTTGAACGATCAGTCCATCGGCCAGATGGAGCACCATCGCCGCATCAAGGGCCGGCAGCTCGACGTGGCCGTGGCCGGACGGCGCGCGATTTACGCCTATGCCGGCATGCGGCATCCGCGATAGGATTCGCAACATTCATCGACAGCGCGGGGATCGATGCCTGAGCCACCTTTCGGCGATGGTCTGATATACGAGGGCAGCATGCCGTTCGCCTGGTCGCCCGGTCCCCTGCCGGACGAGGCAAATCTCGCGCGCTTGAATGCCGACAATCAGCAGTTGCTGTCCGCCGACTCCACGCTGCACGAGATCCGGGTGCCCGACGCGCTGAAGGACGAGTCGCCGGCGCTGATGCACGAGCTGCAGCGCTTGGACTATAAGTTAAATGTGCTGCTGCGCCTGACCGCGGAACTCGCCATGCGCCAGAGCTGCCTGCCCCGGGCGTGCCCCGTCCGGTTCTCGGCGCGCGGCTTCGAGTGGCTGGGTGACGATGCGCCCGAATTCGGCAGTACAGGTTTGCTCATGTTGTATGTGAATGCCTCGCTGCCTCAACCCCTCCTCATCCCCTCCATCGTCGGCGGTGCCTCGCACAGGGACACGCACCCGACTCGGCTGCAGTTCACAGGACTGACCGACCCGGTTGTGGACCTCATCGAGAAAATGATTTTTCGGCACCATCGGCGCTCGATCGCCGGCGCCAAACAGAACCCCGCCCGCCGCTCTTAGGGGCAAACCCCAGGGTCTCCCTTGCGGGAACGCCCTACACCTATTGCGGGCTTTTACCACCTACTAGCGGCGAGAACTCTTGGACTAGTATGTGCCCCGTCCGGACATTGATTGAACAATGTCAATGAGTTAGATGAAAAGCTTCAGACGGAGCACGAGATATGTCGACTCCGTCACACTTTATGACCGGGAAGGAGCCCCCAATAGTGGTTGACGCCAAGGTAATTGTGATCGATCCCTCGGATTCGCAGGCCCGGACTTTGGAAACGGTGCTGCGATTTCTGGACCTCGAGCCGGTGCACGTGCACGATCTCAAGGCGCTAGCCGAATACCAGCGAACCTCCGAGCACGATTGGCTGGCGGTGATCGTCGGGCAGCAGACCGTTGCCTCCCAGGGCGCCGAACTCGTCGCCCGGCTCCGTTCCCTGGCGCAGCCCCTGCCGGTGATCTATCTCTCCAACGACGGATTGCCGAAGATTTCGGAGTCGAGCGGCGATCTTGCATGGTTTCATCTGGAACTGCCGGTCAAGCAGCGGCGCCTCTCGGCGGTCCTCGATCAGGCGCAGAACGTGCGCAATGGCCATCCGACCCAGCCCGGGTCGCACCGCTTTCGCCCGAGCGGCAACTCGCGCCCGATGCGCGCAGTGCACCGCTTGATCGAGCAGGTGGCGCCCTACGACACCAGTGTTCTGATTCTGGGCGAGTCCGGAACCGGCAAGGAGATGGTCGCCCGCCACATTCACGAGCTGTCTGGCCGCGCCGGACACCCGTTCGTGCCGGTCAACTGCGGCGCGATTCCCGCCGACCTGCTCGAAAGCGAGCTGTTCGGCCACGAGAAGGGCGCCTTCACCGGCGCCTTGACGACGCGGATGGGTCGGTTCGAATTCGCCGAAGGCGGCACGCTGTTCCTGGATGAGATCGGCGACATGTCCCTGCAGATGCAGGTGAAGCTGTTGCGGGTGCTGCAGGAGCGCAGTTTCGAGCGCGTCGGCAGCAACCGCACCATCCGCTGCGACGTGCGCATCATCGCCGCGACGCATCGCGACCTCGACGAGGCGATCGGCGCCGGCCGCTTTCGCGAGGACCTGTTCTACCGGCTGAACGTATTTCCCGTGCAGATGCCGCCGTTGCGCGAGCGTCTCGAGGATCTGCCGGTGTTGATCGAGCATCTGGTCCAGCGGCAGGGGCAGCTCTCGGGGCGCCACATCCGCCTCGATCAAGAGGCGATGGCCTGTCTCGGGCGCAACCGCTGGCCCGGCAACGTGCGGGAGCTGTCGAACCTGCTCGAGCGGCTGTCGATCCTGTATCCGGCGCATCTCATCACGGCCGCGGATCTGCCCGAGCGGTATCGTCACCCGGGCGGGGCGGTGTGGCCCGGCTCGGACGTGCTCATCATGCCGCAGCGCGAGGCCGCCATGGAAGGGGACATGGACGTGGAACAATCCGGCGCCGCGCATCGCCCGGGCGGCGAGGACGACGTCATCGACAGCGCTGAAAGCACGTTGCCGCGCGGCGGCATCGATCTGAAGGATCATTTGTCCGCCATCGAGATCGGCCTCATTCGCAAGGCGCTCGAAGAAGCGGACGGCACGGTCGCCGGCGCCGCCCGCCTGCTCAACATCCGCCGCACCACCCTCGTCGAGAAACTGCGCAAGTACCGTCTCTCTGCCTGACGATTTTTTGACGCTGCCCCCGTGCCGGGGCACCGCACTCGGCGTAACCGGTTGATGCAAAGGATAAATGCCGCCGAGGCACGGAAGTTGCTTTCTCCCCAGGGCATGACAGCGTCAACCCACGAACAAGGCGGCGACCGAGCCGACCTGCAGGCGGCCTTCCTGGCCTTCGGCTCGGTCTCCGAGCAACTCTCCAGCGCTTTCGATTCGCTGCGCGAGCAGGTGGCGCAGCTGCGCGCCGAACTCGGCGAGGCACGCGCCGGCCGCGAGCACCTCGCGGCAAGGCTTGCGGCGCTGGTCAGAGGATTGCCGGGCGGCGTCCTGGTGCTCGATGCGGACGAGACGATCCAGGAATGCAATCCGGCCGCCGCGCTGCTGCTCGGCGAGCCGCTGCTGGGACAGTCCTATCCCGCCGTGCTGGCGCGCAGCGCATCCAATGTCACCGGCATCGCCGAGCACACGGAACTCAACAACGGACGCTTCGTCAACATCTCCCGTCGGCACCTGCGCGGCAGCGGCGAGGTGGTTCTGCTCACCGACGTCACGGAATCGCACCTGATGCAGCAGCTGCTGCAGCGGCAGCAGCGCCTGCTGACGATGGGAGAGCTGGCGGCCGGCCTCGCCCACCAGATCCGCACCCCGCTCGCGACCGCGCTGTTGTACGCATCCCAGATCACGCTTCCCGGCCGCAGCCGCGAGGACCTGGAGCGCTGCGGCGAGCGCACCGTCTCCAGCCTGAAGCAGCTCGATTCCCTGGTGAACGACATGCTGGCGTTCGCCCACGGCGGCGCGGCGCGCGAGACCGTCAGCGTGAGCGCGCTCCTCGAGCAAGTCGCCCAGTGGCTGCGCCCGGCGCTGCGGCGCGGCGTGCGCCTCACCATTCGGACCCAGGCGCCGGAGCTCAAGGTGCGGGCCAACGCGCCTTCGCTGGTCTCCGCCGTGTTGAATGTCGCGACCAACGCGCTTCAGGCCGCCTCGGGCGAGCTCGATCTCGAACTGCTGGCGCGCCGCTCGGAGTCCGGCCGGGCCCAGATCCTGGTGATCGACAACGGCCCGGGAGTTCCGCCACAGGTTCGCAACAGGATTTTCGAGCCCTTTTTCACGACGCGTACCCGCGGCACCGGCATCGGCCTTTCGATCGTCAAGTCGGTGGCGGAGGCGCATGGCGGCAGCGTGCGCCTGGCGGAGACGGACCGCGGCGCCACGTTCGTCATAGATTTACCTGCAGAGGATTGAACATGAACCAGTTGAACGAATCGGTGTTGATGGTGGAGGACGATACGGCGCTGCGCGAGGCGCTGATCGACACACTTCGCTCGGCGGGAATTGCCGCGGTCGGAGCGGGCGATGCGGCGGCGGCCCTCACCGCGCTCGAGACCGAGAGCATCGCCCTGGTCATCTCCGACGTGCAGATGCCCGGGCCCAACGGACATGAACTGCTGGCATCCATCAAGCGGGAGAGGCCGGACATGCCGGTGGTGCTGATGACCGCCTACGGCACCGTCGCGCAGGCAGTGGCCGCGATGCGCGAGGGCGCGACCGACTACATCATCAAGCCGTTCGATGCGAAGGTCCTGATCGACATGGCGCGGACCCAGCTCGCGGCGCATGCGGCGCCCGAAGAACTCGTCGCGGCGGACCCTGAGTCGCGGCGCGTGGTGTCCCTCGCGCGCAAGATCGCCGAGAACGACGCCACCGTTCTCATCACCGGCGAAAGCGGCACCGGCAAGGAAGTGTACGCGCGCTTCATACGCAACCATTCGGCGCGCCGGGACAAGCCGTTCGTCGCCATCAACTGCGCCGCGATTCCGGAGAACATGCTCGAGGCAACCCTGTTCGGATACGAGAAGGGCGCGTTCACGGGCGCGTTGGGAGCGCATGCCGGAAAATTCGAGCAGGCGCAGGGCGGCACGCTGCTGCTCGACGAGATATCGGAGATGGACCTGGGCCTGCAGGCCAAGATTCTGCGCGTCCTGCAGGAGCGCGAGGTGGAGCGGCTGGGCAGCAGCCGCACCATCAGCCTCGACGTCCGGCTGATCGCGACCTCCAACCGCGATATTCCGGAGGAAGTGCGCGCCGGCCGGTTCCGCGCCGATCTGTACTACCGGCTCAACGTGATGTCGCTGCGGCTGCCGGCCCTGCGCGAACGGCCCGAGGACATCCTGCCGCTGGCGCGGCGCGCCATGCAGGCGTGCGCGCGCGGCGGCCGGCTCGTCCTGAGCCTGTCCGAGGAGGCGGAGAGCAAGCTGTTGCGGCACGACTGGCCCGGCAACGCGCGCGAGCTGACCAACATCGTGCAGCGGGCGGCTTGGCTCGCGACGGGCGGCAAGATCAACGCCGCGGATCTGGACATCGGCGCGGGCCCCGCGGCCGACGAACCGCGGGCGGTCTCGTCCGATGCGCCGGCCGCGGCCGCGGATTCGGGGCTGGATCGCGACCTGAAGGAACGGGAGCGCGAGCTGATTCTCGCGACGCTGCGCGTGACCGGCGGCAGCCGCAAGCTGGCCGCGGAGCGCCTCGGCATAAGTCCGCGCACGCTGCGCCACAAGCTGCAGCAGTTCAAGGCGGCGGGCGTCAGCGTGCCGCGCATTCATGAACATCAGCTGGCAACGGCCTGAACCATGAGCAGCATGCAAATCCAACAGGTGCTGGCGGAGATGCGCGCCCTCCAGGCGCGCGCCTTGGGCCCGCCGGCCGAGACCGCATCGGCGGCCGCCGGAGCGCAGCCCTCTGACTTCGCCAATCTGCTGAAGAACTCGGTCGACCAGATATCGACCATGCAGAACCAGGCGACATCGATGGCCGCCGCCTACGAGGCCGGCGACAAGAGCGTCGATCTGACCAAGGTGATGCTCGAGGTGCAGAAGGCGAGCCTGGCATTCCATGCGATGACCGAGGTGCGAAACAAGCTCGTTGACGCGTACACCACGGTCATGGGCATGTCGGTTTGACGGATTTCAGAGGTCTGATTCATGGCTGACATCGTTCCCGCCGCACCTCGCGGCTTGATGGATATACCCGGGCTGAAACAGGCCGGTCTGCTGGCCGGGGTCGCAGCCGCCGTCGCGGCCGCGATCTGGCTGGTGCTCTGGTCGCAGGGCCAGAATTACACCGTCCTGTACGGCCAGCTGTCGGAGCGCGAGAGCGGCCAGGTCATGGACGCCCTGACGGCCGCGGGCATCGAGTTCAAGCTCAACCCATCCGGGGCGGTGTCCGTTCCCGAATCCAAGGTGCAGGAGGCGCGCATCCGCCTGGCCAGCCAGGGGCTGCCGCAGAGCGACTCGATGGGTATCGAGATGATCCAGAAGGAATCGGCTCTCGGCACGAGCTCCATGATGGAGGCCGCCCGCTATCAGTCGGTTCTCGAAACGGAGCTGGCGAGGACCATCATCAAGGTGCAGGGCGTCCAGAGCGCCCGCGTGCACCTCGCGATCCCGAAAGCCTCCGTATTCCTGCGCGACTCGCGCAAGGCCACCGCGTCCGTGATGCTGCAGCTGTATCCCGGCCGCCGGCTGGAGCCGGGGCAGGTGGCGGCCATCGTGCATCTCGTCGCCTCGAGCGTGCCCGAACTCGGTCCCAGCGACGTCACCGTGGTCGACCAGGCGGGCTCCTTGCTCAATTCCCCCGATGAGAGCGCCGAGGCGGCGCTGGCGACGCGCCAGCTCGAATACACGCGAAAAGTCGAGGAGGCCTATCAACAGCGCATCATCGAACTGCTCGAACCCATGGTCGGCGCCGGCCGCGTGCGGGCGACGGTCACGGCGGACCTCGACTTCACCCAGACCGAGGAGACTCACGAGAACTACGACCCGCAGAAGACGGCGGTGCGCAGCGAGCAGACCGCGAGCGACACGCGCAAGGGCGGCGACGGCCCGGAAGGAATCCCCGGCGCCCTCAGCAATCAGCCTCCCGGGACTTCCGGTGCGCCCGTGATCCCGGGCGCGGCCGCGACGCCGGGCTCGCCGGAGAACGGTCAGAGCGCCGCGGCTTCCGGCGGCCCCAGTTCGAATTCGTCGCGCAGCACCCGCAATTACGAGGTCGATCGGACGCTCTCCTACGTGAAGCAGCCGACCGGCGTGTTGAAGCGGCTGAGCGTCGGCGTGGTGTTCGACGACTGGCAGAAGGTCGGCGCCGACGGCAAGCCGACCGCGTCCCCGATGAGCGAAGCGGATCTGAAACGCTTCACCGAGCTCGTGAAGGAATCGATCGGACTCAAGGACGACCGCGGCGACAAGATCGACGTGATCAACCAGGCATTCAAGACCAATCCCCCGATCCCGCCGGTCGACGGCCTCCCGATCTGGCAGCAGCCTTGGCTGATCCAGCTCGCGAAGCAGCTGGTCGGAGCCGGGCTGGTGCTGGTGGTGGCGTTCCTCATCCTCCGGCCCCTGATGAAATCGCTGACCAAAGGCGCGGTCCGAACGGGTGCCGGTTCCGAGAGCCTCGAGCTGGGCGGCGACAAGCTCACGCTGTCGAACAAGTCCGAGAATCCCATCAAGCTGCAGCCGAGCTTCGAGCAGCAGGTGGCGGCCGCGCGGACCTTGGTCGGGCAGGACCCGAAGCGCGCCGCCCAGGTGGTGAAGGAATGGGTCGCCGCCGATGGCTAGCAAGCGGGACGAACTCGACGGGACACAGCGCGCGGCCATTCTCTTGATGAGCCTGGGCGAGCAGGACGCCGCCAACCTGCTCAAGCAGCTCGACGCCAAGGACGTGCAGAGGCTGGGCATGGCCATGGCCGAGCTCAAGGAGGTGTCGCGCGACCAGATGACCTCGGTGCTCCAGAAATTCATCGGCATCGCCGACGGCAAGGCGGACATCGCATCCGGGTCGCAGGATTACGTCCGGCGCGTGCTGACTCAGGCGGTGGGCAAGCAAAAGACCGAATCGCTGCTGGACCGCATCTCCACGGGGCAGGCCGGCCAGGGCATCGAGTCGCTCAAGTGGATGGAGGCCAAGGCAGTCGCCCAGATCATCAGCGGCGAACATCCGCAGATCGCCGCCATCGTTCTCGCCCACCTCGATCCGGAGCAATCGGCGAACATCGTGCCGCTGCTGACCCAGGAGATGCGCACCGAAGTGCTGATGCGCATCGCGTCGCTCAACGAGGTGCCGCAGTCCGCGCTGACGGAATTGGACCAGCTGGTCGAGAAGCAGGCGAATGCCGTGCCCACCCCGACCCTGCGCCGGATCGGCGGCGCGCGGACCGTGGCGAACATCCTCAATTCCATGGCGAAGGACAAGAGCAGCGAGGAGCTCGGAAAGATCGAGCAGGCCAACAGCGAGATGCATCAGCAGATCAAGGACCTCCTCTTCGTCTTCGACAACCTGCTCACCGTCGACGATCGCGGCATCCAGGCGCTGCTGCGCGAGGTGGGTTCCGACAGCCTGGCGGTCGCGCTGCGCGGCGCCGAACCGGACGTGCAGGACAAGATCCTCAAGAACATGTCGAAGCGCGCCGCCGAGATCCTCAAGGACGACATGGAGGCGCGCGGCCCGGTGAAGCTCGCGGACGTCGAGACGGCGCAAAAGGAGATCATCGCGATCGCGCAACGGCTCGCCGAAGAGGGCACCATCAGCCTCGGCGGCAAGGGAGCGCCCGAACTTGTCTAAGACGTTCTCCAAGACGGCCGCCGCGGGAGCCGAGGTGTGGACCGCGCCGGACGTGGGAAACCCCGCCGCGCGCGCCGCCATGCCGACGGTCACGGGCCTCGCGGATCTGCAGGAGGAAGCCTACAAGGAGGCCTTCCAGCAGGGGCTCGCCGAGGGCCGCGAGGCCGGCCGCGCCGAGGCGCGCGCCCAGGTCGAGCGCATCGCCGGGATGTTCCACGATCTCGCGAAGCCGTTCGAAGCGCTCGACCAGGAGGTGGAGCGGGAGCTGTTGACGCTGGCGATGGCGCTGGCCCGGCAGATCGTGCGGCGCGAGTTGAAGGCGGATCCGACCCAGATCATCGGAATCGTCCGCGAAGCAATCGCCGCGCTGCCGGTCGCCGCGCGCGACGTGAGGGTCCATCTGCATCCGGAGGACGCGGCCGTCATGCGCGAGAATCTCGCCAGCACCGAGTCCGACCGTGCCTGGGGGATCGTCGAGGATCCCGTGATGGCCCGCGGCGGGTGCCGCATCGCGACCGCCACGTCGCGGGTCGACGCGCGCCTGGAGACGCGGCTGGCGGCCGTGCTGAGCGAACTGCTGGGCACGGAGCGGCAAGCCGCCCCGCGCAGCGGGCCCGCGCCGTGAACTCCGCGGCGGCGGCCCGGCCGCGCGCGAAGCGCTGGGCGCAGATGCTGGCGAGCGCGCGCGCGCGCACCGCCGGCGCCGCGAAGGTGGTCGTCGAGGGCACGCTGAGCCGCATGGTGGGCATGACTCTGGAGGCGGTCGGCTGCGAAGCGGCCGTGGGAGGCCGCTGCCTCATCGACACCGCGGACGGCAAGCAGATCGAGGCGGAGGTCGTCGGCTTCTCCGGCGAGAGATTGTTCCTCATGCCGACGGGCGACATGCGCGGCATCATGCCCGGCGCCCGGGTCATGCCGATGAACAGCGTCAGCGAAGTCGCGGTGGGCGATGAACTGCTGGGAAGAGTCCTCGACGGCTCGGGCAGGCCGCTCGACGGCCTCGGCGACCTGCGCTGCTCGAAGCGCGTGTCGCTCGTCGGGGAGCCCCTGAATCCGCTCATGAGGCGCGCCATCCGCGAACCGCTGGATGTCGGAGTGCGCTCGATCAACTCGCTCCTCACCGTCGGAGGCGGACAGCGCATCGGCCTGTTCGCAGGGTCGGGCGTGGGCAAATCGGTGCTGCTCGGCATGATGACGCGCTACACGAAGGCCGACGTCACCGTCGTGGGCCTCATCGGGGAGCGCGGCCGCGAAGTGCAGGAATTCGTCACCAACACCCTGGGGCCGGACGGAATGAGGCGCGCGGTCGTCGTGGCGACCCCCGCCGACAATCCGCCGTTGATGCGGCTGCACGGGGCATGGCTCGCGACATCGATCGCCGAATACTTTCGCGACCGGGGCCTCAAGGTGCTCCTGCTGCTCGACTCGCTGACCCGATTCGCGCAGGCGCAGCGGGAGATCGCGCTCGCGATCGGCGAGCCGCCCGCGACCAAGGGCTATCCGCCGTCGGTCTTCGCGCGGCTGCCGCAACTGGTCGAAAGGGCGGGAAACAGCGACCGGGGCGCCGGGTCCATCACCGCGTTCTACACGGTGCTGGCCGAGGGCGACGATCAGAACGACCCCATAGCCGACGCGGCGCGGGCGATTCTCGACGGGCACATCGTGCTGTCGCGGCGCCTCGCGGAAGGCGGACTGTATCCGGCAATCGACATCGAGGCGTCGATCAGCCGCGCGATGCATCAGATATCCACCCGCGAACAGCTCGATCTCGCGACCCGGTTCAAGCAGGTCTATTCGACATATCAACAGAACCGGGACCTGATCACGGTGGGCGCGTACCGGCGCGGATCCGACCCCAGGGTCGACCTTGCCGTCGAGCAATGGCCGAAAATCATGGAATTCCTGCGCCAGGACATGTACGAGCCGCTGGGATTCGAGCGCAGCCATGCGGATCTGCGCCAACTCGTGACGCAGTTCTCGGCGCCCGCCGCCGCCACGGCCCGATAGTCCACGGCCATGACGAGATCCAAGCGCTTCGAGCCCATCCAGGAGATTGTTGCCTCCTCCGCGCAGGAGTTGAGCCGGGCGATGGGCGAAGCGGCGCGCCGGGTGGCCGAGCTCGAACGCCAGTTCACGCAATTGCAGAGCTACCGCGACGAATACACGAAGACCTCGGCGGACGGGCGCGGCGCCATGGATGCCGTCAAGCTGCAGAATTACCGCTCGTTCCTCGATCGATTGGGGGAGGCCCTGCGCCAGAGCTCCGTCAATCTGGACCAGGCGCGGGCGGAATACGACAAGCGGCGCGAGCAATGGAGCGCGAAGCGCATCGAGGCCGAATCGCTGGGAAAGGCCATCGATCGCTTCCGCCGGCAGGAAGCGCACGCAGCCGACCGGCGCGAACAACGCGAAGGCGACGATGCGGCAATGCGCATATCCCTCGCCCGCGCCGAGGCGGGCAACTCGTAAGGGACGCCGCGCAAAGCGCGTATCATCGGGCCTCTCGCCGTGCCGGCGGAGGTTTCGGCGAATGGATCCTGAGAGAAGCAAACCCGTGGTGGTGCCGCACAGCGAGCTGTCGGCCGAGGCATTGCGGGCCGTCGTAGAGTCCTTCGTGCTGCGCGAGGGCACCGACTATGGCGAGAGGGAGATATCCCTCGACCAGAAGGTGGCGCGCGTGATGCGCCAATTGGAGCGCGGCGAGGCGCACATCCTGTTCGACCCGGACACCGACAGCATCACCATCGCCGCCGCGGATCGCACCCGCGCCGCCGCGGACCGCTCCTGACGGCTTGCGCAGGGCGCCCCGCCGGTTGGCACGGCGCTTGCTCCTGTCAAGCCCATGAACAGCGTACCCCTCATCCAAGCGGCGATCACGGTCCCCGCCGAGTCATCCGAAATTTCCGGTGCCGCAGCATCCGGCCGTGCCGAACAGGCCCGAGCGGCCCAGGGACAGACTTTTGCCGGTGCGCTGCAGAGCGCGGCCGCGAGGCAGGCTCGCAAGGCGAACCCTGCGGAGGAGAACACCGCGCGGCAAAGCGGCGGCTCGACGCCGTCGGGCGGCAAGCACTTGCCGCCGGCGTCATCCACGCGCCAGCCGCGGCCAACCCCGGCGCCGCCCTCCCCGGCGGTTGCATCGGCGCCGGCCGCATCCTCGCCAGCCGTCCCGCCCACGACCGGGGCGCTGGGAGCCGGGTCCGGTGACGAGGGAGACGCACAAGACGGCGCGGTGATGCCAGGATCCGCTGCGCCGGCCATCTCGGGAGCGGCCACGGCGTCGGCCGCCGCGTCGGGACCTGCCGCGGCGGGCACGGAGGCGGCCGAGGGCGCGATCCCAGCCACGAGCGCTGCCGCTGATACCGCCGAAGCGGCGGCGCAGCCGGCCGCGAACGCCGGCGCCAGTGGCGCAATGGCCGCCGGTGCCCAGGCGGCTGCCGCTCCCGCGGCCGCAGCCCAAGCGGCGGCGCAGCCGGCAGCCTCCGCGCCTGCGGCGGCGACCGCCGCCAATGCCGGCTTGCCGCGCCCGATTTCCAAAGGCGCGCCGCGTGAATCGGCGGCCGCTGCCGGCTTGCCGGCCGGCCGGGTCAACTCGTCGACCGGTGAGGATACGGCCGCAACGGCGCCCTCCACCGTACCGCTCGCTGCGTCCTTCGCCGCGATGGCGGAAGGAGGGGCCGCCGCCGGATCCACCGACTCGGGCAGCGCGAGTTCGCCGCCGCCGCAGACCGATCCGATCGCCGCGGCGTCCCCGCCGCCGAGCGGCGCGCCGGGATTGCCGCTCTCGCCCGGCATGAGCGCGGCAGCCGGCGCGGCAGCGACTCAGCCGGCCGCCGGCACTTCCGGCACGGCGGGTGCCGCGGCGCCGTCCGCGGCGGCCGTGAGCGCCGTCAGTGCCGCGCCCGCGGGCCCGGACGCCGCGGGACTGCTCAATACCGGTATTGCCGGCGCGGCCGGGTTGTCCCAAGCGGGGCCGAGTGCGGCGGTTGCCGCGCCGGCGGCCGCGCCGACGCTGCAGATTCACGCGTCCGTGGAGAGCGCCGAATTTCCGCAGAACCTCTCCGAGCGGGTGTCGTGGATGATGACCAACGGCGTGAACAGCGCCAAACTACAGGTGAACCCGGCGCAGTTGGGCCCGATCGAACTCAACGTCCTGGTGCAGGGCAATCATGCTCAGGTGTCGATGGCCGCGCACAGCGCCGTGACGCGGGACGCCCTGCAGTCGAGTTCGCCGCAGCTGCGGGAGATGCTGGGCGCGCAGGGCTTCGGACAGGTGAGCGTCGACATCTCGCAGCGCTCGTTCCAGGATCGCGCGGCTCCGGCGCCGCTCTACGCGCAGGCGCCCGCCGGCCAAAGCGCCGCCTCCGCGGCGTCGGGGCCGGCAGCCGGTGTTTCATCGCAGCGCAGTTCCGCGGGCGTACTCGACGCCTACGCGTAGGCGTCCACGCGCATCAGGCCATCCCGCCGTTGACGGAGATGATCTGTCCCGTGATGTAGCCGGCCTCCGGTGAGGCAAGATAACCCACCAGGCTCGCCACCTCCGCGGCGGAACCCGTGCGCTTCATCGGAACCAGGTCGGCGATCGTCGCCGCATCGAAGAGGGGGGCGGTCATTCCCGTGGCGATGATCCCCGGGGCCACGGCGTTGACGGTGATGCCGCGGCTGGCGACTTCCAGGCAGAGCGCCTTCGTCGCCGCATTGAGCGCGCCCTTGGCCGCGGCATAGTTGACCTGTCCGCGGTTGCCGGAAATGGCGGACACCGACGAGATGTTGATGATGCGGCCCCAGCGGGTGCGAATCATCGGCAGCACCAGCGGCTGCGTCACGTTGAAGAACCCGTCGATCGACACGTCGATCACCCGATGCCACTGTCGGGCCGTCATGCCCGGGAACGCGGCGTCGTCGTGCACGCCGGCGTTGTTCACCAGGATTTGCACGGGCGCCGACTCCACCAGCGCCTCGAGCGCAGCCCGCGCACCCGCGCCGTCGGTCACGTCGAACGAGATGACCTTGGCCGCACCGCCGGCCGCGATGATCTCGGCGGCCACCGCCTCCGCGGCGTCCGTGTTGCGGTTCGCATGCACGTACACGAAGTGACCCGCCGCACCCAGCTCCCGGCAGATGGCCGCGCCGATTCCGCCGCTGCCGCCGGTGACCAGCGCCCGCTTTGCCGATGGGCTCATGCCGGCACCCCGTCCCCGGCCTGCAGGATCACGGTCGCGCGTCCGTTCAGAAGGCGGGTGCGCCCCGCTTGCACGATGAACTCATAGAGCGCCGTGGACTCATCGCCGGCCACCCGGTTGGCCTCGCACAGCAGATCGTCCGGCACGTCGTCGAGGCGCAGGGCATGGAACTCGACGCCGCGCAGACCCGCGAGAAATCCGCGGGCGGGCCGCGCGCCGCCGCCCCCGGCACGCGGGGCGGGCGCCGCGGCCGCGCACAGCGCGCCATGCACCGCCATCGCCTGGGCGGCGTACTCGATGCCGCAGGCGATTCCCAGCCGCCCGTGGGCGCGCAGCGGATTGTCGGCGGCACGATGGCTGCCGCTCACGCAGGCGATGCGGTCCGAGTCCCAGAGAACGACCTCGTCGAGCAGGCACATGCGGCCATGATGCGGAATGTGGCTCATCATCCAGGTGCGATCTATGCGCATGGCTCGATCTTCAATGCGAGACGGGGCCCATCCAAGTAGTCTAGCACCGTGGTGCCGGACTCATTGAGCGCCAGCCGCCGCAGCAGCGGCAGGCAGCGGGCCGCCGGGATCGAGACGCGCAGGCGCTCGAGCCGCGGATCTTGAAGAACGTCCGCCGGGCCGTCGCACAATTCGAGGCCGATGCGCGCGAGCGACGCGCGTTGCCGGTGCGGCGTGAGCACCAGCGCCGCGCCGAACGCATCCGGTATCGGACGCTTGGCGTGAATGGGTTCCGGGTATTCCGTGTCGTAGGCGACGAGCAGCAGCGACTCGCCGTCCACCGCCACCTGCGTCATGGCCTCGAGCAGACCGGCGCCGAAGCTCGCGTCGAACGCGCACAGGACGTTGGACGGTCCCCGCGCGCCGGTGGCGATGCTCCAATAGCCGGCCGCCACATTGTGCACCGAGTTCGAGAATCGGGTCGGCGAGACCTCGCGCGGCTGGCGCGCGAGGGATTCGCACAGCTCGTGGCAATTGTGGCCGTCCCCGCCCGAGGAAGTGAACACGCTCGCCAGGGTCGCCGGGTCGACGTCCGCGCTGGTGGTGGCCTCGCAGGCGACCGCGAGCGCCAGCTTCACGACGCGCCCCGTGCGGCGGCGCTCCGCCGGCGGCAGCTGCATCGGCGAGGGCAGCACGGTCGGCGCGGGCGCATAGTCCGCCTTGCCCGACAGCACGGCGGCGGCGTCGCGCCAGTTGGCGAGACCGGGCCCGAGCAGGCCGAGTCCGTTCACGTAGGCAACCAGGGTCATCCGGGCCGCCCGAATATCAGGCTGCAATTCGTCCCGCCGAATCCGAATGAATTGCTGAGCACGCGCCGCACGGGGACGCGGCGATTCTCGCGCAGGTAATGCGCCGTCAGCGTGGGATCCACGCGCGCGGTATTGACGCCGCCCGGCATGACCCCGAAGCGGATGGCGATCGCGCTGACGACCGCTTCGAGCGCGCCTGCCGCGCCCAGCGTGTGTCCGGTGGCGCCCTTGGTCGAGCTGCCGGGCGTGGTGGCGCCGAATACCGCGGTCACGGCCTGGCTCTCCGAGCGATCGTTGCTGGGCGTGGCGGTGCCGTGCAGGTTGATGTAGTCGATGTCGCCGGCGTCCAGGCCCGCCGCCCGCAGCGCCGCCTGCATGGCGAGGCGCGCGCCCAACCCTTCCGGATGCGGGGCGGACATGTGATGGGCATCGCTCGACTCGCCCACACCCAGCAGCAGTATCGAGTCGGAGTCCATATTGCCGGGCGGCCGTTCCAGCCAGGCGAAGGCCGCGGCTTCGCCGATGGAAATGCCGTCGCGGGCGATGTCGAACGGCCGGCACGGCAACCCCGACGACAGCTGCAGTGAGTGAAATCCGTAGAGCGTCGTGAGGCACAGGGAATCCACGCCGCCGACCAGGGCCGCGTCGATCAGGCCGGCTTCGAGCATGCGCTGCGCGGAGGCGAACACCTTGGCGCTGGAGGCGCACGCGCAGGAGACCACCATGGCCGGTCCGTCCAAGCGCAGCCGATGGCGCAGGTAGTCGGCCACCGAGAACGAATTGTGGGTCCCGGCGTACTCGAAGTCCGCGGGCAGCGCACCGGTGACGGGGTCGCGATGGCGATAGGCGATCTCGGTCTGCAGAATGCCGGACGTGCTGGTTCCGATGAACACGCCGATGCGCCGCGGGTCCCAGCGGCGCGCGGCGCGTTCGATGTCCTCCAGAAAGCCGTCCTGCCGCAGGGCCAGCTCCGCCAGCCGATTGTTGCGGCAGTCGAACTTCGCCAGCTCGCCGGGCAGGGCCACGCCGTCCACGCCGGGAACCTCGCCGACGCACGTGTCGATCGCGACGGATTCGAACTCGCAGGCCTTCAGGCCGCTGCGCCCCGCGAGCAGGGATTCGAGGGTTTGGGTCACGCCGAGCCCGATGCAGCTGCTGGCCGTGCAACTGCGAACCAAGATGGGATTGGTGGGCGGGCGGCTGGGGCGCATTTCACTACAGGGCGGCGCGCAGCGTCACCGGCGTGAGCCCGGCGGCGCGGATGGCTCCGATCAGCCGCGGCAGCACCTCGAGGATCACCGGGCGGCCGGCCGAATCCCGCGCGGCGTGGCCATCGTGCAGCAGGAGGATGTCGCCGGCGCGCAGGTTCGTCGCGAGCCGCCGATACACGATCTCCGCGTTGCCGTTGACGGTGTCGAACCCGCGCCGCGTCCAGGTGGCGAGCTTGAGGGACAGGCCGTTGAGCACGGGGTCGAGAAACGGATTACGCAGACCCGCCGGGGCGCGAAAGAACCGAGGCGCGCTGCCGA